>Ga0137412_10003741_pt1 | contig 12130 bp, 11 predicted proteins | sample CZODoug2_1_16fun_FD_122160 | JGI IMG/M metagenome (GOLD analysis project Ga0137412, IMG submission 122160) | Vadose zone soil fungal communities from Angelo Coast Range Reserve, California, USA - CZODoug2_1_16fungal (Hybrid Assembly) | ecosystem: Environmental > Terrestrial > Soil > Vadose zone...
GATCGGGCGTTGGATATTTTGACCTATCTTGCCGACCGCCCAGGTGAGGTCATCGCGAAGCAGGAGCTGATGGATCACGTGTGGTCGGACGTAACCGTTGAGGAAGGGAGCCTCCGGGTCCACGTGGCCGCAATCCGCAAGGCGCTTGGTGACGGCCAATTTGGCAATCGATACATCGCAAACATCAAGGGACGGGGCTATTCGTTCGTCGGCACCGTCGTCCCGCTCGCTGGCGGCACGGAAAACAGGAACGCCAAGTTCTCCCACCAAGGCAGGCTCCCCGTGCGATCGATCACGATGATTGGACGCGAAACGGTCGTCTGCAAGGTTAGCGACCAACTTCGAGATGAGCGGTTCGTAACGCTGCTCGGCCCCGGCGGCATTGGCAAGACTATCATCGCCTTGGCTGTTGGCCGCGCCGCTGCCGAGGAGTTTGGCGGGAAAGTCCATTTTGTTGACCTGGAAAGGCTCACCGATCCGCGCCATGTTGCGGGGGCTGTCGCGACATCCCTGGGACTTGCACTCAAATCGAAAGATCCCGGCCTGGAGCTGGTCGACCTCGTTCGTTCGCGAAAGCTTCTTGTCATTCTCGACAGCTGTGAGCACGTGATCGAGGCGGTCGCTCTGGTTGCGGAGCAACTCTACCGGGAAACGGAGCAGGTCTATCTTCTGACCACGAGTCGCGAATCACTGAAAGTAGAGGGTGAGCATTGTTACCGGGTTCTTCCCCTTGATTGTCCACCAGACGGCTCAGAGCAGACGGCACATGCCGTACTTCGATATCCGGCAGTGCAGTTGTTTGTACGGCGCGTGGCGGCGAGGGCGGGAAGCGTCGTTCTCACCGACGAGGAGGCGCCGCTTGTCGCGGAAATGTGCCGAAAGCTGGATGGCCTACCGTTAGCGATCGAGCTGGCAGCGGGTCAGGTGGCCGCGCTCGGCCTCAAGAACACGGCTGCCCGCCTGGTGTCTCGGCTGGAATTGCTGAGACTAAGCCATCGGACGGCCGTTCCCAGACACCGGTCCCTCAAGGCGGCATTGGATTGGAGCTACAATCTGCTGTCCGACGGAGAGAGGATTGTCTTTCGACGCATTGCTCCTTTCGTCGGCCATTTCACCCTTGAGGGCGCGCGGTATGTCGCAGGCGAACTCGGCGCAGGCACCGGAGAAATTTTTGACGCAATCGCCGGCTTGGTCGAGAAGTCATTGATAACAGCTCGGATCGACGAAACGCAGACACAGTATCGGTTGCTGGACACAACGCGGGCATATGCGCTCGAAAAACTGGAGGAGCATGCCGAAGTCGACCCAATCTCCTTGCGGCATGCGGAATTCGTCATCCAACAGCTCGAATTGCAAAAAGAGATACTATCGGCTCAGCCAAGGGTTGAAAGAGTTGCGGTCTGTTCCTGGCAACTCAGCAATGTTCGGTCGGCACTGGAATGGAGCTTTGGATCGCACGGCAATGACGAGATCGCGACAAGACTTGCGGCCGCTTCAACGCAGCTATTCATGGAACTGGCGCTATTGATCGAATGGCAGGCCTGGGCAGAGCAGGCGATAGCCCGGCTGGGAGATCAGCATAAGAACTCCCGTCAGGACCTTGCCCGCGAGCTCATGCTTCTGAACGGACTGTACTTGTATTCGAGTTGGACAACCGACATTCACCGCGCGCTCGATGTCGCCGCGCGAAGCCAAAAAGTGGCTTTGAAAACGCAAGATCCCGACGACATGGCACGCGCTGAATCGATGCTGGGCATGGCCAATCATTTGGCGGGACATCATCTTGTTGCACAGACGCATTTCGAAGCCGGCCTGCGCCACTCGGCATCCGGCTCGCGCTTGCGCGCTGGACACCATTTGTATCATCCCACCAGCTTTTTGCTCGTCGGCATGGCGCGCTCTCTGTTGTACAGGGGGGTGCTCGACCAATCACTGGAATACGCAAGGCTCGCGATAGAGGAAGGAGAAAAATCCGGCCTTCCAACAATATTGTGCCGAGCCCTGATCCTGGTTCTCCCTGTCTATCTGGCGCTGGATGATTGGCGGAGGTCAGAGCAGCACATTGCGCAATTGACCGACCTTTCCGCAGCTCACGCCCTGAAGGCGTACCATGCGATGGCAACTGGTCTCCGAGGCCGCTGGCTTCTCCTTCAAAACAACATTCGCGACGGCATTCCGTTGCTGAAGAGGGCGTCGGAAGAGCTTGAAGCTGAACGTCATGAAATGCTCAATATGGATTTTGTCGCCGATCTCGGTGCGGGTCTTGCTGTCTCTGGCAAGCACGAGGAGGCGTTGACGCTGGTGGTGAATGCCCTTGATGTCCAGGAACGCGGAGGAAAACTCCTGAACGTGCCCACCTTGATGAGGGTGAAAGGCCTCATCCTGGCGTCCCGGTCGGCCGGGGACTATCCCGAAGCAGAAAGAAGCTTGCTGTCATCGATTGACCTGGCGAAACGTCAGTCCGCCACCCTGTTTGAATTGAAGGCTGCGACGGACCTTGCCGAGCTATTGCAAAAGCAGGGGCGCGTGCCAGAAGCCTATACACATCTCAGCGAGGCGCTTGATCGAATGCCAGGCGGGATAGTATCTCCCGATTACACGCGCGCCCTGCAAATCCTCAGCCGGCTGCAATGCGCCACCGAGGCCGTCGCCTAGAGCGCAGCCTTCGAGCATTGCGCGCTGTTTGCGCAGACAGATTCAAGTCCTCGCATTCGGATACAAGCCCGGGTCTGCAGTTGGGTGCATGTTGGGGCAGGAATAGTCACAGCAGGGTTTGAATGCGGTGGGCAAGCTGGTGTCCCGGCGGCGTAGAAGTCCAGGAATCGATGTTCTCGCGCCGCACGTGCGAAGCTGTATTGCGGTCGTGGCGAGCCTGAATTGCTCAATTTGCAGGAGCGGTAGGCGGTGCCCATAGCCCGCTATTTTATCATCGTCGGAGGCACGCTTGCCGCTTTGCTGTTCATCGCCGACTGGTGTCTGTCAACGCCCCCGGCGAGGTTCGCTGATCGGCCGCAAGCGCTCGAGAGAGCGATCATCCGGATCAAGTCTGCGCATAAATGGCCGGAAAAAGTCGTCCTGGTCACCAGCCAGCCGACAATAGCGCCTCCAGCCGTCGAGCAGCCTCCGGCCGCGCAGCTGGTCCGGCTACCGCCTGACGAAGCGCCAGATCAATCGAATCTCGAGGCTTTGGCCGAGTTGAAGCCAGACATACCGTCGGCCGCTGTCGATCATCGAACCTTGCGCATCAAGCGCGGTTTGCCAAGGACCGTTCGATCAAAGCGTGTGGCCAGAGGCCCCGTTACACGTCGGCTGGCAAGAGCGGAAGCGGGCGGCGGCTGTTGTCAGTTTGGATGGATCGACAATGGTCAAACAAGCTCGAATGCCATGTCGCGCAGGCACGCCGTGTCGTCATGGCCTATGGATTGGCCGGCGCTCACCGCGAGGAATTGAAAGAAGCTGCTGTCCTTGTGCACGGAACTCGCAGTTACCGTCTAACTGGATCAGGAATCAACAAGATCGTCCGAAGTACGTCCGCTACTCCTGATCTCGCATTGGGAGTAGTGCTTGCATGACCGAATACCTAATCGCCGCGCGCGCTGTGATCATCCTCTGGACCAATCTTGCAGCAATGCCGGCCGAGATCGTCTTTGACGCGATTGAAGCCGAATTAGAGCGCCGCGGCGTCGAGCCATAACGCTCCTGTGCGAGGCCATTCGTTGCGTGAACTGTCTGGGACGGCATTGCTATCCGAATGAAACCGCGGCGGACGTATAGCTTCATTTTTGGTCAGAGAGAACGATCGTGGAGCACGAAATGACAAAGCACCTCGTACAGTTACCGAATCCCGATGGATCATTGCTTCTTCGCGAGTTGAACCACAGAATAAAAAACGAGCTCACTTCCGCCATATGCACGGTTTCAGCCAAAGCGGTGCAGTCGGATAGCGTGGCGGTCAAGGCCGCGCTCCTCGACGTCGTAGACCTCCTGCATGACTGCGCCGATGTTCATCGGGCGCTGCGCATGCCGGATCAGGGGCGCCTCACCGATGCCGCGAAGTACCTCCAGCAGCTTTGCTTCTCCATCACGAAATACCGACTGGACCGCCTGACGATACGTGTCTTGTTTTCAGCGGATGATCTGCGGCTCGAAGGAGAACGCTGCTGGAAGCTTGCTCTGATTGTATCCGAGCTACTGACCAATGTGGCACGACATGCACAATTCGACGTTGGACATCCAGAATTGCGAGTGGAGTTGATGCTTGCGGGCAACGTCGTGAAGTGCAGGGTCTCTGACAATGGCTCGGCACCTGAACCGATCCGGCGCGGTCGAGGGCTAGCGATCATCGGCGAGCTGGCCAGCAGTTTGGGCGGCCGCGTTCATACGTCTTGCGCCGCCGAAGGATATTCCTTCCTTCTTACCTTCCCATTGACTGAGGCCGAGCAACGCGCCGCCGGCGCGACTCATGTTGTTCGGTTGAAGCGGAGAAAGATGCGCGGCCCTCAGCGGTTGCAAGCATCGATAAGAAAAGAGAGCGTTATCGTAAATGGGAATCGCAATGCAGCGGTCCCCTGACTCGAGCCCCCGACAGTCTCGAGGACGCCTTGCGCCGTTTCCTTTTGCTGCCGCTGCCCGGTCGGCTGTTCGCGCTGACTACGAGCGGTGTTTGAAGAAAAAATTCGCAATTCTGAAGCCAGGCGAACTGCAAATGAGTGGATTCATCGCTTCGCTGGCAGCAACTCTGCTGCTGCACGCCATGACGTCAGCCTGTGCCGCAGATATTGTGGTCCGAGAAGCATGGAGCCGAGCTACGCCCAAGGGCGCGCAGGTCGCGTCTGGATATCTCACGATCGAAAATCGCAGCAACAGTGCTGACAGGCTCCTGTCGGCTTCGACCCCAGCCGCCGGAAAGGTCGAGATTCACGAGATGCTGGACGCGGGTGGTATCATGAAGATGCGGCCGGTGACTGAACGATTGACGATCCCACCGAGCGGCCACCTGGTTCTGACGCCAGGTGGAACTCACATGATGTTTCTGCAATTGAAGACTCCCTTCTCGGAGGGCGAGCAGATTCCGGTTTCACTTGATTTTGAGAACGCCGGACAGATCAACATTTCGCTGAAGGTAGGTGGAATTGGAGCAAAGGGCCCGCAATTGAGCGCGCCGTCCGAGCCGACCGCGCGCTTGAGCGCGAGCGGAGCTGACCCGTTCTTCACGCACATCCATGATCCCCGTCTGATGGCTAATGTCACGGTGTCGCCGGGACGATCGGGCCCTGTCGAAGTGCTCGTGCAACTTGAGGATCCCGAGGAAAGCCCTTTGGCAGCTGAGGGTCTGTCGGTCACCTTGTCCAATCCCGACAACGGGATAGCCCCCATCACCACAACAGCAGAGCGCATCGCGAGCGACACCTGGCGCGGGCGGATGCTCGTCTCGATGGCAGGCAAATGGAGCCTCGCGCTTCGGATAGCCATGACGTCGAAGGAAAAGGTCGAAATCGCCGCTCCTATCCTGATCGAGTGAACGGATTAATTCGGCAGACTTCGTCTGGCTCTTGAATGAATGGGTGAAATCATGAACATTGGCGTTGGCAGCATAAATTGCTTCAAAGGTCCGGCCTTTCGCCGGTCAGACTATGACGCCTTGTTCGATACTGCCCTGGATCAGCTTCGGGACGAGCGCCGCTATCGTGATTTCGTCGATCTGGAGCGCCTTGCCGGTCAGTTTCCGCACGCGATCTGGCATTCACCGGTCGGTCCCCGGCAGGTCGTGATCTGGTGCTCGAACGATTACCTCGGCATGGCCCAGCATCCCGACGTGGTCGGCGCGATGGTGGAGGCGGCTTCGCGAATGGGCACGGGCGCCGGCGGTACGCGCAACATCGCTGGCACTAATCATTCCCTCATCGAACTGGAACGCGAACTCGCCAGCCTGCACGGCAAAGAGGCCGCCCTGGTCTTCACCTCAGGCTATGTTTCCAACCAGACCTGTATCGCAACGATCGCGAAATTGCTGCCGAACTGTCTACTGCTCTCCGATGCGCTCAATCACAATTCAATGATCGAAGGCGTCCGCCAATCAGGCGCAGAAAGGCACATCTGGCGCCACAACGATGTGCGGCATCTCGACCAGTTGCTTCGCGCGACCGCACCTGACAGACCGAAGCTGATCCTGTGCGAAAGCCTTTATTCCATGGACGGCGATGTAGCGCCGTTGCATCAAATCTGCGATCTCGCGGAACGGTATGGCGCGCTGACTTACGTCGACGAGGTTCATGCTGTCGGAATGTATGGTGCCCATGGCGGAGGCATCGCCGAGCGCGATGGCGTGATGGATCGTATTGACATTATCGAAGGTACGCTCGCGAAGGCTTTCGGCTGTCTCGGCGGCTATGTTGCGGCCAACGCCAATCTGATCGATGCCGTTCGTTCCTATGCGCCCGGCTTCATCTTCACGACGGCTCTACCACCGCCGATCTGCGCGGCGGCAACTGCGGCCATCCGGCATTTGAGGACCTCCCAACGCGAACGGGATCGCCACCAGGACCGCGCTGCGCGCCTGAAATCAGTGCTCCACACGGCAGGCCTGCCCGTCATGCCGAGCGAAACCCACATCGTGCCGGTGCATGTCGGCGATCCCGAGAAATGCAAATTGGTCTCCAACCTTCTCTTGTGGAAACATGGCATCTACATACAGCCGATCAATTATCCGACCGTGCCGAAGGGCCACGAACGGCTGCGCATAACGCCATCCCCTCATCACAGCCACGAGTTGATGGATCATCTCGCCGAGGCGCTGACTGACGTTTGGGATCAGCTTAAACTTCCGCGGCGTGATCGAACTGTGGCTGTGACTAAACCAAAGGATAGTCGGATCCATGCCGGCTCCGTAGCCTGAGCCTGCCCTGGTACGGATTTGCCATACCCGCTGCAATGGCGTGGGCCGGCAGCAAGTAGTCTGATCAAGTTGAAAGCGGAATGCAGCGGAACCGGACCCACGAACCGGCAGTTGCAAGGCAAGGTCGGCGGCGTAACGCCCGCTGGCCTTTCTCTTGACCGAGCGGCGAGCCGAGATCGTCCATTGAGTGCCCGGAAGAATGGCAGACGTCGACACATGCTGGATAAGTTTGGCAAGAGGCGGTCAGCTTCGGCTCATGTGATCGTACTAGGGAATGAGAAGGGCGGGTCCGGCAAGTCCACGGTCGCATCGCATGTCGCCGTTTGCCTTCTAAAGGCCGGCCAGCGGGTTGCTACAATCGATCCCGACGCTCGTCAGCAGAGCTTGCTTGAATGCCTGTTGAGTCAATTACAGCTGCAGCTAAACGAGTGAACTCGCCGCCGGACCGCAGGTCGCGCTGAGTGGTTCAGCCAGGTCGGCAAGCCGCTTCAATCCGACCAGCTCTTTGCCGCCTGACCCTTTGAAGTCAGGCCGAAGGTATCGCGGATTCGCTTCCTGGGGCATGGAGCTACAATCGGTGACGTGTCGCTACAAGCGCGGGCCCCGACAAGAGTGTATCTGCCATGATGATGTGTATGCGGTGAGTTCGCTCGAAAACGACCCGATGAAAATACTTGGCCGCGTCAACGTAGGCCAGCCGGGAGCCGTTGAACGAGGAACGCGGCAAATGAAGCCAGTCACTGGCGGAAAGCGGAGGTAATTAGTGAACAACACCGCCAATGCCGCCGAGGCTGTCCCGCGCTTCATCCTGCATATCGTCTTTGCCTCGACCAGCGGGCACACGGAGTACGTAGTGGATGCGCTGACCAATTCTTTGAAGAGTATTGCTCCAGGCTGGGAGATCGAGGCAACGATCGCAGAGAAAACGCAGCCACAGGATTTGCTGAGCGGAGATGTTCTCCTGCTCGCCTCCTCGACCTGGAATACAGGGGGCATCGAGGGACAATTGAATCCGCACATGTGGGTGTTGCTCCATGACAAGGCGAAGTCTGTGGACTTGACCGGCAAACCGTGTGCGTGCATCGGACTTGGGGACCATCGATACTTCTACACGGCGCGAGCGGCGGATCATTTGCAGCACTACGTTAAGGCCCATCACGGTCGGCTGATTGTTCCAGCGCTTAAAATCATAGACGAGCCCTATGGCCAGGAGGAGGCAGTAGGAGTTTGGGGCAAACAGTTGGTGGATGCTTCGAAGCCGGTCGATTGGTCTTAAGCGATGTCCCGCATCTCTCTCAAAGTGGTCGGTGCGTCCGGACAGGGAGTAAATTCCATTGGCGCGATTGTCGCCAAAGGTCTCAAAAGATCCGGATATTGCGTGTTCGGCTATCGCGAGTATCCTTCGCTCATCAAGGGCGGGCATGCGAGCAATCAGCTAGACATCTCGAATGAACGCATCCGCAGCACCGAAACAAAGGTGAACGTGCTTGTCGCGCTCAACCATCATGGACTCGAGCTGAATATGGAGGAACTGAAACCGGGAGGGATCGTGCTGCACGTGACGCCCGGCTGGCAGTTTCCGGAGCATCATCAGAAACTGATCGCGGAGCGAAGTCTTCGCGTCATCTATTTCCCGGTTGATGACATTCTCAATCGCCTTGGCGCGAGGGCAATTCTGTCGAACGTGCTGCTGACCGCCTTTGTCTGGTCGATGCTTGACCAGGATATCGATGCCCTCAAGTCCCTCGTCGGAGAGACGTTTGCGAAGAAGAAAGCTCTGCTCGAACTCAACATGCGATGCATCGATGAGGGATATTCCTTTGTCGATCCAGAGCAAGGGACGATCTCCGTCGCCTTGCCGCCGCCTGACAAGGGTTTCGCCAGCCACCTTTTGATTACCGGCAGTCAAGCGATGGGACTCGGCGCGGTTCATGCGGGGGTGCGGCTCTATGCCGGCTACCCGATGACGCCCTCCAGCCCGCTGCTGTCATTCATTGCCGAGCTCGAAAACAAGACTCACATGGTGGTCAAGCAGGCGGAAGACGAAATCACCGCCGCGCAGATCGTGAGCGGGGCGATGTACATGGGAACCCGCGCGCTCACCGCCACCTCCGGTGTCGGATTTGATCTTATGAGCGAGACACTGTCTCTGAATGCCATGATCGAGAACCCGACGGTGTTTGTGCTGGCGCAACGCCCCGGTCCGGCGACCGGCCTGCCGACCTGGACGGCTCAAGGCGGTCTCTTGCAGGCCACAAGTTGCTCCGCTGGTGAATTCACGCGCTGCGTAATCTCGGTCAGCAACAGCCAGGATGCCTTCGATTTGATGCCGGTCGCATTCGATCTGGCAGAGCAGTATCAGATCGGTGTCGTTGTCCTCACCGACAAGCAGATCGCCGAGGCGCTCTACACCCAACGCCCCTACGATCTGGAAACGGCCGAAATCGATCGTGGTAGGCTCGTCGTCGATCCCGAGAAGCTGAAAGCGCTGAAATCTTCTGATCGATTTAACCCGCACGCCCAGGGCGGCGTTTCGTTGCGATGGCTTCCGGGCAGCGAGGCGGCGACCTATTGCGCCCAGGGCGATGAACACAATTCAATCGGCGCCGTGGATGAATCCAGCCTCAATGCCAAGTCGCAAATGGAAAAGCGGTTGCGGAAGTTCCACGGATTAAAAGCGGGGCTTCCCGCACCTAAGTTGAGTATCGGCGGTCACAGCACAACGACGATCGACTGGATGGATACAGGTGACGAAATCGAGTTGCTCGCGATCGGCTGGGGAAGCACCGGTGACACATTTCAAGACGTGATGTGCAGCGATGAACTGCGAGGGCGGAAGATCGCGTATTTGCACTACACGTATCTCTGGCCGCTCCGGACCCAGGAGCTTCAGATATTGGCAAAGCGGTCGAAACACATTGTCCTGGTGGAGCAGAACTATCAGGGGCAGTTGGGCATGCTCATCAGAATGGAATGCGGCCTGGATATCCCGGATAGAATTCTCAAGTACGATGGTCGACCGTTTTTCTACGATGAGCTTCTTTCGTCGGTGATGGAGAGATGTGCGGGCACCACGGAAAACGAAGAGAAGCTTCCCGGTTTCGAACATGCGGATAGCCGATCATGAATATCGCGCTGCAGACCCAGCCGCCCGCTCTTTCCGATTACTATTCGGCAACCAAATGCATCTGGTGTGACGGCTGCGGCAACTATGGCATTTGGACGGCCGTGAAGTATGCGCTGGTGGAGCTGAATTTACGTCCGTGGCAGGTCTGCCTTTGCTACGATGTCGGTTGTCACGGCAACGGCTCGGACAAAATTGAGGGTTACCGTTTTCACGGGCTCCATGGTCGCGTCATCCCGTTTGCAGCAGGCGCGAAGCTTGCAAACATGAAGGTTCCGGTCATCGCCTTCGGCGGGGATGGCGCGACTTTTTCTGAGGGCATCGGACATTTGGTCCACGGCCTAAGGAGCAATTATCCCATCACGTTCGTCCTGCACAACAATGCAAACTACGGGCTAACGACCGGGCAGGCGAGTTCGCTCACGCCGCAGGGCCAGCCAATGAATACAAGCCCCAATGGGATCCCCGAGCGTACGTTAGCGAGCATGGACTTGATCTTCTCGCTCAACCCCACCTTCGTTGCCCGTGGCTTTAGCGGCGACATCGAACTGATGACCCGTATACTCAAAGCTGCCATCCAGCATCGCGGCTTTGCCTTTGTAGACATGCTGCAAGCGTGTCCGTCATACAATCATTTCGCGACGCAAGAATATCTGTTGGACAGGTACTTCGATGCAAATGCCGATGGCCACGACCCGAGCGATCTGCAGCGGGCGAAGGCGCTTGCTACGCAGGTTCAGGATCGCATCGCCTGCGGCATTCTCTATCAACGCGAAGACATTCCCGACTTCTACAATCGGCTAATTCCGCGCCGAGGACTTGAAACGACCTGTGTCGAGGAGGTGCGGAGGTATGATGTGAGCGAGTATTGGAAGGAACTGGTGTGAGTGAATTCCACAGTTGGGAACGCGGCGGTGCGGGGCTGCGATCATCCTCTTGATGAACCCCGCGGTGATGTCGGCCAAATCCGTCTTTGACGCGATTAAAGCCGAATTGAAGCGCCGCGGCATCGACCCAAGAGAGGCTGCGAGATCCGGCGTCTCACCGACAATACCGTCCTCTGCTTCGGCCGATCCGATCGCCAATTACGACAAACTCGGTTGCAACGCCGATGGCGCAAAGTCAGCGGCACAGATCATGCAAGCTTGATATGTTGGCGAAGGGGACGTTCGCAAACGATCGACGTCGGTTAGAAGTGGCAAAAGTGTAGTCGCTGTCGAGGCGTACTCGATCGCTTGGCGGCGCGAGACAAGGCGGCGCTTCACTCTGGAAGTCCTGCTTTGCGGAGACCGTCGGTATAGATCTGAGGTAGCCGTCGACCGGCGGGCCATTCAGAAATGCGAAAACCGGGTTCGAGTTTGAGCAGACCGGTTGCCGCCTCTCTTGCTTCTGTTTCGCGCCCTAGGTGAGCCAGGGCAATTGCAAGGCAACGATAAGTCACCGGATAAAGCGCGTTCAGGCGGATGGCCTTCTTGGCTGCCGCGACCGCCTCATCGAAACGACCAAGACCGATGAATGCAGCGCCCATTCCTGTAAACGTTGAAAGAGGCGACAGGTCAAATGGGCTTAGCTGAATGGTGCGCGCAAAACTCCGGATTGCCTCTTCGGGCCGCCCCGCTAATATATAAGTCCAACCTCGCTGTTCCCATGCGCGCAATGAATTGGGGTTTACGGCGACGGCACGTCTACCATCTCTCTTGCAGTATCGAAATCGCCAGATAAGAGGGCCGTTAGGCAGCCGAGTATGCTCAATGCCACATAGTCGTTCCCGCTCTCCGTACCACCCGCGAGAGGAATGACAGAGCCGATGAACGAGTAGCCCCGTCCCTTGATGTTAGCGATGTATCGGTTGCCAAATTGGCCGTCGCCAAGCGCTTTGCGGATGGTGGCGACATGAACTCTAAGGCTCCCTTCCTCAACGGTTACGTTCGACCAGATGTGATCCATCAGCTCCTGCTTCGCGATGACCTCACCTGGGCGTTCGGCAAGATAGGTCAAGATATCCGATGCCCGATCCCCGAGAGGAAGCACTCAACCGTCGCGCCGGAGCACCCTCTCGCCAATCGAAAGTTCAAAAGGGCCGAACCTCAGCTTCCTGTGAACTACGGTGC
>Ga0137412_10003742_pt1 | contig 12127 bp, 12 predicted proteins | sample CZODoug2_1_16fun_FD_122160 | JGI IMG/M metagenome (GOLD analysis project Ga0137412, IMG submission 122160) | Vadose zone soil fungal communities from Angelo Coast Range Reserve, California, USA - CZODoug2_1_16fungal (Hybrid Assembly) | ecosystem: Environmental > Terrestrial > Soil > Vadose zone...
ACCCTCTCCCAAACTCAAGCGAGGCCAGCCATGTATCATCACGTCAAGAAGCTCATGTTCACCGTCCGCGTCGACGAACCGGACCCGCGTTTTGGAAATATGCTTCTTGAACAGTTCGGGGGCGCGAACGGCGAGCTCGCAGCCGCGATGCAATATTCGATCCAGGGCCTCAATTGCGAAGACCCTGATCGCAAGGATCTCCTGATGGATATCGGCACCGAGGAACTTAGCCATCTCGAGATCGTGGGATGCTTGGCGCGGATGCATCTCAAACCATCCAAATTCGATCGTCAGGCCGCCGAGGCCGATCCCTTGATCGCGATCGCAGGCGGCGGCGGGGTGAATCTCTTCAACTCGCAAGGTAATCCCTGGACCGCTGATTATTTGAAGATTACCGGGGAGCTGGATGTAGACCTTCGTAGCAATATCGCCGCGGAAGCTCGTGCCAAGATCGTCTATGAGCGGCTCATTAATTTCTGCGACGACGCCGGCACCAAAGACGCCCTGCAATTCCTGATGACGCGGGAAATCACACATATGAAGGCCTTCGCGCTGGCGCTGGAGAGCATGGGCAAGCCGGCCTTTAGCATCGGCCGGGTCGCGCCGACGCCCGGCCTCGTCGACCAATTCTTCAACGACTCGACAGGCGCCGGCGATCATGGCGAGATCGACACCCGCGGTCCCTGGAACGAGGGCGGCGACTGGGTGTTCGTGGAATCTCCCGCAATCCAGAGCGGTGAACCCGGCGCAGCCTCTGCCATTGTCACCGAGAGTTCACCTGCGGAAAGCCCGGAAGGCCTGGACGAACTGCTGATCGAAGAGCTTCGAGACATCCTTCATGCCGAGAAGCAGTTAACCAAGGCGCTTCCCAAGATGGCCGAAGCGGCGCGCTTCGACCAGCTCCGCGAATTGTTCGAGCAACATCTTGCGGAGACTGAAACGCAAATCGAGCGTTTGGACGAGTGCTTTGACCTACTCGGCAAGACGGCCCGGGCCAAACCCTGCAAGGGGATGATGGGTCTGGTCGAGGAAGGTCAGGAGGTCATGGAGGAAGGCGAAAAGAAAGACGCCGCCGCCGCCGATCTTGCGCTGATCGGCGCGGCACAACGGGTGGAGCATTACGAGATTTCCGGATACACCACGGCCCGCAACCTCGCGCAGCAACTCCGGCACAGTGCGATCGTCGCGCTGCTGTCCAAGTCCCTTGCAGAGGAAGAAAACGCCGATCAGCTTCTCAACCAAGTCGCTCGGTCGCTCATGTCGGTTGCCAAGATGCCGGCAGCGATTGAGCAGGCAACGATTGACGGAGCTGAATAGGCAGGGCTCCTAGGGCCGCTTGGAAGCGTGCGGCGCCATAACTCTAGGACGCCCACGCCTGCCGGAAGATTGGTCGCGATTCCGTTCGTGCAAAAGCGCCAGGGCCTGAAGTTCGTTTCACCCCTCGACGGTGAGGGAAATGGACACCTTTAAGAACAGCTCGTCACCTTTTCGCACATCTATGATGACTTGGCTCGCGCTCCCTCGGATGAACGCATCCCTGGCAATTGAAGCGCCGGCTTCCACTGCTTCCCTGCGAACAGCATCTCTTTCGGTAAGCTCTTGCCCTTCTTCGTCTGTGATGAAGCGGCCGTCCTCTACGATGTGGAAGTGAAACCGTGGCATTCGTTTGCCCTAGAGAGATGGCCTCTGATGCAAATAAAGACCGTCAAAGTCGGCTAGTTCCAAAAGCTTTTGTTCGTCGATAACTGTGACGGAGCCGCGGTGAAGCTCAAGCACGTTGTCATCGCGCAGTTGTTTCACGATCCGATTGGCGTGGACGGGGGTGATTCCCATGGCTTCCCCAATTTGTTCCTGTGTCAAAGGCATTTCGAACCGTGCGCCTTGAACCTGCCCGATGACTTTCAAGCGTTCTCGGAGTTCAACGACAATGTGAGCAAGCCGACTTGGCGCCGGGCGCTGTCCTACATTGACGATCCAATCCCGAAACATAGCGGCTTCGATTAGGGTATCGCGCCAGAAGATTTCTGCGATGTTCGGCCTTCGGCGGGTAATCTCTCGAAGGGAAACGTGGCTGATGAAGCCCAAGGTGCATTCTGTGAGCGTAATTAGATCATGATCCAGCACATGCAGATGCAGGCTTTGGAGGTCGGGTATTTCACCGGGTACGTGTATCGAGAGAATTTGCCGCCTGCCGTTTGACGTCGTCTTGGACCGAACGCAAAACCCTTTAGAAATGAGGCAGCACTCCGCTGGCCTGTCACCGTCTCGAACAATGGCCTGACCCGGCTGATAGTGCTTCACCATAACCGGCAAGGACCGAACCGCCTGGACATCCTGGTCGTCCAACGCCGATGTTGTCCGAAGTCGTGTGATAAGCGCGTTCGTTATGGATTCGTTGGTCAGGGCGGAACTCCAATACTGCAAGAGTAATGACAAGAAAACTGTAGCGGATTTTCTCGGTTCCCAACAAAAGTTAGGACGTCGCTTCGAAAAGGATGCCAGCATCGGCATGTCGGGAGGCTGCGCATGGCACAAAGGCGGAATCCGGCCCAAATAGTCTTTATCAAGACACGCAGCTTGGAACCCGTTCCGGCCTGAATCCTATCCCTGCAAAACGGCGCCGTGCTACAGGTTGCTGGGCTCAATCTCGACCGACGCCGGTTCAAGACTGGACAGATTATGCAGACCTTACCGGGCGAGGAGTTGGTTTCGACTCTTGCCGCATCCACCACGCGATCACGGGAGGAACTGCCGTATCGTTTAAGGCAGCAATCCCTGCTGGGCGAATTCGGCCGTTCGGCGCTTCAGACCCGCGACTTTGCACAAATCCTCCAGCGTGCCACCGAACTCTGCGCCCAGGGTCTCGAAGCACCGTTCGCCAAAGTTCTCGAATACGTGCCCGGCGAAAGCCGTCTGCTGGTACGCGCGGGCGTAGGCTGGGCGCCAGGAACGATTGGCAATATTTCTCTTGGGATCGATATGGAATCGCCAGCCGGCTACGCGTTCCATACCGGGCAAATCGTGATTTCCAACCACCTCCAGGACGAAACGCGATTCCGCACACCAAAGTTGTTGGCGGATCACGGCGTAAAACGCGCAATCAATGTTCTCATCGCGCGGGGCGGCGAAGGTCACCTCCCGTTCGGTGTTCTCGAAGTCGATAGTCCCGACCTCGGACAATTCGATCTCGCGGATGCCAACTTTCTTGCTGGCTTCGCGGGACTGCTGGGCATCGCTATAGAGCGGCAACATGCCGATGCGGAGCTCCAATCGTCGCTCGACCACCAGGGCATGCTGACCCGCGAGATGAGCCACCGCGTCAAGAACAGCCTGGCTTCGGTCGTGGGTCTGCTTCGCGTCCAGGCCCGCAACGCGCAATCGGAAGACGTACAAAATGCCCTCAAGGACGCGGCCTCGCGCATCACCACGATCGCGCAAGTGCACGATCATCTTTGGCGCAGCACACAGGTCGGTTTAGTTGACATCGCCGACTTCGCTGGCGAGCTTTGCCACAAGCTCCAGGAAACTTCGCTCGGACACGCGATAAGGTGCAAATTCGGCCCGCTGATGATTTCGGCAGACAAAGCAATTCCCCTCGGCCTGCTCATCAATGAGCTTGTCACCAACGCTGCCAAGCACGCCTACCCTCACGGGAAAGGGGAAATCCATGTTTCGGGGGAACAGCGTGGTCCTGATCTGCACGTGGAAATATCGGATCAAGGCATCGGGCTTCCGAAAGACTTCGACATCGATGAACCCCGGGCGAGTCTCGGTTTCAAGGTGATCAAGAGTCTTCTTGGCCAACTCGACGGACGTATCACGGTGTTGTCAAATGAACCGAAAGGTGCGGCCATCCACGTCGAAGTACCGTTGGACGCCATCCATTATAACGAGTGATCGACTGTTCTCGGCTTTCTCTGGGGGAAGAGATCCTTTTGCTGCCCGCACAACATCACAGCAAATAGACGAAATCGCTTTCTTTGGATGGTGGTCATTCGGCCCTGCCTCCGATCTCACACAGCTGTCGTTGCGGAACGCTCATCCTGCTTCGCTGGCTGGCGATGGCTATCTATTCCCGTCGCCTCGATACAAAGTTTGATTGCCTCGCCCAAACTCGCGGCAACTAGATCGGCTTTTGCACCATCGCGGAGTAGCTCTAACCCCGCGGGGTCCATGTCCTTCATCCAGCAACCCAAAATAATTGTCGCCTTTGGCAACTTACGACGAAGACGGCGAACGGAGTAACGCATGTGAGCTGGGCCATTCCCGTCCATATAGATCAGGCAGACGACCGCAACGCCAGTGGTCTCAAGCCGGAAGATATTGGCGGTTGAGAGCGCTTCGGCCCCCTCGACACGAGCTGCTAGACCGTGTGCAGTCGAGAGCTGGCCGAGCATGATCGCGGCGGCCTCATCGAGGAAACTGCGCCCTGCCACACAGAGCACGGGATACTCACTCTGCCATTCAGAAGGCAGCTCTCCTTTGCTGAGAACTGGTAAATCTTCGTAAGGAGCATCCTCAGCCACGCTCTCTACCGCTGAAGTTGCTTCTGCGTCCGTAGTCGAGCGGAGCTTCGGCGGCAGGCGGTCGTCCTGATCGGAAAGGTTGTTGGTAAATTCGTCGACCGCGTCTCTGATCTTCGTTAGTCGCTCATCGTCGAGCGCGCCGCGTTCGGCATCAACCTGAGCAAGCTGCAACCCCTTCAAGGCGACCTCATCATAGTAGGAAGAGAGAGACCGTTCTTTGAGAAACTCTTCGGCCTTTTCGGCGGCTTCGGTAGGATCACCAGCCAGCATCCGCTGGTAGAAAATCTCGGGCGGAGTAAGAGCTGGTCGGTCCCCGAACATGACGTCGAGGAATTCTAAGCGTTCGACATGACGTCCAAGCACCACTAGGCACACCGTTAAGGGCGTGGCCAATACGAGGCCAATGGGACCCCAGAGTGCGGTCCAAAAGGTCGCGGACGCAACCACGGCAACGGGTGAAAGCCCCGTGCTGTGGCCGTAGACCATTGGCTCGATGACATGCCCAACGATCGGCTCCACGACAAGAAACAGTGCGATCGTCCAGAGCAGCATGGACCAGCTGGGATCCACGGCGACTGCAAGCGCGAGTGGGAATGCGGCAGCGATGGCCGCGCCGATGTAAGGGACGAAGCGCAGCACTGCGGCCAAGATGCCCCACAAGATCGCACTTGGAATTCCGATAAGCCACAGACCCAAGCCAATGACCACGCCGAAGGTTCCGTTTAAAAGAAGCTGAATGAGGAAAAGCCGGCTGAGGCGCCCTGCGGCGTCATCAAGGGCTGCCGTTGTACGTTGTAGGTCATGTGAACCAGCCAGCCGTATGAGCCGGTTACGGAGATCCTCTCGTTGCAGCAAGATGAAGATAACAAAAATGATGATAATGCCGGTTGTCGCGAGCGGATGAAGCAGTGGGGAGATCAAGCTTTGCAAGCTCTCAAGGGCGCTCGGATCGGGCTGGCGTACTTCCACCGGAACGGGCGTAAGAGGTGCCGGAGCCTTGGGACTCAGGATTGAACCTGTGCCCGCGGCCGCATCCTTCGGCTTTTCCAGTTCCTTACTTAGGTCCTTTAGCATGCCGGAAGCGCGTTCGAGGGTCCCGCGGCCGGCTGTCGTTTCGCGGAAAGACTGGATTTTCTCGCTTATCGTAGATTGATACCGCGGAAGATCGCCCGCGAGCTGCGTTAGCTGCGTGGCTAGGAGACTTCCCATCGCGAATATCAGTACAAACGCCAATATAACAACGCTCACTACCGCCAATCCCCGCGGCATTCGGATACGCTGCAATACTCCAACTAGAGGAGCCAGAACGAAGCTCAGAAGAATTGCCAGCGCAATGGGCACGAAGATTTCACGACCGAAATAGAGCGTCGTGATAATTATGAAAGCGAGGATAGCAGTTGCTACCGCACTGAGCAGCGCAATTAGTTCTTCGGAGGTACGCGCTCTAAATGGCTGTCTGATCACTACTCTTATCCTATGCGCGCTTAGTGCAGAGACGGATGGCAACAGAACGATCGAGCTACGGGCGCGTTTGAACGTGGGCTGCGGCATGTTGCTCGAGCTGTTATTCGCTGCTCACCTGTCCTCCGCGACTTCGTTGATCGCAGACATGACCACACCGGTCGCAGTCTGATGGATCATGTGGCCGGTTCCGGGAACACGGTGAAACCTGCTCTGGGGGACGTCGCGGTGCAACCGTGTCGATTGCGCATCAATGTCCACCAACCGGTCTTCATCACCTGCGACGATGACGACGGGCATTTTCAAATTTGCGTATTCATCGCGAAAGTGAAATGCGTCTGGAATCATAAGTGCGGACTCCGCGGCTGACGCGCGAATCTGAGAAGGACGAAGGGCCATTTCTTTCGGAAAGCCCTCAAACTTCTTCGGAACGGACCGCGGACCGAAGATTTTGGCCATCAAGAGTGGCCACATCACTCGGCTTACAATCGGCGAGAGGGTGTGGCCCAAGATATCGCCCACTAAAGGCACCGCGGGGGCAGATAACGCAACCACGTCGGGACGCAAAGTCGGATAGTAATATCCCGAGGCAAGAACCAGGCCTTGGACCAACTTCGGATATTTGAGCGCCAGTGCGACTGCAACAGACGCGCCCCACGAGTGCCCCAAGACGATTGCATGTGAGACACCCAGCCGATGGAGAGCGCTGTTAATCAGATCAGCCTGCGCGGCCGGCGTCCAGACAACGTTACGTGGCCGATCACTATGGCCGAAGCCAGGACGATCGAACACGATGACGCGATAATTCTTGGCGGCTAGATCGATCAAACCGCTGGATTCGAAATCCTGGATCATGCTGCCATTGCCGTGCAGCAGGACCAGCGGCGTGCCTGAGCCACGTTCGACGTAGTGTAGCCGGACGCCGTTTACTTCCAAGAACTGACCAACTGGGGGATTGTTATTTTCAGCATTTTTGGCCAGGTAGCGATTCACCAAAGCCGATATCGCCAAAGCTCCTGCGGTCGCGGCTGCAGCCACTACATAAGGATGCGCCTGGGCAATCGTACGGCCGTTATGGCCAAGGGATCTTGGCGAGCGTGTCTTGAGGCGCGCTGCGGTCATCGTATGCACTCCATGTGGCGTGCACGAAATCCGGACAATCCAAGAAGTGTTGCAGCGCAGAATTAACAATCAACACTGAGGTTCGTTCCGTTCCCAAGCTGCGCTAATCTGGTGCCGTAAATTAATCAGCTAATGCAACGGGTGCCGGGTCAGCGTCACAGGTCATTCTGATCGGATGTCCGTTGCGGATCATCAGCGGAAGTGGCTGCCTCTAATTCTAATGTACGCTATTGCCCCTGATCGACATTCCCCGCAGTTCTCCTGCCGTAAACGCAGTTCCTAAGGCCGCTCAGTTGGCAGCCTCTCTCCCGACATACACGCCGCCTAGAATTTTCTGAGGCTCTGCCAAGCTGCTAGCGCGACGTCTTCGCCTTCTTACCCTTTTTTGCTTTTTTCTTCGGGACCACTTTTTTCGTGGTCTTCTTTGCTTTCTTAGTCGCCCTTTTCACAACTTTCTTGGTTGTCTTTTTTCGTGCCTTGGCAGCCTTGCCTACCGTCTTCGCAGCTTTCTTGACCGATTTGGGTACGCGCTTAGCGACTGCCTTTTTCGCCCTCTTAGCTACGGACTTAACAGCAGTCTCGGCCAAGGTCCCAGCGGCCTGAGCTGCTAAGTCAGTCATCTGATCGATGATCGGCTTCTTCTGTTCGGTCTGTCCGCTCTGTTCGGTCTTCTCGGTATCCATGCTGTCCTCCCACGAAAGAACTGAAAGATTTTCATACCAATTAACACCGAGTGTCCCGCACGCGGGCTAACGAACCCTGGGTATAGTGATCCATATTAAAAAAGGAACCGAGCGCGTTGGCATGGTGTCCGCGCGCCCGGCCCTTGGAGTAACCGCTCCGATGGCTAAACCAAACGGTCCTAGGGGGAACGTTTTGTTTTTATTCGCGTTCCCCGCTTTGTAAAGATATCCGGTGCCCCTATGTATCCTTGGCCATTTGCGGAGTTCGATTATGTGATGGACGACCCGCTTAGTATCGCGATGGATTACCTGATACGCACGGATCAAGCCACTAAATTTAGGGAAACGCAGACCACGGCGGCGAACGCCATCGCTTCCGCGTGGCGCGCTGGAGTTAGAAACCGGGTGCGGCTTACGAACCTTGCTATTAGAGCTGTGGAAGATGGCATACGTAAGCGCGGCTAAGAACGAAGCTTTGACCAAGACAGCGTTCGCGTTCAAAAGAACATTCACAGCATAAATGACCGCTTTGGGGTCATTTCCCGACCTTGGGCTGCGCAACCCCCGATGTCGCCTTCATGAACCGACATCGCCAGTCGAATCCGCCACGTCCGAAAGGCGTCAATACCGGAAGTGCAGTCGCCGAAGAAAGGGCGATCTGGCATGCCTCGTCCGGCCATCTGTTTGTCTGTCCGGCGACCTACTCTCCAATTTTCTGATTTTCAAAGGAACAGTTTAACTGCTGGCCGGTTGGCCGATCTCAACCGGAGGGATGATATGCGCGCATTATGCTGGCACGGAAAAGGCGACGTCCGAGTTGATACCGTTCCGGATCCAAAGATCCAGCATCCCCGCGACGCGGTCATCAAGATCACCGCCTGTGCGATCTGCGGCTCAGACCTTCATCTCCTTGATGGCTACCAGCCCACCATGGAGAGCGGCGATATTCTCGGCCACGAGAACATGGGCGAGGTGATCGAATTGGGCTCCGAAGTCAAAAACCTCAAGATTGGCGATCGCGTCGTTGTCCCTTTCACCATTAGCTGCGGGCAATGCTGGTTCTGCCAGAAAGGCCTTTTTTCGTGCTGCGACCGGACCAACCCCAACGCCGACGTGGCGGCAAAGGCGATGGGTCAATCGCCCGCTGGTCTGTTTGGGTTCAGCCACATGCTTGGCGGCTACGCCGGCGGCCAAGCCGAATATCTGCGCGTCCCGATGGCCGACGTCGGGCCGATCAAGGTTCCGGACAGCGTTACCGACGAACAGGCGCTTTTTCTGTCCGACATCTTCCCGACCGGCTACATGGCGGCCGTTAATGCGCAGATCGAACCCGGCGACACTGTTGCGATCTGGGGCTGCGGTCCTGTCGGACAGTTCGCGATCCGCTCTGCGCTCTTGCTGGGAGCTGGCCGAGTCATTGCGATCGACGAAGTGCCCGAGCGGTTGGCAATGGCAGAAGCCGGCGGCGCCGAAACGATCGATTTCGCCAAAACAGACGTGTACGACGAGTTGATGAAAAGCACCAACAAACGCGGCCCGGATAGCTGCATTGATGCGGTCGGCTGCGAGGCCTCCGGTCATGGGTCGGCAGATGCCGTGCTCGACAAGGTAAAGGCGACTGCATTCTTAGCGACCGACCGCGTTCACGTCCTTCGCCAGGCGATCATGTGCTGCCGCAAGGGAGGCACCGTTTCCATTCCGGGCGTCTACGTGGGCATGGGCGACAAAATTCCGCTCGGCGCGGCCATGAACAAAGGACTCACGATTAAATCGGGACAAACGCATGTTCAAGCCTACACCAAGCCGCTCTTGAAGCGGATCGAAGACGGCGAGATTGATCCCAGCTTTGTAGTCACGCATCCGGCAAGCCTCGAAGACGCGCCGGCGATGTACAAGAAGTTTCGCGACAAGGAAGACGGCGTAATCAAAGTCATGTTGCGGCCTGGTCGATAGCATCTCAGGGCGCGCATCGGGTTTTTGCAGCGTAGGGTTCCGGCAGAACATATTTTTTCTCTTTCTCGAACCGCCTGGGCTGTCTCGGGTCGCTGCTGCTCTCGGCCGTCGTCACGATCGCGCTGCTCTTCATTTTCGGAATGCTGCGCTTCTGAGCCAGGAACCGCGATGCATCTAGTCGAGATACTCCTCCCTCTCAACGACAACAGCGGACGACCTTCTAAAAAACTGTCGCGGGCCGCTGCCCGCCTGCGCGCGGTAGAAACAGCCCGTGCTATCCTCGCCCTAGGAGGGTAGCGGCCATCAGCTTACCGGAGGCACAGTCCCCGTTAAAAAACGTGGTCCATGGGTGCATGCGAACTTGAGAGTGGTGACGCCGTTCCAGCGGCGATCCCGATTAGGAAGATGACGATCGGCATAGCCCAGACCCTCCTGCCCACAATTGGACGGAGGATTTGGGATGCCCAGCCCGACTACCGGCGACCGCCGGGAATTGAAGCCAGTCAATGTTGAGGCCGCCGCCATCGACATTGGTTAAAAAATGCACATGGCAGCGGTCGACCCGGCCTGCACTGACACGCCAGTGCTTGCGTTTGGCACATTCACGCAGGACCTGCATGATCTGGCGGACTGGTTCGAGGAGGCACTCTAACACATCACCGAATCGGAGTGTCTTGTGCGTCACAGCAAAGTTGCCCGGCCGTGTCCGAGTTGGGTCATTTTCGACCAGTTCAGCCGGTTTTGCCTGCCGGATAATGTCCGCTTTGCACCTCAACCGGACTCGTGCACCGCAGCAACCGTATCTCTATTCGATCACCTCGTCGGCGCGGGCGAGAAGGATCGGCGCGATTTCGATCCCAAGCGCTTTTGCAGTTTTGAGATTGATCACCATCTCGAATTTTGTCGGTTGCTGGATAGGAAGCTCGCCCGGTTTTTCACCCGCTAGGATTCTAACGACGTATTCCGCCGTGGCACGATATTGATCCTCGACATTGGGAGCGTAGCTCACCAAACCGCCTCGCTCTGCATCATCGCGCCGCTCGTAGATGGTGGGCAACCGATGTTCGGCCGCGCTATCGATAATCAGGCGCCGCTGGACAGACGAAAAGTACGGGCTGCCGCGCATCACAGCGCCCTGTGCCCCTTCAGCGAGTGCTTGGCGCATGGCGGCGCCGACCGCTTCGGGTTGCGGCATATCGATGAAGCCATATTCGATACCGAGCGCCTTTGCGGCCTGGTCCTGGCCTGGCGCGAACAGGGGCCAGATCGGGCGTGTCGCAAGGACGGCAATCCGGGTAAGCGCCGGGATCATTTCCTTGAGTACCCCGAAGACCTTGCTAGAGATATCCCTTTCCATGCTTGCAAATCCGGTGATGTTTCCGCCCGGACGCGACAGGTTCTTGACGAGGCCGCCTATGAATGGATCCGCGGCTGACGCCGTCACGATCGGGATGGTACTGCTTGCCGCCACCGCAGCCCGCACTGCCACCGTGCCCTCGGTCACGATTATATCGACTCCCTGATTCACCAGCGCGGCAGCAAGTTCCGGGAGCCGTGCGGTACTTCCGTCGCCTACTTGCGGCACCAGAACGAAATTGCGCCCCTGCACGTAGCCGTGCTGGGATAGTGCGCGCAGAAAAGCGGCGAGTTCGTGCTCCGGCTGCTCCGCGGCGCGAAGAAGTCCGATGCGCTTCATCTTCGTTGGTTGTTGCGCATGCACGACAAGCGGCCACGTCACCGCACCCCAGCCCACGAGCTTGATGAATTTCCGCCGCTGCATGTGCCCCCCGTAAGGACCTCGCGTTGTTCAATTTCTAAAGCCTAGCACTTTGCGAATGGGCCGCGAGTGAGAAAATGGCGCCCCACCGGCCTCAGACATTGATCAGGCTCGATGTCTCAGTTGGGTCATTCGCGTCGTTCTAACCGTAGTCCGACCACTTCCGGTCTACCCCAATGAACAGACATTCTCGTGAGCCGTCGACATGTCCCAAAAGTGCCAAGCAGACTCATGCAGCGCGGGACGACTATACTTACCGATTAGCCTGTTGGAGCAGCGTTCGCGGCAGCTGCCGCAATAGTCTCGATGATCCGATCTGCAAAGCATGATAGAAGATCATGTTACCTCAGGCAGAATTTGCACCAAGCGGCGCTGTGACGCACTCAGAAGGTGAACCACTTCACGCTGCGAGCTCCTTTCATTGACTAAATTCAAACAAGCGCCGTGACAAATGGGCTCTCAGGCATGCGCCAAAGCAAATGCGCTTTGGCGGCAAATGAGTTCAGAGGACTTGTGGTGGAAACTATCGGTCCCTCAAGAGCGTGATGCAGCTCGAAATCGCGACCGGTTCACGATGACCGAGGTGTCTCGGCCGGGCTCGTAAA
>Ga0137412_10003743_pt1 | contig 12125 bp, 14 predicted proteins | sample CZODoug2_1_16fun_FD_122160 | JGI IMG/M metagenome (GOLD analysis project Ga0137412, IMG submission 122160) | Vadose zone soil fungal communities from Angelo Coast Range Reserve, California, USA - CZODoug2_1_16fungal (Hybrid Assembly) | ecosystem: Environmental > Terrestrial > Soil > Vadose zone...
TAGAATTGACTCGTCAAGCGGCATACGGTGTTCGTAAGATCTAATGTCAGGGCGGCCCGGAAACGCGAAGTCATCTCTTCCGGGAAAGACGGTTCAAACTCCAAGAATCCGACACGCTAAGGAACCAAGAAGCTATGAAATTCTCGAAACTCATGTCCCTGCCGGAGTTGCACGACCATTACAAAGAATACTCTGAGAAGACCTTTGCAGACGATAGTGGCGTCCTGGAAGACGCCTTTACTCACGGGCCATTCCACGAAGAGCAGTTTCGGTTTGACTTGCTGGCTACTCGCCTCTCTGACTCCGAGCTCGCCTCGCTGTTTTTGCCGATAGCCCACGCGCTTGTCCGAGGAACCCCGGCCGGTCATATCGATGAGGTCCGAGAGCTGTACCAAGCATTGGACGAATGGCAAGGTGGCAAGCTGAAAGACAAGCAGAGGCTTACCGATTGTCTTGCCAGGGTTCGCTCATCGGTTCTGGATCTGTCGCCAGGATGGGCGTCGTCGGCAATTCCGTTCTATCGGGTTCTGGAGCTTGGAATAAATGAGAGGCTGGGCGCAAGTCCGGCCGAGCTTTGGGCGCTCGAGGACGACTACGGCGTCCACGTGTTCGATGGAGAGGTGCTTCTCGTCGAGAAGTTTGCGCGCGTGCTCCAGGAAGAGAAGGCTATTTGCGCCCTTCCACTTGGGATCAGTATCGGGAAAATGCGTGCCGATGTCTCCCAGGCCCGCCGCGCCTAGCAGCGCGTCGCAGAGTGCGTGGGCCACGACGTCGCCGTCGGAATGTCCCACGGGGCCCTTGTCGAAAGGGACTTCGATGCCGCCGATAATGAGCTTGCGCCCCTCGGCGAGGCGATGCAGGTCGTAGCCGATGCCGCAGCGAACGCTCATGCTTTTTTCTGCCCGAGTTGGAGATAGAAGCGGGCGAGTTCCATGTCCGCGGGCTTGGTGATTTTGATATTGCGCTCGGAGCCGTGAATCACGTGCACGTCGTAGCCGAGGCGTTCGACGAGGCCAGCTTCATCGGAGGCGTTTACACCGTCGGCTTCAGCGCGGGCAAAGGCTTCTTTCAGCAGGCGGGTTTCGAACACCTGAGGCGTTTGGGCGAGCACGATGCGTTCGCGCGGAACCGTGCCGGTGATGAGTGCGACGTCTTCGGGAAGGCTGGCGCGCTTCACTTCTTTCACCGTGTCCATCGCCGGGATGCCGACGATTGCGGCTTTGCAGCGGCGGGCTTCCTCGATCACGCGGGTAATGTGCTCGACCGCAATAAACGGGCGAACGGCGTCGTGAACGAGAACGAGTTCGGTGTCGTTCGAAACCAACTTGAGCGCGGCGGCTACGGATTCCTGACGAGAATCTCCGCCTTTGATTACTCGCACCGGTTGCTTGATTTTTTCCTGGCGGAGGCGGGCTTCGAGCTTTTCGATGCCGTCCTGGCGAGTGGCAACGATGATTTGCGTGACCAGGGGGCAGGAGGCGATGCGGCGAACACTGAGAATGGCGATTGGGACGCCGTCGAGCTCGAGAAACTGCTTCGGCGTCTCGGCGCCCATGCGTGTTCCGAGACCGGCGGCAGGAAGGATGGCTGTAATTTGACCCATAGCGTGACAGCAGACCGGCTGAAGCGACACCTTGCGGGCCCAGGCGCGGGATGCAGAAGGGAGAGTGTACCGCAAGATTGGGGTGGAAGAAAAATGGGGGGAGGGTGGTCCAGGAGGGCGCCACAGCGAAGGCTGGGTGGCGGCGTTTAGCTGGGCAAAAGCGTACAGCCACTGGTGCGAGGCGGTTCCGGAAGTTTTGTGCCGGGCTTACAACGTAAAAGCGACAGCTTCGCTGTCGCACTCAAAAGGGGAGGGCACAGTATGAGTGCGGCTAGCGCGATTGTGGAAGGGAAAGAAAACCTTGTTATGATACGGAATCTTTTTGCAGGAGATTCCGGGGGATTCGCTTTTGCGGAACGGATGGACTATGACCATCGATCAGGATCTGGAAAAAATTGCGTTGCAGGAAAAGCGGCTGCAGTTCAAGCATTTTGATTCGGAGGCGGCTTGGGCGATCGGGACTGCGCTGAAGGCAGCGGCGGAAAAACGGAAAGTTTCCGTGGCCATCGATATCCAGCTTCACGGTATGCCACTTTTCTGTTTCGCGATGGCGGGGATAACGCCGGACAATTGGGACTGGATTCGGCGGAAGCGGAATGTGGTGATGCGTTACCAGCGGAGTTCGTACGCCATCGGGTTGAAATATGAGCGAGCGCATACGACCCTGCATGCGGCTACGGGTCTTGAGCTGAAAGACTTCGCGCCGCATGGCGGGTGTTTCCCGATTCTGCTTGTGGGGACGGGTTGCGTTGGGACGATCGCGGTTTCGGGATTGCCGCAGAGAGATGATCACGCGCTGGTGGTTTCCGTGCTTCAGGAATTTTTGCATCTGGAAAAAGAGGATTTGGCGCTGGATGTGGGGCCGTGAGGTTGAAGGGAGCGCGGAATATGCAGGAGTCAAGTGACTGGCCGGAAGAATGCGGTGCGAGGCCGACGAGGGTAGTGGGAGATTTGGGTTTGGCGGTACGGATTTCTCCATAAAAGCGGGAGCTTTGCTCTCGCACTCAAAAGGGCCCTACATGGGATCGGAGTCGGGGTAGGGATTGACTGCCGATGGGTCAATCGCGGCAGAGGATTCGGAGCGCGGCTGGCGAAGAGAGTGGCTGTTGCCGCCCATGGCGGTTTCGGAGCGAGCTCCTGCGGCGACCGCGGCGACACGGACGGCGCCGGAGTCGGCGCGCTCATCCAAGCGGCCAAAGATCATTTTGCCGGCGGGCGTCTGGTGGACGGAAGTGACGAGGATGTCCACGGTGCGGTTGATGAGGCGGCGCGCGCCATCCACGACCACCATGGTGCCGTCATCGAGATAGGCGACACCCTGGGTAGGTTCCTTCCCTTCGCGCAAGATGAGGACGCGCATGGATTCGCCGGGAAGCACAGCGGGCTTTAAGGCGTTGGCCAGCTCGTTGATATTCAGCACGGGGATATTCTGGACGCGCGCGACTTTGTTGAGGTTGTAATCGTTGGTGACGATCTTGGAGCCGGTGCGCCGCGCCAGTTCGACGAGCTTCTGGTCCACGCCCGCGGTGCCGGACACATCATCATCCAGCACACGAATCTCGAGCCCCGGCATCTTCTGCATGCGCTGCAGGACTTCCAGGCCACGGCGGCCACGCTGGCGCTTCAAGGAATCGGAAGAATCGGCGACCATCTGCAGTTCGTGAAGAACGAAGCGCGGCAGGCCGAGCGAGCCATCCAAGAAATGTGTTTCGCAAATATCGGCGATGCGGCCGTCGATGAGGACGCTGGTGTCTACGAGTTTCATCAGCGAAGTAGCGGCCGCCGGCGCGGCAACATTCGCCTGCGCGGCCAAGGAGATATGCCGCACGTCTCGCCCACGCCGCGTGCCGATCACGAGCCCAAGGTAGCCGAACGAGAGTAGCGAAGCGAACTCGATGAAGGACTTGGTGGGTTCGGGTTCCGAGGTGCGGGAAACAACGAGGGTGATGAGGAGGGAGACGAGCAGGCCCAGAACGACGCCGACCGCGCCTCCTACAAGCCCGCTGATCTCTGCGTGACGAAGTCTTAACTCGGCGAGGAGGATCACCATGGCAATGAAGAAGCCCAGGCCTGCGGCGGGAAGCCCATGGAAACCGAAGGGGCGCAGGGCGAAACAGAGGCCGACAGAAGCGCCGGTTAGTGCAAGTCGGATGACCCAGAAATCCCATTCCTGGCTCAGCAATCCGCGCACCTTTGATGGAGGGACGGAACCGTGCAATAAAGACTCCGAAAGGGGGCTGCCGGCTTGCCTGGACCCTGGACCGTTCATAGGACCTCACGGTACGCCATACGATGAACCGCTCCGTGGAGCATGGGAGCAAAGAAGGCAACCAGAGTAAAAAGCCCTTCCTATGGGAGCAGGCCACGTGATGGACTGTATACTCTTGAATTAGCGTTACGTCAAGTCCGAGTAAGAAAACCCGAAATTGAAGTTTCAGGGGAGATAGAAACGCGGGACACGCTGGCTGACACCGCTGATTAAATCGGAGGTGACCGTGCCGATGCTGCGGGCGACTACATTGGCGGGATAGACGTGGCCGCCGTCGGTGCCGTAGAGCGTGGCGACGTCGCCAACCGCGACGTCGGGAACATCGGTGACATCGAGCATCACCACATCCATGGAAACGATGCCGATGATTGGGGCGGCGTGGCCGCGAATGTAGAGTACGCCGCGATTGCCGAGCGAGCGGTGAACGCCGTCGGCGTAACCGGCGGAAAGAACGGCGATACGCGAGGGGCGCTGAGCAATCCAGGTGGCGTCGTAGCCGACGGCTTCGCCGGTCGCGATGCAGCGGACGCTCATCAGGCGCGCGCGGAGGCTCATCACCGGACGCAAGGGCAATTTTCTTTCGAATTCAGCGCGGCGTTCCGGGGGATCAAAACCCGGATGATAACCGTAGAGAATCGCGCCGGGACGCACCATGTCTGCCCAGGTTTCGGGCCGCGCGGCGATGGCGGCGCTGTTGGCGATGTGAAGGATGCCGGGATCGGCGCCGAGGGAGCGGAGGCGCTCGACGGTTGAATAAAAGCGATCGATTTGCTGCTTGGTCTGCTGGCCGAGTTCCGTGTCGGTTAAAACTTCGGAAGACGCGAGATGCGTGAAGGTGCCGACTAGAGACACGTGCTTGCACTTCGCAAGTTGCCGCGCGAAGCAATCGGCATCTTTCGGCATGATGCCGAGGCGGTTCATGCCGGAGTCAATTTTTAGCTGCACAGAAACATTTTTTTTGCGGAGTTTTGCGGCGGCGGCTTCGAATGCGAGAAGTTGCTCGCAGCGGTGAATCGCCGGTGTCAAGTTGTGCTGGAGAAGATTTTTTTCTTCGCCCGGCCAGAAGCCGCCGAGAACGAGAATCGGAGCGCGCACGCCGGCTTTGCGGATCTCGATGCCTTCACCGGCGGATGCCACGCCGAACCAGTCCGAGCCGGCTTTTTCGAGAGCCTTGGCGACTTGCGGACCACCGTGGCCGTAGGCGTTGCCCTTGACGATGGAGAGAACTTTTCGGGGTGTCTTGCACTTCCCGTTAGGGGGATTCACGTAATCGCGAATGGCGCGAAGATTTCCGGTGAGCGCCGAGAGAGAAACTTCGGCCCAGACAGGGCGGCCGATGAAATCGGGGGGACTCGGATGTTTCTGGCTGCGGGTCATGAAAATTCCTGAAAGAACTAGTGTACGGCATTCAAGCGCAACGGTGAAAAGCCCGGATGAGGCGCCGCGCGCGAGAAAGACAACAGGGGAAGTGCAATTATGAGGCCACAAGGCGGACTATGGAAACTTGGCGAAGCTACACAACTCCTTGTCCAGTAAATAGATACGGAGGGCCGACAACGGAGGGGTCGGCCAAGGGTCGAACTGGCGTGGCAAGGGAGACGCGCTGTGTCCAGAAAGCACATAAATCCGTGTGAAGGACAGACTCTGCCTGGGGTTGCGCACGAGGTAGTCGCCCGGCCGGGCGGGCTTGGCAAAACAATGAGCGGATCCGGCGCACCTACGCTCCAGGGTTCTTCTGGCTACGCTCGTCTACGATATCGGAAAGATGAAGGACTGCGGCGGCGGCGGAGAATCGAACAATGTCCTTTTTGTCGGACATCTGCTGCGCTGCAGTCTCGAGAAGAGCCGGATCGCCACGTTTGGCAATGGCTTCGAGCGCAGCAGCGCGGACTATCCAGCTCTTGTCGGAAGCAGCTTCGGCAAGAGCGCGGCTGGTGCGCGGATCCGGGTCTTCCGCCAACTCCCGTGCCGCCGCCGCACGCGTCGGTGTTGTGCTTCTTTTCTTCCAGGCGCGCACCGCCTCCATTCCGTATCCTGCGTAAGGGACAAAACCGATGCCCTGGTCAAACGCAAATTTGACGGCTCTCTCCGGGGATTTCAGGTCGTTCATCTGGCCGGCGATCAAACTCTTTCCTCCCTTTCGTTCGCCTGTCAATACGGCATAGTAGAGGTCGTAGCCAGAGTTTTCCTTAAGCTGGGTCAGGGAATGAGCAACGGCCAAGCAAACTGAAATGTCTTTGTCGGACGAGGCAGCCTGGAGCAATGGGATCGACTTAGTGGAGCGCATCGCGCCCAGAGCTTTGGCTGCGGCGGCGCGAACCGTTGGTTCCTTGTCGTGCAGCGCTTCTTCCGCAAGTTGCATTGCCTGAGAGTCGCCGGAGGTAAGCCCCAAAGACTGGACGGCGTTGGCGCGTTTGTCAAAACTTGAATCGTGTACGCCAGCGCGAAGGATGTTCCAAGCCTTATCCCGAGAAGTCTGTTGGGATCCCGCTTGAAGTGGTTCCTGCGGCAGAGCGCACGGATACAGCATGAGCCCGGCCAAGCCCAGAAGACCCTTCCACAGCGCGCGGCGCGTCATATAACCTTCGCTACTTTCGTATTGGCGAAGATCCAAGTTATCCGCAATTTGCGAAACACTCCTCCCGCAGGCAACAGCGCTAAAACGTTTCGCATTACACACCTCCAGGACAGGGGGGTGGTATAGCGCACAAATCGAACAAAAACAATTGTGCTTCAGTGCAGAAAAGATGCGAAAAGATTCCTCGCGTTGTCCGCGACGACGTAGATGGAAACGGAATTGTAGTTTTCGGGTTTCCAGGTTGTGGTCATTGGGTAGCTCCTTAGTTGGATTCCGGCACAGACATCCTGCTCGGGCGGAATTCGTGGCTAGCAGAAATCATGTGGGAATCGCCGATTGGGAGATTGGCGTTCCCAGGCGTTTGGCAGACTGAAGCCTGCCGCTACTGTTCGTCGGGGCCGGAGAATTGGGAGAAGGCGTCGGGAGCGGCTTCTTCAAAACGCGTGAGGCGGCTGCGGAAGACGAATTTTACCTTGTCGGTGGGGCCGTTGCGCTGCTTGGCGATGAGGATGTCGGCCATGTCGCGTTCTTCGGGAGTGGCGTTGAGATTGAAGAAGTTGGGACGGTAGATGAACATAACCACGTCGGCGTCCTGCTCGATGGCGCCCGATTCGCGGAGGTCAGAGAGTTGCGGGCCGCGCTCTTCGCGTTCGGGGGCGCGGGTGAGCTGGCTGAGGACGAGGACGGGGATCTGCAATTCCTTGGCGAGGCCCTTGAGGCCACGGGAGATGCTGGCGACTTCTTCCTGGCGGGAGCCGAAGCGGCCGCGCGCGGTGATGAGCTGAAGATAGTCGACGATGACGAGCGAGAGGCCTTTGTCACGCTTCAGGCGGCGGGCCTTGGCGCCAATTTCGAGAACGCTGGTGGAACCCGCGTCGTCCACCCAGAGCGGCGCGGAGGAGATGGTGCCGAGGGCTTCAGTCATGCGGCGCCAGTCTTCGCGGCTGAGGTGGCCCGAGCGGAATTTGTGCGCGTCCACCTGGGCGACAGAGGCGACCATGCGCTGCAGCAGGGACTCCTTGGACATTTCGAGGCTGAAGAGAGCAACTGGCAGGCCGCCGCGAATGGAGATGTTTTCCGCGAGGTTCAGAGCGAGTGCCGTTTTTCCCTGCGACGGGCGCGCGGCGAGAATGATGAGTTCCGAGGGCTGCAGGCCGGAGAGAAGCTTATCGAGTTCGCCGTAGCCGGTGGAGATGCCCGTGACACTTTTGCCTTCGCGAAAGATTTTTTCGAGGCGCTCGAAATTGTCGCGAACGATGTCTTTGACGGGGATGAGGCCGGCTTTGACGCGGTCTTCGGCGATCGCGAAGATGCTGGACTCGGCGTTGTCAAGGATGGCGTCGGCCCCGTCTTCGCCTTCGAAGGCGCGCTGCTGGATATTGTGCGTGGCGTGGATCAAATTGCGCAGCATGGCCTTTTCTTTGACGATGCGCGCGTAGTGCTCCACGTTGGTGACGCGAGGCATGCCATCCACAAGAGAGGCCAGATACGGCGCGCCGCCGGAGGCGTCGAGTTCGCTGCGGCGGTGGAGTTCTTCGGTAAGGGTGACGAGGTCGATGGCTTGCTGGGCTTCGCCGAGGGCGATCATGCGCGTGAAAATGTTGCGGTGCTGGGGGATAAAGAAATCGTCGGGCTTCAGCGCTTCGATAGCGGCGTTGAGGGCGTTGTTATCGAAGAGGATGGCGCCGAGGATGGAACGCTCCGCGTCGAGATTATTCGGAAGGGGGCGTTCGAGAGTGGAATCAGCGGGCATTGGGACAGACATACCTTTCAGAATATGTTCGCTTTTTCTTCGCTATAGGTATCACGACTCTCGCGGGAAGGCAAGTGAAGATTTTTCGCCCTGGCGGAAGACCCCTGAGCCGAAGTTGTGAGAGGCAGTGTGCGGCGAACGCGAGCGCGCGTCAATGGGAGTGGGTGTGAATTAAAAAGGAAAACGGTGAAAAACTTTTGACGGCGAGTATGGGAAGATGCTGCAACGGAAATCGCGGGAGGAAGGAGCGATGGGGATGAGAGAAATACACGGGAACCTGCTGCGGCGAGCCAGCAAAGCGAGCTGCGTGGCACTGGCCATCGGATTTGTTTTGTGGAATGCCGCCGTTCCACAAAAGGCCGCGAGCGATTCGTATGAGGCAGCGAGGGCGAATGCCGACCGGCAGGCGAAGGAATGGACCGCTCGCGGGATTCCCGGCTTATCTCTGACCGTTGCCGTGGATGGAAAGATCATGTACTCGGAGGGTTTCGGCTACGCGGACCTCGAAGAGCGCGTGCCGGTGTGGCCGACGACGAAATTCCGCATTGGCAGCATTTCCAAACCGCTGACGGCGACGGCCTTGATGCAACTGGTGGAAGCGGGGAAACTCGAGCTGGATGCGCCGGTGCAAAAGTATGTGCCATCATTCCCGGACAAGGGAGCAGTGATCACGACGCGCATGCTCGCGGGACACCTGGCGGGCATCCGGCATTACCAGGGCGATGAGTTCAATATCCAGAAGCATTATGCCAACGTCCTGGATGGGGTGAAGATCTTCGAGAACGATCCCCTGGTTTCACCGCCAGGAACAAAATTTAATTATTCCAGTTATGGGTACAACCTCCTGAGCGCCGTGGTGGAGTCCGCTTCCGGTGAAAATTTCCTGGCGTATATGCAGAAGCATGTCTTCGAAGCGATGGGCCTGGCGCACACGGCGGCGGACCAGAATACGCAGATCGTGGAACAACGCTCGCGCTTTTATGAGAAAGAAAAGGATGGAACGCTGGAGAACGCGCCCTATGTGGACAACAGCTACAAATGGGCCGGCGGGGGATTCTTGTCCACTTCGGAGGACCTGGTGCGGTTCGGGTCGATGCTGCTGCAGCCGGGATTCCTGAAAGCGGACTCATTGAAGCTTTTGTTTACCTCGCAGAAAACAAAGTCGGGCGAGGAAACGGGTTATGGCATGGGTTGGGGGATCACAAAGTCGCCGTCGGGGAGAGTGGTGTATGAGCATTCGGGCGGCTCGATAGGCGGCTCTTCACAATTGATGGTGTACCCGGAAACGCACGTGGTGGTGGCGCTGGTCACGAATCTCACCAGCAGAGAATGGAAAGCATCGGAAGTGGAAGCAGTGGCGGAAAAGTTTGAAAGCGGGAAGAAATAGAGATTTGGACACGAATTACGTATGTGGCCACGCTGGCTGGGTCAAAAGCGGCAGCGTCGCTGCCGCACTCCAAAGTAAGAGGGGCACCCGCCGCGGCGGGTGCCCCAGTGATGCATCAGATTGAGCGTCGAGGTTAGACTTCTTTTTCGACGTGGACTTTGATTTCGGCGGTTACGTCGCGGAAGACCTTGACGGTGACCGGAAATTCGCCGATGGATTTGATGGGATCGGCGAGCTGCACCTGGCGCTTGTCCACTTCGAAGCCCTGCTTCTTAAGCGCTTCGGCGATGTCGCCGGTGGTGACGGAGCCGAACATCTGGTCGTTCTCGCCGGTCTTGCGCGCGAACTTGACGGAGACGCCGCTTAGCAATTCGGCTTGCTTCTTGGCGGCATCGAGTTCCGTGGCGGTCTTCTTTGCCAAGGCGCCGCGAATGCGCTCGAGGGCCTTCATGTTGCCCGGTGTGGCTTGGATGCCTATTTTGTTGGGCAACAGGAAGTTGCGGGCGTAGCCGGGCTTGACGGTGACGACGTCGCCGCGGTGGCCGAGTTTTTCTACGTCTTCTTGAAGAATGATCTGCATGACTCGCTCCTGAGAATTTCGGAAAACCTTTTCATTCAAAATTTGGCGACCTAAAGGTCGCCGCTACAAACGCATCGAAGAGGCCGCACAGGCTGAAGCCTGTGCTACTAGGCCTTGGGTGCTTCGATGGCGCGCGGGGCTTGAACGCCCGCGGCGCTGCCCGCGAACGGCAACAGGGCGATGTTGCGGGCCCGCTTGATGGCTACGCCCAGCCAGCGCTGGTGGCGTGCGCAGACGCCGGTCATGCGGCGCGGGAGAATCTTGCCGCGCTCCTGCACGAACTGGGAAAGAATGTCGGCACGCTTGTAGTCGATGAAGTCCATTTTCTCGACGCAGAACTTGCAGACTTTCTTTTTGCGGAAATACTGACGCTTGCCGCGGCGCGGGCCGCCTGGGCCTCCACCGGGACCTCCGGGACCGCCTTCGCGGCGTCCTCCGCCCGGACCACCTTCGCGGCGGGGACCGGAGTGCGAATGTCCACCCTCACGGCGAGGGGGAGCGCCACCTTCGCTCCGGTGCGAAGGAGCTGCGGGGGCGGCTGGGGCTGCGGGGGCGTGGCCGCCTTCCGCGGCTGCTGGCGCCGGGGGAGGTGCGGCTTGCACTGGTTTCTGTTCCTCTGACATAACTTCCTACCTTTCCAATATGACAAATCAAAATTCGTTTCAGAACTTGGGCCGGGTTAAAGCCCGGCCACTGCTTCGGAAAACGTGGCGACCTAAAGGTCGCCGCTGCAACTGCTAGGCGGCGCCGGCGGATTGCTCGGCGGCAGGAACCGGCGGTTGTGTGACACGGCGCGGACGGCGCGCGGCGCGCTGCTCGCGCTTATGCGAGAGCTTTTTCTGGCGCTTCAGTTCTTCGTCGAGGCGCACGGTCTGGTACTTGATGATCGAATCCTGCACGCCAAGACGCCGCTCGAGTTCGTGAACCAGCTCGCCGTGGTTGGTGCGCACCTGCTGATAGACGTAAATGCCTTCGCGGTGCTTGGCGACCTTGTAGGCCAGCTTGCGCGTGCCCCAGTGCTCGGTCTTCTCGATCTTGCCGCCCTTTTCGGCGACGGCATGTTCGATGGTGGTGAGGACCTTCTTGATTTCGTCTTCCGGCGTTGCCGGGCGAGCGATGAAAATCAGATCGTACAAACGTTCTTCCATGATGACCTCGTTTCTTCCTGTTCCGGGCGCTGGGCCCGGGAAAATCTTGCACTGCTTGGCGACCGGAAGATCGCCGCTACAAAGACCCAAGAGCGGGCCGGGCGAGCCCGGCCCCTACAAAGTTTCTTCGGCCGGCGGGACTCGGCGGTTGTACTTGTTCATGGCGGAGGCGATTCCCTGCGTCAGAATCATTTCCACCGCGTCGCCCGCCGTGGCTACCATTTCGGCGGCCACTTCCAGGTCCGCTTTCTTCATCGGCCGCAAAACATAGGCCGCGAGATCGCTGACCGGATGATCGGGCCCGCAACCGAGCCGCAGCCTTGCAAATTCCTGCGTGCCCACGACGCTGGTAACTGACTTCGCGCCGTTGTGCGTTCCCGGGCTGCCGCGCTCGCCGATGCGAATCATGCCCCACGGCAGATCGCGCTCGTCGAACATCACCAGCAAATCCTCGGGGCCGAGTTCGTACTTTTCCAGCAGGTCGCGAACGCTGATCCCGCTGAGATTCATGTACGTCTGCGGCTTGGCCAGGATCACTTCTTCCCCGGCCACTTTCCCAAGCCCCACCAGGGCCTTGCCTTCAGGCCGCTCGACGCGGATGGAAGCGCGATTCGCGATTTCATCCACGGCGAGAAAACCAAGATTATGCGGCGTCCATTGATATTCCGGGCCAGGATTGCCAAGGCCGACAATGAGCCGCATGATGTATGGCGCGTGGCGGTCGGAAAAGAATTACTTCTTCTTTTCCGGCTTCTCCTGCTTTTCGCCGCCCTTTGCGCCTTCCTCGCCTTCCTCGCCTTCGACTTC
>Ga0137412_10003744_pt1 | contig 12125 bp, 9 predicted proteins | sample CZODoug2_1_16fun_FD_122160 | JGI IMG/M metagenome (GOLD analysis project Ga0137412, IMG submission 122160) | Vadose zone soil fungal communities from Angelo Coast Range Reserve, California, USA - CZODoug2_1_16fungal (Hybrid Assembly) | ecosystem: Environmental > Terrestrial > Soil > Vadose zone...
ATTCCGCGAAGCGGACGAGCCTGCCGATGCCGACGCGCGCATCCTGCCCCATGGTCCCGGGGCGACGCGCTGGCTTGCCATCGTGCTGCTCCTCGCCGCGGTGACCCTGGTGATGGAATATGTCGGCTTCCGGCTTGCCATGCTGGTCTTCAACGCAGCGCTGGTGATTGCGCTCGGCGATCGACGCTGGTGGGTGATCGCGCTGTTCGCCGTTCTCGGCAGCTTCGGCGTCTACTACGTCTTCACCACCTGGCTGGACGTGCTCCTGCCGGTAGGCGAGCTCGGGCTCTGATCGTGGAGTCTCTCGGCCACCTGCTCTCCGGTTTCGCCGCGGCGCTGTCCTGGCAATACCTGCTCTATGCCCTCGCGGGCTGCACGCTGGGCACGCTGATCGGCGTGTTGCCCGGGCTGGGACCGGCAGCCGGCACGGCGATCCTGATTCCGCTCACCTTCAGCCTCGATCCGACCGGCGCCATCATCATGCTGAGCGCCATCTACTATGGCGCCATGTATGGCGGCACCATCACGTCGGTGCTGATCAACGTGCCGGGCGAGGCCGCCTCGGTCATAACCTGCATCGACGGTCACCAGATGGCGCGCCAGGGCCGCGCCGGCTCGGCGCTAGGCATCGCAGCGATCGGCTCCTTCGTCGGCGGCACGCTGGCCACGGTGGCGCTGGTCGTCGTCGCCGTGCCACTCGCCTCGCTGGCGCTGAAGTTCGGGCCGGCCGAATTCTTCGCGCTTCGTCAAAGAACTTTTTGACCCCCCGAGACTCCCGCCCGTACCGCCAGCCTTGGTACGCTACGAATCGCGCGCTCGATTGTCAAGCCGCCGCAGTCGAGGGTACTGGGTCCTTTGGTCCTCGACAAAAACCGATGCCCGCCCAAGAACCGGGCGGCCGCTACAAAGGCAATCCCCGCCGCTGCGTGACGCTTTTGTAGCGGCCGCTCCGTCCCGTGTTCTTCGGGACGGAGCGGGCATTCTTCATTTCAAATTAGCCCACTACCCGGCCGAGCCCATTTTTTCTCTACTTGGCGAGGTCGCGATGCACGACCTTGGAAGAGTACCCGCGGCGGTGCAGCGTCTTGTGCACCGATTCCGCCATCATGACCGAACGATGACGCCCCCCGGTGCATCCAAATGCGATCGTCAGGTAGCTCTTCCCTTCCCGGATATAATGCGGAATCAAATAAGTCAGCAAGCCCTCGACGCGTCGCAAGAACTCTCCGGTTTGAGGAAAGGAGCGGATATAACGGGCGACGCGCGGGTCGCGCCCGGAAAATTTGCGCAGTTTGGGAATGAAATGCGGATTCGGAAGAAAACGCACGTCGAAGACGAGGTCGGCATCCGCTGGAATCCCGTACTTGTAACCAAAACTCACCAGGGCAACCATCATCGGCCGCCGGTCCGTTTTTTGAAAACGGTGCATGATGAACTGGCGCAACTCGTGAACGTTGAACTTGCTCGTGTCGATCACCACATCGGCGAGCTTGCGGATCGGCTCCATTAAAACGCGTTCGGTCCGCAGGCCCTCTCTCACGGGACGATCGCGTCCGAGCGGGTGGGGCCGCCTCGTTTCGCTAAACCGCCGGAGCAGTGCCTCCTCGTGAGCCTCGATGAAGACGAGTGTCGCGGGGTTCTCCGCGCGCAATTGCCGCAGGATGGCCGGAAGTTTTTCGAGCTGTTCTCCCTCGCGCGCATCGACCAGCAGAGCCGCTCGTTGAATTTCACCGCCGCTTTGCATGTGCAATTCGCTGAACGTGGGGATCAAGGCGACGGGGAGATTGTCGACGCAGTAGAAACCGAGGTCTTCAAATGTTTTGAGGACGGTGCTCTTCCCCGAGCCGCTGAGCCCGGTGAGAATCACCAGTTGCCGGGCGTCGCGCGCGGATCGGCGCTTCACTGGGTCTGGCCTATGCCTTTACCCGGCGCTGGTGTGTGCTTGGAATGCGGAGATCTTCGCGGTATTTTGCAACGGTTCTTCGTGTGACGTGAATTCCGGCTTCGTCCAGCTTCTTGGCGATCAGGTCATCGGTGAGCGGGTGCGCGGTGTCTTCTTCATCGATCATTTTCTTCACCAGCCGCTTCAGCGTTTGCAGCGACATGTTGTCGCCTTGCGGACCGTTGACGGACTCGGAAAAGAATGACCGCAACTCAACCACGCCCTGCGGCGTATGCGCGTACTTGCTCGAAACCGCCCGGCTGACCGTGGAAGGGTGCACGCCGACTTCCTCCGCCACTTCCTTGATCATCATGGGCTTGAGCTGATCGGCGCCGTGATCGAGATATTCGTGCTGCCTCTGAATGATAATTTGGCAGACCCGGAGAATGGTGTGCTTCCTTTGCTCGATGCTCTTCATCAACTGCAACGCGGCAGTGAAGCGCTCCTTGACGTAGTTGCGAACGTCGCGGTCGGCGGCGTCACGCGCCAGCAGCCGGCGGTATACGGGAGAAAGCCGGAGTTGCGGCACGTCATCGTCGTTCATAAACACTTGCCACTGGTCGTCGACTTTGCGGAAGTACACGTCCGGCTCGACCAGCCGCGCCTGCGTTTTGTTGTAGCGAAGGCCTGGACGGGGATCGAGCTTCTTGATGACGTCCACGGCGCGCTTCACCAGTTCTACCGGGCGGTTGAGCGCCCTGGCAATTTCTTTCAACTGGTTCGCCTGCAGCAACCGGGCCAGCGGGGTCTCCGGGCTCTCTTCTTCCGCTTCGCTCGCCGCCAACGGCCGCTTCGGCAGGCACTCGGAAACGACTTGCTGCGCGAGCGTGTTCTGCGAATCCAGGGTACGGAGTTGGGTGAGCAGACATTCGCGCAAGTTGCGCGACGCCACGCCCAACGGGTCGAATTCCTGCACGACGGCCAGCGCTTCCTCGACATCCTCCAACGAATATTTTCCGTTCTGCGAAATCTCTTCGAGCGATGCCGACAAATACCCATTCTCATCGAGGTTGCCGATGATGGCGTCCGCGATCTCGCGCACGATATCGTTGCAAACCGTCACGCTGAGCTGCCAGGTGAGATGTTCGGAAAGACCCTGGGCCGAGGAAAGAAACTGTTCGAACGATGGGCGCTCATCGACTTCGCGCTCGCCACGGTCTTCATTGCCTCCGCCGCTGCCCAAATATTGGTTGAAAAAGGAGGCCACATCGAATTCAGCAAACGGGCTGGGGGGTTCGATCTCGGGAACTTTTTCAGTCTCGGCTTTCAGGAAGGCTTCGGCGCTGTAATCCTCGGTGACCACCGGGTCATCCGACAATTCTTCCAGCACCGGGTTTTCGACCATTTCCTGGTTGATCATCTCACGCAGTTCGAGACGATTCAGCGCGAGAACGCTCACCATTTGAACCAGGCCCGGCGTGAGGATCTGCTTTTGCGCGACCCGGAGGTGAAGTTTTGGCGCCAGCCAGTTCATGGGAGTCAGTTCAACCGGAAATGATCGCCGAGATACACTCGGCGGACTTCGGAATTACTGCTGAGATCGGCCGGCGTTCCAGCGGCGAGAACTTTGCCGCTCTGGACGATGTAGGCCCGGTCGGTCACGCTTAATGTCTCACGCACCTGGTGATCGGTGACGAGCACGCCGATCCCCTCACGGCTTAGATCACTGATAATTTTTTGAATGTCCACAACGGTCAACGGGTCGATGCCGGAAAACGGCTCGTCCAGGAGGATAAACGCGGGCTCCAGCACGAGCGATCGCGCGATTTCCAATCGCCGCCGCTCGCCACCCGATAACGTATACGCTCCGTTGTATCGCACGGTTTCCAGTTTCATCTGGGCCAACAATTCCTCCAGCCGGTCGCGTTGTTGTTGCGCCGTGAGCGGCAGGGTTTCCAGCACCGCCAACAGATTCTCTTCGACCGTCAGCTGGCGGAAAACCGAAGGCTCCTGGGGCAGATAACTGATCCCACTGCGGGCCCGGAGGTACATGGGGAGGTCGGTAATGTCGTCTCCGTTCAGGAGAACGCGCCCGGAGTCCGGCTGGGCTAAACCTACCAGGATGTAGAACGTCGTTGTCTTCCCTGCACCGTTGGGACCCAGGAGCCCGACTACTTCGCCTTGGCTAATCTCCAGATCGAGATCATCTACAACCTTACGCCCCCGGTACGATTTGCTGAGCTCGACGGCCTGCAGCTTGAGCATTCCACGTCATTTCTCGACCCGGTGAAGCGATAACGTTCTCGAACCTTCCTCCGAATCCACAACGATCCTATCATCCGCAAAAAAGAAGGTCAATTGACGCCCCGTGGTCGTGTCTCCAGTTGAGTCATATACCGTTGGTTTCCCCCCGGAAAGAACGAACTTGCCTTCGGAGGCCGTATACTCCGCCCGGTTTGAGGTGCCCCGGCGGTCCTCCTGCCGGACAGATACGTCCCCGGTAGCCACGGCGCGCGACACTTGCTGGGCGGAAGAAGCCGAGCCGGATGTGGAAAAGTAGAGGTCAATCTGATTCGCGTCGATCGAACCTTCCGCTGATTCGGCGCTGGCATCCTGTTCGAGTCTGGCGCGCGAATCAGACCCCCAGTACGTTAGCAACCCTCCTCGCAAGTGCCAGAGTTCCGTTCCTGAGTGCGCAGACCGCCCCGGCAGCGGGCCTCCCTTGGGCGTCCAGGCCGCCTGGGGGAAGACCCCACGTACGTGCCCCCGCGCCACCAGAATGTGCGATGGATTGTCCAATTCGACTGTATCCCCTTCAATGACCGAATCCCCCTGCCAAAGCCGGCTGCCGCCCGAGTAAACTGCGTGCCCCCGTGCTACATCGGCAACGAGGTGTGCAGCCGAAACATGGGCAGGCGCCTCTGCAAAATTGGTGACGCTGCCCGTCCCGGCGCGCAACTCGGTGCTCAGCACATTGCCATCGGCGCGCAGTTCATTCGAGCCTTGTGTGAACGTTGCCGTTTGTGCCGTCGTGCGGATGGTTGGGTCGGAAAGGATTACCGATCCGGTGAGCGTGGCCGTATTCGTGCCTCGGTCCAGGTGGGCGCGGTCGCCCTGCCCTGTGCGGGGCCCTTCGAGGAAACGCACGTCGCCGGTTTGGTCCACCGTGGACCACTCGCCTGTATTCGAAAACTTCGCTGTAAGTTCACGCGATGCCGTAGCCTGTTCCGGACCGTCGCCGAGCTGGCGCGTGACTTCGACGCCGCCGGAGCTCGCAAGCTGCTGCAGTTGATTCTGGCCGTCAAATTGAAGATTCATCTGCTGGCCGCGCATGCGCATCGTCTGCTTGACGGGCTTCCCATTGGCGGCTGACCCGCTGGGTGCAGCAACGTTTTGCCATTCGATGCGTGCCGGAGCGAGCGTGTTCACGCTTTCGAGCAAAGCTTGGCCCGGCCGGGAACTTTCCGAAAAATGCATTTCGAGGGCTTCGCTTTCGACGCGTCGCGTTCCTCCAGCAGGCGTCGCGCTCCGCGACGTAATTGTGACGCCGCCGCCCGCCGTCAAGAGACGAGGCACGTTCTGCCGGGTCGCCAATTTCACTTGAACACGCCCCGCCCCCATCGCATCTTCACCGGCGGATGAATTTCGGCTCCCGTGGACATTTCCGTTCGCGACAACGGACTCAACCAAGCCTTCAGGCGTGAGTGCCGCCGAGATTTCATCCGCGTCCAGCGCTATCGGGCCTTGGACACCCGAATCGCGCATTTGAGGGTGGCCGCTGGCAACCAAGCGCCGTGCATGAAATGACTCATCAAGCTCGAGGAGCAAACTCTCCGCCGTTAGCTCGTGGGTGGTCTGCAGCGCGTGGACAGCGCCCAGAATCTGCACGGTGTGCGAGTCGCGGCGAAATAACATGTTGTCGCCAGTCACATGAACGGCTTTTTCTTGCGGCTCCGCGGCTCCTGGAGTGGGTACGGTCTCCTGTTGGAGCCCACCAGAGGCGGGTGCGGGCTCTACGCGCCGTCGCAATAGCGCTGGCTTTGGCGCGTCGGTGACTTGGAGCCCGCCGGGAGCGGGAGTATGTCCAAGCAGCTGGATCGTCAATGTCATTTCCACGTTGTGGTCCAAGTGCAGCGTTCCGTCGTTCGAATTGTATTGCACGCCAACGGCGTGTCCTTCCCCCGCGGGCCACCGGAATGTTACTTGTTTATCGGTTCGAGCCAGTCCTGTGTCGCGATCAAACGAAACTCCCGATGTCTCGACTTGAACGGCATTGGCGCTCGCCGCGGCGCCCCCGCCCGCTTGCAAATTGATTCGAACTTCGCCCGCGCAACCGATCTTCCCTGTCGAAGAAATAAAATCACAGGCGCGAGTGCGGAGCGTGTCATTGCGCTCGCCCTTTTTTCCATACACGGTGATGGAAACGTCTTCGAGCAGATTGCGGCTGCCCTCCTTGAATTCAGTCGTGTGCGACGCCCGCACGGTATAAATCGTGCGCTGGCCTTCGACCTTCGAAAAAGAAAATTCATTAGAGCGCTGTTCGACTGCCGCAGGAACCGCAGGCGGCGCCTTTTTCGCCGCCTGTTTGGCCACCCAGACACCGCGCAGGTACTCCCCGGCCACAAAAACGGCCAGCAGGATCGCCGCACCCGCCGACCACCGCGCGTACCGTCGAGCTTCACTATTGCGCATAGGAGCGAACCTTGGGACTGTGCCTCATACACTTAGAAGCCGAGTATAGGGGACGCGTTGGCAGTGGACAACTGCGGCCTCGGGTGAGCCCCATATACCTGGTTCTTAGCCGCCTCTTCTCGACGGTCTGCATGGCAATTTACCGCCCAGCAACCTGATATTCACAAAGTTGGGGCTTAGCTGTAACGTGCTGGATCCCGCGAGTAACGCCAAGGAGAGGTGACCTCCGGCACAGTAAGTGAAGCGTGGAGCCCAGTGGAATTTTGCCGAACGAGCAAGCATTGAATCGCCGGCATAATTGCGTAGCGTCGTGTGACGCCTGACGCTGCAGCCGGCGATTTCGCTTTGGCGAGCGCCGACCAATGCTCGTATTACTTGGCTTCATTTTTGAACTCCGAGCGCAGTGACTCTTGTCCAGTCGTCCGCCGACAGCTGGTTGAAAACCACCAGACCTGCTCCAAAATCACCATCGGGATAGATTTCACTGGTATTGCGAAACGGGGCTACCAGGTGCATACCATTGAAAATACAATGGTTAGAATGGCTCGAACATCACGGATCATTTGGCACCGATCGTGCCTTAAATACCGCAGTTGGTGATTCATCGCTTTGACTGGAAGGGAGAAAACAATGTCTCGATATTTGAAGCTCTCAATGATCGCACTTTTGGCCGTTGTGTTCATCGTGCCGGTTGCGTCAGCTCGCCCGTTCGTCGTTGTTGGTGGTTATTATGGGCCTGGCTACTACTATGGGCCAGCGTGGTATGGTCCGGGCTGGGGTATGCCCTATGGATATTATCGCGGTCCTGTCACAGGCGGCGTCAAGTTTGACACCAAAATGAAAGATGCCTCTGTGTTTGTGGATGGGGGCTACGCCGGAACAGTGGGAAAACTGAAAACGTTCCACCTGCGGCCGGGCTCGTACAACATCGAACTGCGCGATCATGACGGCCATTCGTTTTATCAGGAGCGCATTGAAGTAATCGCCGGAAAGACGCTCAAGCTGGTTCCGTAGTGCCGCTGTATCAAGTGTTCTACGTGAGAGGCCGGTTCAATTCGGTGTCCGGCCTTTCGGTATTAAGGCTGTGGGCTAAGATTGTTGCTGAATCGTTTGAAGCTCGGGTGCGCCGTCCTTGACGGTTTTCAAGGGCGGGATTTTTGATTTGATTCCCAATGATGGCAAGAGGATTGAAACTGAAACACTGATCGGGACAAGCCCGCTTGCGCCTAGACTTCTGCGGTTGTTACCGGTGATTCCGCATGGTCAACACGGCCCGCTCCAGAAACACCTCTGATTGCTGCGAATCGATTCTGGTGACGACAGTTTTATGAGGACGAAAGTCAAAACCCCCACCCTCGCACAAAACGCGAGGATGGGGCACCCAAACTTCAACACCCAAAAACTCGACACCCGCACCTCAACACCCAAAAACTCAACACTCGAACTTCAACAGCCAAAAACTCGACACCGAAACTTCAAAACCCGGAATTCAAGATCACAAGGAAGTCTGCGTCGGGTTACCGGATGCCGCGCACGGCACGTTCTACCTGGCCTCAACCATCGCCTTATCCTCATGGGCACGCCGCTCGCAATCGGTTGACACACTGGGCTGGATGGGTGCATACAATAGTGCTCACCCCCCGGCCAATACCCGCACGGGAGTCAAATTATGTCCCACGCCTGGAAACAGTGGGAGGGCCAGGTAGCCAACGGGGAATTCCCGCTGCTTCGTTACCTTGGCGGCTCCGAACACAGTGCTGTATTTCTCACGGAATTCCACGAGGGTGAGCGTCTTCTAAAGGCCGTCATTAAACTCATTCCAGCGCCTCAAGAAAATGGCGAGTTCCAACTCTCGCGGTGGCGGCTGGCGGCGGAGCTGTCCCATCCTCACTTGATTTCACTTTTTGGCAGGGGACGCTGCGAGATTGGCGGCAAGCAACTGCTCTACCTCGTGATGGAGAGTGCCGAGGAAAACCTTGCGCAGGTTCTTCCCAGCCGGGCGCTCACGCCTGCCGAAGCCCGAGAGATGCTCGATTCCGTCCTGGACGTCCTTGCCTACCTTCACAGCAAAGGGTTTGTGCATGGCCACATCAAGCCGATCAACATCATGGCCAATGGCGACCAATTGAAGGTATCGAGTGACGGGCTTTGCCGTGCGGGTGAATCGCTGGAACATCCTGGGGGCCCGGACGCGTACGCCGCGCCAGAGAATGCTCCCGAAGCCATCGCCGGGTCTAAAGCAATGTCGCCTGCAAGCGACGTTTGGTCGCTCGGCATGACTCTGGTAGAGACTTTGACGCAGAGCCTGCCCGCTGCCCGAACAGCGAAACAACAGGAACTGCTGGTGCCGCCGACTTTGCCCGAGCCCTTCCTGGATATAGCGCGTCACTGCTTGGTTCGGGACCCTCAGGAGCGATGGACGGTTGTGCAGATCGCGGCCCGGTTGCAGGAACGCACTCCAGCGCCGCCGGTTGGCGCACCGCTGCTTCAACCCCGCACACCGGCGCGTCCGCCTCAGTCAAAGGCTATGCGGCCGTCAAGGCCCCTTGCGAGACGCCACGGTTACGGTATTCCGGTTACAGCCGGCGTTGTCCTGGTGCTGGCCGCAATTGTGGCGTGGCCGAGGCTATCGCACCGTCATTCGGAGGCTCCGCCGGCCCCCGCCGTCGCGCTGGAGCAACCGCCCGCTCCACCCGCACCGAAGCAGGTAACGCAGGCGCAGGTCGAGCGCCCAACCAAAGCGTCCACACCGGACGTTATTGAAGAAGAGCAAGATTCGGAAGCGCCAACTCCACTTCCCACCTCCGTTCATCCCGAGACTGCGCGTGAGGAGCCAACAAATAGAGTGGCAAAGCTGCCGGCAGGCGCCGTGATCCGCGGTGAGGTCGCTCAACAAGTCTTGCCCGATGTCCTCGAGAGCGCAAGAAATACAATTCGAGGGACGGTGAAGGTCACCGTCAACGTCGATGTGGATCGATCAGGAAACGTGGAAGATGCGCAACTCGAATCGAGTGGACCGAGCAAATATTTCGCGCGCGCGGCGTTGCAGGCCGCGCAGCATTGGAAATTTAAGCCGCCCAATATCGGTGGCGGAGGCGTCTTGAGCAGCTGGAACCTGCGATTCAAATTTACTCGTGACGGAACGACAGTTATTCCGACGCAAGAACTTCCATAACGACGTGCGAGCGGCGGTTGCTGCAACTTCTTATGTTGCGAATCGATGCTGGTTGCCACAGACCCCCTAAGTACCAAAGTCAAAAACCCCACCCTCGCACAAAACGCGAGGATGGGGCACCCTCTATAACTGCGTCGGCGTTGTCAAGAGACACTTGTACATTTGATCGGCGGCTGCGTTTTGTGCGGCCGCTGTTTTTTCTTCTCTTACCAGAAATCTTTTCTCTGGCCCGACCAAGGCTCGCATCGTGAATCCCGCGGTGGAACACTGGTTCCACCAGCCATCTATTCGATCTTCAACTTCAGACCATGATTCGTGGTTCAAACTCCCCGCCTGCGCGGGGAGGCAAGGCGCTCAATCAAAAACTCGATCCCGCTTGCGGGACCAGGGTGCCCCTCGAGCTACCTTGCATGGGAGCCCGCTGCGCGCACGAGGCTGTGGCGCGCAGCATCCAGTACAACTTCACGGCCAGTTTGCGCGCGATGGCCACTTTGGCCACGTTCGCGCCCCGGCGAAACTTCAATCGCTGATACAGACGCAGCAGTTCGGGATCGTACCGCGCCGCCGTCTGCGCCGCTTCCACCAGCAACCAGCGCATCATGGTATTGCCCTGCTTGCTGATCGTGCTGGTACGCTGCTTACCTCCGCTGGAGCGTTCCTTCGGATTCAGTCCGAGATAACTCACCACGTGTTTGCTCCTCCGGAAGCGTGTCACCGGTCCCAGGGTCAACACGAACGCCAGTGCGGTCACCGGTCCCACGCCTGGATGCCTCATCAGGCGTGCGGCTTCCGCGTGGCTCTCTGCTTGTTGTTGCACCGCTCGGTCCAGTTCGTCGATCACCGTGTTCAGCTGGTCGAGCATCCCTAACAACTCCTGGCACCGCCGTCTGGCCCATGGACCGAGTGAGAGTTTTTCCAACACCTCGCGCCCCCGCGCCGTGAACAGCTTTTTCTTCCGGCACACCCCCTGGCTCATCGCCAGCGCGTGCAACTGGTTCTTCACCGAAACCCGAAAGCAGACCAGCTTGTGTCGGTGCCGCAACAGTTGCCGGGTATCCCGCTCGGCCGGAGACGGTATCCAGATCCGCGGAAACCGCTTCTCCAGCAGCAAATGGAGCAGGTGCAGGGCGTCGCGGGCGTCGGTCTTCTGCTTCCGCACTACGCCCGCTCGGATCTCGCTGGCGTGACCGATCCACAACTCGTGTCCGAACTCCGCCAGCATCCGCTCGAACCATTGCGCGTAGCCGGTGGCTTCCATGCCTACCACCACTGGCTTCGGCAAGCTGGCGTAAAACGCCCGCGCCTCTCCGTTTTCGTGTTCCAGCCGCCGCTCCACCAGCTCACCGGTCTCGGTATCCATCATCGCGATCTGCTGATAGCGCGTGTGAAAATCGCAGCCTATAATTATCATTGCTCGGCTCCTTTCCTCCGAGCCTTGGTCGTCCTACCGCTACCAAGTCTACTCGCTCGAAGGGAGCCGACGCAGTTATAGGATCACAAACTCACTCTGTTAACTCAGCGCTGACTTACGGGAGTGGTATCATGCCGTCATGGTGTGCCGTCAAGCGAAAACGAAAGGCCGGGCCACCCGCCAGAAAGCGAGGAACATCGCGTCCCACACTTTCCACGCCTGCATAAGCAGATGAGAGGGCTATACTACGTGCCCAAGCAGGAGGTGCATATGCATTCAAGCGTCGAACGCCAGCGGGAAATTGTGGCCGAACACATCCGCTGCGAAAACGAACATGACTGGCCCGGGGTTCACGATACTTTCGTTCAAGATGACAGGGCCTACTACGATGTTGTGCCGCTTGGGGTGAGGTTTAAGGGCATCGATGGCGTACGCAATTTCTACCGGACCATTGCAACGGCTCTGCCCGACCTGCGTATCGAAGTCGTTTCAGAATACGACGTGCCTGCCTGCTCGATTCGCGAGGTGGTGATCACTGGCACCCATAAGGGTGAGTATCTGGGTTTGCAGCCCCTGGGGAACAAGGTGCGCGGCGAGCTTGCTGCATTTTATCTTTTCAACGAAGACTGCACGAAGCTCATCGCCGAGCGGATTTATTACGACCAAGCAGGACTCGCAGCACAGATGCAAGCCAAGCAGGCCGGTGAGTCCGCCTAAATTGAGAGCAGAAAGCCACATTCCGATGAGCGGACTTCACGGCACTTGGCCCGGAAAACGGGGGCTCGTCAGACGGTAGGAGCGAGCTGTCTGAATCCCGCGATTTCACCGGGTTTTGGTTTCCCGACGATGCAAACTGCCGCTTCTTCGTCTGCTGCTGAGTACATTGGATGCCCGGCCGAGGATCGCTTTATGAGCGTGCTGAGGGGGGACGTTCCATAACAACAAACATTGTGTTTGTCGGTAAT
>Ga0137412_10003746_pt1 | contig 12124 bp, 11 predicted proteins | sample CZODoug2_1_16fun_FD_122160 | JGI IMG/M metagenome (GOLD analysis project Ga0137412, IMG submission 122160) | Vadose zone soil fungal communities from Angelo Coast Range Reserve, California, USA - CZODoug2_1_16fungal (Hybrid Assembly) | ecosystem: Environmental > Terrestrial > Soil > Vadose zone...
GATGCCGCCGCCGATCACCCCGCCGAGCGGAAAGATCAGCCACCAGAAGTGCATCACGGAGTCCACGCTTTCCAGAATGCCACCGCAAGGGGCCCGACCACCGAACTCGGTGATTCAGCGCGCAGCGAACACATCCCGTGAGCACTGCGATTTGTGCACGCGCAGTTGCGCTCAGCGCAACCCAGACTCCACAAATCGGAAGAGCTAGAGGCCGATGTTGCGGTACCGGCGCAGCCGGTCGGCCATCCGCGTCTCGGCAGGTTGGGAACGCAGCCGGTGCAATTCGTCGGCGATGGTCGCCGACAGGCGTCCGGTGAACTCCACCGGGGTGTCCGCCGCGTCGGGGTGCTCGGGCACGATCGCATCGACGATCCCGTGGCGCATCAGATCAGCCGACCGGATGCCTTGCGCCGCAGCCAGTTCCGGGGCGTGGTCGGTATCGCGGTAGACGATCGCGCTGGCGCCCTCCGGCGGCAGGGGCGCCAGCCAGCCGTGCAGCGCGGCGAGGACCCGGTCGGCGGGCACCATCGCCAGGGCCGGGCCGCCGCTGCCCTGACCGAGCAGCACCGACAGCGTCGGCGTGTGCAGCGTGACCAGCTCGGCTAGGCAGCGGGCGATCTCCCCGGCCAGGCCGCCCTGTTCGGCCTCGGTCGACAGTGCAGGGCCCGCGGTGTCGATGACGAGCACCAGCGGCAGTCGCAGCCCGGCCGCCAGCGCCATGCCGCGACGGGCCTCCTGAAGCGCCCTCGGCCCGACCAGCCCGCCGACGACCCTTCGCTGACCCACCACCACCGCGGGCTGGCCGCCGAACCGCGCGAGCGCGAGCACCGTGGTGGCTGCCTCGCCCTGCTCGGTTCCCGACAGCAGCACCCGATCGGTCGTCCCGTGCCTCAGCAGGTAGTCGACGCCAGGACGGTCCGGACGTCGCGACGCCTCAACGGAGTCCCACGCGGGCACGTCGGGGACCGGCGCGACGTCCGGTGTCGGCGGGGGAGCGCCCGGTTCGTCGGCCATCACCTTGAGCGCGCGGTCCAGCGTCGCGCGCAGCAATTCCAGCGGGACGACGCCGTCGATGACGCCGTGGCGGTGCAGGTTCTCGGCGGTCTGGACGCCCGTCGGGAAGGGCTCGCCGTACAGGTGCTCGTACACCCTGGGCCCGAGGAACCCGATCAGCGCGCCGGGCTCGGCGGCGGTGACGTGGCCCAACGATCCCCAGGAGGCGAACACCCCGCCGGTGGTGGGATGCCGCAGGTAGACCAGGTATGGCAGGTGAGCCTGCTTGTGCAGCTCCACGGCGGCCGCGATCTTCACCATCTGCAGGAACGCGACGGTGCCCTCCTGCATGCGGGTGCCCCCGGAACTCGGCGACGCCACCAGCGGCAGCCGTTCGGCCGTCGCGCGCTCGATGGCCGAGGTGATCCGCTCCGCGGCGGCCACCCCGATCGAACCGGCAAGGAAGTCGAACTCGCAGGCCACCACGGCCACACGGCGGCCGAACACCCTGCCCTCGCCGGTCAGCACCGATTCGTCGAAGCCGGTTGCGGCTCTGGCCTCGGCTAATTCCCGCCGGTACTCGGCGTCGGCGTCGACCTCAAGGGGTGCGCGGTCCCAGCTGGCGAACGATCCCTCGTCCAGCACGGCATCGCGGAGCGCAACGGCGCCGATCCGGCTCACGGGGCAAGGCTATCGGGCGCCTCGATAGGCTGACCCCATGATCGGTACTACCCGCAATGGCCACGTGATGACCCTGGAGATGCAGCGGGAGGATCGCCGCAACGCGCTGAACTGCGAGCTCGTCGACTCTCTACGGGAGGCGATCGAGAAGGCCGCCGCCGACGACGTCCGCGCGATCGTCGTCACCGGGGCCGGCAACGTGTTCAGTTCGGGTGCCGACCTGACCGACGCAGCAGGGATGGCGGAGAAACTGCCCGACAAGGCAAAGGCGCTCAACCTCGCCATCGACGTGGCGCCGATCCCCGTGATCGGCGCGATCAACGGACCGGCGATCGGAGCGGGCGTCATCCTGGCCATGATTTGCGACCTGCGGGTCGTCGCCCCGGATGCTTACTTCCAGTTCCCGGTCGCGAAATATGGTTTGGCGCTGGACAACTGGAGCATCCGTCGGCTGACGTCGTTGGTGGGAGCCGGCCGGGCCAGAGGCATGCTGATGGCCGCCGAGCGGCTCACCGCGGATGCCGCACTCCACACGGGGATGGCCAACCGACTCGGCACGCTCGCCGATGCGCAGGCGTGGGCTGCCGAAATCGCCGGGTTCGCTCCGATAGCGCTGCAACACGCCAAACGGGTGCTCAACGACGACGGCGCCTACGAAGACCCGTGGCCCGCGCACCGGGAACTGTTCGAGAAGGCGTGGGCCAGCCAGGACGTCATCGAGGCCCAGGTGGCGCGCATCGAGAAGCGGCCACCGAAATTCCAGGGCGCCTAGATGCGGTGGCAGGCGGCCCAGCTGATCGGCGGGACGGCGGCCATCGCGGCCGGCGGGTGGGCGCTGCGTGCGGTGCAGGGCGCCCCGTCGGCGCTCGGCGCCTCGCCGGTCGAGATCGATGCCGTCACGAAGGGCTCGCCGAACCATCACGACGGCGTCTTCAAGAATCTCGAACCGTCGTCCATGCTGAGCCTCACCCGCCAGGAACAGTTCCTGCTGGTCCGCGACATCGTCGGGGGCAACTCGCGGCAGCATCCGGAGAAGCCCATCCCGCTTGTCATCCCTGCCGCTGATCTACCCGCGGGCGATCTCGCCGTCACTTGGTACGGCCACTCGTCGGCCGTGATCGAGATCGACGGCTACCGCGTGCTCGCCGACCCCATGTGGAGCGACCGGTGCTCGCCGTCGCGGGCGCTCGGCCCGCAGCGCCTGCACCCGGTGCCCGCCCCGCTGGACGCGCTGCCCGCGATCGACGCCGTCATCATCAGCCACGACCACTACGACCATCTCGACGTCGACACCATCAAGCAGCTCGCCCGCACGCAGCGGGCCATGTTCTTCGTGCCGCTGGGGATCGGCGCGCATCTGCGGGCGTGGCACATCCCCGACGACCGAATCGTCGAGCTGGACTGGAACGAGAGCGCCCAGCTCGGTGAACTCACCCTGGTGTGCACCCCTGCCAGGCACTTCTCGGGACGGTTCCTGACCCGCAACGTGACGCTGTGGGCGTCGTGGGCGCTGATCGGCCCGCGGCACAGGGCCTTCTTCGGCGGCGACACCGGATACACCAAGAGCTTTCCCGACATCGGTGCCGACCACGGTCCGTTCGATCTCACGCTGATGCCCGTCGGGGCGTACCACCCTGGCTGGCCGGACATCCACATGAATCCCGAGGACGCCGTCCGCGCGCACCGCGACGTCAGCGACGCCGGGCTGCTGGTGCCGATCCACTGGGGAACGTTCCGGCTCGCGCCCCATCCGTGGTCGGAGCCCGTGGAGCGCACGCTCCTCGCCGCGGACGCCGAGGGTGTCAGGGTCGCCGTTCCCAGACCTGGCGAGCGCGTCGAAGCCGGACCGACCTCTCCGTTGGACCCGTGGTGGAGGTCGTAACCCGCTAGCGTGCTGGTGTGCGCCGCCCCCCGAAGTCTCGCCCGGTGATCGCGGCGCTCGCCGCGCTGGTCCTACTCGTCGGGTGTGGTTCGCCACCTCAGAAGGCCGAACGAGGGACCGAACCGTCCAGCCCCCCATCGTCGTCCGACGTGCCCCCACCGTTGGTACCGGCGATGCCGTTGCCGGACAACGCCGTCGAGAACGCGGTCGCCAAACTCGACGGGCTTGCCCAAGACCTGATGACCAAGTCCGGCATCCCCGGCATGGCCGTCGCGGTGGTACACGGCGGAAAGACCGTGTATGCCAAGGGATTCGGGGTCAAGGACGTCCGCAACGGCGATGGTGCCGACAACAAGATCGACCCCGACACCGTGTTCCAACTGGCATCGCTGTCCAAACCGTTTGGTTCGACGGTGGTCGCTCACCAGGTCGGGCTGAACGCGATCGGCTGGGACACCCCGATCATCGACAAGCTGCCGTGGTTCGCCCTCTCCGACCCGGCGGTGACCAGGATGGTGACGATCGGCGACATGTACTCGCACCGGTCCGGGCTGCCCGACCACGCTGGCGATCTGCTCGAGGACCTCGGCTATGACCGGCGCTACATCCTCGAGCACCTGCGCCAACTACCGCTCGGCGAATTCCGGACCTCCTACGCGTACACCAACTTCGGCGTCACCGCGGGTGCGGAGGCCGTCGCCGTCGGCGCGGGAAAGTCGTGGGAGGACCTCAGCCAGGATGTGCTGTACCGACCACTGGGCATGGCGTCGACGAGCTCGCGATTCGACGAGTACCTGGCCCGGCCCAACCGCGCAGTCGGACACATCCACGTCGACGGTGGCTACCACCCGAACTACGTCCGCGACCCGCAGCCCGAGGCGCCGGCAGGCGGTGTCAGCAGTTCGGTCGACGACGTCACCCACTGGCTGAACATGGTGCTGGCCAACGGAAGCTACGACGGCACGCAGATCGTCGACGCCAAGGCGCTGCTGCCGGCACTGACCCCGCAGATCGTGGCCAGTCCGGCCAGTGAACCCGCGATGCGATCGGGCTTCTACGGCTACGGGTTCAACGTCGGCACCACCTCGGGTGCGCGGATGCAACTCAGCCACTCCGGGGCCTTCGAGCTCGGGGCCGGCACCAACTTCGTCATCCTGCCGTCCGCGGACGTGGCGATCGTCGCGCTGACCAACGCCACCCCGTCCGGTGTGCCCGAGGCGCTCACCGCGCAGTTCGCCGACCTGGTGCAGTTCGGTGAGGTCCGCGAGGACTGGTTCACCCTCTACAACGATGCCTTCAAGGCGATGGAGAAGCCGTTCGGCTCGCTCGTCGGCAAGCAACCGCCCGCGAACCCCGCGCCCGCCGCTCCGCTGCCGAGCTACGTCGGCAGCTACGACAACCCGTACTGGGGACCGGCCCGCGTCGACGAGAAGGACGGCGCGCTGACACTGTCGCTCGGCCCGAAACTCCGCGTCCCGCTGCAACATTGGGACGGCAACGTATTCACCTTCTCGTTCGTCGCCGAGAGCGCGCCGCCGGGAACCATCTCCAAGGCCACGTTCGACGGCGGCAAGCTGACTCTGGAGTACTACGACCAGGACGGAACGGGAGTGTTCACCAAATGACGACGGCCGTCGAGGCGGCAGGCCTGTCGGACGCCGAAGTCGCCGAGCGCGTCGCCGAGGGCAAGACCAACGACGTGCCCGCGCGGGCCGCTCGCAGCGTCAAGGAGATCGTGCGCGCCAACGTCTTCACGCGCATCAACGCGATCCTCGGCGTCCTGCTGATCATCGTGCTGGCCACAGGATCGTTCATCAACGGCCTGTTCGGGCTGCTGATCGTCGCCAACAGCGGGATCGGCATCATCCAGGAGTTGCGGGCCAAGCAGACTTTGGACAAGCTCGCCATCGTCGGTCAGGCAAAACCCGTGGTGCGCAGGCGATCCGGCACCGTCGCGAGGCTGCCCAACGAAGTGGTGCTCGACGACGTCATCGAGCTGGGTCCCGGCGATCAGATCGTCGTGGACGGCGATCTGCTCGAGGAGACCAACCTCGAGGTCGACGAGTCGCTGCTCACCGGTGAGGCCGACCCGATCGACAAGGACGTCGGCGACAAGATCATGTCGGGCAGCTTCGTCGTCGCGGGCAGCGGTGCCTACCGCGCCACGAGGGTGGGCCGCGAGGCCTACGCCGCCAAGCTGGCCGAGGAGGCCAGCAAGTTCACGCTGGTGAAGTCCGAACTGCGCAGCGGCATCAACAAGATCCTGCAGTTCATCACCTACCTGCTGATCCCCTCGGGCCTGTTGATCATCTACACGCAGTTGTTCACCACCGACGCCGGCTGGCGGGAATCGGTGCTGCGCATGGTCGGTGCCCTGGTGCCGATGGTGCCAGAAGGCCTGGTGCTGATGACGTCGATCGCGTTCGCCGTCGGCGTGGTCCGGCTCGGCAGGCGGCAGTGCCTGGTGCAGGAGCTACCCGCCATCGAAGGGCTGGCCCGCGTCGACGTGGTGTGCGCCGACAAGACGGGCACGCTCACCGAAAACGGCATGCGGGTCAGCGATCTCAAGGCGCTGAGCACCGACGACATCGAGGACGTTCTCGCTCAGCTGGCCGCCGACGACGAGCGGCCGAACGCCAGCATGGCCGCCATCGGTGAGGCGTATGGCACGCCGCCGGGCTGGACCGCAACGGCCAAGGCGCCGTTCAAGTCGGCGACCAAGTGGAGCGGTGCGTCGTACGGCGACAACGGCAACTGGGTAATCGGCGCTCCCGACGTCCTGCTCGACCCGGCGTCGCCACAAGCGGAGCAGGCCGAGCGGATCGGCGCCCTTGGTCTGCGGGTGCTGCTGCTTGGGTCGTCCGACATCTCCGTCGACGCGCCCGACCCGCCCGGTGAGGTCACGCCGGTCGCGCTGGTGGTGCTCGAACAGCGCGTTCGCCCAGACGCCCGAGACACGTTGGACTACTTCGCATCCCAGAAGGTCACCGTCAAGGTGATCTCCGGCGACAACGCGGTGTCGGTCGGCGCGGTGGCGGGCACGCTCGGCTTGCACGGCGAGACGATGGACGCCCGCAACCTGCCCGCCGGGCCCGACGAGCTGGCCGACACGATGCAGGAGTACACCACCTTCGGCCGGGTGCGGCCCGACCAGAAGCGGGCCATGGTGCACGCGCTGCAGTCCCGCGGGCACACGGTCGCGATGACGGGCGACGGCGTCAACGACGTGCTGGCGCTCAAGGACGCCGACATCGGTGTCGCGATGGGGTCTGGCAGTTCGGCGTCGCGTGCGGTCGCCCAGATCGTGTTGCTGGACAACAAGTTCGCCACCCTGCCCTACGTCGTCGGAGAGGGCAGGCGCGTCATCGGCAACATCGAACGCGTCTCGAACCTCTTCCTCACCAAGACCGTCTACTCGGTGCTGCTCGCCGTGCTCGTCGGACTGGCCGGGCTGTCCGCGAAGCTGTTCGGCACCGACCCGTTGCTGTTTCCGTTCCAGCCCATCCACGTCACGATCGCGGCCTGGTTCACCATCGGCATCCCGGCGTTCGTGCTGTCGCTGGCGCCCAACAAGGAGCGCGCCCATTCCGGTTTCGTGCGACGGGTGATGACGTCGGCGCTGCCGTCCGGACTGGTGGTGGGGATCGCGACGTTCACCTCTTATCTGCTTGCCTACGAGGGCCGGGCGGCGACGGAGACCGAGCAAACCCAGGCGTCGACGGCAGCGCTCATCACTCTGCTGGTCGGGGCGCTGTGGGTGCTCGCGGTGGTGGCGCGGCCCTACGAATGGTGGCGGGTGGCGCTCGTCGCGTTGAGCGCCTTGGCCTATGTGGTGATCTTCTCGATCCCGTTCGCGCGAGAACAGTTCATGCTCGATGCGTCCAACGCCGCGCTGACGGCGATGGCGCTCGGGATCGGTATCGTTGCCGCCGGACTGATCGAGGTGATCTGGTGGGTGCAGGGCGCGGTGGTTGGGGAACGGAGGCGGTTGTGGCGGGAACCCGCAGATTGAAAGAATGACGGTATCGCCGACAGATAAGGTGGGGAACATGGGATTTCTTGACACGCTAAAGGGCCTGGTTTCGAAGAACGCCGACAAGGTGGACACCGCCATCGAGAAGGCCGGCGACATCGTCGACCAGAAGACGCAGGGCAAGTACGCGGGAGCCGTCGACAAGGTGCAGGAGGCCGCGAAGAAGGCGGCGGACGGCACCCAGGAGCAGCCCCCGCAGGCCCCGCCTCCGGCCGCCCCACCTGCACCGCCCGCCACCTAGGGGTGGCCAAGCTGTCGGTCGCGGTCGACGTCCCGCTGCCTCCAGAGCAGGCGTGGGCGGCCGCGTCCGACTTGTCGCGCTACAAGGAGTGGCTGAGCATCCACCGGATGTGGCGGACCAAGCTGCCCGAGACGCTGGAGAAGGGCACCCGACTCGAGTCGATCGTCGAGGTCAAGGGCATGCTCAATCGGATCAGCTGGACGATCGTCAACTTCAAGCCGCCGCAGGCTCTCACGCTCGACGGTGTGGGCAAGGGCGGCGTGAAGGTCAAGTTGATCGGCAAGATCACACCGGCTGAGAAGGACCCGGAGGCGTCCACGGTGCAATTCGACCTGCACCTCGGTGGCCCAGCGCTCTTCGGCCCGATCGGCATGATCGTCGCAGGTGCACTCAAGGGCGACATCCGCGAATCGCTGAACAAGTTCAAGACCGTCTTCGCGTCATGAGCTACGAGTACGGGATCGACTTCGACACCGTCGAGGCCGTCGACATCCACACGCACGTCGAGGTCGACGGCCACGGGCACAACTCGTATGACGACGAGTTGGTGGACGCCACCCGGTCGTACTTCAAGATGGGCGACACCGCGGCGGCGGGCGTCGACGAACTCGCCGACCACTACCGCCAGCGCAACGCGGTCGCGGTGGTCTTCACCATCGACGCCGAGACGGCGATGGGCCACGCGCCGAACTCCATCGAGGACCTGATCGCCGGTGCCGCGCGCAACAACGACGTGTTGATCCCGTTCGGGACGGTCGATCCGTTGCAGGTCGACCGCGCCGTGCAACGGGTTCGCGAGCAGGTCGGGCTCGGTGTGAAGGGCTTCAAGTTCCATCCGAGCATGCAGGCGTTCGAGCCCAATGACCGCCGGTTCTACCCGATCTATGACGCCATCGCAGGCGCGGGGGTGCCCGCGCTGTTCCACACGGGGCAGACCGGGATCGGCTCGGGGTTGCCCGGCGGGCACGGCATCAAACTCCGCTACAGCGACCCGATGTTGCTCGACGACGTCGCCGCCGACTTCCCCGACCTGACCATCGTGATGGCCCACCCAGCGGTGCCGTGGGTCGACTCGCAGATCGCCATCGCTGCACACAAATCCAATGTGTACCTTGATCTTTCGGGTTACTCGCCGAAGTACTTCCCGCCTCAGTTGGTCCGTGCCCTCGGCAGACAACTCAGTACCAAGGCGCTCTTCGGCACCGACTACCCCTACATCCAGCTGGACCGTTGGAAGAAGGACTTCGACGCCCTCGACCTCGATCCGGCCGTGCGGCCGCTGATCTTCAAGGAGAACGCGCTGCGGGTGCTGGGGATCTCGCCCTAGTGATCGTGGAGTCTGTTTCGATTGTTTCAATTGAAAAGGAGGAGCGTAGAATCGCAGCATGACCACCGCTGTTTCCCCACTCGTTCGCCAGGTCGAGGCGCGTGCTCGCCGAGACGCCGGCTTCGCGCAGGTCCTCGACGAGCTCCTGCTCGCGCCGACGACGCCGGAGGGAACGCTCGAGCACGTGGCGGCGGGCAGTATCAACGAACGCCGACGTGCAGTGCTCGCGAGTGACTTCATGGACGGCGCCCTGCCGACGTCCGAGGTCCAGCACCTATTGCGGTTCGCCTCACCGCAAGCCGTGCATCGACTCCGCAGTCGGGGCCGGCTGCTCGGTGGCCCCGTCGGCAACCAGACGTGGTTTCCGGCGTGGCAGTTCGACGACGACAGGCTGCGCACCGACCTACCCCGGATCCTCGACCTGCTCACCCAGTTCACGTCGGATCCGGTGGCGGCCGACCGCATCATGCGGATGACCCGCGACGAACTCGACGGCTCGTCGATTACCGAGGCGTTGCGTCACCCTGCCACGGCAGACGCGGCATGGCGGATCCTCGCCTCGCTCGGTGCCTGACCTTCCACCCGGCTATCGTCGGCCGCTGCCCGCGCAGCGGCCGAGCGGGCTGCAGAGTCGACGCGTCCTGGCCGGCACCGAGTTGTGGCGCGTGGAGGCCACCCACCCCTCGGAGTGGACGTGGAAGGGCTTCGCGGATCCGCGTTACCGGTTCGATCCGGTGTCGGGTGGATTCCGGACGCGGTATGCGGCAACCCGACTCGTCGGTGCATTCCGCGAGCGCTACCGCGCTACCGGCTCGGTCGTGCCGGCGGACCACGCCGGTCACCGTCTCATCCGACTCATGACCACACGGTCGCTGCGGGTCCTCGACCTGCGCACCGAGCGCAATCTCGATGCACTCCACGTCGACGACCAGATCAGCACTGGCCAACACGAGGCGGTGTGGAACACATGCCAGCACCTCGCCGATGCGGCCCGTCGATGGTGGCCCGACCTCGACGCGATCGTCTATCGATCCCGAACGACGCCGAGCACCTCGGCGAACTACGCCTTCTTCGGCATCGACGGTTTCACGCACGAGTGGTGGCCTCTCGCGGAGCGCAGCGACGTCCTGATCGATCTGGTGTTGCGCGAGGGCTTCACCGTGGACTGGGACATCGGCCCGCGATGAGTTTTCTGGGCGGGCCGAGTCGGTATTGGTGACCGACCCGCCGACCAAGGAGACCTCATGGCCAACCGCACCGTCGCCCCGCTGGGCGCGCCCACCTGGATCGACCTGCTGACGTCCGACCTGGACCGCGCCAAGGACTTCTACGGCACGTTGTTCGGTTGGACGTTTGAATCGGCAGGACCCGAATACGGCGGCTACGTCACCGCGTCCAAGGACGGCCGACCCGTAGCCGGATTGATGGGCAATGATCCGCAATTCCGGACACCCGACGGCTGGACCACCTACCTCCACTCCGCCGACGTCGACGCGACGATCTCGGCCGCCGTCAACGCAGGCGGCAGCTCGTGCGGCGAACCCATGGACATTCCGGCCAAGGGCAGGATGGCCACGCTGAACGATCCCACCGGTGCGTTCTTCGGGCTCTGGCAGCCCAATGGCCACAACGGCTTCGAGGTGGTGAACGAGAACGGCGCCCCCGTCTGGCATCAACTCACCACCAGCGACTTCGGCCGCGCCATCGACTTCTACGTGAAGGTGTTCGGCTGGCAGATCCAGGTCGAGGCCGACACCCCCGAATTCCGTTACAGCAACGCGATCTTCGACGGTGAGCCGCTGCTCGGCGTGATGGACGGCTCGGTCTTCCCCGAGGTCGGGCCGTCGAGCTGGGCGGTCTTCCTCGGCGCCGACGACGTCGACAAGACGGTCGAGCTGATCACCGACAGCGGCGGCGCCGTGGTCCGCGCCGCGGAGGACACCCCGTACGGCCGCCTCGCCGCGGTCACCGACCCGACGGGCGCGGCCTTCAATCTGTCGTCGCTGCAGGACTGACTGCAGATCCATTCCCCGAGTCGCTTCGCACCTGCCCGCCGAGACCGGCCCGCTGCCCCTTGCTCAGCATGTCGAACAGCTCGCGGTACGGCCCCACCAGGTAGGCGGTGTCACCCGCCGCGAGCTGTGTGTCGCGGCGGGGATGCAGCCGGACCTCTGTCCCCGGCCGCGTGATGGCGATGACCCGCGTCTGCGTCGACAGGTCGCCCATCCGCATTCCGTCGAGCTCACTTCCGAGTTTGACGTACATGCCGCCAACCATGAACGAGCGTTGGCCCACGGAGAAGGTGCCGAGCACCTGCAAACCGAGGGCCGCACCGATGAACCACGGCGTGGCCAGTTCGACCGTTGAGCGGACGTTCTCGAAACCGAAGCGCTGGGCAACCGCAGCCCCGAGCGTTCGGTCGTATACCCGAAGCACGATCGGTACCTCGGGCCGGTTGACTTCCGGCAGGGTGTGCGGTCCGAGCATCTCCTTCAGCACGATCCCGGTCTCGATGTTGACGATGTCGTCCTGGGTCAGCACCGCCACCGCACGGGCTTCGTCGATGCGCGCGGACTCCAGCGTCTGGCGCAGCGTGGCGTCGCCGAAGATCACCGGCACGTCGAGGCGGGCGGCCGTGGACAGGTAGCGGTTGTCGTCGTCGCGCTCGATGACGGCGACGTCGTAGCCGGCGGCGGTCAGGTCGCTGACCACCCGGATGCCGAAGGAGCCGAGCCCGACCACGATGACGTGGTGACGCACATGCCGCACCTTCCGGCGCCCGGCCGATTGGGCCAGGCGGCGCGATAACAGCACGTCGGCGATGAACGCGACCAGAATGGCGGTGGTGGTCACGCCGGCGAACATCAATCCGATACCCCAGATCCGCAGCCACATCGGCTGGTGCATGAAGCTGAAGTCGCCGTATCCGACGGTGGCGATGGTCTCCGTGGTGAAGTACAGCGCGTC
>Ga0137412_10000981_pt1 | contig 12121 bp, 14 predicted proteins | sample CZODoug2_1_16fun_FD_122160 | JGI IMG/M metagenome (GOLD analysis project Ga0137412, IMG submission 122160) | Vadose zone soil fungal communities from Angelo Coast Range Reserve, California, USA - CZODoug2_1_16fungal (Hybrid Assembly) | ecosystem: Environmental > Terrestrial > Soil > Vadose zone...
GCGCTGGACATCGTCGAGCAGATGATCGTCGAGGAGAAGGCCGTCGGGATCAAGATGTATCCGATGGACATCGTCAATGGCGAGGTCAACAGTTACCGTCTGGATGACCCTGAGATTGCATTCCCGATCCTGGAGCGCATTCAGCAACTCGGCGGCAAGATCGTTGCTACCCACAAGGCTGTCCCACAGGGCCAGGTGCCCAGCGAGCCCTTCGCGCCATACGACGTAGCCGGGGCGGCATCGGCCTTCCCCGACCTGACCTTCGAGATCGTGCACGGCGGAATCGCGTACCTGGAAGAGACGGCCTGGCAGCTCCAGCGGTTCCCCAATGTGACGGTCAACCTCGAGACCACCGCGGCGTTCATGCTTTCGCGCCAACCCCGCCAGTTCGCGCACATGCTCGGAACCCTGCTGTTCTGGGGTGGTGCCGACAAGATCTTCTGGTCTTCCGGGGCCACCGCGCGCCACCCGCAGCCGTATCTGGAGATGTTCTGGGACTTCGAGATCCCGGAGGACCTGCAGGAACAGCACAACTACCCACCGCTGACCCGCGAGATCAAGGAGAACATCCTCGGCCGCAACCACGCGCGTGTCCTCGGCTGGGACGTGGCCGCGCTGCGGGCGAAACTGGACGGCGACGAGTTCGGTCTGCACAAGAAGCTCGCCGAGCCGTGGAGCGGGGTGTGACGCCGTCGGAGGGGGACGTCCGCGCTGTCCTCAACCAGATCATCGACCCGTGCAGCCGAGTGGCCGGAGCCCCGGTCGGTTTGGTCGACATGGGTTTGATCCGTCGCCTGACGGTAACCCCGGGCGGCGGCACCGTGGACGTGCAGGTGGTGATCGGGGTGACCGAGTACGGCTGCCTGCTCGCGCCGTCGTTCGCCGACGAGGCTCGCAAGCTGCTCGCCGCGCTGCCCGGAATCGGCCGCATCGCTATCCAGCTCGACGCGGAGTTCGACTGGGTGCCGTCGGATATGAGCGCCGCCTATCGCCGACATCTGGCCGAGCGCCGGGCCGCGACGAACCAGGTGATGCTGCCGTTGCGTGAGATTCATCAGAAATCATCAAGCTGATTCGGTGTCCGGGGTCGAATCCGGCCCGTGGGTGAACCTGAAAGGTGGCCGTTATGCGACTTGCACGTTATGAGGACAAGCAGGGGCGACACGTGGGTGTTGTGCTCGAGTCAGGAAAGATTGTGTCCACGCCGTGGTCGGGGTTCGAGGGTCTGTTCGCCGAGGCCGACCCGTACGCGGCGCTGTTGGAGATCGACCTGGGTTCGGCCGCGGTGGCGTCACCCGACCGCCTGCTCGCGCCGGTGGTGGACCGCGCGCAGGTCATCTCGACCGGCGGCAACTACCGCGACCACCTCGACGAGGCGAAGAACGAGATCCAGGCCAGCGAGCCGGTGTTCTTCCCCTTCCTGTGGGGGGCGATCATCGGGCCCGAGGACGCGATCGTGATCCCGCGCCCGGACGCACTGACCGACTACGAGGTCGAGCTGTGTGTGGTGATCGGGAAAAAGGCCCGCCACCTCACCGAGGACAACGCGATGGACTACGTGTTCGGTTATACGATCCTGAACGACGTCAGTGCGCGCGATGTCATGGCCCGTGATATCAAGCAGGTGATGCTGTGCAAGTCGGTGGACACCTTTGTGCCCGTTGGCCCGCATGTGGTCACCAAGGATGAAATTGCCGATCCGCACGAGCTCCGGATTGCGACGTACCTCAATGGTGAGATACGGCAGGACGCGGTAACCGGAAAGATGCTCGCTCGGATACCCGAACTGCTCACGGCCTTGACGCGCGACATCACGCTGTACCCCGGTGACGTGGTGTCCACGGGCACACCGGGTGGTATCGGTTACTTCCGGGTTCCGCAAGAGTTCATGGCTCCTGGCGACGTGATCACCGCGGAGGTCGAACGCGTCGGCCGTCTCACCAACCGTGTGGTTGCCGGCTGGTGATCGACGGCGGGATCCGCGAATTTGCCGATGTCGCCGAGCTCGAGCGCATCGCTACCGAGGGATGGTCCAGCGGCGTTCGAGCGTTCGTCCAGGCCGGGGCCGGTGATGGACGGGGCATACGTGCCAACCGGGCGGCTCACGCGAAGTGGTCGTTACGTGCGCGGGTGCTCGTCGACGTCAGTTGTGTTGACACAGCAACGACTGCGCTCGGGGTCCCGCTGGACCTGCCCATGATGATCGCGCCGTCCGCAGTGCACACGCTGGTGTGGCCTGAAGGCGAGGTTGCGACCGCGCGCGGAGCGCGTGACGCTAACACGATCATGGTATTGAGTTCGGCGACCGGCCGGAGCATCGAGGACGTGACGGCCGTCGGGGGAAATCTCTGGTTCCAACTGTACTGGGGTTCGGACCGTGCAGAGGTTCGACGGCTCATCGACCTCGCCGCTGACCGTGGTTGTCGGGCACTATGTTTGACCGTCGATATGCCGGTGCCGCCGCTTCTCGGCTCAGAGATGCGCCGCGGCGTCGCTGGTGTGGCACACGTCCGACCCAAGTACCTGCCACCACACGGTGGCTCCCTCACTGGAGCTTGGGCGCACGACCAGCGCCTCAGCTGGCGGGATCTCGCCTGGCTGCGGGATGTCTGCGATTTGCCAATCGTGATCAAAGGCATCATGGCGGCCGAGGACGCGGTGTGCGCGGCCGAATGTGGTGCCGACGGGATCGTTGTCTCCAATCACGGCGGGCGTGCTCTTGACACGCCTGTCGGCACGATGGATGTCCTTCCCGCGATTGTGGCGGCCCTTGATCAGGCGAACGCCCACACGGACGTCTTCGTTGACGGTGGCTTCAGACACGGCAGCGAGATCGTCGTGGCGCTCGCTCTCGGTGCCCGGGCTGTCCTGATTGGGCGACCAGCGTTGTGGGCGCTCGCGGTGGGAGGCGCGCCCGCGGTGACAAGGCTGATCAAGCTGATGGGGCATGAACTCTCATCCACGATGGCGCGCGTCGGCTCAACCGCCATCTCCGAGATCGACGTCTCGCGCATCGGCGCCGCAAGTTCTATCCAGGAGATCGTGTGATGCCAGGTCACACAACCGGGTTGCGGAGAGTGCCGAGCCGGTCGATTTGAACAATCACTTCATCTCCGGCCCGCAGAAAGTCTCCGCGTGGCGCTCCCACGCCGGCGGGTGTTCCTGTCGCGATGACGTCGCCAGGCTCCAAAGTCATCACCGCGCTAGCTTCGGCGATCAAATCCCAGATTCCACACACCATGTCGGAGGTGTTGGAGTCCTGTTTCACCACGCCGTTGACACTGAGCCTGATGGAGAGGCTTTGAGGATCGGCGATGAGCCAGTCGGGAACGATGCCGGGTCCGATCGGGCAAAACGTATCCGCTGCTTTGGCACTGAACCAGTCGAATCCGAACGGTGGAGCCACCGCGTCGGGACGCGCCAGACGGTCGCGGGCGGAGATGTCGTTGACGATCGTGTACCCAGCAACATACGACCGCGCTTGCTCGGCCCTGACGTTGTGGGCCCTGCGGCCGATGACGACGCCGAGTTCGGCTTCCCAGTCGATCGTGCTGGTGGAGCGTGCGGGAAGCCGGATTGGGTCACCCGGCCCGGTGACTGTTGTCGACGGCGGCTTGAAGAAGAAGTACGGGCGGGCAGATCCGTCAGGACGTTCGATGCCCATCTCCGCCAGATGTCCGTAATAGTTGGCTCCGGCACAGATGACCTTCCGTGGAAACTGCAGCGGTGTCGTCAGCCGAGCATCGGTCACCGCGCCTGATGCCGGGGGTGCCCAGGCCTGGAGTTTGGTGGAGACGTCGTCCCAGTTGTCGATGACTTCGAGCAAGGACAACGAGGAAAGGAAATCGGGCGCGGTCTTGATTACCCCGTCCTCGAGCACACCGAGCCGCGGTGTCTTGGAGTCGCCGAGTCGGTAGCTGACCAGCATCCATCCTGGTTCGTGCACGAATTATCCTTTCGACGCGCGTGGACTTGGCTACCGCTCAATCTTCCGGCCGGGCGCTGATTAGGCTGGCCAACTCTCGGTCCGCCGCGAGGCGACCCTGCTGAATATTCGCTATCTCTGCTGAAAGATCTGGGTTGTCTTCGTCCGAGATGTCGAACACATCGAAGTTGGTCACGTGGGGATGAACGATAAAATCGGCCTCCCGGTGAGCCGGTTCATAAATGTATCGGTGGAAGGCCTCGATGTCGGCGAGCGCGAATGCCGCTGAGTGCGTGTACGCGTCCGCGGGCCCGGCATATTGACCGATAACAGCGAACGAGACACTGTCCATCCGACCCACTCGCTGGAACGCCTCCATACAGGCCGCGACGTCCTCTTGAGCAGTACCGTCCTTAAAACGAAAGCGGAGTACATGGACAATCATCAGAGCCTCCAATGAATGAGCAGATGTTGCACAGGACAACCGGTGAGGGCCTGGCGCGCTCGCGACCACCCCATGGACCTCCGCGCGTTCGTCGAGTCCATCGCGATGCCGTCCTTGGCGCTCATATTACATAGTGAACCTGGTAACTTTCTACTTGCGGACGGCACCGTTGTCAACGAGATGATCACCCGGCTTCTCAGTTGGCTGCGGGGCGAGCGGCACCGACCACGTCTCACCGGGACACCCAGTCCGGTCGGCTCCTGCTGTGCCGCGACGGTATCGCGGTAGGGCGGTCTTCTCGCGGTGCTAGCGACCCGAAACGATTCTGGCGAGCAGCGGCGCGACGGAGGGGTCCGACATCCGCGCGTTCCGTAGAGTCGGGATGCTTAAAATTCGTGCCGGAACCGCGTGATTGAAGCTTGTGACCGCGGCAGCGAGATTCGTCCTGTCGCGGTTTTCAAGGGCCTCGGCGATTGCGATCCGGTATCCAGAGGTATCTTTCGCCCATTGCTGCCAGAATTTGGTTGGTTTCCGCTTGTAGCTAGTTATCTCAAGTTGGACGACGAGTGTGACGAGAAATCCGTAAAGCGCATCAAGTACCGGTTGATGTGCTGCTTTGGCGAAGGCGAGGAGAAAGCCGGGCGCGGCAACGGTGACGTCTTCGACGGTTGCACAATCCGCGGTCGCCGCTGCTCGTTCCCGCACTCGCGCGATGTCTTCGTCTGTTGCTCGAGTGAGCGCAAGTTCCGCGGCATAGAGGTTCAGCGCAGCTAAAAGGCTCAGGAGGTCGTCAAGCCCGACATCCTCAAGCTGACTGAGCATACCCATCGCGCTCGCGACTATGCGATCTGAGTTCGCCGCCACGTACGCTCCGCTGCCCTGGCGAGCTTCGATGAGGCCCATGGAATTTAGTGCGCGGAGCGCTTCGCGAACAGTCGGCGAACTGACTCCAAAGTCGAGGCCGAGCTCGCGCTCGGTGGGAAGCTTGGCGCCGAGGGGGAGCTCACCGGTGACGATCTGAGCCCGGAGCTGCTCGATGATCTGATCAGCCGCGGTGTTGCGGATCACCGGCAGCCTGTCCGACGAGCCGGGTCTATCACGTGGCGGCGTGCGGGATTCCGACATGGCGAGTCCTCATGATTGTGATCACCGATCTACGTCCTGTGCGCTCGGACACTACTAGGGCGCCATAGCGGCGCACCGCCGGACCACCCGCGACCAGGTAAATAAACCAAGTTACAAGAGAACCTTGACAATCCGGGGCGCTGGGCAAGATGCTCGTGTCTGGCGGGACCCTGGCGAGGGTGCGCTCCGGTCTGGGCTCCGGTGCTCGGTCTGGGCTTGACTTGAAGGGCGGCCGCGATGCGACTGGTACGCCATGAGGATCGGGTGCGTCGCTACCCCGAGGAGCAGGCGTGAACGACGTCGTCGTGGTCGGTTCCGGTGTAGCTGGACTGTGCGCGGCGGTGGAAGCGGCCGAGGCCGGAGCTCAGGTCCTCGTTCTCGAGCGTGATGCTGCTGTTGGCGGCGCATCAGCCATGAGCGGCGCGGCCTGCAACATGGTGGGAACCCGGTTGCAGCACGCGCACGGGGTCGACGATGACGTCCAGCTCGCGCTCGCCGATTGGGTTCGGGTAGGCGGCCCGACCGCGGACGTCGAATGGGCGCGCCGCTACCTCGAGCGAAGCCAAGTTGATATCTACGAATGGTGCGAGGACCTGGGCATCACCTGGCTGGAACTCTCCCAGCCAGAGGGCAACAGCGTGGCTCGGGTACACACGCCCGCCGGCTGGGGGCGAGGAATCGTCGAGGCCTTGACCTCCCGCGCCACGTCGCTGGGGGTCCGGATTGAGGTCGGCGTCGATGTCCACCAGGTCGTTGTGCACGATGGCGTCGCCGCGGGCATACGCGCCACCTCCGCCGAAGGTGAGGAGCTGCAATTCGACGCGCGAGCGGTCGTTGTGTGCACGGGCGGGTTCGCATCGAACCACGCTCTAGTGCGCGAGGTCGCACCGAATCTCGGCGGACTTCCAAGACTGCTCAGCGGTGGCGCTCCGGGCGCACTCGGCCACGGGCATCGTCTCCTTTGTCGCGCGGGAGCACAGTTCACTTGTCTCGACCACATCTGGGCTTATCCGAATGGCACGCCCGATCCGGATGATGAAACCGGCAGACGCGGTGTCGGTGTGCGTGGCGTCAAGGGAGACATCTGGCTCAACAGCACCGGTCGGCGATTCGTCGACGAAGGCAAACGCAATGGCGGCTCCGGAGCGAGGGCACTGCTCGCTCAACCCGGCCAGACAGCGTGGAGCATCTTCAATTCGGCGGAGCTGCCCGACGTCGTCTTGCTCGGCAACGAGCGCTGGGGAACGCCTGCCAAGGGCGCCCCAGCCCTGTCGACCGAGTTCTTGAACAGGTCTGAGTTTGTCTGGCGCGCTGATACGCCGACGGAACTGGCGGGCAAGATCGGACTGCCCACCGCCGCGGTGGAAGCGAGCGTGGCCACGTTCAATGCCGCTGTGCACGCCGGAAAGGACCGTGACCCCGAGCAACAGCGCTCGCTGACCGGCGTCTTGCCGCTTGCCGGCCCGGATCTGATCGCAATCCAGTTTTTCCCGATCGCGGTGAAGACCTTTGGCGGAGTCCTTACGGATCTCGAATGCCGGGTGATCGATCAGCATGGAGCCGTCATTCGTGGATTGTTCGCGGCAGGTGAGGTGGCCGGCATGGCAGGAGGGTGTATCAACGGACGCGCCGCACTCGAGGGCACCATGTTCGGCCCATGCCTGTACTCCGGGCGGGTAGCAGGGGTGGCGGCCAGTGCTGAACTCACCTGACCACGACAACGAGCGCAGAAAACTCAGTCCCGCGTCTCCGCACAGCGGCGCGGCGAAACGGAGGTAATGTCAAATGTCCGAGCCAGTTCTTCCCGAGCACCTCCTGCCCGACGACCAGAGCTTTGCCGACCTGAACGGAATAACTGTACGCAAAGGAACGGCGGGTGCATTTTTCGCCAACCTCAGGGCGCTGAATGCAATGTCGATCAACTCGCCAGGCCGCGAGGCACTCGTCCAGCAGCTGAAGCAGGCTGTCCCAACCATGCAAGAGCTCGGCCTTTTTGACATGTTCATATTCCGCTCGCCTGAGCTCGCAGAGGCCATCGGTGTGGCGCCGTAGGAGGAGGGGCTGGCACGAGTCGACGGTCCGTGAGCTGCCCCGGAGACGGTTTGGTTGGCGTCTCGAGGTGGGCGCCGCGACTGCCCTGTTTCCAGGGTTCAAGGTAACCTGGTAACAAGGGTAGGCTCGGGCAACAGAACATCAAGTTGATCGTGAGGACTCGCAAATGCCAGGACCCGGCACGACGGCACGCAACGTACCGGCCACGTCTACGCGACGGGTGACCCGGGAGACGGCGGCAGACCAGATAATCGAGCAGCTTCGGACTCAGATTCTCACCGGAGCGCTACCCGTTGGCGCCAAGCTTCCGACTGAGCGTGAGCTCGGCCTCGATTTCGGGGTTACCTCACCGACAGTCCGCGAGGCATTGCGTGCCCTCAATTCGATGGGACTGATTGAAGCTCGGCAGGGCAGCGGAGCGTACGTTGCACCGAACTTGGGTCGCATCATGGCGAGCGCAATGGGAATGCTCCTGCAACTTGAGGATGTGGAGCTCGAGGACTTGCTCGGTCTGCAGAGCGTGCTCAACTTTTACGCGGCAGAACTGGCAGTGACCCGAGCCACGGACGAGGATGTCGCCCAAGTACGGGAACGCGCCGAGGCGACCGCGCATTGCGCGACCATCGAAGACGTCACGACAGCTGTCCCCGGCTTCATCGTGGCTTTGGCACGGGCGGCTCACCAGCCATTGCTTGACGCACTCTGCGGATTTCTGGTCACGCTCCTCGTGCAGCTTGAGGTAACCAGCTACAGGCGGACATCCGCGCAGTTCTGGCGGAGCTGGGCAAAGGAGACATCTCAGCACCGTATTGCGATCGCTGATGCTCTGGAGCGCCGTGATCACGCGGAGCTCCGGACAGCTCTCACAACTTTTCACAATGCTGTTCCGGCACAGCTCAAAGCCATCCCCGCGCTGCGGAATGCCCGGATGTCAGACCCCGCCCTTGCGCCGCTATTGGCCAAGATCGTCTCAGGCCGTTAGGCGGGTGGGGACACGCCCACCACCCGAAGGCCGTCGGCGTCCACGCTCGGACAATGGAGCTGTTTCGTCAGTTCGGCATCGCGGACGCGGTGCGTGAGCTGGGCGTCCCGGTAGCGGTTCCGATCCGACCGCGCTGCTGCGAGCGGCGCTGGCCGCGATCCTCCGCCGCAAGAACCTGCCGGCCTAGCGGCTACAAACGGCTGCCTCGCTGATCACCCACGTTCCGATCATCGCTTGCCTGTGGGCTATGAGGGTCTGGTCAGCTCCTCGATCGGGTAGGGCAGGTCGCCGGGTAGCAGGAGTTGGGGTATCTGGGTGAAGCGCCAGCCGTTGGGTTCGGGGGTGAAAGTCCAGATCATGTCGAACCGGTCGTGTGGCCAGTGTCGGGGCGGGGTCGGGTTCGCTGGGCCCAGGTGTTCGGCGATCTTGTGGATGGCTTCGTGGTGCCAGGCGACGAGGGTGGTGCCGGGGCGGGTGCTGATTTCTCGGGTGAGGTGGGACTCGTCACCGGCGGCGTAGCGTTTGATGACTTGGAGGCCGAGGCGGGCGGCTAGTGGGGCAACGGTCTGGGCGGAGCGTTTGCTGTGGCCTCCGGCATGGGCGGAGGCGTAGATGGTGTCCGGGCGCCTGAGCTCGGTGGGTAGTTCACCTCGGGAGGGGGCGAACAGCTCGACCAGTGCGCCGGCCCGGATCCAGCCGCTGACGGTGAGGCTGTGCGGGTCCATTTCGCCCTCGGGGTCGACGCCGTGCGGGCTGCCGGAGGGGTGCAGAGGCTTTTCCGCGTGCCGGATCAGAATGATCATGCGGCTGTCCGCGGACCGGCCGTTGCCGTCGGATCGGCGAACTGGATCGCTCATCGGGCTGACCTTACCGGCTGGGATGGGTGTGGTGGAGGTTGATCGCCCGACGCGATCGGGCGCCGACCAGTGGACCCAGGGCGAGCTGGTCAAACTTGGCCCGGTGGAGGGTAGGAAGCGGACGTTGGCGCGGCATCGCTCCGTTCTGGCTGGCGAGAGGCGCCGCGATTAGTTTTGGGGCATGAACAGGCCGGTGACCATGGCAATCGGCCGGCTCGTGCGGAACGTCGCCGTCCCGGCGGCCAGCCGACGACCGACGCGTGTCGGGGTCACCTGGACGTCGACCCAGTCCCCGGCCTGAGCCGAGCCAAGCAGGTCGCAGGAGAGGTTGATGGTCACGAGTCGAGAGGGCGGGTCGGTCATCACGGCGAGTGTGTGTCCGATCGCGACGTCGGCGATGGCGGCGATCGTGCCGGCGTGGAGGAACCCGCGCCCGTTGACCTTGGCGCCGTCGACGGTGAACCCGATCCGGCGCGGATCGTTGAGGTGGCGGCGGAAGCCGCCGATTGCGTCGAGGAACGGGCTCGATCGGTCCCAGGCCACAAACTCGGTGTGTTCCGTCATGGAATGAAACGTAGCCGTGTCCTGCGTCAAGGTTCTGGCAGGTTTCGATGGGGCAGCTCCCGGTTGAAGAATAGACATGTGACAAAGTCACTTGGTAAGGTCGGGGGATGACGGGAGCAGCGGCGCCCTCGGTGGGAACGTTCGTCCTCGACGACGGGATCGTTGTAGGAAACCTGCTTGACCTGCAGGAACACGCCATCGCGCGCTGGGGCGAGGGCGTGCGCGCCTTTGTCCAGGACGGCTCCGGGACCAACCGGGCGGTGCGGGCCAACCGCGCGGCCCACGAACGGTGGGCGCTCCGCTCCCGGGTACTACGCGACGTCAGCTCGATCGATACGGCGACGACCGTGCTCGGGCAGCGGGTCGAGCTGCCCGTGCTCATCGCTCCCTCCGGACTCCACACGCTCGTGCACCCGGACGGTGAGGTGGCCACCGCCGTCGGCGCCCGCGATGCCGGCACCATCCTGATCCTGAGCGCGGGCACCGGCCGCACCATTCCCGATGTCGCCGCCTCCGGCGTCAACCTGTGGTTCCAGCTGTACTGGGGTGAGGATCGCGGACGCGCTCGCGAGCTGGTCCAGACGGCGGAGGCGGCGGGCGCCCGGGCGCTGTGTCTGACGGTCGACATGCCGGTGCGTCCGCTGCTCGGCGCCACGATGCGATCGGCAGCCGCGAGCGTGGCGCATCACAGACCGCGGTACATGCCTCCGCGCTCGGCACATCTGACTCCGGGCGCCTGGGATCACGACGCCCGGCTGACGTGGGCCGACCTCGCCTGGTTGCGCGGCGTGACGAGCCTGCCCATCGTCGTCAAGGGCGTGATGTCGGCTGAGGATATTGCACCCGCTCGAGACAGTGGAGTGGACGCGATCGTGGTGTCCAACCACGGCGGCCGCGCCCTCGACACCCCGCTCGGCACGATGGACGTGTTGCCCGAGATCGCCGCCGAACTCACGAACGGCGGGCCGGAGCTCTACGTGGACGGCGGTTTTCGGCACGGCGGCGAGGTACTCGCCGCGCTGGCGCTGGGAGCGCGCGCGGTGCTGATCGGCCGGCCGGCATGGTGGGCCCTGACCCTCGGCGGTGCTCGAACCGTGACGGACATGCTCCGCCTGCTGCAATACCAACTTGCCATGTCCATGGCCAGAGTCGGCGTGCGGAGTGTCGCCGAGATCGACTCGCGCAGCGTCTGCCTGGCGGCGGCCCCACCGCTCACCACAACCATGATGTGACACGGCGCCAGCGGTTGGCGAGTCCTCGCTTTACCGCAAGATCGGGGCGTACTGGCTGAGCTGATGCCCGCGACCGGACACTAGATTTGGAGCCGGGCGGAGGGGGATGGGATGCGCGGGTACGGATTCGTCGAGGTCGGGGGCCCGGAGAAGGAGGCATTCCTGGAGGTGCCCGTCCCGGTACCGGGGCGACACGAGCTGCTCGTCCGGGTGCAGTCGGCCGGGGTGAACCCCGGTGACTGGAGGCTCCGGGAGGGCGGCTACGGCACGGTCGGCTCGGCGGTGTTGGGGCGCGAGGTCGCCGGGGTCGTGGAACGGGTCGGAGCGGATGTTCGGGGCTTCTCCGCTGGTGACGAGGCGTTCGGCGGATGTCCCGGCATGGTGGGTGGCTGGGCCGGGTATGCGCTCGTCCAGGCTTCGTTCGCGGCTCACCGTCCGGCGTCGGTGTCACCGCATGACGCCGCCGTCCTACCGGTCGCGGCGGGCACGGCCTATGACGCCCTGACCAACCTCGGCCTGCCCCGAGGTGCGACCCTGCTCGTCAACGGTGCCGGCGGCGGAGTCGGCGTGGCCATCGTGCAGTTGGCCAGGGCGGCCGGTCTCGAGGTGATCGGCACCGCGAGCCCGGCCAAGCATGCCTTGATCTCCTCATACGGGGCGACGCCGGTTGCCTATGGCGACGGGGTGCTCGAGAGGATCCATGCCGCCGCCCCCGGCAAGATCGACGCCGTGTTCGACCTGGTCGGCGGCGACGCACTGCGCGCGGTGGCGACGCTGCCCAGCAACCCGGCCCAGGTGCTGTCGGTTGCCGACAAGGATCTGGTGAAGCAGCTTGGCGGCCGCGAGATCGTCCGGGACAGAAGCTCTGAAGTGCTGCGCAGGCTCGTCGGCCTTGTCGCCGAGGGTGCACTCAGCCCGCACGTCACCAACGTCTTCCCG
>Ga0137412_10003560_pt1 | contig 12120 bp, 17 predicted proteins | sample CZODoug2_1_16fun_FD_122160 | JGI IMG/M metagenome (GOLD analysis project Ga0137412, IMG submission 122160) | Vadose zone soil fungal communities from Angelo Coast Range Reserve, California, USA - CZODoug2_1_16fungal (Hybrid Assembly) | ecosystem: Environmental > Terrestrial > Soil > Vadose zone...
TGTTACCCGGATCAGCCGATGGGACGATCGTTGCTGGGCACGGCCAAGACCTTGAAGGGTTTTAGCCGCGATACGCTGCGCGGCTACCTCTCGACGCATTATCGCGGTCCGGACATGGTGGTGGCGGCCGCCGGCGCGATCGATCACAAGCGGGTGGTCGAGGAAGTGACGGAGCGGTTTGCGAGCTTCGGCGGCGTGGCCGCACCAAAGCCGCAAGCAGCGATGTTCGGCAAGGGCGGCTCCCGCGTGGTGCACCGCGAACTCGAGCAGGCCCATCTGACGCTGGCGCTGGAAGGGGTGCCGCAGACCGATGTGTCGCTGTTCTCGTTGCAGGTCTTCACCAACACGCTCGGCGGCGGGATGTCGTCGCGGCTGTTCCAGGAGGTGCGCGAGAAGCGCGGGCTGTGCTACTCGATCTACACCTTCCATGCGCCCTACAGCGACACCGGGTTTTTCGGGCTCTATACCGGCACCGACCCGGGCGATGCGCCGGAAATGATGGAAGTGATCGTCGATGTCATCAACGACGCCGTCGAAACATTGACCGAAGCCGAGGTCGCGCGCGCCAAGGCGCAGATGAAGGCGGGGCTGCTGATGGCGCTGGAAAGCTGCAGTTCGCGCGCCGAACAGCTGGCGCGGCACGTTCTGGCCTATGGGCGCCCTCTGACGGTGGAAGAGCTGGTGACCAGGATTGATGCTGTGAGCGTCGAATCGACACGGAACGCCGCGCGGGGCCTGCTGTCGCGCAGCCGTCCGGCGGTGGTCGCGCTTGGCAGCGGAAGGGGTCTGGACACGGCGGTGGCTTTTGCGGAAGGATTGACCAGGTCGAAGGCGAAGACGCTGCTTCATTAGAGCATGATCCGGAAAAGCATGCCCTCGGGCTTGACCCGAGGGTGGGTACCGGTTTTCCCTCGGGACAAACGCGAAGCGTTTGCCCGGAGATCATGCTCAGACAATAGAGCATGATCCGGAAAAGTGGGTACCGGTTTTCCGAGAAGATCATGCTCAGACAATAGGGTACGCATTGCGGCGCCGGGGTCTGGGCGCAGGGGAGTATCACACATGGCTCTGTTCCGTTTGCCATCCAGCGGACCGGCGGCGCTTGCGCCGCGCGGGTATGGCCTGCTGCTGCGTGCGCCGCAGATGTCCGATTTTCTGCAATGGGCGCATTTGCGCGAATACAGCCGGGAATACCTGACGCCCTGGGAACCGATCTGGCCGTCCGATGATCTTACGCGTTCGGGCTTCCGGCGGCGGTTGCGGCGCTATGCCGAAGATGTCGCCGCCGACAGATCCTATCCATTCATCGTGTTCCGCGAATCCGATGGTGCGATGATCGGCGGCATCACACTGGCGAATGTCCGCCGCGGCATTGTGCAGGCCGGAACGATCGGGTACTGGGTCGGGCAACCCCATGCACATCGCGGCTACATGACGTCGGCGCTGCGCGTGCTGCTGCCGTCGCTGTTCGGTGAACTCAATCTTCACCGCGTCGAGGCCGCCTGCATTCCCTCCAATGCGCCGTCGATCCGGGTGCTTGAGAAATGCGGATTCAATCGCGAAGGTCTGGCGCGGCGCTATCTCTGCATCAATGGCGTCTGGCAGGACCACCTGCTGTTCGGCCTGCTGCACGAGGATTTTCGCGGCTAACCTTGTTTCGAGATAGTGATCCGCGCTTTTTTTTCGAGCCTTGGGTTCGCCGGCATTGCGCTGTTATAACGCGCGAACGCGTGCGCCCTTCGAGGGTGCTGAATGCGTGGGTAGATCGAGGACATCCGGATGATGCGTAACACGCTGATGATGCGGACGATGGGCGCCGGTCGGGCGGGCCGTCTGCGCGTTGCGCTGGCGCTTGCCGTTGCCGGCGTCCTGTCCGGCTGCGGCGGCGGCAGCATGTTCGGCGCCTCGTCCGATTCCAGCCCATCGATCGGCGACAGGTTCGGCCAGCTGTTCGGCTCGAAATCGCAAGCCGTCGGTGAGGCGCCGCCACCGGCGGTGGACAATGAACTGAGCTGCCCCCCGGTGAGCATTCGCGCCGGAGCGTCCACCTATGCGGTGGCGGCGCCGGGCAAGCAGCCGATCGGCAATGATCTGCGGTATCAGGCGACGATCACGCGCACTGCGCGCGATTGCACACAAACCGGTGGCCAGGTCGCCGCACGGATCGGCATTCAGGGCCGCGTCATTGCAGGCCCGGCCGGAAATCCGCCGACAGTTGAGGTTCCGATTCGCGTCGCGGTGGTGCAGGCCGGCGTGCAGGAGAAGACGATCGCCACCAAGGTCTACCGCACGACCGTGTCGATGGCGGAGGGCAGCAGCGTGCCGTTCAGTGTGGTGGCCGAGGATCTGGTGTATCCGGTGCCGCCGGGAGCGGCCGCCGATTCCTACGTCTTCTATATCGGCTTCGATCCGCAGGCGCTGAAGCCGGAGCCGAAGGCGAGAGCGACGAAGAAGAAGTAAGCGGCGCCATCTGTCGGCGCACGTCGTCTGACACATGCAATGTCGTCATACCCGCGGAAAGCGGGTATCCAGTACGCCGCGGGCTTACCACTGAGGTTCTGGAATACTGGGCGGCCGGTCAAGCCGGGCGATGACCCCAGCAAAAAAGCCGGCGCGATATTCTCGCACCGGCTTTTGTTTTTGCGATCGAAACCGTCAGTTCAGCTTTTCGCGAACTTCAGCAATGCCCTTGGCCAGGAGATTGTCGGCGATCTCGCCCTTGACCGATTTCGTCAGGATGGTGGAGGCCGCGGCGACCGCGGCATTGGCCGCCGCCGCGCGCACATCGGCCAGCGCCTGCGCTTCGGCGAGAGCGATCTTGCCTTCGGCGGTCTTGGTACGCCGCACGACAAAATCTTCCATCTTGGCCTTGGCCTCGGACGCGATGCGCTCGGCTTCGGCCCTCGCCGATGCGATGATGTCCTGGGCCTCGCGTTCGGCGCTGGCGTGGCGGGATTTGTACTCCGTGAGTAATTTGGCGGCCTCTTCCTTGAGGCGGCGCGCGTCGTCGAGTTCGGCCTTGATGCGGTCGCTGCGATGATCCAGCGTCGTCAGCACGGTGCGGTGGATGCCGAAGTAAGCGAACACGCCCATCAGGATGACGAAGGCGACGGCGACCCAGAATTCCGGCTCGGAGAACATCTCTCGTTATCCCTTCAACGTCGCGTCAACGGCCTTGTTCGCGGAGCGGCGGTCGGGCGCCACTCCGGTCAGCCGCTGCACGATCGCGATAGCTGCGTCCGAGGCAATGCTGCGGACCTTACTCATCGCCGCGTCGCGCGTCGCGGCGATGGTTTTCTCAGCCTCGGCGAGTTTGACCGACAGCCGCTCTTCCAGCGTCTTGCGTTCGGCTTCGGAGGCCGCGTTCAGTTTCTCACGGGTCTCGGCGCCGATCGCCTGCGCGCGCGAGCGCGCGGAGGCGAGTTCGCTCTCATGGGCTTTCAGCGCGGCGTCGGACTCGTCCCTCAGCTTTTGCGCCGTGGCCAGATCGCCCTCGATCTTGTTCTGGCGTTCGTCGAGCAGGCTGCCGACGCGCGGCAGCGCAATTCGCGAGACGATCAGATAAAGCGCGACAAAGGCCACCAGCAGCGACACCAACTGCGAAGCAAAGGTGTCCTTCTGGAACGGCGGAAACGGGGCCTTGTGGCCGCCGTCTGCCTCGGTATGGGCCGTCGTGCCCTTTGCGTTGCCATGACTCTCAGCCACGGGCTTCTCCTGTTCGGCCAATGCAGATTCGAACCGGGAATCTCATCGGCCAGATCGGTGATGGATCAGAGCGCGAACAGCAGCAGCAGCGCGATCAGCAGCGAGAAGATGCCGAGCGCTTCGGTCACCGCGAAGCCGAAAATCAGGTTGCCGAACTGGCCCTGGGCTGCCGAAGGATTGCGCACCGCAGCGGCGAGATAGTTGCCGAAGATGATGCCCACGCCTGCGCCGGCGCCACCCATGCCAATGCAGGCAATACCAGCGCCAATGTACTTCGCGGCAATCGGATCCATGAAACGAACTCCTTCTTGAGGTTTGGTGAGACGGGCCGGATCAGTGGCCCGGATGGATAGCATCGTTGAGATAGATGCAGGTGAGGATGGCGAAGACGTAGGCTTGCAGGAACGCGACCAAGAGCTCGAGCGCGGTTAGCGCCATAGTCAGCCCGAGCGGCAACACGGCGCCGGCCCAGCCGACAATACCCAGGGCGCCGAGCATGGCGATAAAGCTCGCGAACACTTTCAGCGCGATGTGGCCCGCCAGCATGTTGGCGAACAGTCGTACCGAATGTGAAACGGGTCTCAGGAAGAACGATATGACCTCGATGAACACCACCAGTGGCATGATGTAGATCGGAACACCCGATGGCACGAATAGCTTGAAGAACTTCAGGCCATTCTTGTAGAAGCCGTAGATCAGCACGGTGAAGAACACCAGCAGCGCCAGCGCTGCGGTGACGATGAGATGGCTTGAAACCGTGAAGGTGTAGGGAATGATGCCGACCAGGTTCGAGACCATGATGAACATGAACAGCGAGAATATCAGCGGGAAGAACTTCATGCCTTCCGAGCCGGCGGTGCTTCTGATGGTGTTCGCCACGAATTCGTAGCTTAGTTCAGCGATCGACTGAATGCGGCCGGGCACCAGCTGCCGTCCGGCGGAGCCGCCTATCATCAGCAGCGAGATCACCGCCACCGCAAGAAACATGTAGGCCGACGAATTGGTGAACGCGATTTCCTGTCCGCCAATGTGACCGATGGTGAAGAGCTTGGTGATCTGGAACTGATGAATTGGATCGGCGGCCATTCGTCTCTCAGTCAGTCGGTTTCGCGATCTCTCGCGGGTCGCGTCGAACGTTCAGCTGCGCTTCAACATGCACGCGTCAGAGCCTTTCAGACTGCTTCGCCATCACGCCCGCTGCCCGCATCACATTGACCACCCCGGCGACAAAGCCAAGCAGCAGAAATACGATGAGGCCCCAGGGCGAAGTCGACAGCAAGCGATCGAAACCCCAGCCGAGAGCCGCTCCGACAAGAACACCCGCGACCAGTTCGGAAGAGAGGCGAAGCCCGACGGCCATGGCGGATGCCCTGGCCTGAGCCGTGCCCTGCTCGTTTCCGGACGGGTCAGTCCCGATCTTTCGGCTGCCCCGAATTTCGGACAACCGCTGATCCAGACTTCCGAGCCTTGCGGAAAGCGCGGCTTCGTCGGACGACGATTGGTCGCGACTTCCGTTTCCGCTGTGGTCCGTGCCTTCAGCCATGCTGTAGAGACCCGAAGCAATGCTGCGGTTGATGGAAATTGCGCCCCGTCACCCTCAAAAGCCGCGCGGACCATACTGACCGCATCTAACCAAGTCAAGATTGCGTCATAACCACGTATCCAGCTGATATGGTTGATTTATTCCACTTTTCGCCAGTCGGCCTTAAGTGGTCGCCGCAGTGCAATAGCCCCATGGTCGATCGGCAAAACGCCGGTCGCGATTTTTTAATCCGGCTTGACTTATTAATAACCAATAGGTTATGGGTTTTTATGCCCATTGCACCAACCGTGCTGTTTTCAGCCCTAGCCGATCCAACACGTCGCGCGATCTTCGAACGGCTGGCGCGCGACGGCGCGCAGACGGTGCGGGTGCTGACCGGTCACGCCGGCGTTTCGCAGCCTGCGGTCTCCAAACATCTGGCGGTCTTGAAACTGGCCGGCCTCGTGCGCGACCGCCGCGACGGACGTCAGACTCACTACAGCGCCCAACCGCAAGGCCTCGCGCCACTGCTCGACTGGATCAGTCTTTACGGAGCGTTCTGGCGCGACCGGTTCGATCGCCTCGAAACCTTGTTGAACAGGATGGACCAATGACTGAACTAGCCGCGAGAACGCATTCAATCGTCGTCGAACGGGTGATGCCGCATTCGCCGGACAAGATCTGGCGGGCGCTAACGCAAAGTGCGCTGATCGAGGCGTGGCTGATGAAGAACGACTTTCAGCCGGTCGTGGGACACACCTTCAACTTTCGCGCAAGCCCGATCCACGGCTGGAACGGGGTCACCGACAGCGAGGTCCTGGAAATCATTCCGCACCGACGCCTGACATATAGCTGGAACGCATCGGGCGATCAGGCGCCGGATGGCCTCAAGACGATCGTCACCTGGACGCTGACGCCGTGCGAGAACGGCACCCGCGTCCGTATGGAGCAGTCCGGCTTCCGCCCACAGGACGAAACTGGCTACCGCGGCATGGGCGGCGGCTGGCCACGCATACTGGCGAGGCTTGAGGAGGTCAGTTCGAAGTCATGACAACAAGCCGCGCCTGCTCGTCTCTACGTGACTGAACATGGATGGACCAATGACCGATGCCAACACGGCTACGGATTCAATCTGGCGAAAAATATTTCGCAAGCCTGGAGCAGGTGGCGGCGGGCGCGCGATGAAAACGGCTCTGGTATCCCGCTATCATCCGCTGCTGGTGACGCTGCATTGGCTGCTTGCAGTGCTCATCATAGCCATGCTGTGCATCGGGCTTCTTGTGCTTGCGCCCATGCCGAGCACCGATCCGCACAAGATCGGCCTTCTGCTCGTCCATATGTCGGTCGGAATGGCGATCCTCGCGCTGATGCTCGCGCGCTTTATCGTGCGAATGCGGACATCGCGGCCGGCGGATGCGACGACAGGGTATCCGCGCCTCGACAGGCTGGCGCCGATCATTCACCACGGCTTTTACGTCCTGGTCCTCCCGATGGTTGGCAGCGGATATGCGACGGCTATCCTGGCCGGGTTAAACAAGAGCGTGTTCCAGGGTTCCGGCGATCCGCTGCCGGCGGACTTTTCGGTTTATCCGACGTTTGCGGCGCATGGCGCGCTGGCCGTACTACTTGCCGGCTTCATTGTTTTGCACGTGCTCGCCGCGCTTTTTCACCAGTTCGTCCTCAAAGACGGATTGTTGCGGCGGATGTTGTTTGGCCGGCGCGGGCCAAACTCCTCGGCGCAGGTAAAATAATCGGCCAAAACAGCGAACTGCCGTCCGATGATCGATCTTGCATCGGACTGTCGGGTCTGTTGGGATGATAGCCGAAAACGTGCTCGACGGCGGTATTCCGGGGCCAGGATCGGATCGAACTGCTGTCTGACGCGTTGAAGTCCGGCCGTGCGCCGTATCGTTCGCAAGCGTGAGGTCAAGCCTGGAATAGCAAAACTTGATCGGTTTGAGGCGGAGCAACCCCCATGATGACAATGATCTCGCCCCCGAAGCTCTCCATCCCGTTCGCGGCCGCGGTGACTTTTTGTCTCGTCTTTGGTCTTTGCTTTGGCGGAGTAGGCGCCGTCGCCGCGCAATCGATGCCGGATACCGAGAACGGCCGGTATACGCTGTCGCCAGTCGCCGATGGCGTGCTCAGGCTCGATACCAGGACCGGCGCGGTTTCAACCTGCAACAACAACGGGACGGGATGGGCCTGCTATGCCGTGCCCGACGAACGCGCAGCACTTGACACGGAAATCGGCCGGCTGCAGGCCGAAAATGAAAAGCTCAAGGCACAGCTGGCGGCAGGCGAGCCGACCGTCACCGGCAAGATCGACGAACCGATGCCCAAGACGGACTCGCTGAAAAAAGCCGAGCCGAAGGTCGGCGACAGCGAGCGCAAGCTCGAAATTCCGCTGCCGAGCGACCGCGACATGGATCGCGTGATGTCATTCCTCGAGCAGGCCTGGCGGCGGCTGGTCGAGATAGCCAACCGGATGCAGAAGGACGTCACCGGGAAAATTTGAAGCCGGCATCTTTTCGCGAGTTGTCCCGGCGAAGGCCGGGACCCGTACGTCGTGTCTTCGCTTTCAGGTATTGTGGCGGAGACCTTCTGCTCCAATGATCGCCAGGGTTATGAGTCCCGGCGTTGGCCGGGACGACGCATCGAGAGATATTTTATGACTTCACCAAAATCGCTCTCGCGCTCTCCGTCATCGACTGTCAGCGCCAACATCGTGTCATCGATCCTGACCATCCAGACCCCCGGGCGCGGATTCGTCGATCTCACCGCCGAGATCGCGAAATTCGTCAAGGACGCCGGCGCGCGAGAGGGCGCGGTGACGCTGTTCATCCGCCACACCTCAGCGTCGCTGACGATCCAGGAAAATGCCGATCCGTCGGTGCTCGACGACTTGATGACGGCGCTCGACCGGTTGGCGCCCAGGGACGCCGGATGGACCCACGACACCGAAGGCCCCGATGACATGCCGGCCCACATCAAGACCATGCTGACGGCGAGTGCGCTGCACATCCCGGTTCTCGGAAGCGAACTCGCACTGGGCACTTGGCAGGCGATCTACCTGATCGAGCATCGCACGCGTCCGCACCGGCGCGAGATCGTGCTGCAGTTTGCGGGCGCGACCTAGCGGAGCGCGCCCGTTTTTCAGAGGCCCGGTAAATAATATTTGTTGGTTCCGTCCTGTGAATAGCGGGCATAGCCCGACATCCGCGCTGGACAGGATGTAGATCCGTGCTGCACTGGGTGTAGCATGTAGCTCTTTCAATCGTAGGATGTTACCATGACTCACTCCGTAATTTACTGCGACCTAAATCGTCCCGACGCTGTCATCGATGAGATTGTAGCCGCCTGTAGCGGCGACATGGTCAGCGCGGTGAAAGCGCTGCTGCTCGTCAACGAGGAACTTGAGTCCGAACTTCAACAGCTTTACGCGGCGGCAGCTTGCCGCCCGACCAAACGTCCGGCGAAATGTTCGCTTCATTGAGGTTTGTCCGCTGCAGCAGGCCCTTCAGGCATCTGACTTTGCTTCGGCGATCCGTTCGGTGACGTGGAAGTTGATTCAGCCGCCGAATGCCTCATCGCGCAAATGCGCATCTGCGATCCGCGCGTCGGGATTGTGCGTGATGGTCATGAACCAAATGACGCTGAAGAACAGCGACCATGCCGTGTCCCAATAGAACCAGTTCATGTGGTTTCCCCGCGGAAGGACCGTCGAGAACGGCAAGGTTATCAGCATTCGGCGAAATCGTCCCGAGGATTCGGTGCGTTTTGCGCTGCGGCATTGTCGCAGCGGCGGCAACCTGTCACCTTGACCGCCCGGCGGCGGCCTTGACGGCATCCGATCCCTGAGTGTCGTCGACGCCTTGCCGCAATCCAGGGCGTCACGAGTCCCCGCTTGCCGACGCCAGCGGGTGGCCGCAGTTCAATTTCACGTCCTTTTGAACCGGCCGCCCGTGGTGTTCTCGCCAATCGTCGCACCCGTCTTGGCGCGTATTGTCGAAGTCCGCCCTGGAGCGCATGACGGAATCCAATCAGACATCGCGCCAGCTCGGAAAAGTGCCCGACGCGGTCTTGCTCCCTTTGCAGAACCGGACAATCTATCGCTCAGTTCCCGAGATCTGCTGAGAGGTATGCATGCAACGATACGTCTTTGTGATGCTACTCGCTGGCGGCGCGTGGTTGACGGGCGCATGTTCGACGGCGCGAGCGGATCCCTGCCTCATGGTGACATTGACTGGCACGCAGAGCGGCCCGGCCATCTATGATGGCATCGCGGGAGCCGGGACGCTGGTGCGTTATGGCGATGATAGCAACGAATGTGGTGCACTGAAGCTGCAATTTGACGCGGGCCGGGGGACCATCCTGCGACTATCGCAAGTTGGCGTTGAGCCTGGTCAGCTCAATGCAATGTTTTTCACGCACATGCACTCGGATCATACCGAAGGTTTCGCCGAAATCGCTCAATTGCGCTGGAATTTCAACTCGGCGGGACCGAAGCTCGATGTCGTTTGCAGCGAAGACGCCATATCGACGCTCGGCTTCACGCTGAGCTGCCGGAAACTCGTGATGCATATCGGAGATCTCTTCATTCAGTCCGGCGAAATCGCCCAGCGTATTTCCGAAGACAAGCGGCGATTGCCGGGAGGTCCTGCCGATGTTCTCAACATCGTCACATTCCAGCCGACCAACGAGCCGCAAATCGTGTGGACCTCCGGCGACGTAAGGGTAAGCGCCATTCGCTCGACACACATCGCAGGTCATGCATCGTATCGGGTCGATACCCCGGTCGGCAGCGTGGTGATAGGAGGCGATGCCAGCAACGATACGCCGGAACCCCCGCGCCTCACCTCGACTTCTGATCAAGTTGAGAAGTTAGCGAAAGGCGCGGATGTCGTCGTCCATTCGACGATGCATCCCGCGATGGCGCCTGACAAGGATAGCGGCATGCCACCGCCCGTCTATTTTCGTCAGGCAGCAACGGCCGATCTTGGCGCAATGGCGCAACGCGCGGGCGCAAGGTATTTGATGCTAACGCACCTGGCTCCGCCGCTCGGGGCGCAGCGGCACGGTCCCTACAAAGTACCCGGCGGACCGCTTACAGACGCGGACTATCGAAAGGTCGTCGAAGCGAGTGGGTTCACGGGCATCACAATCGTCGGAACCGATCTGGCGACTATCCGTCTTCCGACGAAATAGACGTAATAAGTTCGCTTTGAGCCATGAACGGAAATGGTTCATCCGCACGAACAACCTGACAGCGCTGCCTCCGCTCGACGGCGTAGCGCGGCTTCGTTTCGTCGAACGAAAATTGAGAGCGAATATCCTGCCGCAATAAACAGGCCCAATGAGATCATGCTCAGCACTCCGGAAATCTTGTAGATTTCGGCGCCTACCGCATAAGCACCGAAGCCGAAGAGACACGCCCAGCAGACTCCACCAGTTATGTTGAAGAAGAAAAAACGACCCGCCGGCATGCTATTGGCGCCCGCAAGCAAAGCCGCAAACATTCGCAGCACTGCAATGAAACGCCCAAAGAACACGACGGCGTTGCCATACTGAAAAAACAGATATCGACCGATCAGCAATCGATCCTCATCGAGGCGGATGTACCGACCGTATCGGCGAAGAAAGGGCAAACCAAGCCGACGCCCGACCATGTATCCCATACCGTCCCCGACAATCGCACCTGTTGCAGCGGCTAGTACAACGAGGACGATGTTGATCTGACCAGTGGTAGCGGCAAGGAGTGCAGCGGCAACAAGGATCGTCTCTCCGGGAAGAGGCACGCCGGCACTTTCGAATGCAACAATACCAAAGATGATCCACGGGCCGTAGGTTGGGATCAAGCTAATCAAAGCATCGGACAAGGAAGTACACTCCATCTTCTAAAAGGAAGGCTGCGCCAGCCGCGGCGCCAACCGTACCATAGCCGTCATTATACCGGGATCCATGGTGGCCGCCGCAGTGGCCATAGCCGGCTACGTTCCAGCAGCGACCCCAACGGCAGCAAACAATGCGGGCCTGCACAGTGTTTTGAAGCGATGACGGTGTTAACGGCTAAGCCAGCCGGCGGCTCCAGTGCCCGTCGCCGCGCCGCCAAGTTGCGACCGGTCCAACAAGTGAATGCGCAAGTTTGATTGCATTCTTCCCTGGGTCTCAACTCCCGGCAGAACGGTAGAAGTTCCAAGCTGAATGCCAGATGAGTATCTAGTTAATTCGCCGTAATGATTTTGGAGCAAGGCCGCTGTCGCCTCGGGATTTCCGACAGTCACGTGCCAGGCCGTATGGGGTGCCGCAAAATTGATGTGATTGAATTCATCGGGGGTGGCTCGCGAGTCAAGGCGGCCACTATCAGGTTGCAGACGGCTCTGAACTTGGGCGGGATGCCTGCCCAGCCCCCAGTGACTGACGGTCGGCCTTTCCGAGCTGCGCCCATTCCTCGGCTTCGTTCAGCCAGTGTTCCATGTCTTTCCGGGCCACTGCGGCGCGCTCACGGCACATGACTTCCAGAGCGTGAAACTGGGTTTTCGTGTCCATTGCAAGCTCCGTTACAAGCGCCGCGGACTCTAGCCGGGTCATGTCGAACGCAAATTAAAGATTTCGTTATTCAGCGCGACGAGATGGTGGCCGGTTGTTTCCGACTATTTCTCAATGTGAATCGGGATGTACAGACATTGGATTTAGGGCATGGACTCACTAGCACGCAGCCAAATTCGGATTGAAGCGAGTTTGATGAAGGCCAGATAGTTGGCCGCGAGTTTGTCGTATCGGGTCGCGACACGCCGACATTGCTTGATCTTGTTGAAGAACCGTTCGATCAAGTTCCGCGCGCGGTACAGATAGATGCGGGATAAAGCAGATATGGTCTTTGCGATTTCGCT
>Ga0137412_10003747_pt1 | contig 12117 bp, 9 predicted proteins | sample CZODoug2_1_16fun_FD_122160 | JGI IMG/M metagenome (GOLD analysis project Ga0137412, IMG submission 122160) | Vadose zone soil fungal communities from Angelo Coast Range Reserve, California, USA - CZODoug2_1_16fungal (Hybrid Assembly) | ecosystem: Environmental > Terrestrial > Soil > Vadose zone...
GACAGTCACTCGGCGACGCCGCCGTACGAACAGCTCCGGATCCGGGTCAGCGAACAGGCCCGGTCCGGGGTGCTGCCGGCCGGGACCCGGCTGCCGCGACCCGGCCGCCGATCTCGATCCATCCCTCGTCGCCGACACGGGCCGCGAGTTCGGATCCCGCACCCTGGCGAATCCGTAGCTCACGGCCCAACTCGCCCGCCAGGAGCATCGCGGCCGAGCCGGTCGCCTCGTCCTCGACGATGACGTCACCGCGCCGGGGAAAGCCGCGCGCACGGATCGTCCCCGCGGCCTCGTCCGCCCACGCCCACGCGTACAGCCAGCCGTCCCCCGCGGGCGGAGCCGGCAGCGCGTCCACTTCCGCCACGGACGCGAACCTCCGGGTGTGTTTGCCCGCTGCCCATTCGGCCCGGCCACGGATCCAGGTGAACTCCCCATCGGTCCAGGTCGTTACGTCGCCGGCCACCGTCCGCAGCACGTCGACCGGCACGCCGAGGTCCCGCAGCAGCCACGCGGTGCCGATCAACGGGTAGCCGGCGAAGGGCAGCCGCACGCTCGGCGTGTAGATGTCCACCTCACCGCGCGCGGTGCCGTGCACGAACACGACGGCGGCTTGCGCGGCGACGAACGGCCGCGCGCCGGTGTACGCGTAGGCGGCATGCCCGCCGACCTCGACGATCAGTGCGGGGCAAAACGCTTCGTTCACCGTGACCGTGGGCGGGCTCAACGGCTTTAACTCTGCCGTCACCCTCACATGCTCGGGGATGCCCGCAAACTCCAACTGTAGCTTTTCGCCCGCCTCCGTCATGCCTACCAGCGGCGGAATGGTGACGTCTACGATGACGATCAGCACATCCTCCTCGCCCTACATGCACGCCGGATTGATAAGCGGGAATCAAACCGGCGGACTCTACGCAATGATTCTTCCGATTCCTGCGCTGGTTTTGCTAGGTGCGTTCCTCGCCGAAAGCATCGGGAGCCGCCGGGTGACGGGGAACAAGTGGATCCCCGGGCTCGCGGGCAGTTTGGCTCTTCTATTTGCGACGGCTGGCCTGCTTGCGGCCAGTGGTTGCGGCGGTAACGGCATGAACAATCCCGGGAACGGAACACAACGCGGCATGGCCACGGTGATGGTCACCGGAACTTCGGGGAATCTCACTCACTCAACTTCCGTCTCTCTCACTGTCCAATAACAGAAGAGGGGCCCGTGGCTGGCCCGCTGGCCCCTCTTCCTCCGTTGTGCAACGGACTGACACGCAGTTTGATGCGACGTCAGTTGGACGAACTCCGATCCCCATCGGCCAATCTAGAAGCTTCAGATACGTTCGACATTTTTTCGCATTTCGTTGCACCGGGACTCAATTCACGAATCGAAAAGAGGAAAGACCGATGAAGAAAGAAGAGAATGCGTTCACCAAGGGCAGCACCCGGCGTTCATTTTTGAAGAATGGAACGGTAGCGGGGGCAGCAACTGTGGGAGCCGGGCTGCTGGCAGGCAAAACGTTGGCGTTCGGCCAGGAAGTTGGCGCGGACCGCGCACCAATCACCAGGGGGGACGTCGCGATTCTAAGGTTCTTGCAAGCCCTCGAACAGGTCGAAGAAGACCTCTGGAGACAGTACGCGGAACTCGGCGGTACCCAGGATAACGAATTCAGCGGGCTGACTGGCGGGAACGCGGCCTATTCGCAAGCGCTGCAACTCCTTGACGGCGACATGCCGCAATACATCCACGACAATACCGATGACGAGATCAGCCACGCCCGGTTTCTTGCCAATTACCTGGAATCCAAGGGCGCGGGGGCCGCTGATCTCTCCCATTTCAAGGTGCTGCCGAGCAGTCAGGCGGATGGCGCGGTCAAGACCGCCGGGCGCCTCACGAATCTTACCCAACTGACTGTCGACACCAGTTTTTGGTCCAGATATCGCAGCATCACCAATCCAGATTTTGATGCCATGGCAAAATTTGTTCAGGCGGTCCCCAGTCTAAACGTCGGACAACATACCGCGATCCCGAGAAGCAACGCGGACACAGACGGAAGCGTCATCAATCTCAACGATCCCACGCAGTCCACATTCACCGACCACCTCAAGGCCATCGCCTTCACGGCGGGATTCCACTTCGCCTTCATCGAGCAGGGTGGTACCAGCCTTTATCCAGTATTGGCACAGCACGTCACCAATCTCGAAGTGTTGCGAATTCTGCTGAGCATCGGCCCCAGCGAGACCATGCACTTCCAGACCTGGCAGGACAAAGCCGGCAATGCCACTCCCTTGACGGACGTCGATCCCGTAAACAATTCGACCGTGACCTTTTCCACGTTGAGCGCAGCCCAGGGCGAGACAGATCCGGAATCCTTGAACGGGGACACCTTGCAGTCCAACTTGATCATGCCCGAGCCAACCCACTTCCTGGACCAGAAGTTCGGCCCGGTGGCCATCATTCGCCCGACTTCGATAGCTTTTGGTGGGGCGGTCGCCTCCGTCCAGTCGTTTGTGACCGACGGGCTTTTCATTAATCCCAAGACCAAGAAAAGCGACACCGGGATCGTCCAAAAGCTCATGCAACTGGCTGAAGAAGCCGATGAGGCTCGCCGCCAACTCTAGCCTGCACCCCAAGCAGCAGTTACCCGGGCACATCCTAACCGTGCTCTCGAAGCATGCGGGCCCAAACCTCTGTTTGGGCCCCTATCGTTATTCTCCAGGATGCTGCTGCCCCGGCGCGACCATCGGCGCGTGCTGCCTTCGGTCTATACTCCTCTCCCGATGTACTTCAGACCTTTTCCCCGCTGATTGTCGGGCTCTCCGCGACTGGCCGGGCGCAACCATTCATCGCCTATCTCTCATCCAATGCGGTAGAATTGCAGTGTAGCTTTTGGGCGTGGGAAACAAATCTGGAGATCTGCGGGATTCGTGATTTCCGAGTGTGAGAGGGAACAATGAAGAGAGCGAAGCATTTCTTGGCGGCAGTCCTGCTGGGGCTGTTTTTTGCAGGCCTAGCCGCGGCGGATACCTTGGAATTGAAAGATGGCCGGGTTTTGAAAGGGAAGTATCTCGGCGGCACGCAAGCGGTGTTGCGCTACGAGATTAACGGGGAAGTTCAGACTTTCAACACCACGGACATAGTGGCGCTGACGTTTACCGCCAATTCAAGAAGCACTGCCCCAGCGATGGCTCCCGCCGCCGCTGCTCCTGTCGCGGCGAACTCCCTGGCTCCGGCGGCTCCCGGTGGCGAGGTTACCATCCCCGCGGGGCAATCTTTGCTGGTGCGCATGATCGACGGCGTGGACTCCTCAAAAAACCACGTGGGTGACGTATTCCATGCAAGCCTGGAGACCGACCTGACCGTTGGAAATTCCGTGGTGGCGCGGAAGGGCACCGATGTTTATGGGCGCTTGGCCGAGGCTAAGGAGGCTGGCCACATAGCCGGCAGCGCCGAGCTGCAGCTCGAACTGACGCGCATCGTGATCGATGGCAAGGACTATCCGGTCGTCAGCAGCGATTACACCCTGCAAGGCAAAGGGCGCGGCGCGAACACCGCGAAGAAAGTGGGCGGTGGCGCGGTGGCGGGTGCCATCATCGGCGCGATTGCCGGCGGCGGCAAGGGCGCGGCGATCGGCGCGGGTGTCGGCTCGGCGGCCGGCGCGGGCGTGCAGGTGTTCACGCGCGGTCAGCAGGTAAAAGTGCCGAGCGAGACGCTGCTGGAATTCCGCTTGCAGCAGCCTGCAACGGTGGCGGCCACGCAAAGATAAGCATGGTTCTCGCGGTTCCGTATTGAAGACCGGGAGAAATCTTCAGAAAAAGACGAGCCGCGGCTCGCCTTTTTCTTTCCCTGTTCTCTTTTCCTGGGTGGGGCACTCTTCTTCGGTTTTCCTGGCCCGTTATCGGTTTGGAACCATCGGCCAGAAATTCTCCCTTGCCACTCCTGCTGTTAGTGAGTAAGATACCCCCTCAAGTGGGGAGATCATGCCAAAAGAGAAACCCAGAGTAAACATCGGAGAAGTGATCAGGACTTACCGGAGCCAGCGCAGCCTGTCGCAGGGCGACATCGAGCGCCGCACCGGGCTGCTGCGTTGTTACCTGTCGCGCGTGGAAAACGGGCACACCGTCCCGTCCCTCGAAACGCTCGCCAAAATCGCGGAAGCCATGGACATCTCATTGGCGGACTTTTTCCCCGGCACTGAAACGCCGCGCGACCGTGAGACGCAAAAAGCCCTTGGAGAGCTCTCGCAGGACGAGATCCGCTTCCTGGCGGAAATCAAAAAGTACAGCACCACGCTTTCCGATGGCGACAAGCGGCTGGTGCTGGCGATGATCCGCAAGATGGCTACCTTGATTCCGCCTCCAGTGGCGAAGAAGTTGATCGTGCGCCGCCCAACTGTCTGACCGTTTTCACAATGGAATTCGATTGCGGGACCGCGGTACTTCTGCCGCGCCCTTTTCTATTTTCGCTTTGTTTGGATTTGTCAACTGCTCTGGCCGCGAATGATGCGGATGGCGTCGGGTAGGGCGGCGTCGCCCCGGCCGTTGGCGCCTGCCTGGATTTCCACGCCCCGGGAGTCTTCCAGGTCGCTGCCTTCACCGGGCGCCAGGAAGAGATTGGCTTCGACGGCGTGCTGCTTGGTGTAGAGGTCGTAGTAACGGCCGCCGAGAGCGTACAGAGTCTCGTGGGTGCCGCGCTCGATGACGCTCCCCGCCTCGACGACGAGAATTTGGTCGGCTCGTCGAATCGTGGAGAGCCGGTGCGCGATCACGAAGGTCGTGCGGCCGCGCATGAGGTAGCGCAGACCCTCCTGGATCAGCGCTTCCGATTCTGAATCGAGGCTGGACGTGGCTTCGTCGAGGATCAGGATGCGCGGATCGGCCAGGATGGCGCGAGCAATCGAGACGCGCTGCTTCTGGCCGCCGGAAAGCTTCACGCCGCGTTCGCCGACGACCGTGTCGTACTTGTTCTCGAAAGACTCCGCGAATTCGTCGACGCGCGCGATGTGGCAGGCGGCTAGAATTTCCTGTTCCGCGGCGGTGGGCCGCGCAAAAGCCACATTCTCCCGGATCGTTCCATCGAATAGAAAAGTTTCCTGCAACACGACGCCGAGCTGCGTGCGATACGAATCCAGTTTTACGGTCGCCAGGTCAATCCCGTCCACCAGAACTCTGCCGCTCGAGGGCACATAAAACGCCGCGATCAAGCCGATGATAGTCGATTTTCCCGCCCCGGAAGGACCAACGAGGGCCGTGACCGTTCCCGGTTCCGACCGGAAACTTACCTCGTGCAGAACTTCCTTCCGCGTATCGTAGGCGAAGCTCACGTCTTGCATCTCGACCATCCCGTTCACGCGATCGAGCGTAATCGTCCGGCCAGGCTCATCATCTTCCAGCTTCTCGTTGAGAATTTCGCGCGTGCGCTCGAGACCGGTGATGGCCTCGGTGATTTGCGTGCCGATGGCCACGATTTGAAAGACTGGCGCCACGAGAAGGCCCAGAAAGATATTGAACGCAAAAAAAGTTCCCAGCGTCATCGTGCCCGCAAGAATCTTGTGCGCGCCGAGTTCCATGATAATTGCGCTGACGATGCCCATCAGCCCCGCAGCGGAAAGACTCATCAGCGAAGTGGCCGTGAGCGTCTTCAGAACATTGTCCAGCAGGCGCTTCACGCCGCTGGCGAAGACCCCTTCCTCACGCTCTTCCGCGTGGTATCCCTTCACCACCCGAACACCGCTGAGCGACTCGGTAAGGCGCCCCGTGACTTCCGCATTGATTTTCGGCCGTGCCCGGAAAATCGGGCGAATCGTCGCAAAGGCTTTGTTGATCCCGTACCCGAAGACCAGCAGGATGGCAAACGCGACGCCGGTCATGGTCACGCTGGTGTGAATCAAGTAGACGAGCGCGATGACCGCGGTCATCAGCCCACCGACAAATTCAACCAGCCCCGTTCCGATCAGATTGCGCACGCCTTCGACATCGCTCATGATCCGGGAAACGAGCGCGCCGGTTTTGTTGGCATCGTAGAACGAGACCGGAAGCCGGCCGACGTGCGCCTGCACCTGGCGGCGCAGTTCGGCGATCATTTTTTGCGCGGATTTGGAGAGCACTTGGGTCAGTGTGAACGACGTCAGTCCCTGAAGGACGGTCGCCGCAAGAACCGCTAGCACGATTGGCGTAAGCAGCTGGATTTGCCGCTTGCTGATGACGTTGTCCACCAGATACTTCGTGGAAGCCGGCAGCACCAATCCCGACAAGCGGTTAATGGCCATGAGCACGAAGCCCAGCGCCAGCAGCCCACGCCTCGGCTTCATCAGCGCCCAAACGTCGGGAAGATTCTTCCACGCGTTCTTGCGTTTTTCACTCTTGGCTGGTGATTTGACGGCTGTCTCAGTGGCCATGATTGGAAGACGAACGAACCCTCATGAATTTGATGCCAGCAGTCTCCGTATGACTATATTGCGAAAACGGATCGGAACCAGAAGGTATTTTCAGTCACCCGCGGTTCCCGCGCGAGGCACGATGGCCTTGGCGGGTCGATCGAGACTCAAGACGCTGGAGATGAACTCGCTGACGGTGATGCCCAGATGGCCCCAAAGTCTCCGCTTTAGGCTGGTGTAGTCCTGCGTGCCGCTGAACAGATCGCCCATCAATTGCCGGAACACCGGGCTGCGGCGCAGGAACTGAACCATGCGCGTCGTGACCGCACTGCCGAGGAAAGATCCACGATAGAAACGCCGCACGATGCGTGCCGCAAACTCCAGTTCGGCGCAGAAAGTAGCCTTTACCCACGCTGGGTACTTCTCGGGGCAGCCTTCAGCGAGCGCCCGGCCCAGTAGTTCGCCGGAACGAATGGCATAGAAAAGACCTTCGCCCGTGAGGGGATCTACCCAGGCAGCCGCATCTCCAACGAGCGCCCAGTTCTTTCCGATGACGTTTCTTTCAGAAAGCGTGCGCTCCTTCGGCGAAGGTAGGACGTGGCTATAAAACTTTGCGCCCTCCGTCTGTATACCGTGCTTCTCCACGAAGGTTTGCAGATGGCTGCGCAGTTCCGTGCTGGTATGCGACGACATGCTCCCGCAAATGCCGACCGACAGATGATCGCAGCGAGGAAACGACCAGATATAGCCTTCAAACTGCGGCAGGAACTTGATGGTGATGGAGTCGCAGGTCTGCGGCACGAAGTAACCCTGGGTCATCTCCAGTTCGTCGCGTTGCAACGCCCGTGTTTCCGGGAGCAACTGATTGCGCGCACCGGCCGCGAGAACCAGAAAATCGGCTTCCTGCCAATCGCCTTCCACGCAGTAGCGGGGCTTCGAGGTAGAAGTGTCCACACTCATCACGCGGGAACGCTGCACGTTGCAGCCTGCATCTCGCGCGCGATCCAGGAGCATGCCGTTGAGCACCGTCCGCGAATAGATAACAATCGGATGGGGCATCTCAAGCGTGGCGCGATGCTCTTCGCTGCTGATCAGCTCGACGGAATTCACCAGTTTCTTGGGATAGGAATTATCGAGCAGGAATGGAAAGCACTGAATGGCCTTGTGCGTCAGCCCGCCGCCGCAGGGCTTTTCCCAAGCCAGGTGCTCGTCAAAAAGATTGACCTGGTGGCCCGCGCGTGCGAGTTGCTCACCGCACATTGCGCCGGACGGTCCGCCGCCGACGATCGCTATCTGAGCCATGGTCGTGCCTCGCTGAGAGCTTTCAATTCCGTCCCTGGGCGCGGAACCCCCGTCTTGAGTTCCTTTTGTGACGGCTCCTAAGGAGATGGCCATTAGGTGAGGGGAAAGATCACCAGGCAAAACCCGGTCTGTAGTATAGCACCGAATAGCGCCGTTGCCGCCGAGTCGGTTTCAGTACGCACCATGTCCATGCCGCTCCGCTGTATCAAATTGAACACCGCCATATACGGCGACAGGAGGCCCATGAGAATTTCCCCGTTGTGCAGAATCAAAACGCCGGCCACGAGCGCACCCCACGCGATGAGCCTCAGCGACAGCGCAAGGGCCAGCCTGCGCGCCCTTTTCCCCGGCCGCACCGGACCGAGCAGCGTCTCTTCTGCAATAAGGTAGGGGAGTAGCACGATTAGCAAAAGAGGGAAGCGCATCCACTTCGCGCCGGTCAGCCAAGCCTCGTAAAACGTCAAATCAAACCATACAGTGGCGAGAAGTAGCACCACGATTCCGGCGAATCCCGCTGCGAGCAGGCGGCGAGGGGAACTCCAGAGTGCAGCACGCACGCAACTCCAATGCACCACAACCAGCAGAACCCCAAAGAGCAGCAGGAAGCTGGCAAGATAGTCGCCCTGAAAAAGTCCAATCGCCTTCAGAGGAATCCAGAATCGCAAGAGCAGTACGATCAGCAGTGAGGCCGCGGCAAATTCCAGAAAGAGTCGTGGCAAGCCGATCACCGTGCCCGTCGCGGCGATTTCTTCGCTTCCGTTCTTCCCAGCTGCCTCCCGGAGGAACGGCCCCGCGATCAGCAGGATGCCGATGAAGCCAATGAGCGCGCCGGCAAGCGGGCGGTGCGAGGGCAACGCTCGAGCGGGAGGTAAATGCAGGAGTTGCGCCGACCATTGCTGCGAAGCTCGCACCACGGAACGGTTGAAAAGAACACTGACGTGCGAGGCGCCCGGAATCTCCACGTATTTCACGGTCCCGTCGCTTCGCGAGGCAGCCAGGTCGGTGGCATTGCCGCGCATCGACTCCAGTTCGAGCGAGCCAATCATCACCAGAGAATGAGGGGGCAGCATCGGGGGATCGCTGAAAAGCAGCTTTTCCGCCGTCACTCCGTGTGCGGCCCGCATCGGCGCCGGCGAGATGGCGATCAAGCCCGCGACTGGAACGCGGGATGCGATTCGCTCAGCGATGGCGCCGCCCATCGAATGCCCGGCGAGAATGGTGCGACCGGGATCGATCATCCCGCGCGCGAGCAGTTCGCGAAGAAGCGCCTCACCGCACTGTTCCGCGCGCGCGGGAGAAAACGGCCCCGGCGTGCGTCCGTGTCCCGGTAAATCCGGAACGTAGCCACGAAGGCCCTGCTCGGCAAAGCCCGCCGCGAGGTACGACATGATTTTCTTGTTGGCGGAGATTCCGTGGAAAAGCAAAACCGATCCTTGTGAGCCTCCCTCTTGCTTTTCCACGATCGTGGTTTCGAGCCGGCAGCCCGCCGCGTCGATGAGAAATGTCCGCTCACGATAAGGCGTAGGGAGTGCAAGCCAGAGTCCTGCGGCGCAGAGCAGAACTCCGGCAATGGCACGAACGATCTGGCGTGATTTCATGGTGAGTCGCCGGGCCGCGGGCGCCGGACCTCCGGCGCGTGATAAACTAGTTTTTTAACAGATATCACTTTGGTTTTTCCGACCGGCATGGAGACCCTTTGAATTCGGCAGTCCTGACACTCGAGGAAGCGATTCTGCGGTTTGGTCGCAAGAAACGCAACGGCCGCCGCGTCGTCTTCACCAACGGCTGCTTTGACCTGCTTCATCCCGGGCACATTCGCAGCCTGGAACTGGCACGCGAATTGGGAGATGCGCTTGTCGTCGGACTGAATAGCGACACGAGTGTGCGTCAGTTGAAGGGCGAAGGTCGCCCAGTTATTTCAGCACTCGAACGCGCGGAAATTCTCGCGGCCTTGGAATCTGTCGACGCTGTGGTGATCTTCGATGATCTGACGCCGCGCGAAGCGATCGCCGGTTTGCTCCCGGATGTCCTGGTGAAGGGTGGCGATTGGCCCGGCGACCGGATCGTGGGCCGCGAGGAAGTGGAAGCTGCCGGCGGGCGCGTCGTCTCCATACCCGTCGTGCCCGGTTATTCGACCACCGCCATTCTGCAGAAAATACGCCAAGGGGCGCGCGCCTCTCGCGCGGAATGCTGATCAACCACGCATGATACTTCCAGCCGTCCGCGAGAGATTGGAGGCTGTCCTTCGCCATGCGGCGATGGAGGGCGCGCTGGCTGCTTTGCGCTCCGGCGCCAGCCACATCTCGATCAGCGGCCTGCACGATGTCGCGAAGGCGCTGGTGGCATCCTATTTGACGCGCGAATTACGGCGTCCGGCTTTTTTTGTGACCGATTCGAACCGCCGTGCCGAAGCGCTCGCGGAAACGCTGCGATTCTTCAGTGGCATTTTCCCGGGAGCGGCAGGCGGGGTCGCCACGCTCCCGGCCTTCGACAGGCTTCCCTGGGAATCGCAAAGCCCGCACGCGGACATTCTCGAACGGCGCGCGGCTACGCTCTTTCGCGTCGCGGACGGACAGATTTCCCTGGTGATCGCCCCCATTGCCGCGGCGCTCTGGCGCTATCAGGATCCGGCGGCGTATCTCTATCTCACCCGGACTTTGTCAAAAGATTCCGAAATTCCCCACGAAGAATTGATTACCCATCTAGGTTCCGTGGGCTACACGCGAACCGAAATGGTGGAGCTGCCGGGACAATTCGCCGTGCGCGGCGGCATCATCGACGTGTTCTCCCCGGAAGCCGCTCGTCCTGTGCGCATTGAGTTGCTCGGCGACAGCGTTGAATCGGTGCGCGAATTCGACGCGCGCACGCAGCGGTCGATTGCGCCGGTCGTGCGCACGACGCTCTTGCCTTTGACGGAGTGGTCCGTGCCGGCGCCAGAAAAAGCGGATCTGAACGATGCCGCTTGGGAGACGCCCTCGTTCTTTGGGCCCACCGGCGAACCAGGGCCGAGCACGCTCTTTGAGCTGGCGGAAAGTTCGCTGCGCCCGATGGTGTTTCTCGATGAGCCGCAAACTCTGCGTGAAGCTGCGGCCAAGCATCTCGCGGCGGCGACGGAAAGTTACGAGCGTCACGGGCGCGCCAACTCACCCGCCGCCTTTCACTACTTCTGGTCCGAAGAGGAGTTTGCGGCAGCGCTGGAAAAAACTTCGCAAATTCATATCGAGCGGCTCGCCCTGGGTATCGGTTCCACGCCGCAGTTCGAGCTTTCTTCGCGGCCCAGCTCGCGTTTTCACGGCGATGTCGTTGCCTGCATGGCAGACGTGAAGTCCCAGCTCGCTTCCGGCGGAACGGTTTTCCTGACAGCCGCAAGTACCGGAGAGATCGAACGCTTTGCGGACATCTGCCGCGAGTATGAAGTGCCCTACGTGCTCGGCGAATCGGAAGATGCCGCCGCCGGCTTCACCGCCGAGGGCGCACACGAATCCGCGGCGATGCTGTTGATCCGCGCGCCTTTTGCGGAAGGCGTCACCTTTCCCAGCGCTCGGCTTACTCTTTTCGGCCACGCCGACCTTTTCGACGTCACGCCCACGGTCGAGCGGCCCAGCCGCAAAATCCGCACCTCCGGCTTCTTCGGCGATTTTGCCGAGTTGAAGCCCGGCGACTATGTGGTCCACGTGGATCACGGCATCGGGCAGTTCGAGGGGCTTCGCCAGATCGAATCCGGCGGGCACAGCGGCGAGTTCATGCTGCTGAAATACGCCGACGATGCGCGCCTTTACGTTCCTCTCGAACGCATGGACCTCGTTCAGAATTACCGCGTCCTCGAAGGCACGCATCCGCCGCTCGATAAACTCGGCGGCACCGTCTGGAACTCGCGCAAGACCCGCGCCCGCAAGTCCGTCGAAGACATGGCCGACCAGCTTCTCGCGCTTTACGCGCAGCGCAAGACGACGGAGGGATTTGCCTTTTCACCGGACGGCAATTTCCAGCGCGAATTCGAGGATGCCTTCGAATTCGAGGAAACCACCGACCAGGTCACGGCCATCAGCGACATCAAGCGCGACATGGAACGCGCCGAGCCCATGGACCGCCTGCTTTGCGGCGACGTCGGCTACGGCAAGACAGAAGTCGCCATGCGCGCGGCCTTCAAAACCGTAATGGACAACAAGCAGGTGGCTATTCTCGCGCCAACCACCGTGCTCACCTTCCAGCATTTCGAAACATTCAAGAAAAGATTCGCCGCTTTCCCGGCGCGTATCGAAATGCTCAGCCGCTTCCGCAGCGCCGCGGAGCAGAAAAAAATTCTCGCGGATTTGGAAGCGGGCAAGGTGGACGTGGTCATCGGCACGCATCGCCTGCTTTCGAAAGACGTGAAATTTGCCGACCTCGGTCTTCTCGTCGTCGACGAAGAGCAGCGCTTCGGCGTCGCCCACAAAGAGCGCCTCAAGGAAATGCGCAA
>Ga0137412_10003748_pt1 | contig 12117 bp, 9 predicted proteins | sample CZODoug2_1_16fun_FD_122160 | JGI IMG/M metagenome (GOLD analysis project Ga0137412, IMG submission 122160) | Vadose zone soil fungal communities from Angelo Coast Range Reserve, California, USA - CZODoug2_1_16fungal (Hybrid Assembly) | ecosystem: Environmental > Terrestrial > Soil > Vadose zone...
CGCGCCGGGATGAAACAGGCTGCCAGCGCAACCAGAACCAGCAGCCCGACGGCCGCAACAATGGTTAGTGGATCATTGGCATGGACGTCGTATAGCATCGACTTCAGATAACGAGTCACACCCAAGGCCACGCCAGTACCGACCGCTGCTCCCACGAGCGCCAGCGCCAGGCCTTGCCGCACGACCGAACGCAAAACATCTTTCGCTCCAGCGCCAAGCGCCATTCGAATACCGATTTCGCGGGTGCGCCGCGAGACTTCATAGGCCAGCAGCCCGTAGAGCCCAATGCAGGCCAGCACCAGCGCCAGCAAGCCGAAAAAGCTCGAGAGTCGAGCGACAAGGCGCTCCTGAAACAGCAGTCGATCGATCTGCTGCGATTCCGTCGTGACATCGCGGAGCGGCAAATTCGGATTGATCTGCGCGATCGCGGCCCGGATTACGGGAACCAACGCTTGCGGGTCTCCTGCCGTGCGCACTTCGAACGACGCCCCTAAACCAGTCTGCGGCATGTACATCATGGGATTGATTTCCCGCCGCAAGTCGCTGTATTTCGTATCGCGAACTACCCCGATGATTTCATACCCGGGACTAGCGGGCTCATTCTCGTTCCCTGGGGATTGGCCGAAGCGTTTTCCCAATGGGTTCTCTTTGCCGAGGTACTTTGTGACGAACGTTTGGTCCACGATGACGGGCTTCGCAACCGCAGCCGACGCGGACTTGTTGGCGACAAGCTTATAATCGGAAGCGTCGAAACCGCGCCCGGCCAGGAACGGGATTTGCATCGTGCTGAAGAATTCCGGGCCCACCTCCAGCACGTCAGACTCCGACTCGCGATCTTGCGGAGTCCCTGGCCAGTGAAATCCGGTGATCATCAAATTGCCGATCAGCAGAGGAACCATTGAATAGCTTGCCGACCTTATCCCCGGTGTTTCGGCAAGGCGGCCCTGCAAATCTCTGTAGAAACTATCGATCTGTTCGTCCTTGTACCCCGCCAGCGAAGGGTTGATTCCGAAAAGCACCAGGTTGTGGGAATCGAAACCAACGTCGATGCTGCGCAGGTTTTGCAGCGTTCGCACCATTAGCCCAGCGCCGACGAGCACTACGATCGCTAATGCCACCTGCGTCACCACCAGCGCATTTCCGATGCTGAAGTGTCTGCCCCCGCCATGCCCAAATCCCGTCGCGGCGCCCGTGCCTTCTTTCAGCGCTGGAGTCAAATCAACTCGCGCACCGCGAAAGGCCGGCGCAAGGCCAAACAGAATTCCGGTAAAAATGGATATCGCCATCGTGAATCCGAGCACGCGCATATCGATGCCCGTAGCGAATGCGAGCGGCCGCGGCTGATTGCTGGACACGAACGAAACGATCGTGTGGACTCCCCATGATGCGAAAACAATTCCCAGGATTCCGCCGCAAGCTGCCAGCATCACGCTTTCGGTCAAGAGTTGCCGCACCACTCGTGCCCGGCCCGCTCCAAGCGCCAATCGCAACGCCATCTCTTTTTGCCGCGCCGCCGCGCGCGCCAGCATCAAGCCGGCGACATTGGAGCAGGCAATCAGCAGAATAATTCCGACCGCGATCATCAGGACGTACAACGGATTGGCATATCGGCCGCGCGCGCCAGTCAACCCGGTTTGCGCGCGAATCAGAGTTATGGCCGGTTCGTCGTCTGGCTTGGAAAGCGTTCTGGCTTCCTTGGCCACATCGGCTGGTCCCTGGCCTTGCGCGGACTTCACGGGCGGGACTGGCCCCGCCTGGGCACTGGCGGATTTTTGGCCACTGGCCGCTGGAGGCATTGCGCCGCGAACTATCGCCTGACCCTGTGCGCCACCTGCAGGCAATGGCGCGGGACCCGCACCAACAGTTGGCGGCCCGCCGAGAACCATTTGTCTCCGTGCCGGCCCATTTCCTCCTGGTGGCCCGGGAGGCGCGAGCATCCCTCCGGCCTCGAATAAAGGGACTGACCCGTACAGCATCTCGTTGCGGAAGGCTCCGCTAACTGCTGCTTGAGCCTGGGGAAGGTCCGTTCCCGGTTTCAGGCGACCGAGAACTGTCAACCACCAAAAGCTTACGTTGTCCTGGCGGTTGTTCCACATCATGGAATTGCTAATGCGCGGCCCGGCGGCGAGCGGGAGCCAAACGTCATAGTCACTGCCCGGCGTAATCCCGGTGAATCCCTGCTCGGCCACTCCAATGATCGTAAAAGGGGTGCCGTTCAACTCGATCGTGCGGCCGATCGCATCGCGAGACCCGCCGAATGACCTCTGCCAATAGCCATAATTGAGCACCGCAGCCGGCGCCGCCGTGAGCGAATCATCGCTCGATTCAAGAATGCGGCCCGCCACGGCCTTTACCCCCAGCGTGCGAAAGAAATCTCCCGAAACGAGTTGCCCATTGATCATGCTCGCAAGGCCGTTGCCGGTCAGGGCCAGGGGACCGGCGTTGGCAAACGCGGCCAACCCTGAAAACTGGTTCGTACTTGCTATCTTGCGAAACATCGGTTCGGAAAACGAGCACCCGGAGGGGTTTGCCTCTCCGAAACGCATATTGCTCGGGCAGTCGCCCGAGGACATGTATCCGTGAATCCTCGGCGAGTTGCGCGCACTCCACTTCAGGACAACCAGTTGCGAAGGGTTCTCGACCGGAAGCGCCCTCAGCATCACCGCATCGATGAGGCTGAAGATCGCGGTGTTCGCGCCAATGCCCAGCGCCAGCGTCAGGATGGCTACGGCAGCGAAGCCCGGAGCGTTCCGCAACATGCGGAGGCCGTAGCGAATGTCCTGTGCTAGTTCCTCAAGCCAAACGATGGCCCACACTTCCCGGGTGTCTTCCTTCACTCGTGTCACGTTGCCGAATTTGCGCAAAGTCGCATAGCGCGCGTCTTCGGGCGACATGCCGCGCTCGATGTTGTCCTGCGTCTCCCTCTCAATGTGCTCGCGGATGTCCGCGTCGAGTCCTTCTATCATGCGCTTGCTGCGTCTCATGGATTCGCTCCCTTCACTCCGCCGGCCGGAGAATCCGCGCGATCGCTCCCGCCACCTTGTCCCACTTGCTGGTCTCCACCGCCAGTTGCTTCCGGCCTTTAGACGTCAGCCGGTAAAATTTGGCGCGCCGATTGTTCTCCGACGTGCCCTCTTCGGCGGAAATCCATCCTCGCTTGATGAGCCGGTGCAGTGCCGGATACAGCGATCCCTGCTCGACCTGCAGCACATCGTCGGAGTTGAATTCGATCGCCTTGGCGATCGCGTGGCCGTGCGCTGGCCCCAGCAGCAGCGTGCGGAGAATCAGCAAGTCCAGGGTTCCTTGCAGCAGTTCGATGCGTTCCCGCTGTTCTTTAGTAGACATCCTAGGTGAAGATAGTGCCCTTCCCATAGAATGTCAAGGTGAGCCGTCACGCAGTAACTACCGGTGCCGGCCTTTCAGAAACCGGCCTCTGCCTGATTCCTCTAGCCATGCCACACCTCTTCAAGGTAGAATTTCCTCGTTGAAAAAGTGTCCGTAGAAATTCGGACTTCGGGCGCAGTCGTCCCACAGAGACAGCGCCAAGGACAACGCCCATGTTCGTCCCCAAGTCACCGTACGAATCTAATCCGCCGCTAGCGCGGATCTGACCCCCTCTCTCGTTTTTACTATTCATTTCTCCAGCCGCGTCAGCGAGCCTGAAACTCGGGAAGCGCCCACGCAGAACGTAAAGGTCTATATGTCTTTGGAACAAACTGTTTCCGCCACCGCGCCGCCACCTACATTCTGGGGCTCCGTCCGCGAAGCCCTGCGCGGCTCGCAGCAGGATTTCACCACCGGCAATCTCAATCGCGCCATTCTCCTCCTCGCCATTCCCATGATCCTCGAGATGGTACTGGAGTCTCTTTTCGCCGTGGTTGACGTTTTCTGGGTCGGCCGTCTCGGCGCGGACGCCGTCGCCACCGTTGGCCTCACCGAATCCCTTCTCAGTCTGGTTTTCGCCGTTGGCCTGGGTTTAAGTCTCTCCACTACCGCCATGGTCGCTCGCCGCATCGGCGAAAAAGATCCCGCTGGCGCCGCCGTTGCCTGCGTTCAAGCCATTGCCATTGGACTCGCGATCTCCGTCCTCATTGGTGTTCCTTGCTTCTTCTACGCGCCGGACTTGCTTCGCCTCATGGGCGCCTCCCCGCAAATCATCGCCGTCGGCTCCGGTTACACCCGCATCGCCCTGGCTGGCAGCGGGGCCATCACCATGCTTTTCCTCAACAACGCCATCTTCCGCGGCGCCGGTGACGCCGCCGTCGCTATGCGCTTGCTCTGGGTCTCCAACATCATCAATCTCATCCTCGACCCTTGCCTCATTTTCGGCTGGGGACCTTTCCCCAAGCTCGGCGTTACTGGCGCCGCTCTCGCCACTCTCACCGGCCGCAGCATCGGCGTGCTCTACCAGTTCTATCGCCTAATGCGCGGGACGGAGCGCATTCGCATCCTCCGCCGCCAAATCCGTCTGGACTTCGCGATCTTTTTTCGGCTGCTCCGCGTTTCGCTCACCGGCATTTTGCAATTTGCCATCGCCGACGTCAGTTGGATTGGCTTGGTCCGCATCGTCAGCGTTTTCGGCTCCGCGGCCCTCGCCGGCTACACCATCGCCATTCGCATCGTCATTTTTGTGATTCTCCCCAGCTGGGGACTCAGCAATGCCGCCGCCACCCTCGTCGGCCAGAACCTCGGTGCCCAGCAGCCCGAGCGCGCTGAAACTTCCGTCTGGCGCACCGGCCTCTACAACATGATTTTCCTCGGCGCGATTGGAATCTTTCTCATCTTCTTCTCCGTCCCCGTTGTGCGCCTCTTCACCAACGATCCGGCCGTCATCCCACTGGCCGCTTCCTGCTTGCGCATCCTCAGCTACGGCAACATCGCCTTCGCCTACGGCATGGTTATGCTCCAGGCCTTCAACGGCGCTGGCGACACTCTCACGCCCACAATTGTGAACCTCGTCGGCTTCTGGTTCCTGGAGATTCCTCTCGCCTACTTTCTGGCCATCCCCGCCCACATGCAATCCAACGGGGCCTTCTACTCCATTGTCTTCTCGGAAGCCGCCATCGCCGCCGCGGGCATCCTCCTCTTCAAACGCGGCCGCTGGAAACGCCAGCAAATCTGACGACGCATATTTCTTCACGCAAAATCGCTCGCGATTTCAAAATGTTTCCGTTCGGAAAAGCTCTTTTCCATTTTTGTATGAACTTATTCATGGACCCTTTAGCCGATAGTAAATTTACTTTGACAGCATACTTGCGCTTTGCTAAAGTCCGTTTCCTGATATTCCGGGGTTAATCCCACGGGGCAGTGGGAAGGCCCGGGCCTCGTTTTTCTTGAGCCCAAGAGATTCGCCGCTCCCATCCCCTTCCCACCTGTCCAACTCTCCCCTTTCCATTCCTGTCCCCGGAAGCGAAAGGAGCCTATGGCTAATTACACTGAACATGTCCCGCTTAAAGGTAGTGAACGAGTAGCTGTTTCCGGAGCGAAGCCGATTGGCGCCGCCAATCCCGATGAAAGTCTTCAAGTCACCGTGCTCTTGCGTTCGCGGTCTCAAGCTGAAGACGCCAAGACGAATACCAACAAAGCCACCGTCAACGAGAAAGCGGCCGTCGAATCTTTGCTGCAAAAGCGCGCCGCCGACAGGCAGCATCTCACTCCCGAACAGTTCCTCGCACAGCGCGGCGCTTTGCAGGAAGACATCCTAAAGGTGGAAGAGTTTGCTCACGAGTATGGATTGAGCATCTCGGACACCAACCTCGCGAAAGGTTCCGTAACCCTTTCGGGCACAGTCGCGCAATTCGGCAAGGCGTTCAATGTCGAACTGTTGAATTACACTCACGCCGAAGGCTCCTATCGCGGCCGCACCGGAGCCATTCACATCCCCGCCGAATTGGTCGGCATCGTCACCGCCGTTCTCGGTCTCGACAACCGTCCGCAAGCGAGGCCCCACTTTCGTACCCACCGCCCGGCGATAACTTCCCACGCGCGAACCACCCAGCCCGCTGGCACCTTCACCCCAGTCCAAGTTGCCCAACTTTACGACTTCCCCTCGGGAGCCAATGGCACCGGCCAATGCATCGCCATCATCGAATTGGGCGGCGGCTACAAAGCCCGCGACATCAAGACCTACTTCAAAAACACCTTGAATATGACTGCCCCAAAAGTTGTGGCTATCTCTGTCGACAACGCCCACAACAAACCCACCGGTGATCCCAATGGCCCGGATGGCGAAGTCATGCTGGATATCGAAGTCGCCGGCGCCGTCGCCCCCAAATCCACTCTCGCCGTTTATTTCGCCCCCAACACCGACCAGGGCTTCTACAATGCCATCGCTGCCGCCGTTCATGACACCCGCTACAACCCCTCGGTGATCTCCATCAGTTGGGGCGGCCCGGAATCTTCCTGGAGCCAGCAGTCCCTCACCGCCTACAACACTCTCCTCGAGGACGCCGCAACTCTCGGCCTCACTGTCTGCGTTGCTAGCGGTGACAACGGCTCCACCGATGGTGTCTCCGACGGCCTCCAGCATGTCGACTTCCCCTCTTCCAGCCCCTTTGCCCTCGCCTGTGGCGGCACCAAGCTCACCTCCGCCAACGGCAAGTACGGCTCCGAATCCGTCTGGAACGAAATGGCAGCTCAGGAAGGCGCCGGTGGTGGCGGCGTCAGCGACGTTTTCCCCAAGCCCGCCTATCAAACTAACTCCAACGTCCCCGCTTCCGTGAATCCCGGCCATTTCGTTGGCCGCGGCGTACCTGACGTTTCAGGCAATGCCGACCCACAATCCGGCTACGACGTCTTCGTCGATGGACTACCCTCCGTCATCGGAGGCACCAGCGCCGTTGCTCCTCTTTGGGCCGGCCTCACTGCCTGTATCAATCAGATGGTCGGCAAGCGCGTAGGCTTGCTGTCTTCTCTCATCTACGCCCAAGCCGCCCCAGTCCCCGGGACGTTCCACGACATCACCACCGGCAACAACGGCACGTTCTCAGCCAAGCCTGGCTGGGATCCCTGCACCGGCTTGGGAAGTCCGATCGGCTCCGCGATCGCCTCAGCGCTCACCGGCAAAGCTGCCGCCCACTGAGCGTCCAAACCTTCAGTCAACGCGCGAATAAATGGCCTCTCTACAGAAGTCCGCCCCATCCTCTGGGCTCGGAGGATGGGGCTTCTTCTTTTTCCTTCGTGCGCGCCTTTGAAATCCGCCGTGTCGCTTCCACCCAGCCCATCTGGGCGTATAATCTCCTCGCAACGGCAGGAGGTGCCGACATGGCCAAAACCAAGCAGTTCACCATCTCTCTTGATAATCACCCCGGCGCGGTCGCCGCCATCGCGAAAACTCTCGGCGACGCCAGAGTGAATATTCTCTCTCTCTTGGGTACCGCCCAAGGTTCCGCCGGCTCCGTTCAACTCATCGTCGATGACGCCCGGCGCGCCAAGAAAGCTCTCGACTCGGCCAGAATTTCGTACCAGGAAACTCCCGCGGAAGCTCTCGATTTGCCCAACAAACCCGGCGCTCTTTCTCAATATTTGGACAAACTTGCCGCCAAGGGCGTCAACATGAGTTCCATCCACGCCACTGCCGCAAAGGGCGGAAAAAAGGCCGTCGTCGTCTATACCGCCGAAGCCGCCGCAAAAGCTGCCACCGCCACCGCGTAGGAGCATCTTTCTCCTCCCGTGGTTCTTCCGCTCGTCCGGCTCGGAATCCTCTGTCCCGGCGAACGTGGGGACTTTTCTTTCTGCGCCCTGAAAGTTTTCTAGCAAAAAGGTTTTCTTGGAGCCCTTATGAAGAAAATACTTTGTCTCGCGTTCTCCCTCTTCTTGGGAATTCTTTTTTGTATTCCTCGCGCGCGCGCCCTGGAAAACGGTCTCGCTCTCACTCCTCCCATGGGCTGGAACAGTTGGAACCGTTTCGCCTGCAACGTCAGTGAAGATCTCGTCAAGTCCGCCGCCGACGCTCTCGTCACCAGCGGCATGAAGGACGCCGGCTACGAATACGTCGTCATCGACGATTGCTGGCAAGTCAGCCGCGACGCCGCCGGCAACATCGTCGTTGACCCGAAAAATTTTCCCAACGGCATCAAGCCCCTCGCCGATTACGTCCATTCCAAGGGCCTCAAATTCGGCATCTACTCCGATGCCGGCACCAAGACCTGTGCGGGTCGTCCCGGCGGCCGCGGCCACGAATATCAAGACGCCCTCCAATACGCCGCCTGGGGCGTCGACTATCTCAAATACGATTGGTGCAACACCGGCACGCAAAACGCTCCCGCCTCCTACGCCACTATGCGTGACGCCTTGAAAGCCGCCGGCCGCCCCATCGTTTTCAGCCTCTGCGAGTGGGGCTCCAACAAGCCCTGGCTCTGGGCTCGCGACGTTGGCAACCTCTGGCGCACCACCGGGGACATTTCCGATTGTTGGGATTGCAAAAAAGACCAGCTAAGCTGGACGCAAATTCTCGATTTGCAAGTCGGCATCGAATCCTACGCCGGCCCCGGCCACTGGAACGATCCCGACATGCTCGAAGTCGGCAATGGCGGCATGACCGCCGCCGAATACCGTTCGCACTTCAGCCTCTGGTGCATGCTCGCCGCCCCGCTCATGGCCGGAAACGATTTGGCGCACATGACTCCCGAGATCCTGGAAATTCTCACTAACAAGGAAGTCATTGCTGTCGATCAGGATCCCCTCGGCTTGGAGGGCCGCCGCGTCCGCAAAACCGGCGACTCCGAAGTCTGGGCCAAGCAAATGAAAGACGGCAGCCGCGCCGTCGTGCTCCTCAATCGCGGCGCTTCCGATGCCGAAATCTCCGTTTCCTGGGAAGACCTCGGCTACCCCGCCCATCTCAGCGCCACCGTCCGCGGCCTTTGGGCCCACAAAGACCTTGGCAAGTTCACCTCCTCCTTCTCAACCAAGGTTCCTTCCCATGGCGTCGCGATGCTTCGCGTCACCCCCTAGCAGGGCCGTACACCACGACGGGCGGAAAAGGGGTAGCAGGGGAGATGGAAACCGCAGTTCGTGATTTGTGCCCATTTTGGGTACAGGTGTATAATGACGACATGCAGCGCGAGTCTTTGTTATGCGGCTGATTGCCCGGAAGACGCTGAATCGCTTCATCGATTCGCTGAAGGGGAGTAAGGATCAGAAGGCGGTCAAATCGGCGCTGGATTCCTGGTTTCAGGAAGTGAAGCAGGCCGATTGGCACAATCCTACGGACGTCGTGAGAGCTTACGCCAACGCGAGCATTGTGGGCTCCGACCGCGTAGTGTTCAATATCAAGGGCAACGACTACCGGCTGGTCGTCGCCATTCATTACCGGTTGCAGATCGTGTTCATCAAGTGGCTGGGCTCGCATGCGGACTACGACAAGGTCGATGTGAAAACGGTGAACTATGGAAATTAAACCCATCAAAAACCAACGGGATTACGATCGCGCTCTGCGGCGCGTGGAGGCACTCTGGAAATCGCCGGACGGCTCCGCCGAGAGCGACGAACTGGATGTCCTCGCTACGCTCATCGAAGCCTATGAGCGCCAGCACTATCCCATCGACATGCCTGATCCGGTGGAAGCCATCAAATTTCGTCTCGAACAAGAAGGAAAAGATTCCCGCGCGTTGATCGGAGTGATCGGCCAGCGCACCAGGGTCTACGAAGTGCTCCGGGGCAAGCGTTCTTTGTCCCTCAATATGATCCGTGAGCTGCATGACAAATTCGGCATTCCAGCGAATGTGCTGATTCGGCCTGGGCAAAAAAGAAGAAAATCTACCGGACGGCGCGCGGCCAGCGTCACCTCGTAATGCCACGTGGGAGCGGGCTTTGGCAGGCAATATCCCCTTTCGGTCCCCCGCCCGACCGTGGTAGCCTGAACACACCCGCCCACAGTTTCCAGCCCAAGTGCTAGTCGCTAAGCTTTGCTAAGTCTTTTATTTTGTATTAATTAAAGACCTGCTCCGCTTGGCTGTCCGGTTGCCACTCTATGCCTCGGAAGACCAAGCGCGCGCCTTACCCTAGACCAAGCGTGCGCCATCTAATACGAAAGGAGGCCCCCGCGATGTCTTTCGTCAAGCGATTCTTCCGAGCGCTCCTCAGAGGCTTTCTTCGCGTCACCGCTCTTTTGTTGTTCGTCGCAACCTTTGCCTATTTCGGCGGCCTCCTCTGGACTCTCGACCTGCCCGCCCCCCGATACGCGGCTTTCTCCGCTCCCAAAATCCAGGACCATCGCCTGGTTCTGCCGTTCTCTCCCGGCATAGCCTCCGCAAAGGTCGCCACTTTCCACGATCAGCTCGAAGCCTTCCTCCATTTTGAGTATCTCCGCGGCCGCCAAGCTCGCGATGGCAGCGACACCTCGGACATCCTGCTCACCGCCGTCGGTACCCCCTCTGGCACCTCCTATGAAATCTTCATCCTCTGCGATAACGATCTGCTCACCGCCGTCCCTCGCCTTACGGAGCTCCAAGGCCGCAATCTCATCTCCAGCTATGACTTCACCACTTGGACTTACAAGGACCTTGCCTACTACCAGCAGCAAAGCCACACGTTTGACGTTGCCTATGGCGCCCCCGCCGGGCAGAAACTGGAATCGCTAAACTCCTTTCAGCTTCGTCCCGCTCTCGCGGCTCTCTATGGAGAAATCTCCAAATTCGACGCGCCGGTCGGCAAGGCGGTGCGCTTCGGGCGCCTGGTCATCACCGTGCAGGCCTGCGTCAAGCATCCGCCGGAAGAAGAGCCCGAGAGCGCCGCCTTCCAAAATCGCTTTGTCGGGAACTATCTGCTTTATGGAATCGGCAGCGGCGCGGGCCAGCCCCAGAATCGATGGCAAGCAAACCTCTATGTGGTGCGCTGGACCGATGGCGACACAAACGAACTGACTCTCAAACACGGCGTCGATCGAATCGAGGCGATGGCTGACGGAGCCGTCGTGGTCGGAACTGATGGTAAGGACCTGCACTTTACGTCGATCAAACTCGGCGATTCACCCGAGGTTGCTGATGATTACACGCGCAGGGATGCCTCCCAGGGTGAGTTGCGCAGTCAGGGTTTCTTCTACAAACCGGATGGACCAGATTCGGGCGTGCTCGGTTTGCCGATTAGCGTTCCCGGCCGCGCCGGTTACATGAACCTGTTTCAAAGTTCAGCCGCGATTATTTTCCTGCGCAATCGATCGTTGCACTTTGAAGAGTTGGGAGAGCTCGGCGCGGAAGCCGAAAAGGCCGTCGACGATGGATGCCGCGCTTCCTGCGTCGATTGGTATGGCAACTCGCGACCGATATTCGTGCGCGGTCGCGTGCTGGCACTCCTTGGTTACGAAATAGTGGAAGGTGATTTGAAGAATGGAAGCATGCGCGAGCTGCGACGAATAAACTATGCACCGCAGCGCGTAGCTGTTACGAAGAACTGACGATTCTTCCGTAGTCTCCGAAAACACCCGGCCCCTTCGCCAGCGATTGAATCGCATGACGTTCGGGTCGAGCGCTTTCAGTCAGACGGTAGTTCGAGTACGTCGTTGCTTACCTGCTCGGTCGGGCTGACCTGGTACGAGTGTTCACGGTTTTGGTGGCTTCCCTCGCGGCCTTAGTAGCCTGCTCGGCTGCCTGTGCGCTAGCTTCGACTGCGTCTTTCACTAAACCGGTTGCTCCCTTCAGCAGGTCGTCGGCGATCTCTTTCGCCTTCTCGACTATCGTGTTGCTTAGGTCAATCGGGTTGATTAGGACCTTCGCACTTATCTTGCGGACTCCGCGCTTTTTGGCGGCTCTCTTTGCGGGCGACTTCTTTGCGCTTTTCTTCCGCGCTGTTTTTTTCTTACCCGCGGACTTCTTCTTCACCGAAGTTTTCTTAGCTGACTTTTTGTTTGCCTTCTTTGACGGCATGAGTTTCTCCTATCTTGATTTATTCATCACAAGGGGCAATCTGATCTAACGAGCCTGAATTTCCAGATGCAGCTTTTATCTCACTCGTCTTGTAGGCTTCTGGTACAAGCGAATGTCCTTTAATAGACTCTTCGACCAGCCCAGGGCCCATACACGGACACCAGTACTTATCCCTGGTATTGCACTTAGCAACTGAGGTGCCAGCAATCAACCTGGAGTGGATGTGCCCTAATTTGAATTTTCTCTGCGGCTCTCT
>Ga0137412_10003749_pt1 | contig 12116 bp, 9 predicted proteins | sample CZODoug2_1_16fun_FD_122160 | JGI IMG/M metagenome (GOLD analysis project Ga0137412, IMG submission 122160) | Vadose zone soil fungal communities from Angelo Coast Range Reserve, California, USA - CZODoug2_1_16fungal (Hybrid Assembly) | ecosystem: Environmental > Terrestrial > Soil > Vadose zone...
TGAGTCCCAGGCCCTTCAGCACTTGGTTGGTGTGCTGGCCGAGCTCGGGCGTCGGCTTCAATTTCTTTGGCTGGGGCGCTGCCGACAGATTGATCGGCTGGCCGACCACCCTGATGTCGCCGAGCTTGGGATGCTTGATCCCGCGCGCGATGCCGAGATGCTTGACCTGCGGCTCCTCGAACGTCCGGTCGATGGTGTTGATCGGCCCGCAAGGGACGCCGGCCTTGTTCATGGCCTCGATCCAGTGCGCTGACGTCTTGGTCTTGGTGACCTCGCCGATGCGCTCGTTTACTGCCTTGCGGTGCTGCGAGCGCAGCCCCGGCGTGCCGTGCTCGGGATGGTCCAGCAGGTGCGGCGCGCCCAGAGCCTCGGCGCAGCGCTTGAACATGTGCTGTCCGGAGGCTGCGATGTTGATATAGCCATCGCTGGTCGGGAACACGCCGGTCGGGATCGAGGTCGGATGGTCGTTGCCGGCCTGCTTGGCGACCTCGCCCTTCATCAGCCAGCGCGAGGCCTGGAAGTCGAGCATGAAGATCTGTGCCTCGATCAGCGAGGTGTGCACCCACTGGCCCTTCTTGGTGCGCTCACGGTCATAGAGCGCCAGGATGATCGCCTGGGCGAGCAGCAGACCCGAGGTGAGATCAGCGATGGGAATGCCGACGCGCATCGGCCCGCGGCCGGGCTCGCCGGTGATCGACATCAGTCCGCCCATGCCCTGGGCGATCTGGTCGACGCCGGGGCGGGCCGCGTCGGGGCCACTCTGGCCGAAGCCGGCGATCGAGCCGTAGACGATGCGCGGGTTGATCTTGGCCACGGTGTCGTAGTCGACCTTGAGGCGATGCTTCACGTCGGAACGATAGTTTTCGACGATGACGTCGGCCTTGGCCGCGAGCTTCATGAAGATCTCGTGGCCTTCCTTGCTCTTGAGGTTGAGCGTCATCGCCTTCTTGTTGCGATGCAGGTTCTGGAAGTCGAAGCCATGGCGGTGGCCGCCCATCGCGTCGGTCTTGCCGTCGGAGGGCGGCTCGATCTTGATGACATGCGCGCCCCAGTCGGCGAGCTGGCGCACGGCCGTCGGCCCGGCACGATGCGCCGTGAGGTCGAGGACGGAGATGTGGGAAAGGGGCAGGGTGGTCATGGATGTTTCCTCTTCGCTGGGGGCGCGCCACTCCAGTGGCGCGATCTTCTTGTGGCCGAGCATGACGCGCGACTGGAGTCGCGCGCCCCCAGCGCTAACGTCCTTTGAAAGCCGGCTTCCTCTTCTCCATGAAAGCCCGGCGGCCTTCCTTGAAGTCTTCGCTGTCGAAGCAAGCTTCCGCCATCTTCTCCAGCTTCTTGTGGTCCTGCTTGGATTCGGGCTTGGCGATCTCGCGCGCCGAGGCCTTGGCGAGCGCGATGGTGAGCGGGGCGTTCTGCGCGATGGCGCCGGTGATCCCGTCCACCATGGCGTCGAGCTCGCCGTCGGCGGCCACGCCGTGGACCAGGCCGATGTCGTAGGCCTCCTTCGACGAATACTGCTTGGCGGTGAACAGGAACTCCATGGCGCGCGGCAGGCCCATGATGCGCGACATCCGCTCGATCCGCAGGAACCCGTAGCCCAGCCCGAGCTTGGCCGCCGGCACGCCGAAGCGGGCGCCCTCGTTGCAGTAGCGGAGGTCGCAGCAGGCGGCGAGGTTCATGCCGCCGCCGATGCAGTAGCCGGTGATCTTGGCGATGGTCGGCTTGGGGAAATTATAGAGCGATTCGTAGCCTTCCTTGGAGATCGCGTCGTAGCGCACCTGGGCCTCGGCATTGGCGCGCTCGCTCTCGAACTTGGAGATGTCGGCGCCGCTCACGAAGGCCTTACCGCCGGCGCCGCTCACCACCACGCAGCGCACCTCGGGGTCCTTCTCATAGTCCCGCAGGACGCCGACGAAGGCGTCCCACATGTCGAGCGACACGGCATTCAGCTTGGCCGGGTTGTTGAATACGAGATGCCCGACAGCGCCCTCGCGCCGGCCGTAGATCTTCTGTTCCTGCATGCCGTTCCTCCGATGAGGCCGCGAATATACATCATCATTGTCATATTGAGAGAAGCGAAGCATCTTGGGCCGGGCAGGGAGGACACATGGCCTCAGTCGAACTGAAGGGCCTTACCAAGCACTACGGCAGTGCCGTCGCGGTCGACGGCGTTTCGCTGCGCGTCGAGCACGGCCAGCTCGTCTGCCTGCTGGGCCCGTCGGGCTGCGGCAAGACGACGACCTTGCGGCTGATCGCGGGCTTCATCGAGCCCTCGGCAGGCGAAATCGTGGTCGGCGGCAAGGTCCTGTCCTCGACGGCGCGGACGGTGCCGCCGGAAGGCCGCAACATGTCGATGATCTTCCAGAGCTATGCGCTGTGGCCGCACATGACGGTGGCGGAGAACGTGGCCTATGGACTGAAAATCCGGAAGCTCGACAAGGCCACGATCGACGGCAAGCTGAAGGCGATCCTGTCGACGGCGCGGCTAGAAGCCCTGGCCGACCGCTATCCCGGCGAGCTGTCGGGCGGCCAGCAGCAGCGCGTGTCGCTCGCCCGCGCGCTGGTGGTCGAGCCCGAGACGCTGCTGCTCGACGAGCCGCTCAGCAACCTCGACGCCAATCTGCGCGAGGAGATGCGCTTCGAGATCCGCCGCCTGCACGATCGCTACCGCTACACCACGGTCTACGTGACTCACGACCAGTCCGAGGCCATGACGACGGCCGACCTGATCGCCGTCATGAACCACGGCAAGGTCGAGCAGCTCGCGCCGCCGGAGGAGATTTATAGCCATCCGCGCTCGGAATTCGTCGCCCGCTTCATCGGCGGCGCCAACATCCTGCGCGGTTCGGCGCTCGACGAGGCGCGCGTCTCGGTCGCGGGCTCGCCGCTCCGTACCACGGGCCGCACGCTCACAGCCGGCAAGCCGGTGGCGCTGTCGGTGCGCCAGCACGAGATCGCGATCGCCGCCGAGAAGCCGCAATCGACAACAGACAATCACCTTCACGCCGTCGTGACGCGGCAGGTCTTTCTCGGCTCGGCACGCGACTATACGGTCGCGCTCGACGACAAGACCGAGCTGCGCGTGACGGCGCCGCCCGGCCGCAACATCTCGCCGGGCGAACGGGTCTGGCTGCACCTGCCGGCGGAACAAGTCAGGGCATTGGCGGAGGAATGAAACGATGAGCAGGAAACTGACGCGGCGCCACGTGCTCGCGGCCGCTGCCGCGACGACGACGGCGTCGTTCGTCACGGTAGCGCGCGGCGCGCCGGCGGAGGCGCAGAAGATCACGCCTGAATTGATCGAGGCGGCCAAGAAGGAGGGCAAGGCCTCGTGGTACACCTCGGTCGACCTGCCGGTGGCCGAGAAGGTCGCCAAGGCCTTCGAGGCGGCCTATCCCGGCATCAGCATGAAGGTCGAGCGTTCGGGCGCCGAACGCATCTTCCAGCGCATCGGCCAGGAGTACCAGAGCAAGATCTACGTCTGCGACGTGGTGAACAGCTCCGACGCGGCGCATCTCATCATCTGGAAGCGCGCCAACATGCTGGCATCGTTCCTGCCGGAGGACGTGGCGCAGCACTTCCCCAAGGAGCACTGGGATCCCGACGGCATGTACGCCTCGTGGCGGCTCACGCTTTCGCCGATCGCCTACAACACCAGCCTGGTGAAGGCCGAGGACGCGCCCAAGGGTTTCAACGACCTGCTTGATCCCAAATGGGTCGGCAAGATCGTCAAGGCGCATCCGGGCTACTCGGGCACCATCATGACCGCCACGCAGCAGCTCGCCCGCGACCTCGGCTGGGGCTATTTCGAGAAGCTCGCCAAGCAGAAGATCATGCAGGTCCAGTCGGCCGCCGATCCGCCCAAGAAGCTGGCGCTGGGCGAGCGCGCTGTGATGGCCGACGGCGGCGAGTACGTCGTCACCGAGCTCAAGGCGCGCGGCGAGCCGGTCGAGGAGGTTTATGCCGTCGAGGGCACGCCGCTCATCACCGGCCCGTCGGCGGTGATGGCGCGCGCCGCCAACCCCAACGCGGCGCGGCTGTTCTACGCCTGGTCGATGACGGCCGCGGCGCAGCAGATGAATGTCGATGTCGGCGGCATGCGCTCGGCCCATCCGATGGTGAAGGAGCGGCCCGACCGCAAGAAGCTCAGCGAGGTCAAGACCCTGCGCGAGGACGCCGCCGCCGTCGCCGACCAGGCCGACGACATCAAGGCGCACTACACCAAGCTGTTCAAGGTGTGACCATGCGCCGACGCACGCTGATCACGGCGACTGTTCTGCTTCCTTTCGGCGCCCGCGTCGTCTCGGCCGCGCCGGCACCCGAGGCGGTCGCGCCGGCGCTAGTCGAGGCCGCGAAGAAGGAAGGCAAGGTCACCTACTACACGGCGATGGACCTTTCCGTCGCCGAGCCGATGGCCAAGGCCTTCGAGGCCAAGTATCCAGGCATCAAGGTCGCCGTCGAGCGCACCGGCGCCGAGCGGCTGTTCAACCGCATCGCCCAGGAAGAGGCGAGCAACATCCGCCGCTGCGACGTGGTCAACAGTTCGGATGCCGCCCACTTCATCGTCTGGAAGCGCCAGGACTGGCTGGCGCCCTACCTCACGGTCGAGATGGCCGAGAACGTGCCGGTCGAGATGCGCGATCCCGACGGCACCTTCACCAACCAGCGCACGCATTTGAGCGCCATCGCCTACAACACGAGCCTGATCAAGCCCGAGGACGCGCCCAAGGGCTTCATCGACCTGCTCGATCCCAAATATGCCGGCAAGCTGGTGAAGGGCCATCCCGGTTATTCCGGCACCATCATGACCGCCACGCAGCAGACGGCGCGCGCGCTGGGTTGGAGCTATTTCGAGAAGCTCGCCAAGCAGAGGGTGCTGCAGGTCCAGTCCGCCACCGAGCCGCCCAAGAAGATCGAGGCCGGCGAACGTGCCATCGCCGTCGACGGCAGCGACTATTTGTTCTGGATGGCCAAGGAGCGCGGCTCGCCGATCGAGGTGGTGCAGCCGGTCGAAGGCACGCCGCAGATTTCCAATCCCATGGCGGTGTTCAAGTCGGCGCCCAACCCCAACGCCGCGCGGCTGCTGTTCGGCTGGATCATGTCGGCCGAGGGCCAGGCCTTCATCGTCGATCTGAGCGGCCAATACCCGGCCAACAAGCTGGTCAAGGCCAAGCCCGGCCGGCCGGCGCTCGCCTCGATCAAGACCTGGCGCGAGGATCCCGTCGAGGTCGAGAAGACGGCCGACGAGATCAAGGCGAAATACCAGCGGATGTTCAAGGTATGAGCAAAGGTCCCTCGGCCTGCGGCCTCGGGATGACAGCGGGGGTGTGGCTGACAAAATCAATGTCATCCCGAGCGAAGCGAGGGACCTTTGTCGTCCGCCGCTGAGGAAAAGGTGCCCCGCGTCGCGCGCACGGACACCTGGCGCCTGCCCGACCTCTCGCGCCCGGTCCTGATCGCCGTCGCCGCGCTGCTGGTGGTGATGATCGCCCTGCCGATGGGCTGGCTCGTGGTCTACAGCCTGTCGGACAAGGCGGGCAACGCCACGCTCGGCAACTTCGTCGCCCTGTTCACCGATCCGACCTTCGTCGATCCGCTGATCACGACCCTCATCATCGCCTTCTCGACGAGCGCGATCTGCTGCGCCGTCGCCGCGCCGCTGGGCTGGCTGGTGGCGCGCACCGACATGCCGATCCGGCGCACGGTGCGTACCCTGGTGATGGCCTCGCTGGTGACGCCGCCCTTCGTCGGCGCCATCGCCTGGGAGATGCTGGCCGCGCCCAATTCGGGGCTCCTGAATCAGCTGTGGCGCGCGCTCACCGGCATGCCGGCCGACGAGGCGCTTCTGGATATCTACAATCTGCCCGGCCTGATCTTCGTCATCGCCTGCTACACCTTTCCCTACGTCTTCATCCTGGTCGCCAACGCGCTCGACCGCATGCCTGGCGAGCTCGAGGACGCTTCTTCGATGCTGGGCGCGAAGACCTGGCAGACCGCGCGACGGATCACCGTGCCGCTTGCCCTGCCGACATTGCTCGCGGGCGCCCTGATCGCCTTCCTGCAGGCGCTGAACCTGTTCGGCTCGCCCGCCATCCTCGCCATTCCCGCGGGCTTCCACACGCTCACCACCCGCATCTGGAGCCTGTTCCAGTTCCCGCCCAAGCCCGAACTTGCCGCCGCCGCCTCGCTGCCGCTGCTGCTGCTCACCATCGTGCTGCTGCGCGCCCAGTCGCTGGCGCTGGGCCGCCGCGGCTATGCCGTGCTGGGCGGCAAGTACGGCCAGCCGCGCTTGGTCCGGCTGGGCTGGTTGCGCTGGCCCGCGGCGGCGGCGGCCCTGCTGGTGCTCGCCATGCCGCTCTTCCTGCCCTACGCGGCGCTGTTCAACTCGGCATTTTCGCGCGTCGCCTCCAAGCTCGTGACCTTCGACACGATCACGCTCCACAACGTGCGCTTCACCTTCCTCGAGCTCAGCTCGACGATGCCTGCGCTCAAGAATACGTTCCTGCTGGCGACTGCTTCGGCGACCCTGGGCGCGCTGCTGGCGCTGCTGATCGCCTACATCGTGGCCCGCCGTGCCGTCCCCGGATACAGGCTGCTGGGCTTCCTCGCCACTGCGCCCATCGCCATCCCCGGCATCGTGCTGGGTGTCGGCCTGTTCCTGGCCTACACGCGGCCGCCGCTCACGCTCTACGGCACGCTGTGGATCCTGCTGATCGCCTTCGTCACCATCGAGCTGCCGGCCGCCTACCAGCAGCTCTCCTCGGCGTTCCACGCGGTCCATCCCGAGCTCGAGGAGGCCGGCCGCATGCTGGGCGCCACGCGGCTGCGCACGCTGGCCGACATCACCGCGCCGCTGCTGCGCTCGGCGGTGATCGCCACCTGGTGCTTCGTCTTCGTCGCCGTGATCCGCGAGCTCTCCGCCGCCGTGATCCTGTTCACGTCGGAGACCAAGGTCCTGTCAGTCCTGATCTTCGACCTCAAGGAGAGCGGCGATGTCGGCGCCATCGCCGTCCTCAGCCTCGCCATGGTCGGCATCACCACGGTCGTCATCGTCATCGCCAACTGGGTCGGCGGCGGCCGCGACACCGGCCGTCTCCACGCACGCGCTGCAGGCTAGAGGATCGCCGGCTGGATCTACATCGCGGAGGCCGCGTCTGGTCACGCCCGACGGCGTGGTGACCGCGCCCTCGCGGCTCAGCACGATCCAGCTCTGCGTCTCCTCGCTCGCCGGGAAGTTCTGCGACAGGTACATGCCGTATTCGAGCTGCGCCCGCTCGGTCCAGGCGCCGTAGCTCGAGAACTTCGGGATGAGGACATGGTCAGCCTCGGCGAAGAACTCGCCCGCCGGCCGCACCGGCGCGCCCGGACCCGACCACAAATTACCGCCACGCGGCGGTGGCCAGCCGAGCATGAAAGGAAAGGGATTCACCTGGTCGAGGACCACGACGCCGCCGCGGCAATGGCGACCGTCGCCCAGCAAGGTGGCTGCCTCGACGATCGTCTCGACATATTCGGCGGGAGAGAGCTCGAAGCGCGGCGCCTTGGCGCGCGCCCAATTGAGCAGTTGGTGCCTGTGTCGGTCATCGGCGAAGGCGGCGAGCAGGCCCGGCCGCTCGGCCGGTACGGCAAGGCCCTTGAGCTGTGTGCGATCGACCACCTGCAGAAGCTCCCCACGGCCGGCGCGCGCGTGATAGCCCGCCAGGCTGAGCGCGGAGGTGCCGATCGCGAACAGCGGAAAGACCATCAGCATTGGCAGGACCGGCACCGCGGGCCCGAAGCGCTCGCGGATCTGGTCGTACAGCAGGAAGGCGATGACTATGCCGACCGGTAGTCCGTACGACTGGTGGTTCTGCGATAACACGAAGACGCCGATCGCGAGGATGCCGGCGATGGCAAGCGGCAGGCGCATCGGGGCGAGGCCGCGCGCCCACATCCAGATAGCGACCACGAGGCCGGCGGCATAGGGCGCGTAGCCTTCGGCGTTGGCAAAGAAGTTATTGAGGTGAAAGCTCAGGCTGTTGCGCACCGCGCCGGCAGCGGCCGCGTGCAGGATGTCGAGCAGGTAGGGATGATTCCACGGCGCCACGGCATTGGCGCCGATCAGACCGCCGATCGCCAACCAAGCCAGCAAGCGGGCGCGGATGTGCGGAGAGATCAGGATGGCGAGGCCCACGAAGGCGAGGCCGCCGGCGAAGTAGGTCACTTTGAGATAGAACAGCGCGACGAGCAGCAGGCCGGCATTGGCGACGTCGATCCAGTCGCCGGCGACCCGGTTGCGCGGCGGCACGAACAGGATCAGCGCCAGGATGCTGAGCAGGCTCCAGCCGTAGCGGTTGTACGACATGGCGAAGGAGTAGGCGTTCGGCTTGTCGCCGACATTGGCCGGCATCAGCACGAGCAGGGTGACGAAGATCACGAACAGGGCGGCTGGTAAAGTCGGCAGGCGGCGCATCGCCGCGACAGACGCCGAGGCGAAGGCCACGGCGGCCACGATGGCGATGCCGACCAGGAAGGCGAAGGGCGTTGGCCCGACCAATCCGAAGCCGAGCGCGGTCAGCATGAAGTTGAGTTGGCCCACTGGTTCGTGGAAGTCGACATGTGCCACGTGGCCGTGCTGCAGATGCCAGGCGCCGGAGAGATTGTAGACGAAGTCCCAGGTCATCTCGTGCGACAGGACGAGACCCGGGGAGAGGAGGGTCCACAAGGCGACAAGCACCGGCACACCCGCCAGGAGCGCGACAGTCGCGAGCGCTGCATGGAATTCCGATCGACCCTTGGAGTCGGCCAACCCGCCTTCGGCAGGTAGTGCCATCGCTCGTTTCCTCCCCACGCAAGCACCCTAGCCCACGGTCAACCGGCGGGACCGTGACAAAACTGGGGTGCCATCCTGTCGTGGGATCGCCCGCGAGGTACAGGAGTTCGGGGAGGAGGGCCCATTCCAACCCATTGATATTAAAAGATAAGTTTACAAGACTTGATCTTAACTTACTGAACAGTAAGTTAGTTGGATGACTTCGACCAAACAGCGCCGTGCCCCGGCCCAACGTCCCGGCGAGATCATCGACGCCGCTCTCGCGCTGTTCGTGGAGAAGGGTTTCGCCGCCACGCGGCTCGACGACGTGGCCCTGCGCGCCGGACTCTCGAAGGCCGCGATCTATCTCTACTTCGAGGACAAGACCGCGCTCTTCCAGGGCGTCGTGCGCCAGGCCGTCGCGGCCAATCTCGGCACCGTCGAGGCGATGCTGAAAGCCCATCGCGGGCCGGTGGCGGAGTTGCTGCCGCGCATCCTGGAGTTCATGGCGGGCCGCATCGACCAGAGCCCGATCGCCGCGGTGGCCAAGCTGGTGATCTCCGAATCGCGCGCCTTTCCCGAGATCGGGCGCTTCTACCTCAAGGAAGTGATCGGCCGCGGTCTGCCGCTGCTCGAGGGCCTGATCGTCCGCGGCATGGAACAAGGCGAGTTCCGGTTGGTCGATCCCGCGATGACCGTCCGCTCGATCGTCGGCGCCATGCTGCTGGCCGGCATCTGGCGCACCGTCTTCGAGCCGATCGGCGCCGACAAGCTCGATATCAAGGCGCTCGCCCGCCACCACGCCGACCTGATGTTGCACGCGTTGAAGCCCGACCCCGTGGGGACGTCATGAAACGCCTGTTCGCTCGTCTGCCCGCCCGCCTCCCCAGGCGCGCGATCTTCGTTGCCATCGCCGCCCTGCTCGCCACCCTGCTGGTAACGCGCGGCTCCTGGCAGCAACCGGTCCTGAGCATCCTCGGCATCGCGGGCGAGGGCGACCGTTATCTCGGTTACGTCGAGGGCGAGACCAGCCTGATGGCGCCGCCGGTCGCCGGCCAGCTCCTCGAGCGCCCTGTCGACCGCGGCGGCAGGGTCAAGAAGGGCGACCGCCTGTTCGTCATCGATCCCACGCTCGCCAAGGCCGAGGTCGCCCGCGCCGAGGCGGCGCTGGCCGAGTCCAAGGCGCGGCACGAGAATCTTTTGACCGGCAAGCGGCCGGAGGAACAGGACGTGGTGCGCGCGCAGCGCCGCGAGATCGAGGCCAGCCTGGCGATGGCCGAGACCGAGCTCAAGCGCCAGGCCGATCTGCTGCCGCGCGGCTTCACGACGCGCCAGGCCTACGACCAGGCCGAGAGCCAGGTCTTCCAGCTGCGCGCGCGGCTGGCGTCGCTCGCCGCCCAGGAGCGCGTGGGCGACCTCGCCGCGCGCCAGGCCGAGATTGCCGCCGCGGCGGCGATGATCGGCCAGAACGAAGCCAATCTCGACACGGCGAAGAAGCGGCTCGCCGACGTGATGCCGGTGGCGCCCGAGGACGCGCTGGTCGAGAACACGTTCTTCAATGTCGGCGAATGGGTGCCGGCGGCCACGCCGGTCGTCTCATTGCTGCCGGCGTCGCGCGTGAAGCTGCGCTTCTTCGTGCCCGAGGAAGACGTCTCGAAGGCGCGTATGGGCCGTCCCGTGAGCTTCACCTGCGACGGCTGCCCGGCCGATCTCAGGGCCAACGTCATCTATATCTCGCCGCGCGCGGAGTTCACCCCGCCGGTGATCTATTCGCAGAGCGCCCGGACCAAGCTGGTGTTCATGATCGAGGCGCGCCCCGAAGCGGTGCCGGCGCAGGCCGCGCTGGCGCCCGGCCTACCGGTCACCGTGGCGCCTTTCGGCCCGTCGTCCGAGGAGGCAGGCTCATGACCCTTGCCATCGATGTCCATGACCTGGTGAAACGCTACGGCCCGCGCACCGTCGTCGATCGCCTGAGCCTGTCGATCGAGGAGGGCCGCATCTGCGGCTTCCTGGGACCCAACGGTTCGGGCAAGACCACGACCTTGCGCATGATCTGCGGCCTGCTCACGCCCGACGCGGGCGGCGGCACCTGCCTCGGCCATGATCTCGTGCGCGAGCGCGAGGCGATCAAGCGCCAGGCCGGCTACATGACGCAGCGCTTCGGCCTGTATGAAGACCTCACCATCCGCGAGAACCTCGAATTCGTCGGCCGCGTCTACGATCTCGACCGGGTGAAGGAGCGGGTCGACGCCTCGCTCGAGCGGCTCGGCCTGGCGACACGCCAGCGCCAGCTTGCCGGCGCGCTGTCGGGCGGCTGGAAGCAGCGCCTGGCGCTGGCTGCCTGCGTGCTGCACGAGCCGCGCCTGCTGCTGCTCGACGAGCCCACCGCCGGCGTCGATCCCAAGGCGCGCCGCGCCTTCTGGGACGAGATCCATGCCTATGCCGCGCAGGGCATCACCGTGCTGGTCTCGACCCATTACATGGACGAGGCCGAGCGCTGCCACGAGATCGCCTATATCGCCTATGGCGAGCTGATGGCGCGCGGAACGGCCGCCGACATCATCAGGCAGTCCGGCCTCATCGCCTTCGTCGCCACCGGCCCGGGCGCCGACCGGCTGGCGGCCAGGCTGCGCGACGCGCCCGGCGTTACGGCCGCGGCGGCGTTCGGCACGACGCTCCATGTCTGCGGCCCCGACCGCCAGGCATTGCTCGAGGCCATCGCGCCGTGGCGCGCCGATCCTTCGATCAAATGGGAGGAGGCTGAGCCCACGCTCGAGGACATCTTCATCCACCTGATGGGAAAGGCGCGGGACAATGCAGAGACCTGATCTCATGGGAGCGCGGACCTCCAGGTCCGCTCATGATCATGATGCGGACCTGGAGGTCCGCGCTCCGGCAAGAGACTAGCCATGTGGTTGCGCGGCTTCTGGCGGCGGCTCGCGGCCATGATCTCCAAGGAAGTGCGGCAGCTTCGCCGCGACCGGCTGACCTTCGCCATGATGTTCGGCATGCCGATCCTGCAGCTCCTGCTGTTCGGCTATGCCATCGACACCGACCCGCATCATCTGCCGACCGCCGTGCTGGCGGCCGACCAGAGCCAGATCACGCGCACCATCCTCTCGGCGCTCAGCAACACCGGCTACATGCGCTTCACCCACCGGCCCAAGAGCGAGGCCGAGGCCAACGAGCTCCTGCAAAGCGGCGAGGTGCAGTTCGTGGTCACCATCCCGTCGGACTTCACGCGCCGGCTGGTGCGCGGCGAGCGCGCGCAGGTGCTGATCGACGCCGACGCCACCGATCCGATCGCCGCCGCCAATCCGCTGGC
>Ga0137412_10000998_pt1 | contig 12114 bp, 13 predicted proteins | sample CZODoug2_1_16fun_FD_122160 | JGI IMG/M metagenome (GOLD analysis project Ga0137412, IMG submission 122160) | Vadose zone soil fungal communities from Angelo Coast Range Reserve, California, USA - CZODoug2_1_16fungal (Hybrid Assembly) | ecosystem: Environmental > Terrestrial > Soil > Vadose zone...
AACGCCGCCGCGGCGTCGAAGGTTTTAGCGGCGCGGTCGAAGGCGCGCCGTACCCGAACGGTATCGAGCGCGTAGGCCGCGACGCCGTCCTGCGCGGCGTCTTCCGGCCCGGGGTCCTCGTGCGTGGTCACACTGCGGCCGCGCTGCTCTCCGCGACCGGTTCGGCGATGGTTGGGGCAGCCACACCCGCCTGGCCAACGTCCGGATCGCCGGCCGCAACTTCGCCGGCCGCCGGCTCGGGGATGATTTTCAGCCGCCGGAACAGACTTTGATCGTGCTCGGTGTCCGGATTGCCGGTGGTCAGGAGCTTCTCGCCGTAAAAAATAGAGTTGGCGCCCGCCAGGAAACACAGCGCCTGCAGTTCGTCGCTCATTTCACTGCGGCCCGCGGACAGGCGCACATGGGAACGCGGCATGAGGATGCGCGCGACCGCGACGGTGCGCACGAAATCAAAAGGGTCCAATGCCGCCGCATGGTCGAGCGGCGTGCCGGCGACTTTCACCAGCTGATTGATGGGAACGCTTTCCGGATGCACGGGCAGGGTCGCGAGAATGTGCAAGAGTTCAGCCCGATCCTGCGGTTCCTCGCCCATGCCGACGATTCCGCCGCAGCAGACGTTCATCCCGGCATCGCGCACCGCCTGGAGCGTGTCGAGCCGATCCTGGTAGGTGCGGGTGCTGATGATCTTCTTATAGTACTGCGGAGAGGTATCGAGATTGTGGTTGTAATAGTCGAGGCCCGCCGCCTTGAGTTCCCGCGCTTGTTCCGGCGCCAGCATGCCGAGAGTGGCGCAGGTCTCCATCCCCAGAGATTTCACTTCCCGGATCATGGCGACCACTTTGCGCAGATCCTTGGGCTTGGGGGATCGATAGGCCGCGCCCATGCAGAAGCGGGTGGCCCCCGCCTGCTTGGCCGCACGCGCGCGCGCGGCCACATCCTCGAGTTCGAGGAGCTCGTGCGCCTCCAGGCCTGTGTCGAAGCGCACGCTCTGCGGGCAATAGGCGCAGTCCTCGGGACAGGCCCCGGTCTTGATGCTGAGGAGCGTACTGATCTGAACCGTGTTCGGCGCTTGAAAGCGCCGGTGCACCGTTTGCGCCCTGAACACCAAGTCCATGAACGGCAACGCGAACAGCTCATTGACTTCAGCGAGCGTCCAATCTTTGCGTAAGTTCACAAATACCTCATGTCATGCGGCAAACCAACTTGCCCCGCGGGCCGAAACGGGCGGCCAAGTATTCTGCGCCTCCCAATCTTAGTCAACCCAGGATTCCCGAGGTGGTTGACGAGAAATCTATTTAGTGGGAACCGGGCTTGGAGGAACCAGGCTTCGGGGAATCGGGCTTGGGAGTTTCGGGCTTGGGAGTTTCGGGCTTGGCAGAATCGGGCCTGGGAGGACCGGGCTGGGGAGAACCTGCCGGATTAGGCATCGGCTCATCTTTTCCGATGGGGACGATCTGCAGCGGGGAATCCGACCAGGCGGCGATCGCCTCCTCGCAGTAGGCGGCGTCGTAGGGTCCGCGGGCTGATTTGTCGGGCACGTATTTCTCGCACTCCATCGACAGCGACCGCAGTTGCGCAGCAGCCAGTTGTGCGATCGGAGGACTATGGATGAGAGCCGGCCCGGCAGGCGGGCTCGGCGCTGCGGGCGGGCTCGGCACCTCAGCCCGTCCGGGTTCGCGGCCGCAGCCGGTCAGGGCTGCGCCGAACATGACCAGCAGAACGCACGCCGATTTCATGGACTCAGTCGACATATGGTCACATGGCGTCACCGGAGTTGGTGTCACTTGAGTGCAAATTGATATTCCAGCGCCATGCCGACGAACACGGACATGCCGACATAGTTATTGTTGAGGAAGGCGCGAAAGCAGCCATCGCGATCGCGCGCGCGTATCAGCCACAGTTGATAGACGAAGAACGCGGCTCCCGCGCACAGGCCGGTGTCATACCAATAGCCCAGGTTGATCATGCGTCCGACGAGATACAGGGTCACCAATGTCATGGCCTGCAGAGCGGCGATGATGTGGCGATCCGAATCGCCGAACAGAATCGCCGTCGATCGCACCCCGATCTTGATGTCGTCGTCGCGATCCACCATCGCATAGAGGGTGTCGTAGACGGTGACCCACAGCACGTTCGCGAGCAACAGCAGCCACGCGACCCGCGGCACTTGTTCGAGTTGCGCCTGGAACGCCATGGGTATTCCCCAGCCGAATGTCACACCCAAGTACATCTGCGGCACCGACAAGAAGCGCTTGACGAAGGGGTAGCTGACCGCCAAAAATCCGCCGAATACGGCCAGCGGCAGAATCGACCGGTCGAGTTGCAAGGCCAGCAGCAACGCCGTCAGGGACAGCACGGCGAACAGGGCCAGGGCCTCCAGCGTCGAGATGCGTCCCGCCGCCAGGGGCCGATCCTTGGTGCGCGCCACGCGAGGATCGAAGCTGCGGTCCGCATAATCGTTGACCGCGCAGCCGGCCGAACGCATGAGCACCGTTCCCAGCACGAAGATGATGAAAATCCGCGGGTTCGGCTTGCCGCGGCCGGCGATCCACAATGCCCACAACGTCGGCCAGAGCAGCAGCCAGATGCCGATCGGACGGTCCAAGCGCATCAGGCGCGCATAGTCCTGCAGGCCGTTCAGGATGCGCGGCAGCTCGTGCGTGGTAAACGGGTGAAAGCGTACCCGATAGGACAGCCATCGCCAGCGCTCGGCAACCCGCTCGATCAGCTCCACCCCTGAGCGCGGCAGCGGCACGCGGGGGAACCTTAGACGCGGCCCACGGACGGCAAGAAAAGCTCTTGCATCAACAACGGGGCGCCGCGCAAGGACACTCGCGACCGGCGCGCCCACAGGCCGGCGGGCCTTATCTCAGCATCGCGCAGCGCGCGCGCCGTCACCGGCTCCTCCGCCGGCAGCCACGCGTACTCGTAGGAACTGCGCTCGACGCCCGACAAATCGCTCAATGTTTCGCCGAGTGCTGAATCGCCCAGCTCGGCCAGCCAGGGATGAGCGGACAGCGTCGAGTCCGGGATGATGGTTTGGGCGAACATCCATACCCGCTCGCCGCAGCACATCTCAACGTCTCTGAACAAGCCCGCGTTGTCCGGGATGCGCAGCGCCGACTTGTGCCCGGCGCTGAGCAGTCCGGTCCATTGATCCACCAGCTGCAAGTTGAAGCGGTCGCCGCACACCGCTTTCATGCGCAGCGTGATCAAGCCCTTGCCGATCAGCCACGGGCGCACATGCTCATCGACGGCCGCCTGTCCCAGCCGCTCGGCGGGGAGCCACGGAATGGCATTGAGGATGCGCGTTTTCTCCTGAGTCATGGCACATTCTACCCGACGCGGCCGTATTGCTCCGCATGCCCCACCCACCGGCTGACGAGCGGCGCGACGTGCAACGGCCAATCGCGCAGCAAGCTTTCCGCCGCCACCTGCACTCGGGGCAAGAGATCCGCGTCGCGCAACAAATCGGCAACACGCATTTGCGCAAGGCCGGTCTGGCGCGTGCCGAGCAATTCACCGGGTCCGCGCAATTCGAGATCGCGCCGCGCCACCTCGAATCCGTCGTTCGTGCCGCGCATCACCGCCAGCCGCTCGCGCGCCAGCGACGAGAGCGGCTGGCGGTACAGCAGCAGGCAGGAACTTGCATGCTGACCGCGGCCCACCCGGCCGCGCAGCTGGTGCAGCTGCGCCAGCCCCATGCGTTCGGCGTTCTCGATGACCATGAGCGTGGCGTTCGGCACGTCGACGCCGACCTCGATCACCGTCGTCGCCACCAGGAGCTGGATTTTTCCTTCCTTGAAGCGCCGCATCGTGTCCTCCTTCGCGGACGGCGGCATGCGGCCGTGTACCAGCCCGACGCGGATCTCCGGCAACGCGGCGGCCAGCGCCGCGGCCGTCTCCTCGGCGGCTTGATAGGGCATTTCCTCGGACTCATCGATGAGCGGGCAAACCCAGTACGTCTGCCGTCCTTCGAGACAGGCGACTCTGATCCGCTGCACCACCTCGTCACGCCGCGTTTCGGCCAGCACCACGGTCTTCACGGGCGTGCGGCCCGGCGGCAGTTCATCGATCACCGAGACATCGAGGTCGGCGTACGCGGTCATCGCCAGAGTGCGCGGAATGGGCGTCGCGGTCATGATCAATTGATGCGGCTGATGGCCGTCCGAGGCGCCTTTTTCGCGCAGACTGAGGCGTTGATGCACGCCGAAGCGGTGCTGCTCATCGACGATGACCAAGGCGAGCGCGGCGAATTCGACGCTTTCCTGGAACAGGGCATGCGTGCCGATGACGATGGGCGCATGCCCGGCACGAATCCCCTCCAGGACGGCGCTGCGTGCTTTGCCGGTTTGCCGGCCGGTCAGGAGCGCGACGGCCACGCCCAAGGGTTCGAACCAGCGTCGAAAATTCTGCGCATGTTGGTCGGCCAAGAGTTCGGTCGGCGCCATCAACGCCACTTGCCGGCGCGTTTCGACAGCCTGAGTCGCGGCCAGCGCGGCCACCAGGGTCTTGCCGCACCCCACGTCCCCTTGCACCAGGCGCAGCATGGGTGTGCCCCGCGTGAGATCGCTCTCGATCTCGACCAGAACGCGCCGCTGCGCCTCGGTCAGTTTGAACGGCAGCGAGGCGAGCAAACCCGCCTTCAAAGCGCCGTTCGACTTCAACGGCCAGCCGGGATCGCTCTGGATACGCTGTCGCAACAGCTTGAGCGACAATTGGTGGGCGAGCAGTTCCTCGAAGGACAGCCGGCGCTGTGCGGGATGCCGCCCGCTCAGCAACAGCTCCACGGGAGCATCCGCCGGCGGCCGATGCACGAAGAGCAAGGCGTCGCGCAAGGACGGCAGGCGCGAATCGGCCAATAAGGACGTGGGCAGCCAGTCCTCGATGTCGCCGGCGCCGGTCTGGTCCAGCGCCATTCGGACCAACAGACGCAAGCGTCCCTGAGTCACGCCCTCCGTGAGGGGATAGATCGGGGTGAGATGCTCCTCCGGCGCCGCGTGGACTTGCGGATCGATGCGCCGGTATTCCGGGTGCACGATCTCCAATCCGTTGGGGCCGCGGCGCGCTTCGCCGAAGCAGCGTATGCGCGCGCCGCGAGCGAGACCCTTCTCTTGCTGCGCGTTGAAATAGAAAAAACGCAAGGTCAGGAAGCCCGAACCATCGCCGATTTTGCAGAGCATTTGCCGCCGTCCGCGAAAAACGACTTCGGTGAGCAGCACCTCGCCTTCGATCGCCGCGCGCTGCCCGGCGCGCAGTTCCCCCAGCGGCACCACGCGCGTGCGATCCTCGTAACGCAACGGCAGCAGAAACAGAAGATCCTGAGTGGTGTGCACGCCCAAGGCGCGCAGGCGTTCGGCTTGGGCGTCGCCGACGCCGCGCAGCACCGTGACCGGCTTGAGTAGCGTCACAGGGCGACGATGCACTCCACTTCGACCTGGGCTCCGCGCGGCAGCGCCGCCACGCCGACCGCGGCCCGCGCGGGATACGGCTCGCGAAAGTATTCGGCCATGACCTTGTTGACCAGTCCGAAGTGAGAGAGATCGATCAGGAAGACCGTCGCCTTGACGACGTCGTCGAAGGTCGCGCCGGCCGCCGCGACGATCGCCTTCAGGTTGTCGAAAACCTGGCGCACCTGCGCCTCGATGTCGCCGTCGACCAATTCCTTGGTCTTGGGATCCAGCGGAATCTGGCCCGACACCCAAATGGTATTGCCCACCCGTACGGCCTGCGAATAGATGCCGATGGCGGCGGGCGCCGCCGACGTCGAAATGATTTGTTTGCTCATAATTTATTCAAGCCAAAGTACGGGAGACGCGCTGCACGTCCGGCATGCGCCGGATGGTTTTGATGACTCGCGCCAGATGCTTGCGGCCCTGCACCTGGAGCTGAAATTTGAGAGAAGAGCTGCCCATATCGCGTTCTTCCAAGGACACCTGATCGATATTGGTTTCAGTTCCCGCGATGGCGGAGGCCACCGCCGCCAGCACGCCCACCCGGTTGTTGATTTCCAGCTGAATCTCGCAGCTGAATAACCGGCCTTCGGTCGCTTCCCAGGCAACCGACAGCCACTTTTCAGGTTGTTTGCGATACTCGGCGAGGTTACCGCAATTCTGCCGATGAATCATCACGCCGCGGCCGGCGCTTAAGTAAGCCATGATGGGATCGTTCGGGATCGGGAAGCAGCAGCGCGCGTACGTGACCAGCAGTCCTTCGGTGCCGGCGATCATCAAGGGGCCGCTGCTCGCGCCAGGGTGCTCCCCGCCGTCGCGCGACGGTTGCAGACGCCGCGCAACCAAGGGCGCGAGGCGCTCGCCCAAGCCGATTTTCTCGTACAACTCGCTGGCGTCCTTCAAGTTCAGCTCTTTGACCACGGCGTCGATTTCCGCCGCCGGAATCTTTTTCAGATTGAGAGAGAACTCTTCGAGCGCCAACGCCAGCAGCCGCCTGCCGAGTTCCAGGGCCTCGCCGCGCTTGAGATTCTTCAAGTAGGCCCGGATCGCGGCACGCGCCTTCGCCGTCACCAAGAAGCTCGACCAGGAGGGATTGGGGGTCGCGCCCTTCGCCGTGATGATCTCCACGGTCTGTCCGTTGCGCAACGGAGTGCGGAGGGGCACCAGGCGCCGGTCGACCTTGGCGGCCACGCAGCGATTGCCGACGTCGGTGTGGATGGCGTAGGCAAAATCCACCGCGGTGGCGCCGCTCGGCAGCCGCAGAATCTTGCCCTTGGGAGTGAACACGTAGACCTTGTCCGGAAACAAATCGACTTTGACGCTCTCCAGGAATTCTTCGGAGCTGCCGCCTTCCTGAATCTGCACCAGGCTCGCCAGCCATTCGCGCGCGCGGTCGTGTTCGATGCCGCCGAAGGTATCGCCGCCCGACTTGTACTTCCAGTGCGCGGCGATCCCGGACTCCGCCACGCGATGCATTTGCTCGGAACGGATCTGCACCTCGATGGGTATGCCGTTGGGTCCGAACAACGTGGTGTGCAGCGACTGGTAGCCGTTGACGCGCGGTATGGCGATGTAGTCCTTGAAGCGCCCCGGCATGGGCTTGTACACGCCGTGCACCAGCCCCAACGTGCGGTAGCAGGTATCGGCGCTGTCGACGATGATGCGGAAGCCGTACACGTCGACCATTTCATTGAGGGAGATCTTCTTGTTCTGCATCTTCTTGTAGATGCTGTAGAGATGCTTCTCGCGGCCCTCCACTTCTCCGGAAATCTGCGCCTTTTTCAGCGTGGTCTTGAAGGTCTCGGCGATCTTGCCGATGAATTCCTTTTGATTGCCGCGCGCCCGCTTCAATTCCCGTTCGAGAACCTTGTAGCGGTAGGGATACAGCGCCCTGAACCCCAAGTCCTCGAGTTCGAGCTTGACCGCGTAGAGCCCGAGGCGCTCGGCGATCGGTGCGTAGATCTCCAAGGTTTCCCGGGCGCTGCGCCGGCGCTTCACCGGCGGCATCACCCCGAGCGTGCGCATGTTGTGCATGCGATCCGCGAGCTTGACCATGATGACGCGGATATCGCGCACCATCGCCAGCAGCATTTTGCGGAAGCTCTCGGCTTGCGCCTCCTGGCGATTCTTGAACTGGATCTGATCCAGCTTGCTGACGCCGTCGACCAATTCGGCCACGACCTGTCCGAAGATCGACGCTATCTCGGCCTTGGCGGTCGGCGTGTCTTCAATGACGTCGTGCAGGATGGCCGCGACCAGTGTGTCGGCATCCAAACGCAGATCCGCGAGGATGTCGGCCACCGCGACCGGGTGGGTGATGTACGGTTCGCCTGAAACGCGCTTCTGGCCGCGGTGCTTTTCGGCGCCGAATTCATAGGCTTCGCGCACCCGCTCGACTTGAGCGGGCGACAGATAGGCTTCGAGTTTATCCAAGAGCTGACTGATCCCGGTGGACCGTCTTCCACCGGGTAGGAAACCGAGTATGGAAGACGCATAGTCCATCGCCGCTCTTGGGTAAGGCCGGTTTTGCTAGTCCCCTAGGCCGAGTTGCGGAGCACGGAAATCAGACGGTATGTCGAGCTCGCTCACCGGCTGCTGCGCCGGCTCTTCGACCTCTTCCAACATCTCGAGCGTGATATTTCCGGCCGCAATCTCGCGCAGCGCCACCACAGTCGGTTTGTCGTTCTCCCATTCCACGGTGGCTTCCGCTCCGTTGGCCAGGCGCCTGGCGCGCTTCGCGGCCAACAACACCAGGTTGAATAGATTGGGTTCGTTCTGCAGGCAGTCTTCGACTGTGATTCGCGCCATGATCTAGGGTTCCAATAAAGGGATTGTCAGGATAGCAGAAATGCCGGGTATCGGGCCAATCGGACCAGGCGCCGGGGCAATTCTGCCCGCAGCTCGAGCCTAACGCCGCTGTTACAGGCGGCGTGCCCGTGCGCCCGCGTTGCGCCGCGCCCTCGCCGCGTCCCCAGGCTCGATTTGGCGGCTCTAGAGCCCCAAGCGTCGCTCTAAACCGGCCGCAGTAATTCTTCCGTCAGACGCACCACTTCGGGTCGTTGCGCGATCAAGGGGCTGCCGCGGTCCTCGACGATGGCCAGCAAGTCGTCGAGCGCCGGTTCGAAGCGGTCGTTGATCACCACATAGTCGAATTCCGACCAATGCGCGATATCGAGCGCGGCGTCCTGAAGCCTGCGCTGAATCACCGCATCCGAATCGGTGCTGCGGGCTTTGAGCCTTTGCTCCAACGAGCCGCGCGACGGCGGCAGAATGAAAATGCTGCGCGCCTCCGGCAGGCGGCCGCGTACCTGGGCGGCGCCCTGCCAATCGATCTCCAGCAACAGCTGCTCGCCGTTGGCGAGCGCTTCCTCGACCGCGCGCACCCCCGTACCGTAGCAATTGTCGAACACTTGCGCGTGCTCGAGAAACTCGCCGTGGGCGACCATCTCGGCGAAGCGCTCCATGCTCACGAAGTGATAGTCGCGCCCGGGAACCTCGTTCGGCCGCGGCTTGCGCGTGGTGTAGGACACGGAAAAGCGGATGCGCGGCTCGCGCTCCATCAACGCCTTCACCAGGCTGGTCTTGCCGGCGCCGGAGGGCGCCGAAACCACGTATAGACGGCCGCGGTCCATCCAATGCTACTCGACGTTCTGCACTTGCTCGCGCATTTGCTCGATCAGCACCTTCATATCGACGGCCGCGCGAGTGGTTTCGATGTCCTGAGACTTCGACGACAGCGTGTTGGCTTCGCGATTCAGTTCCTGCATCAAAAAATCCAGTCGCCGCCCCGCCGGTTCTGATCCGACGAAGGTCTTGCGCACTTCCGTCACGTGGCCGCGCAGGCGATCGATCTCCTCATCCACGTCCAGGCGCTGCGCCAGAATCGCCAGCTCCTGCTCGAGCCGTTCATGGTCGACGTCGCTGACCAGCTGTGCGATGCGTTCCAGCAGTTTCGCGCGCATGCGCGCCCGCACCTCCGGCAGACGGTCCGTCACGCGTGCGGCGAATTCGATCAGGCCCGCGCAGCGTTGCTCCAAAGCGTCGCAGAGTCGTCCGCCCTCGCTGTCGCGAAAGCGCGCGAGCTCGGCCAGCGCGTCGGCAAGCAGCGCGTGCGCGGCGGCGATCATCGGCGCGAAGTCGCGGGTCCCGTCGCGAATCACGCCGGGCCAGCGCAGCAATTCCAGAACATCGATGCGCGCCGCGGCGCCCGCCTGCGCGGCGATGGTCTGCGCCCGCTGCGTGAGCGACGCCAGCAGCTCGGCGTCGACTTCGAGCGCGCCCGCGGCCACCGCGGGGCGAAAATGCAGGGAACATTCGACTTTGCCGCGGCGCGCGGAGCCGGCTACGCCCTGGCGAAACTCCGCTTCACCGATCCGAAATTCCTCGGGCAGCCGCATGCCCACTTCCAGAAAACGATGATTGACGGTCTTCAATTCCCAAGCCAACGACCCCCACGGGAATTGGCGCTCGCGCCGGGCAAAGCCGGTCATGCTACGAATCATCGGGGTCTGCGCTAGAATCGGCCATAATCCTTCCACTCAGTTTATCAGAAGCCTAGGAGCTGTCATTGCAGATCGAGACCGCGGATGTGACCCTCATCGGCCACCGCGAAGAGAATCAGGATCGGGTCGCAGTGGCGGCCGCGGATCAAGCGGTGCTGCTGGTCGTGATCGACGGCATGGGCGGCCATGCGGAAGGCGCGCGCGCGGCCGAAACCGCGCTCGCGTCGCTGCTCGAGGCGTTCTGGCAGACGCCGCATCCCATCTTCGATCCGCTGGGATTTCTGCATTTATCGCTGGGCCGCGCGCACGAGGAAGTGGTCAAGCTCGGGGTGGGACTGAGCGTCGAAGCGCGCCCGCGCGCGACCTGCGCCTTGTGCCTGGTCCAGGACTCCGCGGCCTATTGGGCGCATGTGGGCGATAGCCGCGTCTATCAGCTGCGGCAGGCTCACGTGCTGGAGCGCACTCGCGATCACAGCCACGTCGAAGTGCTGTTGCGCGAAGGCTTGATCACCGAAGCCGAGGTTCACGGGCATCCGATGCGCAATTATGTCGAATGCTGTCTCGGCGGCGACTCGGCGTTGCCGGAGATGAGCATATCGACGCGGCGCAAACTCAAATCCGGCGATGTGTTGCTGCTGTGTACCGACGGCTTGTGGGCGAACTTGCGCGACCAGGATTTCGTGCGCTTCGCACAGGCCGCCGGCAGGCCGTTGCGGGAATCTCTCAACGACCTCGGAACGCAGGCGGTGGAAGCCTCCGCTCCCTACAGCGACAACACCAGTGCGGCAGCGCTGCGCTGGCGGGCCGCGTGAGCCTGCGTCCCAGCGGCCGCGCACCCGACGAGTTGCGCCCATTGAGTTTCGAACGCGGCTACACCAAGCATGCGGAAGGATCGGTGCTGGTCGGGTTTGGAGCCACGCGAGTTTTGTGCACGGCCAGCGTGGAAGACGGCGTGCCGTCATTCCTGCGCGGCCAGGCTCAAGGGTGGGTGACCGCCGAATACGGCATGCTGCCGCGGGCAACTCACACGCGTTCGGGCCGCGAGGCGGCCCGCGGCAAGCAGACGGGCCGCACGCAGGAGATCCAGCGCCTGATCGGGCGCGCGTTGCGGGCGGTGGTCGACCTCAAGGCTCTGGGTGAGCGCACCGTGACCATCGACTGCGACGTGCTGCAGGCGGACGGCGGCACTCGAACGGCAGCCATTACCGGCGGGTTCGTGGCCCTGGCGGATGCCGTCGACACACTCCTCAAGCGACGCGCCATCAGCGCAAACCCGCTGCACGGCCAGGTGGCGGCGGTGTCGGTGGGCATCTACCGCGGCACGCCGGTGCTCGATTTGGACTACGCCGAGGACTCGAACGCGGAAACGGATATGAACGTGGTGATGAACAGCGGCGGCGCGTTCGTCGAAGTGCAGGGCACCGCGGAAGGCCACGCGTTCCGCCGCCATGAGCTCGATCAAATGTTGGACCTCGCGGCGTCGGGGATAGCCCGCTTGCACGCGGCCCAGCAAAGCGCTCGTGCCGAATAGGCCGCTCATCGTCGCAACCGGCAACCCCGGCAAGCTGCGTGAATTCCGCGCACTGCTATCTGACCTGCCCTTCGAACTGCACGGCCTTGAGGAACTGGGGATAGCCGCGCCCGAGGAGTCGGGCGCGACATTTCTCGAGAACGCCATGTTGAAGGCGAGGCATGCCGCTGCGGCGGCGCATGCGGCGGGATCCCGCGCGGCGGGGGCGCCGGGCGTTGCCGCCATCGCCGACGACTCCGGGCTCGAAGTCGACGCCCTTGGCGGCGCCCCGGGCATTTTTTCGGCTCGCTACGCGGGAGCTGGCGCGGATGACGCAGCCAACAACACCAAGCTCCTGAGCGCACTCGCCGGCACGCCGCCGGAGCGTCGCGGCGCGCGTTATCGATGTGCATTGGTGTTGGTATCTGCGCCTTCGGATGCGGCACCGTTGGTCGCCGAGGGGATTTGGGAGGGGGCTATCCTCGATTCGCCGCGGGGCACGGGCGGCTTCGGCTACGATCCGTATTTCTGGCTCCCGGAGTTAGGGCTGACGGCGGCCGAGCTCGACCCTGCGGAGAAGAATCGGCTCAGTCATCGCGGGATCGCCATGCGGGCTCTGCGCGATCAATTGCTGGCGCGCGAACAGAGG
>Ga0137412_10003750_pt1 | contig 12113 bp, 12 predicted proteins | sample CZODoug2_1_16fun_FD_122160 | JGI IMG/M metagenome (GOLD analysis project Ga0137412, IMG submission 122160) | Vadose zone soil fungal communities from Angelo Coast Range Reserve, California, USA - CZODoug2_1_16fungal (Hybrid Assembly) | ecosystem: Environmental > Terrestrial > Soil > Vadose zone...
AGGCAACCAACGAGTTCGCCGGCTTGAGCCGTTGTCTCGCGAAAAGCCGAAGCCGCAGGCAGTCGAATAGGAGGAAACTACGAAACGACGTGGGCAAACGGGACGTTCACCAGCCTTTAAGCAAAATGCGCCGCTAAGGCCAACAGACAGATTGTTAGGTGAACATCCCCGCTGCCCACGCCTTCCCCTCCTTTAGGCCGGCCCTTGGGGACTGCCGAGTTCATTCAAAGCCTGGAGAAGGCGACGCCGCGGCGGCTGACGCTACGAAAGCGAGGTCCCACGAAAGAATCGTTACGAGCGCATACACGTTGTCAGAGGCCATCGCTGTGTCTCCTTTCGCGTTTCGCGGTATTCCTTCCGGCCAACGGGTTCCATGCCGCCATGGCGCAGTCCACGATGGCGCCCAGGCTTTTGCGCGAGGCTCCGTCCTTCGCCCGGATGGCCATCCCATCGACGATGCTCGTGTAGAAGGAGGTGAGTGCATGTAGATCGGTTGCGGCGGGCACGTCGCCTTCGGCGACGCCGCGCTGTAAGCGCTGCCGGATAAACCTCCCACGGAGAGCCCGTTGGTCGCGCATGAAGTCTTCCACGCCCTTGTTGGCGGGCATGCAATTTATCGCGCCCAGAACCATTAGACAGCCGCGTGGCTTCCCTTGTCCGCAGACACTCTCCACTGCAGCCCACAGCATGCCTTCGATAGAAGAACGGGCCGTAGGGCCCTCCGCGAGGGCCTCCACGACCGGAGCGCCTTGCGTCTTCTTATACAGTTCGACCGCCTCCCGAAACAGCGCTTCCTTCGAGCCGAACGCGGCGTAGAAGCTCGGCGCGGTAATGTCGCCCATCGCCTTCTGAAGGTCGGCGAGCGTTGTTCCCTCGTAGCCTTGCGCCCAAAAGAGTTCCATCGCCCGCTGCACGGCTTTGTCGCGATCAAACTCACGCGGACGGCCGGTTCGGCTCATATTCCTATCCTTTCTGTAGGGCTCACTCTATAAGTCTTGACAGAGAATAGCAAGCCCTGCGATTGTTCTATAGTGTACGCTATATAAGTTGGGCGGCCCGTAGAATCATCATCCACAAGGAGATCAAATGACACAAACACGTCCCCATTCCCCGAGTCCAACCGTCCTGGTAACCGGTCCGACTGGCAAGGTCGGGCGGCGTCTTATCCCGCTCCTCGCGCGCCGGGGGGTGACCGTCCGCGCCGCCAGCCGGTCGCCCGTCGCGGCCCGGGCGGGCATCGAGCCGGTCCGCTTCGACTGGGCCGACAAGAGCACCTATGAGACCGCGCGGAAGGGTGTGGACGCGATGTATCTGGTCGCAGGCCCTAGCCCGGGACCGGAGCACGCCGACTACATCCGCGCTCTGCTCGACGGCGCGGTCAGGGCTGGCGTCAAACGGGTCGTGCTGCTGTCCGTTTACGGCGTGGACCAGGCGCCGCCGGAGAACCCGCTGCGCCGCATCGAACTGGCCGTCGAGTCGTCCGGCGTGCCGTACACCATCCTGCGTCCGGGGGCGTTCATGCAGAACTTCTCAGAGGGGCACTTCATCCGTGCGGTCGAGAGCATTCGCGAGCGGGATGAAATCGCCATGCCGGGCGGTGACGGAGTCGTGAGCTGGGTATCAACCGAGGACATCGCCGCGGTCGCGGCCGTCGCGCTGACCGAGGACGGGCATCAGGGCAAGGCGTACGTTCAGCTGGGTCCGGAGCCACTGACGGTGACGCAGATCGCCGAGCACATTTCGTGGGTCACGGGGCGTCGGATCCGATATGTTGAGACGGACAACAAACCCTTGCGGGACGAGCTCATCGCCGCGGGCGTGCCACCCGAGACCGCCGATCACAACAGCCAGCTCGCCGCCTACGCGTTTAGTTCCAGCATGTTCGGTGTGCTCAACGACGACATTCTTAATGTGACCGGCCGGCCACCGGTCAGTTTCGCCGAGTTCGCCGTGGGCGCGGCGGCGGCGTGGCGCCAATAGGTCCCAGACTCAGCTCAGCCTTCCGGTTAATAGCAGCAAAGGCATGGCAATGCGACCTAAGGAATAATTATGAAAAACGAAAACATTCTAATCATCGGCGCAACCGGCACCGTCGGAAGTGAAGTCGTCAAACAGCTTGTCGAGTCCGGCCACAAAGTACGTGTGCTGGTACGTGATCCGGCAAAGGTGAAGCACCGCGGCAAAGCCGTTGAGGTCATCAAAGGCGATCTGGAGAAACCCGAAACGCTCGTCCCCGCTTTTGCGAACACGGATAAAGCGTTCGTTCTCTCGACCGGTCCGCAACTTCTCGCCATGGAAACCAATGCTTTTCATGCGGCGAAGAAGGCTGGCGTCAAGCACATCGTCAAGCTTTCCGGCAGGCATGTGAACGCCGATTTCATGGTCGGGACTGCTTTGTCTCAATGGCACGCGGGGAGTGAGCAGAGTCTCCAAACCATTGGGATTCCCTGGACGATTTTGCGTCCACAAGCGTTTGCGTCGAATTTTCTGATGTGGCTCGACCGTAAACAGAGCGGGATTTTTCTTCCGGTTGGCGATGGAAAGGACTCGTTCATCGATCCGCGCGATATTGCCGCTGTTGCCGTTAAAGTGCTCACCACATCAGGACATGGCGGGAGAATTTACGAGATTACCAGTTCGGAGTTCCTGGATTTCCATCAGACAACACAGAAAATATCCTCGGCCATTGGAAGAAAGGTCAGCTACACAGACATTCCAGAACAGGTAATGCGCGAGGGCCTAATAGCCAGTGGCCTTCCTGTCGCCTTTGCGGAATCGATGCTTGTTTACTTCTCGGCTGTCAAAAACGGAAAAATGTTCGCACCGACCTCTGCCGTGGAGGATATCCTCGGTCGTCCGCCACGCAGCTTCGATGAGTGGGCCCGCGACAACGCAGGGGCGCTTAAGGGCGTGGCGTAAGCGACACAGTTAAGTTCGTGCAGGAGCTTTCCGCACTCATCCGAAACACTAGCGACTCGACTTTTGCGCCTACTCGCTTCAAGGCAATTTGCGTGCAAGGGCGATCCATGCAAGACGCCGTGATCGTGTAGCACCGGCGGATATAGGGCATCGTAGTGTCGAATACTTGATAAACCGGATTATCAATCCCGGCACTCAGCACTTCGCGAGTATAATTCGAGCGAACAAGCCGAACGTAATGGGGTGAACAAATGGGCAACAGATTTCTTGGCGCAAAAGGAAAGACACAAAGATTGGTCGTTGCCGCAATCGAACAGGGCGGATTGCGTTATAAGGTGAAAGAGATTGCAAGAAAGATTTCCACGTTAGCAATCAGTTCCTGGCACTTTCCAAAATAGCGTCTGAGGCGAACCGGGTAGACTACACTCCGGCCAAAATTCGCTCCCGTGTCGTACGATACAACTCCCCGGGTTCCCCGCGACTCGTGTCCCCTTATCTCTGTCACCGCACGTCCTAATTAGACTCGGCAACAACGCTGCCCCTGCCGAAGTCAGCAGGTCACAAAAGACCTCAGCAAATCGTTCGCCAAGGTGGTAATCTTCCTCGTAGTGCCGCTTACCTGAAGTGGAGGGTGATGCGATGCGGCTGGCGATCCTAGCTTTGTTAATGTGCGCAGGTTCCGTGGCAATCTGCCAGTCGTCACCCCCAGCTCGGGTGAGCCCTCAAATCCAAGGCCAACCCGGCATTTCGCCCCAGACGGGTGTAACCAAGCTCCCGCCAAACTGGAGCGTAACGCCAACAATGCCCGTTCCATCCGATCCAAACATCTCGCAGCTCTGGAACAATCCGCGGCGCGAATGGAAAATAAACCCTAAGCAGCCCTTGTCAGGGATCGGTTGGGGCGAGATGCTGGTGGCCCGGAACGGACAACCTAACCCTCAGCCGCCGAATGCAAAAGTGGAGCCGATCCCGACACAGTGGCCAAATGCGAAAATGGAACCGATTCCCACCCAGTGGCCAGACTTCAAACTGCTGCCGATCATCAAGTCCATCTCACCGATGATGTTGAAGACTCCCGCAGGCGGCGATTCTAAGTAAGCATTGTTTCCTGTAGAAGCGGCCCAGTTGCCAAACGTATCCCAATCCCTGCTTTCTCTCTGCGGCACAAGCCTGAGCTGCCTCCGCAAACAGGTTTACAGCGTTCTCGGACGACCCTGGCGGGGACAGAGGGAACAACCCCTATTGCCTCGGACCACCTTCAGATCGTCAACATTGGAGTGGTGATTGCGCCGTCTATCCCTGCACGTCTCAGTTCGAGCCGAAGGCGATCAGCTGAATTTGCTGCAATAGGTACGCTGTCCCCTTATCTCCCCGAGCCGTGATCGCCTTGGGGAGGTGTATATTGTTCGCAGGAGACTGCACATGGGAGCGGCCGGATTTGTAGCTATATTTGTAGCTATATTTGTAGCCATTTTCCTTCCGTTAATTCTGTCGGGAAAGCAATGGAGAGCAGCGCAGGACAGGGCACGTGCGCGCCGTATGGCTGAGCATAGGATGAATGCAAGACTCCTGAGACTCAACATTTGATGCGCTCCTAAAGGCTCTCCTCCTCGCAAACGCAAGTTGTGAGACGCCGGCATAACTCCCACGCGACATATAAAGCCCGCAGCACCAGATCCCTCCTGCTCAGGGTGGCCCAACCGAGCATGCGCGGACTTCGAACCCGACGCTTACGAAAGTGCCAGTTCCGTCTTGAACTTATGAAACTTGAACTGGAACGTTGGCTTGGAAGACCGATTGCCCGTCGTGCTCCAGGGCGCAAGGCCGTAGCGATCCCGCTGGGTGAGCAGTTGAATTTGCAGCAATAGGTAAGCTGTCACCGTATTAGCACAAGGCCGTAGTGATCCCGGTGGGTGAGGAGTTGAATTCGCTGCAATAGGTAAGCTGTCACCGTATTAACCAAATTCCCGCTCTCAAGATCGGCGCTCAGAGGACCTCAACCTGCATCAACTTCCACATCACGTTCGCAACCGAGCGAGCATGCGCGACGATGTCCTTCTTTTCAAAAGCTCTTGTCCCATGTAGTACCTCTTCAAAGAGGCCGGAGCGAAGCAGAGCCTCAAAGAGATTGCCGGCATCCCGCGGACTCTTGACCTTCCACTTCTTGGTTCGCGCGCAACGGTCAATGTACTTCACAAATATCTCGGCCCTTCCGCTCACCACTTCTCTCTGATATCGCCGGCCGAGTTCGGGAAAACGATGTGCATCCCGCGTCACTACGCGATAAAGCGACAGTTGCTCGTCCGAGAGCACATGCTCGAGATACTCTTTTCCCCCTGCTGTCAGACCTTGCACAGAGGCATCGTCAAACCACGGGTACCTCAAAGCGAGGGATGCTCCGTTCTGTTCTCCAGACGGGACTCCGTTGTCGCGGCATACCGCCTGCATCACGGCGCTGAACAACTCATCTTTGTTCTCGAAGTGGCGCTAGATTGTCTTGACCGAAACCTGAGCAAACTCTGCGATAGCGTCCATTGAGGTCTGAGCATACCCGCTATCCAGGAACGCCCGCCTCGCCGCAGCCACAATAGCGATACGTTTTTGCTCCATCAGAGCTGCCTTTGGATTGTCTTCAGACCATTGCTTCACGCTCCACCTCCGATAGTGCCGCCGGGAACTCGATCAGCGGATGAGCTTCGCCTCAGAAAGACTCAACCCTCAAAAACGATCTTATTTCTACTCTTTCACAATTCAGATGAATCGACAACGATAGTTGTCACATCTATGAAAACGTACGTTGTCATAAGAAAAGGGAGATGAGATGGATAGCAACCAACAGATCGAGAAAAAGCCGAGAATTCTGGTTCTGGGTTCAACCGGCCGCACGGGTAAGGCTGTGGTCGCGGAACTGGAGCAAATGTCAGAGACGGTTCAAGTCGTTTATTCCTCGCGTAATCGCGAGCAGGTTGAAGCATGGCGACGTGAAGGCAAGGAAGCCGTGCATCTCGATCTTGATGCGCCACAGACTTTTCCCGCTGCGCTGGCCGGGATTGATCGCCTTTTCCTGGCAACCGGCTATACGGTGGCGATGGTGCATCAGAGCAAAACTATTGTGGACGCTGCTACAGACGCGGGCGTGCAATTCATCGTTCATCTGGGCATCTTCGGCAATGGCCGCATGACCGACCCGCACTTTGCGTGGCACGAAATGGTCGAGCGCTATATCGAAGGTAGTGGGGTTGCATGGGCACACCTCCATCCACACTTCTTCATGGACAATTTGCTGACGACCTCACCTGTTGTCGACGGGAAGCTTTATTGGTTCGCAGGAGATCAGCCGGTTGGATGGATCGCACCGGAAGATCTTGCGGCCGTCGCCGCTCAAGTGCTGGCCCAGGGCCCGCAACAGCATGCCGGCAAACAATACTGGCTTTCCACCGAAGTGTTGAACGGAACCGAAGCAGCGGCGGAGATCGGTGCGGGACTAGGGCAGCCAGTGCATGGTGTTGTTTTGACCCCTGGGGATCTGATCGCTCGGGTCAACGCCGGTGCGATCCAGTTTCCTGCTTCCATCGAAGCCAACTACGCGGCGAGTATGCTCGAATGGGTTCGTCAGACTCATGATGGTTTGCTCACTTTCGGAGGAGCGACAACGACCTGCGAAGATCTGACGGGACGCAAGCCGCTGACGTTGCGGCGATGGGTCGCGAAGAACCGCGACGCCGTATTGGCCGCAGGTGGGTCAACCCGGTAGTACTGCCGTGGCTTGAACCTGCATTGCCGCTGACGGACAGGCGGCACCGGCAGTGCCCATGATGGTTCAAGCCAGAACGATAGCGCAATTGACTCATTTTTAAGAAGGAGAGGTTGGTCATGGATCTGCAATTGAAAGGGAAAAAAGCGATTGTTACGGGGGGCACGGCCGGGATCGGTTTGGCGATCGCCCGCGTGCTGACTGAGGAAGGAGCCGAAGTTACGATTCCGGGGCGCAACAGCAAGAAGCTCAGCGAGGCCATTTCTTCTCTTCACGGGAGTGCCCGTGGAATCGAGCTCGATCTTGCAACTGCCGAGGGCGCGGCCAGGCTGATCGCAGAGGCGCCTGAGACCGACATTCTTGTGAATAATCTGGGCATCTATGAGCCGAAAAACTTCGCCGATATCACGGACGAGGAGTGGCTACATCTGTTTGAGGTGAATGTGCTCAGCGGAATCCGTCTATCCCGTCACTACTTCCCCAAAATGCTGGCGAAGGATTGGGGCCGTGTCATCTTTATTTCGAGCGAGTCAGCCATCATGACTCCCGGCGAGATGGTGCATTATGGCATGACGAAGACGGCGCAGCTTGCCATCTCTCGCGGCATGGCAGAGCAGACCAAGGGGACGAAGGTCACGGTGAATACCGTTCTTCCAGGTCCAACGCGGTCAGAGGGCATTGTAGGTTTCCTGCAAAATCTGGCATCCACTCCGAACCCGACGCCGGAACAGGCAGAGAAGGAGTTCTTCGAGAAGTACCGTGGCAGTTCATTGCTGCAACGACTGATCGAAGATCGCGAGGTCGCCGATCTCGTGGCCTACGTTGCCAGCCCTCTCTCCTCGGCTACAAACGGCGCAGCTCTACGAGTCGAGGGTGGTCTGCTTCGCTCCATTGCGTAAAGGTCTACGGGCAGAGATCGACATCGATGTCCCGAAGGAGAAACTATGTTTGATTACCGTGGTTCCACAGCACTTGTTACAGGTGCTTCGAAGGGTCTCGGAGCGGCATTTGCAGAGGCGCTGGCAGAGCGTGGGATGAACCTGGTGTTGGTGGCCCGCTCCACAGACGAATTGAACGCCCTATCCACGCGCCTCTGCGCCAAATACAAGGTTCAGTGCACCATCTTCAGCATGGATCTGGCTGATCCGAGTAGTCCTCAACGAATCGCGGAAGAGATTGAGCGTCGCGGCATGGAAGTGGACCTTCTCGTCAACAATGCAGGATTCGGTCTGAGCGGCGAATTTATTTCACATGATCCCCGGCAGGAACAAGCTGAAATTGAGGTGAATGTGCAAACGCTGGTCGCTCTCACACATTATTTCGGCAAAGCAATGGCTGCTCGAAGCAAAGGCGGCATTATCAATGTTGCCTCGAACGCCAGTTTTCAGCCTCTCCCCTATATGGCAACTTACGCAGCGACCAAAGCTTTCGTCCTCCACTTCAGCGAGGCGATTCACCACGAACTCACCCGAAAGGGCGTTCACGTAATGGCGACTTGCCCGGGCCCGACGGCGACCAGCTTCTTCGAGGGCACATCCACGCAGATGTCAGCAAAGAACATGGATAGTTCCGAAATGGTTGTGAGAAGAACACTGAAGGCGTTTGACCAAAGGCGAGCCGTCGCCTACCCAGGACGGATGAGCGTTCGGCTCGCATCCTTGTTGCCCCGACTGCTTCCTCGCGCTCTTGTCGTGAGCGTCGCCGCCATAGAAACTGCCAAAATGGGTCTCCATGACTGATCCTTGTGGAGTAACTGTTCCTTGGTCAGCCTGATTCCCAGCACGCCGAAACAATGGCAGACGTCCCTGCGGGACTGGGTTCGGAAAATGACGTGCCGTGGGACCTAAGCGTACCCGGATTTCCTGCTTCGCTGCACTGGACGGGAAAGCGTGTGCGGCTTTTGTTAAGAAAAGCCGCATGAACATCCTTGTGCGACCCACCTCGACAGGAAATCCGGGGTAGCGTAGTGGAAAGCCTGCCCGGCTTGCCGTGGAATCTGCGGTTCTCCTACTTCAGTGGCGGCGCTTTCATTAGGTCGACGAACATGCTTGTGAACTTAGGAAGATCCAAATCAACCTGTGCGTGCACCAACTGCACATCCGTATCCGGCTTGACGCTCGCCGTCCAGGTCAGCGTATCGCCGTAGCTGGGACCGTGGCTCAAATCAACATCCATATAGAGCTGGCGTTCGCCGGTAACGATCGAAGCATCCAGCCACGCGCAAGCAGCGAACTCATCCCATAAGTAGTACCGCTCCTGCGAGTAGCTGGCAACATAGCGCGCTGCAGGGTTCTGCGATTGCGCAATCTGGTCGACCATCTGCTGCGTGAAAGGAGCCTTGACCGAAACATCTACGGTGGTCACGTCAATCCTCGGCCAATGGGCACGAAGGACGATGTGGGCTGCCTCAGGATCGAACCAAAAATTGAACTCGTGGCGCGGACTGGTCGTGAACTCCGGATCGGCGGTCTGCGGATTAAGACTGCTCCCCATCATAACGATGCCCCGCGTCAACTCGGCGAAGTGTGGGTCGATGGCCAGCGCAAGCGCGATGTTGGTCAGTGGCCCCAATGCGCAAATGGTCACCTGGTGCGGATGCGCGTGCACCTGGGCGATCAGGAAGTGAGCGGCATCCTGGTCGAGCGGAAGCGTCTGCGGAGCGCCTTCCGGCAGTGGAGGTACGAAGTACGGATCATGGCTGCGCGAGAAATCGGGCTTGTTCTCGGACTGGTGCTCCAGATCCGTAGGCCCCGCTCCCCACGCGCCCAGCCAGTTGACTCTGCCCACCAGCGGAGTAGCTAGCCGGGTCCCCTGCTGCGTGCGCACCAAGGGAAACACCGCGCCTGGAACCACCGGCACATCCGTCCTCTTCATCAACTCGAGCATGCGCAAAGTGTGCTGCACTTCCTCATCGCGCCAGGCGTTGCCCGTCACCACGGTGATGCCCAGGACCTCGGCATCCGACGATTGCAGCAGCACCATCATGGACATCTGGTTCGATCCGCCCGGACCAGACCCATCCTGGTCGATGAGGACCAGACGCTTCTCTCCCAGCGCCGAGGAGAGAGAGGCCAACAAGAACAGCGCAAGCAACAAAGACTTCATGAGACTTATTCTTTCACTGGATTGCGCAGCGGCAGTGCTATTCCCGAAGGCGCGCTTCTCACAACTTGGATCTGCCTTTCGACCGCAGCAAGAACGTCCGGATTGTCGACGGCAGCAGCCTTCCCTGCCAGCTCGTACCAGTGCAGCGCCTGTTCCGTTTCATTCCGGCCAAGGGCAAAGTTGCCCAGCTCAATCGCCGCGATGGCAGAGTCAGGGTCCAGGGCAATTGCTTTCAGCAAATATTGTTCTGCTAATTTCTTATCGCTCCCGGCTTCATCAAGCATGATGATACCCCGAAACCGCAGTATGCCCGCGGTGACTCGGGGCAAGAGAAAGTCCCCGTGGTAAAGCAACAAATTACCGAAGCGCGCTGTGGGCTCCACGTTGCGCATGGTAGACATCGCATACCAATTGCGCAGGGCTACGTTGGGAGCGCGGAGGGCCAGCCAGCCGTTCAAATCTCCGTTGCTGATCTCTTCCGGCTGCGGCTCCCACTCTTTCACGCCGGCAGCCTTCAACTGCTCGCGCAAAGCCATGTAGCCGACCATCACCGGGGCAGGTGCAATATGGCTCTTGTAGAACGCGATGAGTTCCGGTGTCCGCTGACCCAGGTCGACGCTTTCATTATCGAAGCCTTGCCAAGCGTTGTGAGCGCCTCCGGCGAGAATGTTGTGATACTCCCAGATTCTGCGTTGGGGTAGCACAGTCACGGCGATCAACAGGATCGCGACGATGGGCACCGCCCGCCACCCCAGGGAGGGAGACCGCCACATATACCAGACACCTGCTGCCGCGCAGACCGCCAGCAGTGGCACCACAAAGAGCCAGTGCCGCAAGCCGGCATAAAAGATTCCATTGTGGGCGATGAAGAGCATGAAGAAGGCCGCTATGCCGGCGAACCCTGCCAGTGGCAGTCCAACTGAAACCGGCAAGCGGCCCAGCAACAGCAACACGACACCGTAGATCGCCAGAAGGAGGAATGCCGGAGGCAGCTTCACCACCAGGTCGGCGAACGCGATCCACCAAGGCGCCTTCCCTTGAAAGCTGTGGCCGAAGACATCGATCCAGATAGGACGGCCTTCCACACCCGCGCGCAGCGTATCTGCCAAGCCCCACAAATAGGCCCGAGGAAGCAGGTGCACGCGCTGAGCGACATCTAATGCGCGACGCATCATAGCCGAATGCAGGTCGGCAATCTTGGCGTCGAGCGGACGATTGAATGTCTCCACCGCTTGGCCTGTAAGCTCCGGGCTCTCGCGATAATGAAATCCATAGGCGCTCCATAACACCAACATGCTTAAGGCACACGCTGCCAACATGCCAAGTGCCTGTCTTCCGACAGACTGTTTGTGCGCTTTTTGCCAGACAAGTACACCGATGCAACCAAGCACTAGCGGCAAAACAATCAGCGGCGCTGAGTGCTTCGTCCCCAGCAAGAGACCGGTAGCGACGCCGAGCAGAATCCAGTCGAGCCAGCGGCGGTTGCGCAGGGCAAGGATTGCCAGGCAGAGGCAGATTGTACCCAGAAGCGCCATGGGCAGGTCGGTCATCACCACCGGCATGTGTGCTGTAACAGTAGAGTCAAGTGCGAGGAGCAGCAACGCGGCCAGAGCAATGCCGGCGCCGAAAACTCGCCACAGCAGCCACCCTAGTATCGCCAGCAGCAAGGTGTTGAATGCCAGCAGCGCGACTCTCACCCTGCCATGAATCCGATTGCTGTCGCTGTCGAGAAACACGGCCTTTTGCGTGTACTGGCGTTCCTGGCCCTTCTCCCTGAGCAATTGCAGCGGACCAAGGTGCAGCACACTCGGGGGGACCGACAGCCCGGCGATCAGCTTGACCAGCGGCGGGTGCTCGGGATTCAGACGGTAGTCACCCCAACGAAGGTAGGAAGCACCTGCGGCTATGTGATAGGGCTCATCAATGGTGAATCCGTCCAGGCTAGTGGCCCAAAGGGAGTGACCCAGCGCGAACGCAAGTAGCAACAGTAACCCGCTCCAGAAAAAGTACTCTGGGGCTCCAGGACGTACATTGGGAGTGGGCATTTGGCCCAACTATATATCAGGACCTATTGGGTGAACGGGATTTATTGGGGGAGAAGAGAGGGACGCTTGGGATCAAAAGTCCAGCCCGGCACCAGGTACTGCATCGCAGCCCGGTCGTCGCGGGCTCCAAGCCCCAGCTTCTGGTGGAGTGTATGGGCAGTCTCGACGCGTTCCATGTCTATCTCGATGCCGAGCCCGGGACGGTCTGAGAGCTCGATCGCCCCATTGATGATCTGAAACGGTTCCCGGGTCAGTCGCTGGCCGTCCTGCCAGATCCAATGAGTATCGAT
>Ga0137412_10003752_pt1 | contig 12109 bp, 5 predicted proteins | sample CZODoug2_1_16fun_FD_122160 | JGI IMG/M metagenome (GOLD analysis project Ga0137412, IMG submission 122160) | Vadose zone soil fungal communities from Angelo Coast Range Reserve, California, USA - CZODoug2_1_16fungal (Hybrid Assembly) | ecosystem: Environmental > Terrestrial > Soil > Vadose zone...
CTGCTACTCCTGTTCGCTGCCCACGGCAACGCCCAGGTCCGCGTATGGGAAGGCACACTCGAACTGCCTGTTTATGAGGAGGGTGCGCCGGATTCGAATCCTTCCTTCGATCAATTCGCGACGAACCGGTTCAGCTATCCATATACGCTGAGGAAAGAAATTACGGATCAACGTATCGTTCACAAGCTCCGAGCGATCTATCTCGAAAACGAATATCTAAAGTGCTCCGTCTTGCCGGACATCGGCGGTCACGTGTATACGTGCGTGGACAAAATCAGTGGCCAGCCGATGTTTTACGCGAATCCGTCCATCAAGAAAGCGCGCATCGGCTATCGCGGTGCCTGGGCGGCTTTCGGCATCGAGTTTAACTTCCCGGTGTCGCACAACTGGATGTCGATGTCGCCTGTCGATTTTGCATTTGGGTCGCACGAAGACGGGACCGCGTCCGTCACGGTCGGCAACATCGATCGCGTCTACGGCATGGAGTGGTCCGTCGAGTTGATCCTGCGGCCGGGATCAACCGTGTTGCAACAACGCGTCCGCCTTGGCAATCGGAGCGATGTGCGGCATCGCTTTTATTGGTGGAACAATGCCGCCGTAGAGGTCTGGGATGATTCCCGCATCGAATATCCGATGCGGTTTGCTGCCGCACATGGATTTGCCGAAGTGCAGCGGTGGCCCGTCGATTCGCAGGGAAAAGATCTAAGCGTTATAAAGAATCAAACTGACGGCCCGGTTTCTTTGTTTGTCCACGGAAGCCGTGAAGGTTTCATGGGCATCTGGCATCCGCACACGAACGTTGGGACGGCGCATTTCGCGGAATACTCCGAGCTACCGGCGAAGAAGATTTGGTCGTGGGGCGTCGATGCCGACGGTCTCGATTGGCGGAAGGCGCTCTCCGACGACAACAGCGCGTATGCGGAAATCCAGGCAGGCCTTTTTCGGAATCAGGAAACTTATGCGTTTCTCGAACCGCGGCAGCACATCTCTTTTTCTGAGTATTGGATGCCGGTGCGTGGGACCGGCGGCATCTCCCGTGCGAATCTGGCCGGCGTTGTGCACCTCGAACGCAAAGGCAATGCGCTCGAGGCTTCCTTGAATGTAAATCAAAAGATTCCATCCGCGACTCTACAAGTGTTTGATGGAAACGTCTCGTTGTTCAGCGAAAAGGTTGACCTCACTCCCGAGAAAACTTGGAGCAAAAAAGTCGTTGTACCGAATGGCGATCGGAAACTCACGTTCGATCTGAAAGATGCTCACGGCGTCGCGCTTTTGCGTCAGACGGAAGGGAATTACGATTGGACTCCGGAATCGGAGATCAGCGTTGGTCCGCAATCCAACTACAGGATTCCCGGGGAGAATGCTCGGACGGAAGATGATTGGCTGCAATTCGGCAAAGCGGACGAATTGAACGGAGATTTGTTGTCCGCAGTCAAGACATACAATCAAGCTCTCAAGAAGTTCCCAACTAGTTACGAACTACTTAGATCCGCCGGCCGCCTGGATGCTGGGCTGAAAAGGTTTGAAGAAGCTGCGCCACGATTGGCATCGGCGCACGAGCGCAATACGACCGATGCGGAGATTTCCTACTATCTCGGAATCACGGAAGAATCGCTCGGGCACGAAGGCGCGGCAATAGACGCATTTGAGGCTGCGATGCGCTCCCCGTTGCACCGCGCCGCGGCGGCGTTGCGGCTCGCCGAGATGTACGCTCGGCACAATGACTTGGAACGGGCGGAAGACCTGATAGCCCAGAGCCGAAAGTCCGCGCCCGATGATTTGCGCGCTGCGGAAGAGCAGATCGCTGTACTCAATGCCAGGGGAAAAACCGAACTTGCCACACACCAAGCGAAAGAGATGTTTCGCAGCTTTCCTTCGAGTGCGTTCGTACTCGAAGAACTCAATATTCCGGACCTGCCACATTTGGCGGCTGACCCTTACCGCGTTTTGAATGTTGCCGCGGAGTACGCCCGATTGGGTCTGTACAAGAAAGCGCTGCGAGTTCTTTCGCGAGACTATCCTGCCGTCAATCCGGATCAGAGAGAGCCGGGAACTGTCCTGCCTCAAAACAATCCACTGGTTGCGTACTTTCGCGGCTACTGTCGCGAAAAAACGGGTGAGTCTGGTGCAAGCGATTACGCGCAAGCGTCGCGTCTTTCCACTCTCTACATTTTTCCCAGCACACTGGAAGACAAGTTGGCCCTGGAAGCCGCCTTGCGCTCCAATTCAAATGATCCGACGGCGCACTATCTGCTTGGAACATGGTTCTTCGCTCGCGCAGAAATCTCCGGCGCTTTGCGGGAATGGGAAGCAGCGCGCCAGCAAAATCCCAAAATTCCGGCCTTGCAGGCAAGTATTGGATTGGCACTCCTGCATGAAAGGCGCGACTTTGTCGACGCTTCGAAAGCCTTCGACGAAGGAATCCAATACGACCCGAAAAATATCGTGAACTATTCTGGCAACGCAGCAGCCATGAGTCTGACCGGAAAATCCTCTGCCGATCGAGTGAAAGCGCTCGAACGCTATCCTGATTTGAAGCAGATGCCCACGCCGCTCGTTTACGAACTCGCCTTAAGCCGCGCGGAAGCGGGAAACTATGAGCGAGCTATCGCCCTCTTTCACGAAAGATTTTTCGGACGAGAGGAAGGCGGCACCAACGTCAGGCAGGTCTGGATTGAAGTGAGACTCTCGCAAGCGGTCGGCTTGGCCAAAGCCGGCAGCTGCAAAGACGCCCTGAGCGTTACGCAAAATCTCGGCGCTCCTGTTTCCGGCCTCTCATTTACAAATGACGGACTCGAACCGATTCTCAAATCAGCAAGGACGAACTATTTGGTTGGCGAAGTTTATTCCGCTTGCGGTAAGAAGACGGAAGCGACCGGCAAATATCAATTGGCTGCGCAAGCGGCCGACACTTCTGAATTGGTGTGGGCCTGGGCCGCAGCCAAAAAGCTCGACGATTTTGACTCAGCGAAATGGCGGCAACGATTAGTCGACGCCGCCTCGCGAGCAGAATCCGCTTTGCCGTCAAGTTCCGCTTCGGGTTGGGGGCAATACGTGGCAGGAACGCTGAGAATCGCTGCGCGTGAGAAAGATCGAGGGGAGAAAATATTGCGCGAAGTCTTTCTCTTGCCGGACGCCAGGTTGTCTCATCACCTTGCCAGGCTAGCTCTTACCGGCGCTACGCCTCGATAACTTCGACGCCTTTTTTGCGTAGTCCTTCGCTGAATTCCGAAGGTGCTCGATTGTCCGTAATGAGCCGTTTAATCCGTTCAAGTGGACCAATCCTGGAAACGCTTCGCCTGCCGAGCTTACTGAAGTCCGCCACCACATTTACTTCCTTCGCGGACCGGATCATCACGTTGTTCAACTGCGCTTCTAGCAGATCAGGCGTGGATGGACCATTCTCCAGGTCGAATCCGTCCACCGCCAGGAAAAGGCGGTCCGCGTGAAACTCGTTCATCATTGCTTCGGCTTGTGGCCCCACAAACGAACACGACACTGGTCGCAAAAGACCTCCGATCATGATCAGTGAGATCCCGGGGCATTCCATCAGTTCGACGGCAATATTCAACGCATTGGTGATGACCGTCAGTGACGCTAGATTGAGCTTCTTCAGGTGGCGCGCTACTTCCGCAGTTGTCGTGCCCGAATCCAGAATAATTGTCTCGCCCGGCTTGACCATTTCCGCCGCGGCCCGCCCAATGCGAACCTTTTCGCTCCGGTGAAGAGTTTCTTTTGTCCGCAGGGGATAGTCCTGGGTCGCGACGAGCCGTCGTACCGCTCCGCCGTGCGATCGCACCACGGCCCCGATTGAGGCAAGCGCGTCCAGGTCGCTTCGTGCTGTAACAGCAGAAATCGCAAACTGCTTCACCATCTCCGCGACGGTCACTTGGCCATCTTGGTCAATCAAATCCAGCAAGTTTCTGCGTCTTTGTTCAGTTAAAAGGCGGGCTCTGGGAGACATTCACCGTTTTCCGTAGCCTCATATTATAAGGTCCATTTTCGACAACCGTCAAATGTCGAAAGTATCGGTCGCACAAATACTTTCGTCTGCTTTTCTTTGCTGATTTTTGCTCGCGCTTTATTATTGCGTTTGCTTTCTTATCATGGTACACCGTTTCTCAGATCTTTCCAGGGTGGAGGTTTCCTCTTGAGAACCAGAACTACGGCTTTGCTCATTTCCGTCTCTCTTCTATTTCTTTGTTCCGCAGGATTGGCTTTCGGGCAGGGAACTGACCTTGGCACCATTCGCGGAACAGTCACTGACGCTGGTGGCGGCGTGATTCCGGGAGCATCCGTGACGATCACTGATGCTCTGACGAACAGCGAACGGACAATCGCAACGAACTCCCTCGGCTACTACGAAATGTTTGGATTGAAGTCTGGCACCTATACGGTCACCGTGACCGCCCCCAGGATGTCCAAGGCCGAAATCAAGGATGTGGTCCTGAAGGGCAGCGACACCGCCACCGCCGATGCCGTACTCAAGGTGTCTTCCACACAGGAGAGCGTGGTCGTATCCGTCGAAGCTCCGTTGATAAACACTGAGGATCAAACAATCAGTCAATCGATTAGCAGTGAAGCTGTTACTCAGCTTCCGCGCGACAGCCGCGATGTCTATTCCTTCCTCTATTTGAATCCCAATATTACCCAGGGATCCGCGGATGGTGAGTTCAAGTTTCTCGGGGCCCAGAGCTATGGCGGAAGTTTCTCGCTTGATGGCCAGCGTTCCAACGGCGGCATCTTCGGAGAACCGACTTCCAGCAAGCCTTCGCTCGAAGCCGTCGGCGAGGTCAACATTCTTACCACGGACTTTAGCGCGGAATACGCCGGGGTTGCGAACATTCGTGTTTCGACGAAACGCGGCGGTTCCCAGTACCACGGTTCCGCCGTTTACAACAACAAGAACTCGGCACTCGCCGCGTGGACTCTCGACGATTTGAACGGCAAAGCCAATTTCGTTCCTACCGCGTTCCAGAGCAAGTATCCTAACCCGTATTTCAATACCAATGACATTGGCGGCTCGTTTGGCGGACCGATCCCCCATATTAAAAAGACTTGGTTCTTTACGTCGTATGAGCGCGACTACGACGTAAACACAGTAAAGTTCCAATCGAGCACCGTCCCCCACCCTGCGCTCTACACGGGAGACTTTTCCGGTTTGACCGATAGGCCCAATACAGACCCAACATGTGTGCCGGGAGCAGTTACCTCTGCAAAACCTGTGGTGCCCTCCAGCGTCGCCCCCGGGCTAACGGCGCAAGAAATAGCCACCGATACGGAATTGGTGACCGACTGTGCCGGAAATACCACGCAGCGGTTCATCACAATCCCCTCCCGACTTCTCAATTCTTCCACCCAGGCGCTCATCAATACGTATTTCCCGAAGATTGGTACCAGCGCCCCCATAAATCCTGCAAACGGCCGCATCATTGGGGGGTATCAAACGATTCTGCCGGGGCGCTCTACTCTTGACACTGGCGTTCTCCGCATAGACCACGACTTCTCCGAAAGCAATCACCTTTACGGCGTTTACAACGTTTCCTCACAGATCAGCGCGCAGAATCCCGTGGTCAATCCCTACACAGGCCTGGGCCTGATTCAAAGAGATCGACGCAACAACACGATTTCTCTTTCCTACATTCATGGCTTTTCCCCGAGTGTGATCAACGAACTGCGTGGCGGATTCAATCGCGAAAACCTGCTGCAGCACAGCAACACCACGTTGGAAGGCTTTCTTTCCAGCATCGGATTTGACCAGAGCGATATCGACGCTTACGGCGCTGTAACAGGCCCCTTTGCGCTCTCCACGTTCGGACATCCCGCGGTGAATTTCAGCGGTACGTTTGCCACGTTCACCAACGGTGGAAGAAACACGTTCCGCCCGCTGAACCAGCACCTCGTGACATACGGCGACACTCTTACCTGGATCCGCGGTAAACACACTTTCCGGATGGGCGGAGACATGGTCTATGACTCGGCTCAGGACGGCTTTGCCCTGAATCGCGGAAACCCGCGCGGCACGATGACCTACGCGGGAGCAGGGTTGACCCCGTTCACCAACTTCTTGCTGGGCTTGCCTCCAAGCAGCGTGAGTACGGTGTCGAAGCCGCGGCCCCCCATGGATGTCCATAATTGGGAGAACGGGTTCTTTTTCCAGGATGCCTGGAAGTTGAGCTCTCGTATCACCCTGAACCTCGGTCTACGCTATGAACTCATCACTCCGTTTATCGACAAGAACGACTTGATCGCCAACTTTGATCCGAACTTTGTCGACCCGGCCACCGGCCAACTCGGCCGCTTCGTCATTCCATCCAATAAAACACTCAACTTTCTCGATTCTCGCATCGTCAATTTCGGCTATGTTTTGGCTGGTCAGTCCGGCCTGGACGTTGGCCGTGGCGTGGTGCGTACTGATAAGAACGATTGGGCTCCGCGAGTCGGAATCGCCTGGCGCATCGGCCAGAATTCCGTAATCCGGGGCGGATACGGTATCTATTATCCGACGTCCGCTGCGCAAGGCATTCGCGATCCCATCGCCACCAACCCTTTCAACCAGGGCATTACGAAAACCAACACTTCAGTTCCGTTCGACGGTTGGCCGGGGGACGGGGCGCATGGCTTCAGTCCTCTGACCGGCGGCGCGGTGCGTGCCACCGGCAATGTTCCCGCGGTGAACGTCGTGCCGTGCGACATTCACCAACCACGCATTCACCAGTAGAACGCTACCTACGAGCGCGAAATTGGTTGGGGCAGCGCGGTTCGCTTCTCCTATCTGGGTTCAACCATGCACGGCCTGATCGCAGGCAAAGACTTGAACGAAGTTGCGCCGAGTGACTCGCCTTTCGGCACCAGCACAGGAGATGGCGTCACTGCCTGCGATCCGGTAGACGCGGCGGACTGCGAATTCTCGGATGCAGATCTGGCTCGATATCGCTTTCCGGGACTTGGTGACTTCATACTGAGCTACGGAAACTATGGCCACGCGCAATCGAACGCATTTCAAACACAAGTCGAACGTCGCTATAAGAACGGTTTTATGTTCATGGCGACGTATACGTATCTGGACCAGAAATCCACCGCCCTCGACACAGGGAATTCCAGCCTCGGTGGCATTACATATAATCCTTTCCAGCCTGACAGCGACTATGGAATTGATGGATACATTTCGCATCATCGTTTTGTCGCCTATGGTATCTACGATCTGCCGGTAGGCAAAGGGCGCAGATTCGGTGCCAACATGTCTCGTGCGGCCGACTTGATTGTTGGCGGCTGGCAAACCTCATTCAACATGTTCGCCAAGTCTGGAACCGGCTTCACTCCCTTCTGGACATGCGACGACTGTACAAATAGTGACGCCCCAGTGCTGCCCGGCAATATTGGTGTCACTTCACTCGACGCCGTTGGCGACTTCAATGCCGAGCCTTCATACCGCCCACTCGTCTTGGATAACAATTTCAACCACAAGAATGGAGACCAGATATGGAATCCGGATTCCTTCGCGCCACCCACGGTAGGAGCGGACGTCTTCAGCAATCCTCAAGTGGCAAAGCGCAACCTGCTCTGGGGACCTGGGACGTGGGGTGTAAATCTGGGCTTACATAAGGACTTTCATTTGAACGATCGTATTGGCATTCAGTTGGGAGCGGACGTCGATAACGTCTTTAACCATCCATTGTTCTCACCGAACTCTGATGCAGGCGGTGGTGGCGGGGAATTCGCATGGTTGGGATCATTCACTGTTCGTGTCGACCCGGCCACGCTCAAAGTCTTGCCGATCGCCCCGGCAGACATAACACGCAATGACAATTTTGGCCGTCTGATCAGCAGTTTTAGCCAAGAGGGTATCGACAATCGCCGTACGGTGCGGTTGCGGTTGCGCATTACGTTCTAGACGTCCTCATTTCTCAAAACGGATAGCAAAAGCGGGCGGCTCACTGGGCCGCCCGCTTTTGCAGAAGCCACAATTGGTTGCCAGTCGGCTGGACCGGCGTGTCGCAATGACGGCGCTATGGCTCCACAATTTGATGAATCTGATTGGCGGGTAGATCCTTCAACACCTGGCGGACGCCGCTGGGCCAGCGTATTTCGAGCTGCTTCACGGTCTTGGATTTACCGAGACCGAAGTGCGCGCGTGGATCACGTGACGCTCCGAATCCCGCGCTCGTCGAGACAATGTCGTACTGGCTGTTTCCGTCCTCGGTCGTCACTTTCAGTTGAGCGCCGATTGCCATACGGTTGCTCTTGGTTCCCGCCAATCGAAAGATCACCCAACTATTGTCATTCGATGTCACATTGCGGAGGATTCTGGCTTTTCCGTTCAAGACAGTCACGACGATGTCCATGTGTCCGTCGTTGAACAGGTCGCCGATTACCGCACCGCGATATGGCTCGGAGACCTGCATTGCGGGGCCAGCCTGCGCCGCCACATCCGCGAACTTCATTTTGCCCAGATTGCGGAAAATAGAGTTCGGTTCAGCGTAAGTGCGATTGGAAAATTCAGAAATATTGTCGAGGACGTTGCCTCGAGCTACAAAGAGATCCTTTAAACCGTCGTTGTCGAAGTCGGCGACGCCGTTCGACCAGCCTGACATTTCGAGTGTTGGCCGCGCCAGTCCACTGCGCCCGGTAACGTCAAGGAAAATGCCGTCTCCGCGATTACGGAACAGAGGAAAGGTTTCCAATTCGGTAGCGGTGTGCCAAATGTCTGGAAAGCCGTCATTGTCCAGGTCGCGAAACTCTGCACCCATGCCAGAGACGGCCTTGCCATTTTCGGTATAGGCAACGCCGACATCCATGGCCACCTCTTCGAAGGCTTTGCCTTTCAGGTTATGAAAGAGCGAGTTGGGCATGTTGTCGTTGGCGACGAAAATGTCAAGGAAGCCGTCCCCGTCGTAATCGTTGAAGCCAATCCCCATCCCCTTACCCAGTTTTTTGGAAATGCCCGTCTCGTCCGAAACGTCGGTAAATGTACCGTCGCCGTTATTGCGGTAAAGCGTAGAGGGAAGCGGCGCGTAAAACTTGGGGTGGCAGTAAGACCGCAGACGCCCTCCGCTCAGGCACACCGGATCCTTGTTGACTTCCCAAACGCAGTAGTTCGCCACGAACAAATCCAGTTTGCCGTCGTTGTTGTAGTCGAACCAGCCGGCAGCGGCGCTCCACATCTTCTTGCCCTTGTACATCGGCGAGCCCACGCCGGCCGTATCCGTCACGTCCGTAAAAGTTCCGCCATGATTGTTTCGATACAGATGATTCTTGGTCACGCTGGCAATGAAAATATCGGGCCAGCCATCGTTATCGAAATCGCCGACTGCGACTCCCATATCGTAACCATCGCCCGCCAGGCCGGCCTTTTCCGTCACGTCTGTGAAGGTCCCATCGTGGTTGTTGTGGTAGAGGCGGTTGTAGTATTTCGGAGAGTCCTTCGTCAGCGATGGAATTGCAGCTCCGTTGAGGAAGAAGATGTCCAGGTATCCATCGTTGTCGTAATCGAGCAGGGCGATGCCCGAAATCATCGTTTCGGGTTGATTCTTGTTCGGAGTTGGACTGCTGTTCTCGAGAAAGTTCACACCGGACTTTGCGGTGACGTCTTCGAAACGGATGGTGCTGGTGTGGTCGGCTTGCGCTGCAACTATGTTTGTCGCTGCCAGAGTGACTGTCGCCGCCAAAGTAAGAATGCGCCCGCGCATGGTTCGACGGGAGTTTAACACGTCACGCGAGTTCCCATCGAAGTCGTCTGGGATTGGTTAGCGGTCCGCGGCATCAACCAAGGCTTTCAGACGCTCGAACTCGGTTTGCTCGCGCTCAGCTTCGCTTTTTCGGCCAGCTTTCCACAAAGCGCGGGACAGCGCAAAGCGAGCGTCGGGACTGCCGGGAGCGAGTTTGACCGCGGTTTGCAATTCTTGCAGCGCACGGTCGATTTTTCCAGTTTCCGCGCACAACCTGCCATACGCTACATGCGCGACGAAATTGTTTGGCGCCAACCCGACAGCCTCTTTCGCATAGTTCAGACCCTCCTGGTAATCGCCCGTGCGGAGAAACTCAAGAGCGACTTGGATGCGCGGCGCTGCGTCTGAGGGCGACACTTCGATCTCCCGTCGGAATGCATCAACGGCGAGGGCTGGATGCTCCTTTAGCAGGAACACACCATACATGTAGTTCACGCCGGGTTGGGATGCGTAGAGTGCCGCCAGTTGCTTCAACTCGTTTTCGGCTGCCACGCGATCCTGTAAGGCGATCAACGCCTGAGCGCGTCCGGCGGCGCGAACCAGTGGGATCTGCTCTTCCGTTAGCTTTGAAGGGAGATTGGGCAGGCGCAGCGCAGCGATTCCGAAGGCGTCCAACAGTTCGAGGTCTGCGAACACCGCGTCTTTCGGGGTATCACGATTTGCAGCAGCGATTTGGTTGGCGGCCAAAGTCAATCGCTTGAGAGCGAGTTCGGGATTGCCCATGTGAGCGTTCAGAATCCCGTCGTGCAACAGCACCTCGCGGACGAAAGCCGGATCGGTCCCTACACCGAGCTTTAAACTGGTTTCGAGCGCTGTGAGAGCTTTCGCGTAATCAGCCAACTGAAATTCGCTGAGGCCCAGCATCGCGAACCCGGGACCCGGTTGTTTTTTTTCCGCTGACACGAAATGAGCGAAGGCGTCGCGCGCTTCTGCAAAGCGCTGCGCATCAAACAACAGCGTTCCGAGATGCCACCAGCCCTCCGACCAGCCAGGTTGCAGCTTGGTGGCGCGGTCATACAAGCGAAGCGCTTCGGAAATTCGGTCGGCGTCTAAAGCAGCCTGCGCGCGCGCCTTCAACTCCTCGAAAGACTCGTGGTTTGAGTTTCTCCCCAATTGCTTGTTACTACCAATCTGCAGCGGATATGCATCTAGTGCGGTTCCGCAAGACGATATTGCCCAAAACATGACTGCCAGGAGAGGGCCAAGAACGATTTTGTGGCCAGCGACTTTCATTTTGTGGACCGCGCAACCCCCATTTGAAGGTATTCAGCACACTAACATCCAACATTCAGCGGCGGACTTCAAGGTCGCGGAATAGGAAATAACGTGAGGGAACTACATATCCGTAGCGACCGAGGACTTACGCGAGTACCGTCACTAACAAAGACTCGACAGGAATCGCTGGAAAAAATCGTTCTTGCGGTATTAAATTAGCCTGTTGATCGTAAAGGTTTGTTCCGGAGGTCTGGAGCCATGAAACGATTGTTCACCTCTCTCATTGTCTTGCTGTTTGCTGCATTGTGCAGCGCAGCCCAGAGTCAACCCCAAGCGGCGAATCCTGAGCAGTCCAATACGACTCTCCGTTCGACCGCCCAAGAGGTTTTGCTGGATATGGTTTTCCGGGACAAAAAAGGCAAGACGATTCGCGATGTTCGACCTGAAGAAATTCACATTCTAGAGGACGGCGTCGAGCAGAATCTGGCGTCATTCCGCTTGGTAGAAGGCGCCAACGCGGAGATTAGCGTGCCGGGCACAACCACTGCACCAGGCCGTGTAGACCCGATGCGCGAAATACGGCTCGTTACGTTGGTGTTCGAAGGACTGGACTCCGAAGGGAAGCGATTTTTTCGTCAGGCACTCAAAGACATTCTCGACATGGCGCCCGAGCAGAATCTGTACTTCTCCATTCTAACGGTCGACCAGAAATTGCACGTGGTCCAGCCTTTCACTGCCGACCACGCGGCATTGTTGAAGAGTCTGGATCGGTCGATGATGTGGTCTTTTGTCCAATATGAGAATCAGTCGACCGAGGTAAAACAGTCCCTAAAGCAAGAGCTCTCCGGAGGCGAGCCGCAATTGCAAGTCGCTCCGACGGGCGGTGCTAGTCCGGCGCAAGTGCAGAGCCTCGTCAACTACCGGATGGCCAAGATGCAGTACGACATGATCGAAGCCGCCGAAGCTACCGACCGCGCATACAATGCGCGCGCCACGATTGACGCATTGATGACGCTGGTGCGGGCACAGTCGCAACTTCCAGGCCGCAAGGTCGTTCTGTATTTCAATCCTTGGCTCTTCATACCCGAGGTTGTCAAAGAGCAATACAACAATCTTATAAGTACGGCGAATCGCTCGAACGTGAGCTTTTATACCGTCGATCCGAA
>Ga0137412_10003753_pt1 | contig 12109 bp, 11 predicted proteins | sample CZODoug2_1_16fun_FD_122160 | JGI IMG/M metagenome (GOLD analysis project Ga0137412, IMG submission 122160) | Vadose zone soil fungal communities from Angelo Coast Range Reserve, California, USA - CZODoug2_1_16fungal (Hybrid Assembly) | ecosystem: Environmental > Terrestrial > Soil > Vadose zone...
GCTGTCGTCAATCCTGGCGATGCTCCGACTCCGCCACATTGAGCAAGCTCGACTACGCCGAGGGTGGGCTGGGACAACCGGACCGCACGACCGGGGAGCAGGAGGTCACTGTGCGGGGCCTTGGACGAGTCTTGATCTCCCAGTGGTTCACCGTGGTCTCCGGGCTGCTGCTGAGCATGGCGGCGGGGGCTCTGGTGTTCGCGCTCGTCCCGCCGAGCTACACCTCGAGCGGCACAGTGGTTGTGACGGCGCCCGCGCGGCCCACCAACAAGCCGGCGAACCCGCTGCTGGCGTTCAACTCCGGTCTTGATATCACCGCCTCGATACTGCTGCAGTCCCTGAGCAGCCCACTACTGCCCTTCCGGATCGGGCTGGTGGCCGGCCAGGACACGGTGACGATGAAGAACGGGGGCACTGGTTCATCGCCCACCACCGGCCCGTTCATCAGCATCACCGCGCAGAGCCCGGACGCGGTGCGCAGCCCCGCGATTGTCTCGTGGGTCATCGACCTCGCCCGGCGGGACCTGGCCGACCGGCAACGCGCCCTGAAGGTGGCCAACCGCGTGGCCGCTACGTTGCAGAGCGTGGTCGATCCCACGCCGGCCAAGCCGGTCTGGCTCGTTCCGGTGAGCGCGACCGGGGGCGCGCTGCTGCTCGGGCTGATGATCACCACCGGCGCGGCCTGCGGGATCAACCGGGTGGCGACCAGCCGACAGCGGCACGAACTCGCCCCGGTGGTGCCCCTCGACGGCGTCGGCTACCCACCGACCACCCGGAAGCCACAGCCGCTCACTCCGGCCATGCAGCCCGCCGTCGTCGGGCTCAGCACCGACGGCCGGCATCGCAGGACCGGCTGACCAGGGTCAACGCCTCCTCCGCTGCCCTCCGTGTTGGACTGTTACCGGGTCGCTGGGCAGGACGCGGTCGAGTTGGCTGCGCGAGCTGATGCCGGTCTTGGTGAACACCTTGCGCAGGTGGTACTGGACGGTGTGCGCGCTGATGAACAGGCGGATGCCGATCTCCGGATTCGATAGCCCGTCGCGGGCCAACCGGGCGATCTGGGCCTCTTGGGCAGTCAGCTCCCCATGCGTGGCGGGAAGGGTCCGATTGTGGGTGGTCGTGCCAGTGGCCCGCAGTTCATGCCTGGCCCGCTCAGCGAACGCCGCTATGCCCATCGCCTCCAGCATGCTGTGGGCGGAGCGCGCCGGTCTCGCGCGCGAGCTGGACGTACCGGGCGGAGAGCAGCTCCCAGCGCTCGTCGCCCGGTACCGACCCGGCACACCGCGACTACGCCAGCCTCGCCGACTTCGCCGACCCGGACGGCAACACCTGGGTGATCCAGGAAATCGGCCACCGCCCGTCCCAGAGCGCCAGCGGCGGCCAGCCCCCGGACTGATCCAGGAGTGGTCGCTGGATCTGGCTCCGGCGCGCTGCTGGGTTGGGCGGTGGCTGTTAGTGCGGGCTGTCTCCTTGGTGTCGTCGGCGTTGATAGTGGCGGGTGGCGCGGACCCGGTTTCCGCAGGCGGTGGAGCACCATTCGCGGCGGGCGTGATCTTTGACGTAGTACAGGATGCAGTTCGGTGACGCGCAGGGCTGGATGTGCGGGGCGCGCGGGCCGGAGAACAATTCGACGGTGTCCGCCGCGATCTCGCCGATCGTGGCGGTGATCGGGGCGGCGTGGGAGCACAGCTGGGCACGCGGCTGGGTGTCCCAGCGCAGCTCGGTCCACAGCGACGCCGCGCGGATATGCCGGTTGAGCCGGTCGAGGGCACCGGCGTCGGGTCGAGCGCCCCCCGCGCTCGCGGCGGCGAGGCTGTGGATGCAGTCGCGAAGATCGCGAGCCGCCGAAAGATGGGCCTCGCTGATCGTGATCAGGTCCTCGTCGGCCAGCGGTATCCGCAGCCGTGACCGCAGTTGCGTGAGCCAGGCCCCCAGCAGCTCGACAGAGCCGAGGCCGTCGCGGGGGAGGCCGCGGGTCAGGTAGCGGGTGTTGGCCAGCTCCAGCGGCAACGGCTCGCCAAGCATCGGCCCCGGGTAGTCCATCACGGATCAAACCTCCGATTCTCATGCTAGCTCACCTATTGAACCGTTAGATCCAGCCTGGCATGCTAACGGGAGGTGATAGATTTTTCCGTTAGAAGCAGAGGAACAGGGCCGATGAGCCAGACGACGAACCGCCGCTACCGGATGCTCCGACGCCCGTTGGGCGCGATCACCTCGGACGATCTCGAATTCGGCGAGGAACCCGTCCCCTCGATCGGGCCGGGCCAGGCGCTGATCCGCACCGTGTGGCTCTCCCTCGACCCGGCCAATCGGGTCTGGATGAGTGAGATCCACTACAAGATGCCGCCGGTACCTCTCGGCGGTGTGATGCGGGGCTTCGGCATCGGGGAAGTGATCGAGTCCCAACGCGAGGACATGAAGGTCGGCGACCTGGTGTCCGGAATTACCGGTTGGGCGGACTACGCGGTCGCCGATGCGGCGAATCTTGTGCCGTTCACCGTGTTGCCCTCGCCGCTGCCCGGCCCCCTGGGCAGCCTGCTCGGCGCGTTGGGGCACACCGGCGTCACCGCCTATCTGGGTGTGCACGACATCTGCCGGCCTCGCGAGGGGGAGACCATGGTGGTGACCGCGGCGGCGGGCGCGGTCGGGTCGGTGGCCGGGCAGATCGGCAAGGCGCGCGGTGCGCGCGTGGTCGGCACGGCGGGCTCACCCAGCAAGTGCGATCACGTAGTCCGCGCGTTCGGTTTCGATGCCTGCGTCGACTACCGTGACCCACACTGGCGCGAGCGAATCGACGCGGCCACCCCTGACGGGATCGACGTCATCTTCGAAAACGTCGGCGGCGAGATCCTCCAGCACCTGCTGACCCGACTCAACGTCGGCGCACGCATCGCGCTGTGTGGACTGATCGCCGACTACAACAGCTACGGCTCACCCGGGCCCGGTCAGCAGACGCGGATCGGCCTCGAGCGGATCCTCATGAGCCGCGCGCTGCTCGGGAGTTTCCTCGTGCTCGACCATTCCGACCGATTTCCAGAGGCCTTCAGTTATCTCGCCGAGCTGATGGACGCGGGCAAACTCACCCACGACGAGACCGTCATCGACGGGCTCGAGCACGCCCGCGACGCGCTCAACCAAATGTTCACCGGAACCAACACCGGCAAGCTCCTGATCAAGGTCGCCGAGCCGACCCGTCCGCCAACCGTCGCCGCGACAGCCTCGGGCACATGAGTCGACCCTCCACCTGGGAGAGCAGGGTCACCGGTCGGCCCAGTCTCCTGGTTCATAACGGCGGGGCCGGCGCGATGGGCACTGCGCTGCCTGTGCGCATGCTCTTGTCCGCCGCGTTGGCCAGCACGAGTGCGGCGCGGCCGTCGGCGAAGCCGGGCTCAAGCGGGCCGCCCTTTTCTACCGCCGTAATGAAATGATCCAGCTCAGCTCGGTAGGTCGGGCCGTAGCGCTCCAGGAAGAAGCCCGAATATGGCCCCGCGGCCTCGGTGCGCCCAGGGCCGGCGTAGCGCACGCTCGTGGGCAGCTGGTTGTGTACGGCGAGCATTCCGGTACTGCCGAAGGCCTCGAGCCGCTGGTCGTAGCCGAACGCGCAGTGCCGGCTGTTAGCGATTTGGCAGAGAGCGCCGCCGGCCGACCGCATGATGACTACGGCGGTGTCGATATCACCACATTTCTCGACGTAGTCTTCGACCAGGTTGGCGCCCATCGCCTGCACCTCGACGACTTCGCCCAACATGAACCGCGCCAAGTCGAGGTCGTGAATGGTCATGTCACGGAAGAGCCCGCCGGACTTCGCAATGTACTCAGCCGGTGGCGGCGCCGGGTCCCGACTGGTGATCGCCAACTGCTCGAGCCGGCCGATCTCTCCGGCTCGGATACGGTCGCGCACCTCTCGGATTGAAGAGTCGAAGCGCCGGTTGAATCCAACCATCACGAGCGGCTCGGCTGCTCCGATCTCGGCCCAGCAGGCGTCAACCCGGGCGATGTCGAGATCGATGGGCTTCTCGCACAAGACGGCCTTGCCCGACCGGACCGCACGGGCCAGCAGGTCGACGTGTGTGGGCGTCGACGAGGCGATGACGACCGCGTCGATGGTTGGGTCGGCCAACACCGCCGCGGTGTCCGCGGTGGCGCTCGTTGCGTGCTGGGCCGCGAGTTCCCGCGCTATGTCCTGCATCGGGTCGCACACCCACGCCAGCTCGGCCCGCGGGTGACTGGCGATCGCGTCGGCGTGGACGCGGCCGATTCGGCCGCAGCCGAACAGCGCAATTCGCATGAGGAGCTCCTTCGCTCGGGATGGGCGCGGTTCACGGCGCCGGTGCGCTGACCTGGACGGCTGCGTGGTCTGGTCATCGCCCCGGTACCGCCGAGTACACATCGGGATTGGCCACATGCTCGGCGTGCCCGCCCGCGAGGACCGTGGCCAAGCCCTCGGCGAGCTCGATGCAGGTTTTGCGCCAGCCCCGCGCCGAGATCCCCATGATGTGCGGGGTGAGCACCACGTCGGGATGCCGGAACAGCGGATGCCCGTGCGCCGAGGGCGGTTCTGGGTCGTAGACATCGAGCCCCACGCCCGCTAGCCGCCCGGCGACGAGCGCGGCATAGGCGGCGTCGAGATCGAGCAGACCGCCACGCCCGCAGTTCACCACGACGGCCCCAGGCTTCACTTGATCTAGCGCGGTGGCCCCGAGCAGGTGGCGGGTCTGTTGGGTCAGCGGTGCGTGCAGGCTGATCACGTCGGAACTGCGCACCAGTTCGGGCAGCTCCAACATCGAGACGCCCTCCACCGCGGACGGCTCGAGATAGGGATCGGTGACCGCTACGCGGGCGCCGAAGCAGCGGGCCAGTTCGGCTACCCGACTCCCGATCCGCCCATATCCGATCAACCCCACCGTGGCTCCGTCGAGGTCACCGGCGGTGAATCGGCCACGCTCGCCCCAGCGGCCCTCCCGGACTAGCTCGGTGAATCTCCCGAGGCGCTTGAGCAGGTGCAGGATCAACGCCAATGTTCCCTCGGCGACCGCGCGGGTTCCAGCCGTCGGGGTGACCACGACAGGCAGCGCCCGGACACTGGCCGCGGCCAGGTCGATGCGGTCGACGCCGATGCCGGTGCGTCCGATGACCCGCAGTTTCGGCGCCGCGTCCAGGACCGCCTGGTCGACGGTGCTGGTCGCCCGGGCGAGCAGGCAGATCGCGTGCGGCAGCAGCTCACGTGCCTCGGCCGCCGTTTCCGCGGTGATCACCTGCCCGAACGGTGCGAGCCGGTTTGCGATGAGATCATCGACCGGCCCCATCGCGAGGATGATGTCGCCGCTCATGGCTTCCTGCCCGGTAGACGTGGCGTCGCGATGCTCACTTGAACCACCTCTGGGCGGCGCGGGCGGTTTCGTACTCACGTCGTTTCTCTTGCACGACCGGGTCTTTGGATACCTCGGCGGGGGCGACGTCCCACCACACCCCACTGGGTGGCAGGTTCTCCTGGGGCGCGGTCGGCACCACGATGACGGTGGGACCGGCGTGCTCGCGGGCCGTGCGTAGCGCTTCCCGGGTCTGCTCGGGGGTGGCGGCGGTGAACGCGGTTGCGCCGAGTCCGCGCGCGACCGCGGCCAGATCGAGCTGGACGTAGTCCCCGGTCAGCCCGCTCGTGTCGGGCTCGTCGGTGCGGCGTCGGAACTCGTTGCCGAAGTCGCGTCCGCTGGTGTGTAGTTGCAGGCGCCGGATCACCTGGAAGCCGTGGTTCTCCGAGATCACCACGGTGATCTTCAGGCCTTCCTGCACGGCGGTGACGAGCTCAGTCGGTTGCATGAGGAAGGTGCCGTCGCCGATGAAGGTGATCACTTCGCCCTGGGGCTGGGCCATCCGCACCCCGATGCTGGCGGGCAGCTCGTAGCCCATGCAGGAGAAGCCGAACTCCAGGTGGCAGTCCCGGCCGAGGGTCGCGTCCCATACCTTGAGCAGGTCTCCAGGCGGCCCGCCAGCGGCGGCCACCACTGTGTCGCCGGAGCGGGCTTCATCCTGCAGTACGCCGATGAGCTGCCCTTGGCTCATCAGGCCGCCGGCCGTGCCGGACAACGCCTCCGCGCGCCTGGGCCGCCAGTCCTCGGCGAGCACACGTGCCCGCGCGATCCATTCCGCGCGCGGTGCCGCGTTGGCTTGGCGGGCGGCGTCCCGCAGCGCGGCGAGGGCAAGTTTGGCGTCCGCGACGACCCCGGCGGCACCCTGTTTGACCGCGTCGTGCTCGGTGACGTTGATCGAGGCGAACCGGACCGTCGGGTTGGCGAACAGCGACTGCGAGCCGGTTGCGAAGTCGGTGAGCCGGGTGCCGATGTGCAGGATGAGGTCGGCCTCGGCGGCGAGGGTGTTCGCGGCGGGATTGCCTTCGAGGCCGATCCCGCCCATCTGCCACCAGCTAGAGGTTTGCACCGCGCCCTTGCCGCCGAAGGTCTCCACCACGGGCAGGCCGAACTCTTCCGCCAAGGCCGCCAGCTCGGCGGCGGCGCCGGAATAGTGCACACCGCCACCCGCGATCACCAGGGGCCGGGCCGCGCCGGCGAGGAGAGCGGCGGCCTGGGTGATCTCGTCGGGGTGCGGGGCACGGCGGCGGATCGGCCAGTCCGTGGGGGCGAAGAACTCCTGGGGGAAGTCGTGGGCCATCGACTGCACGTCCTGAGGTAGCGACACCACTACGGCCCCGGTCTCTGTGGGGCTGGTCAGTACCCGCATAGCCTCGGGCAGCGCGGTGAGCAGCTGCTCGGGTCGGGTGATCCGGTCGAAGAATCGCGATACCGGGCGGAAGGCGTCGTTGACGGTGGTGTCCCCGGCGCTCGGGTGCTCGAGCTGCTGCAGTACGACGCCTTGGCGGCGGGTCACGTAGGTGTCGCTGGGGAACAGCAACACCGGCAGCCGGTTGATCGTGGCCAACGCGGCGCCGGTGACCATGTTGGTCGAGCCGGGCCCGATCGAGGCCGTGACGGCCATCGTCGACGCGCGCCGGGTTGCCTTGGCGAACCCGACCGCGATGTGCACCATCGACTGCTCGTTGCGTCCCTGGATGTAGGGCAGGTGCTCGGCGTACTCCTCCAGCGCCTGGCCCATCCCGGCGACGTTGCCGTGGCCGAAAATGCCGAGCATCCCGGTAATGAGCCGTCGGCGTTCCCCATCGGACACGCTGTACTGACTCCCGAGGTACAGCACCACGGCCTGTGCCGCGGTCAGACGGACGGTCCCCATGATTCCTTCTTCCCTGTTCGAGTGTGGGCGCGCGTGGTGTCGCGCGGTTATCCGTGCAGGACGACCGTTTTCACCTCGGTCATCTCCGCCACGGCTGCGCGCGGGCCTTCCTTGCCGATCCCGCTGGCCTTGAGCCCGCCGTAGGGCATCAGATCCGCACGCCACAGCGGTGACCAGTTGACGTGGACGTTGCCGGCCTCCGCGTCTCGGGCGAAGCGGATCGCGTGCGACACATTTCGGGTGAAGATGCCCGCGCCGAGCCCGTAGCGGGTGGTGTTGGCCAGTTCGAGCGCCTCGTCGATCGAGTCAGCCGCGGTGACGGCAACGGCGGGGCCGAACAGCTCCTCCTGGCTGAACGCCGAATCCGGGTGCACCCCGGCGACGATCGTCGGCTCTACCACCGTGCCCTCGCGCTCGCCGCCGCGCAGGATCTTCGCCCCGTCGGCGGCGGCCTGGTGGATGGCGGCATGCACCCGATCCGCCTCGCGCTGGGTGATCAGGGGCCCCATCGTCGTCTGCGCGTCGACGGGGTCGCCGGTGCGGATCCGCGCCACGTTCTCCTCCAGTGCGTCGAGGAAGTCGGCGGTGACGCCGCGGTCCACGATCACCCGCTGGACCGAGATGCACACCTGCCCGGCGTTGGCATAGCCGCCGACCGCCACGGAGGCCGCGGCCAGTTCCAGATCCGCATCGGGCAGCACAACAACCGGGCAACTCGCGCCCAGCTCCAGCGACAATTTCTTCACCCCGGCGATCCGGGTGATGCGTTCGCCGACCTCGGTACTGCCGGTGAAGCTGATCTTGCGCACTCGGGGGTCGGCGCACAGCACATCGCCCAGCTCGCGGCCCGGCCCCGGGAGCACCGACAACGCCCGCGGCGCCAGACCGGCATCCAGCAGGATCTCGGCCAGCAGCAACGCGGTCAGCGGCGTGGTGCGGGCCGGCTTGAGCACCACCGCGTTGCCCGCCGCCAGTGCAGGCGCGATCTTGTGCAAGACCAGCAGCAGCGGGAAGTTGAACGGGGTGATGGCCACGACGACCCCACACGGTTGGCGCAGCGTGAAGCCAAGTTTCGACCGGCCCGCCCCCTTGTGTGCGTCCAGCGGCAGTGACTCGCCATACAGCTGGCTGCCCTCGTAGGCCGACAGGCGCAGGATCGCACCCGCGCGGGAGGCCTCGGCGGTCGCTTCGGCCAGGGTTTTGCCGCTCTCTGCGCTGATCGTGCGGGCCAGTTGATCCACCCGCTGGTCGGCCAGCGTGGCGGCCTGATGCAGGATCTCCTGCCGGTCATAGGCGGTCGTCAGCCGCTGGAGCTGGGCGCCCTCGGCGGCGGAATCCAGCGCCCGCTGGGCGTCGGCGGCCCCGGCCACCGCCACGGTGTCGACGACCTCGCCCGAGTAGGGGTTGCGGACCTCCTCCTGCGTGCCGCCACTGGTCCATTCTCCAGCCACAAACATCCTCATCCGGAACTCCTGACTCGTCCGACCATCGCGATACACCCGAACTGGAACGCTCCGCGGAGCCGGGCGCGCTGGTCCGCGGCCCGGACCGGGCCGAATGCCGTGCAGAGATGAGGACCTCACCGGCGGCTGACCGCATCGCTTCGGCCCGGATTACCGCGGCTGCCACCAGCCCCATCGCGCTCGTGGCGTGGCCGAGGCCGCGGTGACATCGCCACCTCATCTTCTGTTTATATATGAGCGCTCAGTTCATGTTCAAAAAACATATCTCTGGCCGCAGCTCGACGTCAACGGGCCAAACAGGGGACCTACCCGGCCTTGCCACCCTGGTCCCGTCCATATAAAATCGAGATGTTCATATTTGAGCAAACTGATCGCTGACTCAGCGCGGAAGTCGGGTGTCACGGATGAAGAAGATGCGTGCGGTCATCGAGGCCGAGCAGGCCAGCCTGGGGACCTTTCTGTCCCTCGGATCTCCGATGACCGCTGAGGCCTGCGCGGTCGGCGGCTTCGACTGGGTGCTCATCGACCTCGAGCACGGCGCGGGCGACGAAACCGCGATGGCCGCCCAAGTTCGAGCGGCCGCCATGCACGGCGTCCCCAGCCTCGTGCGCGTTGAGAGTGCCGAACGAATCCGCTCGGGGCGGGTCCTGGACCTCGGAGGGAGCGGGGTGATGTTTCCTCGGCTCGACACCGCGGAGGAGGTTCGAGCCGCCGTCCGTCATCTGCGCTACCCGCCCCACGGCGACCGCGGCGTGGCCACCTACCACTCGGCCGCCGGGTTCGGCCTACACCCCGAGACCCTCCTGACCGCCAACGGGGAGACGGTCTGCATCGTGCAGATCGAGACCGCGGAGGCGATGGGCAACCTCGAGGAGATCGCCGCCGTCCCCGGTGTCGACGTCCTCTTCGTCGGCCCGCGCGACCTCAGCGCCGCCCTCGGGGTCCCCGGCGAGTTCACCGCACCGGCCTACCTCGGCGCGCTCGAGGCCGTCACCACCGCGGCCAAGGCCGCCAACATCCGGTCCGGAATCCTCGCCCCGGACGTGGACCAAGCAAACCAGGCCCTGGCCAGCGGCTTCAGCTTCATCGCGATCTCATCGGACTCGACCTTCATCGCGACGGGCGCACGCAATAGCGTCGACCAGGTCAGGCATACCAACGGCCTGCGAGCCCACCAATGACAAATGCAGCTCGAAGGGAACCGATAATGGGCGCCTCGGACGAGTCCCGATACAAGGCCCCCGCGGCCGGCTGTGCCGCCGATGTCCTCATCGCCTTGGCTCGGAGCCGAACCCCCCTGTCAACCTCACAGCTCGCCGAGCACACCGGCAACACTCGATCACTCGTCTTCCGGGTGCTGGTCGAACTCGCCCAGCGAGGACTCGTACAGGAACAGCACGTCCGCAACGGGAACGGCTCGGCAGGCGCGGCCTACACACTCGGAGTCGGCGTCATCGAACTCGGTGGCGCCTACGCCCAGTCCGTCCCGTTCATGCAGTCCGTGCAGCGGACCTTGCGCAGACTCGCCGATCAGACATCTGAGACCGTCAGCCTCGCGACGCTGCAGGCCGACAAGGCCCTCTACCTGATGCGGGAAGAGGGCGAGCGGTCAGTCTTCTCCGTGTCCCAAGTCGGTAAGCGGCTGCCGGCCAACGCCACCGCGGTGGGCAAGGCACTACTGGCCCAGCTCTCCGACGGGCAGGTCCGCGAGCTCTACTCACGCCCCACCAGTGAGCTGCGGGCCCTCACACCCGACTCGCTCTCCACGATCCACGCGCTGCTGGCCGACCTCCAGCAGGTCCGGTTGCGCGGTTACGCCGTAGAGGAAGGCGAAACCGTGCCCGGGCGGTGCTGCATCGCGGTCGCGATTCCCGCCGAAGGGGTCGAGGTCGATGCGGCCGCCATCAGCATCTCCACCGATCTCACCCGCTTCGAAACCGTCAGGGACGAATTCGTCTCGCTGCTGCTCGAGGCGAAGCGGCTGCACATCGCCGAGGTGAAGAGCCGTCATCAGCTGGGCGACACCTCCCGAGCCGATATCGCGGTCGGCCAAGCCATCGGCGGCTACTACCCCTGACCGCACCCAGCGCGACTCAGCCATCCAACGCGTTCTAGCCAAGGGCCAGAGCCCCCAACCGGGCGAGACGACCCAGCGCCGGCACCGCGATCGACCAGCACGCCCCCACAAACCACAGCATCCGAACGACAGAACGGAGCTCACCATGGGACGCCATGCGGGGAAGGTCACCTTCATCAGCAGCGCGGCCCGCGGGGCTCGCTCCAAAGGCTCGGACCGACCCTTCTTCCCACTGCTCGGTGAACCCCTGGCACTTGATCTGATCAACACTGAGGTCACCGTCGACGGTTGGCCGGTGGACCTGCTCAACGACCATCGGCTATGGCGGGAGTGGTTGAGCTATCAGCAGCACCGGATCGCGCCGACGCTTGGCGGACCGATCACCGATCAGATGCGCTCTGTGCTGGTTCTACCGCAGGTTCGTGGGCTGCGCGCGGCGGCCCGCGCGGTGATCGAGGCATCGCGGCGAGGACGGCCCGCCGCGTTAGACGCGGTCACGATCATCGACGCCATGATGGGCACAGAGACGGGATTGGCGGCGCCGGCCCGGGCGGGCACCATCATCAGCGACTGGCGCGGCGATGAGCTCGCCTTGGCGCGGTCAGGCGCTGAGGCGCTACTTGCAGCGCTCGCGTGCGCTGTCGATGACCTAGCGACCAACCCTGAGGCCGCGATCATCCGCCAGTGCGAGGCCCCCGGCTGCAACCTGCTCTTTCTACCCAGACACGCGCGCCGACGCTTGTGCTCCTCGTGGACCTGCCCTAGCCGGGTGTGGGCCGCCGGCTGCCACGAGCGGCGCGGCCAGGGGGCCGAACCCAGGGTCTACTGAGACCCGACCTGAGATCCCCAGCATGCGCGAGATGGCATTGGAACGACATGGTCAGCAAGCCGAAGAACGGGCACAGGCAGGAGCCTGACGGGCACGCGGGGGGCACGAACGACGACGACGGCCGATCCCAAGATCGGGAGTGAGCTGTTCACTGCCAGGGTCGGGCCATAGCGCTGACCAGGCACGTTCCGGGTCGCACTCCCCCGTCATCGAGGTGCCGGGCGTGGTCGTCGCTGTGGTCAGAACTGCGGTCAAAGGCTCCGCCGCTCGCCGCGTCCAGGGCTATTGCTCTACCGCATGCAGGACGGCAACGACTACCTCGGCGAGAGGCACGTCAGTGACGATCTCGTGGTCGGCACCCCGGCGCAGGAGCGGCTCGACCGCCTCGACGTCGGCCCGGATCCGGCACAACTCGACGGCCGACTTTCCGTACGGGTTGTTCGTCCGCCGCGCCACACGTCCGAGGAGGACGTCTACGGGTGCGCTGAGAAGGAC
>Ga0137412_10003754_pt1 | contig 12108 bp, 11 predicted proteins | sample CZODoug2_1_16fun_FD_122160 | JGI IMG/M metagenome (GOLD analysis project Ga0137412, IMG submission 122160) | Vadose zone soil fungal communities from Angelo Coast Range Reserve, California, USA - CZODoug2_1_16fungal (Hybrid Assembly) | ecosystem: Environmental > Terrestrial > Soil > Vadose zone...
TCGTGAGGGTGCGCATCGTGCGTCCGGCTGGTACCGAAGAAGGTCAGGTACCAGAGACGGAACATATAGAAGGCGGTGAGCCCCGCGGTCACGAGACCGACAAACCACAGTAGGGGGCCGGCGGTGGGAGAAAGAAACGCCTGGTAGAGGATGGCGTCTTTGCTGAAAAAGCCGGAGAAGGGTGGGAGTCCGGAGATGGCAAAGACGCCGGCGCTCATGGTCCAGAAGGTAATCGGTATGGTTTTGCGCAGGCCGCCCATGGCGCTCATCTCTTGCTGTCCACCCATGGCGTGGATGACGGAGCCTGCGGCTAAGAAGAGCAGGGCTTTGAAGAAGGCGTGAGTGACGAGATGAAAAATGGCCGCGGAGTAGGCAGCGGCCCCGCATGCCAGAAACATGTAGCCCAATTGAGAGATGGTGGAGTAGGCCAGGACGCGCTTGATATCCGTCTGCACCATGCCAACGGTGGCCGCGAATAACGCGGTGGCGGCGCCGATGATGGCGATGACGCCAAGCGTGAACGGCGACCGGTCGAAGAGCACGTGAGAGCGGGTGACCATGTAGACGCCGGCGGTGACCATGGTGGCCGCGTGGATCAGGGCGGAGACGGGGGTGGGGCCCTCCATGGCGTCCGGGAGCCAGACGTAGAGTGGGATCTGCGCGGATTTACCGGTGGCGCCGAGCACTAACAGCAACGCGATCGCGGTGAGGAAGCCACCTTGCAGTTCAGGATGGTGAGCGATGGCAGAGAAGACGGTGCTGTAACTGAGCGAGCCGAAGTGGGCGATCATCAGGAACATCGCCAGGAGGAAACCGAAGTCGCCGATGCGGTTGAGGACGAACGCTTTTTTCCCGGCTTCCGCGGCCGATTCGCGCTGGTAGTAGAAGCCGATTAATAAGTAGGAGGCGAGACCGACACCTTCCCAGCCGACGAACATGAGCAGGAAGTTTTCCGCCAGCACCAGCGTCAGCATGAAGAACATGAAGAGGTTGAGGTAGGCGAAGTAACGCCAATAGCCATCCTCGTGGGCCATGTAGCCGACGGAGTAGATGTGGATGAGAAAGCCTACCCCGGTAACGATCAGGAGCATCACCAGGGTCAGCGGGTCGAGGAGGAAGGCGAAATCGGCACGGAACGTGGAGGTCGCGATCCAGGGGAACGGGAGCCGCTCGATGTATGGGGTGGTGAGGGAGCCGAAGCTTAACGCGATGTTCGTGACCATGGCCAGAGGCGCTGCGGTAAAAAGCAGGGCGACGGTGGTGACGAGGACCTTGGGAAAGCGACGGCCCAGCAGTCCATTCAGCAGGAAGCCGATGAATGGCAGCACTGGTATCAACCATAGATGGAGGGAGGGAGTCTCGTTCATAGTTTCATCAGGTTGACTTGATCCACGTTGAGGGTGCTCCTCGAGCGGAAGATGGCGATGATGATGGCCAGGCCCACGGCAGCCTCGGCGGCGGCGACGACCATCACAAAGAAAACGAATATTTGCCCCTGGACCCGGTGCCATTGGTAAGCGAAGGCGACGAAGGTCAGGTTGACCGCGTTCAACATCAACTCAATGGACATGAACACGGTGATGATGTTGCGCTTGATGAGGAAGGCGCCCACACCTATGGAGAAGAGGATCGCGCTGAGTACCAGGTAATAAGCGATGGGAACGACCATGTCAGTGCTCCTTGCTGGCCAGCGCGACTGCGCCCAGGATGGCAATGAGAATCAGGACCGAGGTCACCTCGAAGGGAAGCAGCAGGTCGCGGAAGAGGACTTTGCTTAGGTCGGTGGTGGAGACTACGTAGTCTCCCAGGCGTGCTTGCGCCAGGTGGGTGCGCGCGGAGAGGAAGATGAAGGCCAGGAGGCTGACGAGAATGGCGACTCCGGGGATGCCCACGATGTAGGCGGCGTGACTGCCGTGCGTTCGTTCTTCTTTCCCGGCGTTGAGCAACATGATGACGAAAGTAAAGAGAACCATGATGGCGCCGGAATAGACGATGACCTGGGCGGCGGCCAGGAACTCTGCGCCTAACAGGAGGTAGAGCACGGCCAGCGAGCTCATGACCACGATGAGGGAGAGAGCGCTGTTGATTGGGTGACGCTGGAAGAGGAGGTTTAATGCTCCCGCAACACAGAGTCCGCCGAAAAAGATGAATAGAACCAGATACATGCTAGAGCGCTTCTCCTATATCAGGCCCGATGTTGATTGTAGAACACGTTGGTTCGGGTTTCGTGCTTCGGTGATCGTTGGCCGGGAAGGGAAACTGCAGATCCCTCCACGGCGCGCCGGGACATGCGGGATGTTACCGGCAATCTCCATTTGTCTTGACGTCAAGACGTACCTCAGGGGCTAAAGCCCAATCTTTGTTGAACCCTTTACGGCCCGACTAAAGTCGTGCCCTGATACGAAGCATCAGAGACGTGACACGAGAAAAAGTCGCGCGTTCCGTAGATTTGAATCTATCGTCCGACCCAGGACCCACGTCCTTGGAAAATGCGGTTTTTCACACACCCTTTAAGGCCCTCATTAGCTCCACTTCGGGCGGCATGGCGAAACAGGCCGCTGAAAAACTCGGTTTTGTATCAGGGCACGACTTTAGTCGGGCCGTAACGATTGAGAATACGCCGGGCTTTAGCCCCTGAGGTACGTCTTTCCTGCCCTGTCCCCGATTTTTGGGCAGCTTGTAAGCCGTGTCCTTGGTTTTCACCCAGCGCGGTTAGCGAGCCACAAACTGGTGGCCAGAATGTTGGCGATGGCCAGGGGCATCAGGAATTTCCAGCTGAAGCCCATGAGTTGGTCGTAACGGAGCCGCGGCAACGTGCCGCGTACCCAGATATAGAGAAAGAGAAAGCAGAAGACTTTGAAGACAAACCAGAAGACCGGTAAGAGAGCCTGTAAGAATACGCCTCCGAACTCGGGGATCAGGTTGCCGAAAGGGCTGGTCCAGCCACCGAAAAAGAGCAGGGTGGCGACGCAGCTTACGGTGATCATGTTGGCGTATTCGGCCATGAAGAACATGGCGAATTTCATGGAGCTGTATTCGGTGTGGTAGCCGGCCGTGAGCTCGGTTTCGGCTTCCGGCAAATCGAAGGGCGCCCGGTTGGTTTCGGCATACGCCGCCGTTAGATAGATGAAGAAAGCTACGAATTGAAAGCCTCCGAAAACATTCCAGGAGAACAGGCCGTGGGCGGATTGGCTGTCTACGATGGTGCGCAGGTTCAGCGAACCGGCGCGCAGGACCACACCTACCAGCGATAGTCCGAGGGCCAGCTCGTAGCTGATCACCTGGGCACTGGCGCGCAAGGCTCCCAGCAGCGAATATTTGTTGTTCGACGACCAGCCGGCCAGGGCGATTCCGTAAACGCCGACCGAGGTGACGCCGAGGATGACCAGTAATCCGATATTCACGTTGGCGATCTGGAACATGTCGACGCCGTACCAGGTGATGTGAGCGCCGAAGGGGATTACAGAGATCGAGATCAAGGCGCATGCCAAGGCGATCATCGGGGCCATGATGTAGAGTGGCCGGTCTACGTTGGTGGGGAGCAGGTCTTCTTTGAGAAAGAGCTTGAGGCCGTCGGCCATGGGCTGCATCATGCCGAAGGGTCCTACGCGGCTGGGTCCCCAACGGTTTTGAATGCGGCCGACTAGTTTGCGCTCCAACAGCACCGTGTAGGCTACGGCGCCGAGGAAGATGGCCAGGACTACGGCGATCTTCAAACAACTCAGCAGGAAGAAGATGAGGAAGCTCACGGTGTCTTTCGCTTTCTGGCCCCTCAGCGGGGCGAACAGGTTAAAAGCGTACCTCAGGGCCTAAAGGCCAAATCGATTTCGTGTTTTGTGTACGGGCTAAAGCCCGTACCTACCAGCCTGTACTTTGGGAGTTGTTTTCTGTTCGCGGTCTGTGGGGCCGTGATGGGGTCGTTGCTGTGGATAGACCAGAACTGAGACTACTTTGGGAACGGGGAGTTCGACAGGCGATGGATTTTTATCTAATACGGCATCTGACCAAGTTCCTGTATGCGGACCAGGTAAGCGAGAGCCTGATGGAGGCGCGGATGCACCCGCGCAGCGACAACAATCAACGCTGCCTGTCGTTTTCCCTGTCCGTCAGCCCGCGTTGCCGGGTTTTCTCTTATCGGGATCATCTGGGCAATAACGTCCATCACTTCGATATTCCAGGAGAGCACTCGCAATTGGTGATGGTTGCCGAAGCCCTGGTCGAACAGCAGCCGCTGCCGGAAATTCCTCAATCGCTACGGCCGGGGGCGTGGAATGAGCTGGACTCGCTCGTGGCCTTGGGCGATTTCTCCGAGATGATGCTGCCGAGCGAGTTTGCGAAACCCTCGCCGGCGCTGCTCGACTTGGCGAAACTGTTGGATATCCGCCGCCGCGACGATCCGCTGGTGCTCTTGCGACAGCTGAATGCGTCGCTCTACCACTGGTTCGACTATGTACCGCGCAGCACTCACGTTAACTCGCCAATCGACGAGGCGCTCGAATCGCGGAAAGGAGTGTGCCAGGACTTTGCTCACACCATGATTGCCCTGGTCCGGCATGTGGGTATCCCCTGCCGCTATGTCAGCGGCTATCTCTTCCACAGCGACGAGGACCGGGACCGCTCCCGGGCGGATGCGACCCATGCCTGGGTTGAGGCTTTCCTGCCCCAGGTGGGGTGGGTGGGATTTGATCCAACCAACAACCTTCTGGCACAGAACCGGTACATCCGGACCGCGCTAGGCAGAGATTACGCGGACGTACCGCCCACCCGCGGGACTTATCGTGGCAGCAAGGAAAGCCAGCTTTACGTCGCGGTCAAGGTGTCGAAATATGTCGACATGCCTCCGCTGGATCGCGACATGCCGGTTCCGGAAGATTGGTCTATTCTGGTGGAAAGAGCGCAGGAACCGCCGCCACCTCCGGTGCAGCTGTTGCAGCTACAGCGGATGCAACAACAACAGCAACAACAATAGAAACAGGAATTTACTCGGGGACCCTGACCAAACGTAACCCCGGTGTTTTTTTCCCTCTTTCGCGTTCGAGCAGGATCGCGTAGCTTATCAGAGGTGACTTATGGAACCGCACGACGGTTACTTTTGCCGGGCATACATTGGACAAGACGTTCAGGCCAACGTCATCGCCCGCACCCTAAGAGAAGCCGAGCAGGAAATCACGCGCATGATTCGCGGAGGAGCGATGACCGCGCATGCGGTCCAGCATGGATGGCCGGATCACGAGCCGGTGCTGGTCGCCAGTGCCTATGGGGGCACGGCGGATGGAGAGTTGTGGCGTTATCTGCGGCAGAATAAGGGTCCGGAGTTTGACCGCTGGCAAGCTGCTTACGGTACCAAGACCAAGATTCTGGACGACCGCTGGGTGGTGATCGAGCTTTCCGCGACCGGAATCAAGGAGTACAGCGCCTTTGGCAAGGCGGTGCGGGCCATCTGGGGAAGCGCCACCGCGGCGTCTGAGGGGACAGAGGCAAGGGGCAGAGACGTTCCCCTTAAGGGCCCCCACAAAATTCACCTGAAGCAGACGCCTACATCCAAAGCTGGTTAAGAGCATTCGCTTGACGCCGTGTGCCCGATTCTCCTAAGGTCAGGAGCGATGCCGAATGCCACCCAACAGTCCCTGGACTCGCTGAAGGAGCAGGTGCTGGAGGCCAATCTCGAACTGGTTCGCCAGGGATTGGTGCTGTTTACCTTCGGCAACGCCAGCGGCATCGATCGCGATCGCGGGCTAGTGGTGATCAAGCCCAGCGGGGTTGACTACTCCGCGCTGGCTCCCTCTGACATGGTGGTTAGCGATATGGATGGCAAGGTGGTCGATGGCAGGCTGCGGCCGTCTTCCGACCTGGCGACCCATGTCCTGCTTTACAAGGAGTTTCCCGCCATCGGGGGCGTGGTGCACACGCATTCTGAATACGCGACAGCGTGGGCCCAGGCCGGGCGGGAGATTCCCGCTTACGGAACCACCCACGCGGACTACTTCTATGGCCCGGTTCCCGTCACCGATGAATTGACCGAGCAGGAGATCGGCGGGGACTACGTGCACAATACGGGCGTGGCGATCAGCCGTCGTTTCCGTGGACTTGACCCGCTTGCGATCCCGGCCGTTCTGGTAGCCGGCCACGCCCCTTTCTGCTGGGGGAAAACGCCGCACGAAGCGGCCCACAACGCGGCTGTTCTGGAAACGGTTGCCCGCATGGCCTATTACACAGCTACGCTGCGGGCTGGTTGTACCGGTGTCTCCCAGGCGCTGCTAGACCGGCATTACTTTCGCAAACATGGCGCCACCGCGACTTACGGACAGGAGAAATGATGGACCTGGTGATACACCTGGCTAATGACTTGCTTCCCCGGCCCGTGACCGCGGCGTTCGCGGTTCCCGCCCAACTTGCCCGGCTCAACTGGATCGACATTCTGGTGATCGCGATCTACTTCGCGATCGTGGTCTTTATAGGCTTTTACCTGCGCGGTTCGTCGAATACCAGCGAAGAGTTCTTTATGGCTGGGCGGGAGATGACCGCCTGGATCGCCGGCCTGAGCTTTGTATCCGCTAATCTGGGCTCGCTCGAACTGATGGGTTGGGCGGGCTCCGCCTACCAGTACGGGATCCTGGCCATGCACTGGTACTGGATCGGTGCGATTCCGGCCATGCTTTTTCTGGGCATCGTGATGATGCCGTTCTACTACATCTCGAAGACCCACTCCGTGCCGGGATACCTGAAGTTGCGGTACGGTGACGGCGCGCGTGCTCTTTCGGCGGTCAGCTTCGCGTTCATGACCATCCTCATGAGCGGGATCAACATGTACTCGATGGCCATTGTGATGAAGGTGGTCCTGGGCTGGGACCTGAACTTCAGCATCTGGGTCTCTTCCGTGACGGTAGCCGTATATGTTGCGCTGGGCGGCCTGAAATCGGCGATCTACAACGAAATCCTGCAATTTCTGCTGATCTGGGCAGGCGCCCTGCTAATTCCGATTCTGGGCCTGATTGAAGTAGGGGGCTGGTCCAACCTGCGGCAGCAGATCGCGACCAACCTGGGCCGGTCGGACTATGTTCACCTGTGGTCGACGCTGGGCCACTTCAACACCAATCCGATGGGGGTGAACTGGTTCGGAATCGTCTTCGGTTTGGGCTTTGTGGTGAGTTTTGGTTATTGGACCACAGACTTTCTGGTGGTCCAGCGCGTCCTATCGGCAGATAGCATCCGGTCGGCAAGGTTGGCACCGGTAATCGGCGCCGCATTCAAGATGGCGGTACCGTTCATCGTGATCCTGCCTGGTTTGCTTGCGCTTTCTGTACTGCCGTTTCACCTGGTGGCGCAGGACGTGGCCGTCCAGACCGGCCAGCACAGTTTCAACGAGGTGCTGCCCCTGATGCTGGTGCGGTACTGCGGACCGGGCCTGCTGGGCCTGGGCGTCACCGCGCTGATCGCAGGTTTCATGTCAGGAATGGCGGGCAACGTGAGCGCCTTCTCGACCGTGTGGACCTATGACATCTATGGCGCCTTCCTCAACAAAAAGGCGACAGACCGGCACTATGTAGCGATGGGCCGCTGGAGCACCCTGATCGGGGTGCTGGTTTCGGTGGGCACGGCGTACCTGGTGCAGCATGCGGCCAGCATTATGGACTACGTGCAGCAACTGTTCAGCTTCTTCATCGCGCCGCTGTTTGGCACGGTGATCCTGGGCATGCTGTGGAAGCGGGCGACCAAGGAGGCTGGATTCTGGGGATTGTTGGCGGGTACGGGCACATCCATTGGCCTGTGGCTGTGGGTGAAGAATGACCCTTCTGCCCTGCGTTACGTGGCCATGTCCGCGGATGCCAAGGATATGGCAGAAAACGTATACCGCGCATTGTGGGCCTGGCTAGCCTGTGTGCTGGTGACGGTGGTGGTGAGCTACATGACCAAACCCCGGCCGGAGGCGGAACTGGAGGGGCTGGTTTATGGCGCCTCACGCCTGCCCGAGGAACACGACGAACACTGGTACCAGCGACCTATTGTGTGGGCCGGCGTGGTAACGGTAATGTTCATCATTCTGAATGTTATTTTCTGGTAGTTCTGAAAGAGAGCCAAAGCGATGCGCGAGTCTTTTTCTATCTGGTGGTTTGCAGGAATCCTATTGTTGGCTTATGGCGTGGTGATTCTCACGACCGGTGTGTGGGAGTTGAGTCACCCCCTGCCCAATCCTCCAGTGCTGAATCAACTTCATGCGCCAATCTGGTGGGGCGGGCTACTCACCGTAGCCGGCCTGGTTTACACCATCGGCTTTCGACCCCGGCAAGCGGTTACCAAGCGAGGGAAATAGCAAATGCCGAAGCATATGACGTTTGGGATGATTGTAGGCAATCGCGGCTTTTTTCCCGATCACCTGGCCAAGACGGGCCGCGAAGAGATGCTCAAAGTACTGGAGGCGGCCGGCATCCGCACCATTTCCCTGACCCCGGAACAATCCAAATTTGGCGCTGTGGAGACTCCGACGGAAGCCCGGCTTTGTGCGGATCTCTTCCGCAAGCACCGGGACGAGATCGACGGCGTCATTGTTACACTTCCGAACTTTGGCGAAGAACGCGGGATCGTCGACGCGCTGCGCCTGTCTACATTGAAGGTGCCGGTGCTGGTGCAGGCGACTCCGGACCGGGCGGCGGACATGAAGATTTCTCATCGCCGCGATAGTTTTTGCGGCAAGATGTCGGCCTGCAACAACATGATGCAGTACGGCATTCCTTATTCGCTGACGGCGCAGCATACGGTACAGCCGGACTCGGATGAGTTCCGCAAGGACCTGGCGTGGTTTTCTTCAATCTGCAGAGTGGTGCGGGGATTTACCAATCTGCGCGTAGGCGCGATCGGCGCGCGCCCTGCGGCTTTCAATACGGTTCGCTACAGCGAGAAGCTGCTGGAGCGGAGTGGGATTTCGGTTGATACGCTCGATCTTTCCGAAGTGCTGGGACGAATTGAGCGGCTCAAGGACAACGATGATGCGGTGCAGCTGAAGCTGGCGGCCATCCAGAAGTATGTCTCCACGAACAATATTCCCATCGCCGCGTTGATCAAGATGTCGAAGCTGGGGGTGGTGATCGAGCAATGGATGCAGCAGACGTATTGCACGGTCAGCGCGATTCAGTGCTGGACATCGCTCGAAGAATATTTCGGCGTGGTGCCGTGCACGGTGATGAGCATGATGAGCGATAACCTGTTCCCCAGCGCCTGCGAGGTGGACATTTGCGGCACTATCAGCATGCATGCATTGGCCCTGGCTTCGGAGACCCCGAGCGCGCTTTTGGATTGGAACAACAACTACGGTTCCGATCCTGACAAGTGCGTTTGCTTCCACTGTTCCAATTTGCCGAAGCATTTCTTCAACGACGTCATTATGGATTTCCAGGCGATCATCGCCGGCACGGTGGGCAAGGAGAATACGTTTGGCACCTGTGTTGGCCGGGTGAAAGCCGGCGCCATGACTTATGTGCGATTCTCCACGGACGATTTTCATGGCAAGATCCGGGGTTACGTGGGGCAGGGCGAGTTCACCAACGATCCGCTGGAAACCTTTGGCGGCGCGGGCGTGGCCAGAATTCCACGGCTGCAGAAGCTGCTGCGACTCATCTGCGAGCAGGGTTTTGAGCACCATGTCGCGGCGAATTTTTCGCAGGTGGCGAGCCCGGTGTATGAAGCCGCAGTCCGGTATTTGGGCTGGAGCATGTACAACCACGATTCCGAATAAAGGAGAGCGTTTTGAAAACCACCTGGAAAATCGATCCCGCGCACTCCAGCGCACAGTTTGTCGTTCGGCACATGATGATCACTAACGTCCGCGGTGGGTTCAGCGGCGTGCAGGGCACGGTTGTTTACGATCTGGATGATCTCAATGCCTCGAGCATCGATGTGACCATCGACGCGAAGACCCTCAGCACCGGGGATCCGACCCGGGATACGCACGTAAAGAGCGCGGATTTTCTTGATGTGGAGAAGTACCCCACTATTACCTTCAAGAGCAAGAAGATCACCAAGGATGGCGACGGCCTGAAGGTTATCGGCGATCTGACCATTCATGGGGTCACGAAAGAAGTGGTCTTGAACGTGGATGGCCCGACAGAAGAACAAAAGGATCCGTGGGGAAATGTACGCGTGGGCGCATCGGCTACCACCAAGATCAAGCGAAGCGACTTTGGCCTGACATGGAACGCAGCGCTCGAGACCGGCGGCATCATGCTGGGCGACGAGCTCAAGATTGAGCTGGATGTTTCTTTGATCAAGGCATGAGGGCAGTGCGTGGCGATTGTCGCAGGGGTTGATTTTGGAACGCTGAGCGTGCGGGTCACGCTTTTCGATAGCGAACGCGCGGGCAAACAGAAGGGCGGATTGGCTACCGCGTCCTCGGGTTATGCGCTGAAGCGTAAGCGGGAAGACCCGGATTTTGCCACCCAGTCGCATCAGGACCAGATGGATGCGCTGGTCACTGCCATGCGCGAGGTGTTGGCAAGGGCAGGTATTTCTGGGGCGCAGGTGGAGGCGATTGCGCTCGATACGACCGGGTCGAGCGTGGTGCCGGTCGATGCCAGGATGCAGCCTCTCGATGACTACTATCTCTGGTGCGACCACCGCGCCAAGGGCGAGGCGCAGGAAATTACTGAGCTGGCCCACCGCGAACACCTGGAAGCAATTGAATGGTGCGGTGGGGTTTATTCCCATGAGTGGGGATTCGCCAAGCTGCTGCATTGGCTGCGCCACAATCCGGACAAGCGCGGACAGCTGGCAAGTGCTTTCGAACACTGCGACATGGTTGCGGCTACGCTTTGCGGGATCACTGATCCCAAGCTGGTGAAGCGTAGCGTCTGCGCGATGGGTCATAAGTGGATGTGGAACCCGAAGTGGGATGGGTTGCCGTCCCAGAGTTTTCTCTCTGATGTGGACGCGCTGCTGGATGGGATTCGCGAGAAGTTGGCGGGGGAGTATCACACGTCCGATGCGCTGGCGGGGCATCTTGCGCCGGCCTGGGCAGAGAAGATGGGTCTGCGGGCAGGAATTCCGATTCCAGTGGGCGCGTTCGATGCGCACTGGGATGCGATTGGCGCGGGGTGCAAGCAGGGAGATGTGGTCAACGTGGTGGGTACTTCCACGTGCATCATGGCCATGCAGCAGAAGACTGCGTTGATTCCTGGGGTTTGCGGGGTGGTTCCCGGCAGCGTGCATCCGGGGTATACGGGGATCGAAGCAGGGCTGTCGGCTACCGGGGATATTTTCGAAGCGATTGCCCGGCGGGCGAATGTGAAGGTCGCGGAGTTGAGCCGTGGGTTGGAGAATTATCGACCGGGACAGACTGGGTTGCTGCGGCTGAGCTGGGATAACGGTGATCGCACGGTTTTGGTCAACCCGGAGTTGGGCGGGATCACGCTGGGTTGGAATTTGGTGCATACCGCACAGGACGAGTTGTTCGCTGCGATTGAGGGGACGGCGTTTCATACGCGGATCATTCTGGAGCGGCTGGCGGAGTATGGGGTTCCGGTGGAACGGGTGATCAATGCGGGCGGGGTTCCGCAGAATAATCCGGTGCTTAACCAGGTCTATGCGAATGTGCTAGGGAAACCGGTGTTGGTGCCGGATGGGATTCCTACTAGTTTGGGGTCGGGGATTTTTGCGTTTTTGGCGGCTGGGAGTTTTGGTTCGGTGGAAGAGGCTCAGGAGAAGATGTGTCTGCCGCATAAAACGTATCAGCCGGAGTTACAGGCGGTTCGGGTGTATGAGCAGATTTATCCGTTGTACCGGAAGGTTTATTTTGCTTTTGGCCAACGGCAGGGAATGGGTGTGGAGTTGGGGGATGTTTTGCCTAAGTTGATTGAGATACGGTCCTCGGTGTTGAAGGGTTAGTGAGTAATCGAAGGTTGGTGGTTCAGGGTTGTGGAATCCCACATCTCGCGAAAAACGAGCGAGATGTGGGGCACCCGTCGTCGTGGGTTAGGACAGGGTTCGAGGGGGAGGGTCGAGTGCACCGCAGCGTTGGGTGCTAGTGAGATGAAATCGCAGGTCCCTCGGCTTCGCTCCGTCGAACATGAGGCCCCGGCCTCATGTTCATCTTCTTAGGTGGGCCCCCAGGCCCATCCA
>Ga0137412_10003755_pt1 | contig 12107 bp, 9 predicted proteins | sample CZODoug2_1_16fun_FD_122160 | JGI IMG/M metagenome (GOLD analysis project Ga0137412, IMG submission 122160) | Vadose zone soil fungal communities from Angelo Coast Range Reserve, California, USA - CZODoug2_1_16fungal (Hybrid Assembly) | ecosystem: Environmental > Terrestrial > Soil > Vadose zone...
ACCGGAGCGCGGGCCGTAGAAGTTGGCCAGTTGGACGATGCGCATCCCCGCGCTCAGGCCGCGTGCCGGTCGGCCCGCCCGTCCAACGGGCCGGCGCCGACCACCTCCGTGTAGTGCGCGAGGAGTTCGTCGCACACGGTTGACCAGTCCCGGCGGAGCACCGAGCGGCGCGCGGCTTGGGCGCACCGGCCCCGGTGCTCGTCGTCCATCAACCGGGTCACCGCCGTGCGCAGCGCGGCCGCCGACTCGAGGTCGGCCGGGTCGAGCCCGGGTGGCACCAGGTAGCCGGTGCGCCCCGGCGCCACCAGATCACGCGGGCCGCCCGCGTCCGGGGCCACCACCGGCACCCCGGAGGCGAGCGCCTCCTGGACGGCCTGGCAGAACGTCTCGGAAGGGCCGGTGTGCACAAACACGTCCAGCGAGGCGTAGATCTGGGCCAGCTCCTCGCCACCCCGGAAGCCGAGGAACGCCGCGCCGGGCAGCAGCTCGCGCAGCCTGGCCTCGCTCGGCCCGTCGCCGACCACGACCAGCCGGATGCCGGGCTGGCCGACCAGCGCGGAGAGCCGCTCCACCTGCTTCTCCGGGGCCAGCCGGCCGATGTAGCCGACCAGCAGCTCGCCGGCCGGGGCGAGGCGGGCGCGCCACTGGGCAGACCGTTGAGTCGGCCGGAACCGGGCGATATCCACGCCGCGGGCCCACCGGTGCACCCTCGGCACGCCCCGGGCGCGCAGCGCATCGGCGGCCCAGCTGGACGGGGCCAGGGTGCGGTCGGCCAGCGAGTGCAGCCGGCAGGTCCACCGCCAGGCCGCCCGGGCGGTCAGCCTGAGGCCGTAGGAGGCGGCGAACCCGGCCACGTCGGTCTGGTAGACCGCCACGCTGGGGACGCCGAGCCGCCGGGCGGCGGCCAACCCTTTGGCCCCGACGACAAACGGCGAGGCCAGGTGCACCACGTCCGGAGCGAATCGGCGCAGCGTGGTGAGCACCCGCCGGGTGGGCAACCCGACAGGCATGGAGTTCACCACCGGCAGGTCCACCGCGGGGACGCGGACCACGGGCACGTCCAGGTACTCGTCATCACCCGCGCCGGGGGCGACGACCATGACCTGGTGGCCGTCCCGGCGCAGGTGCTCGATCACCCGCAGCACTGAGTTGGTCACACCGTTGACGGTGGGCAAGAAACATTCCGACACGATCGCCACACGCACAATCGCAGACCATGCCCCGACCAGAGCCCACCGAGCCGACGACGGCGTGACCAGCGAGGGAACTCGGCAACAACATCGCGAACGCCCGCGCCCCTGGCCGGCCGGCACCCGCCGCGCACCGATCTCACGGCCGGATGACGAGCCACTCCAACGGCCCGCCGAGCGATACCCGCGGTCACCACCCAGGCGGGAGTTGACCTGGTGATCCACGACCCGTCACCCGCCGGACGCACCCGGGTCACCCGGCCAGGACACGCTGGGTTTCTATGACGGTGCTGTACTCCCGACCCGCCCAACCGGTCGACCCCGGGCTGCTGTCCCATGCCCTCGAGGTCGGCGGCCGGCTCGCGAACGATGCGGCCGAGGTGATCGCCGCGACGGCGGACCGAGGCTGTCGGGTGGGGACCAACACGGAGGCGTACCTCTACGACTGGGTCACCGACACCGGCCGGACCTTGGAACGGCACACCCGGCGGGTGCTCGCGGCGGCGTTCCCGGACATCCCGGTCGTCGGCCCGGAGTACAGCTCGGACTACACCGCACCCGGCGCGCCGGACACCCGGTACCGCTGGCTGGTCGCACCGGTGGACGGCGCGGCGAACTACCTGGCCGGGCTGCCCTGGTACGGCTACAGCCTGGCGCTGTTGGACGACTCCGGTCCGGTGGTCGGGGTGATCTCCGATCCCAGTCGGGCGGAGATCTACGCGGCCGCCCGGGGGCGTGGCACCCGGGTCAACGGTGTGCCGGTTCGACTGCCGGAGCAGGTCGCCGCCCTCGGCTATCCGGTGTGCACTGAGCTGACCAGGGAGGGCGGCTGGGCTGGGCTGTCGACGTTCCTGGGCCTGGCCGCCGAAGCCCGGTGCGGGGTGCGGATGCTCGGCTCCCCGGCGTTGGCGATCGCCCAGGTCGCCCTCGGGCACGCGGTTGCGGCGGTGCTCGAGGACTACCGGGAGTGGGAGGTAGCCGCCGGGCTGGCGCTCGCGCTGGAGGCCGGTGCGGTGGTGCTGGACCGGCTGGGCCACCCGGACCCGGTGCCCGCCGGCGGCCTGCTGGTGGCCGCGCCCACGGCGGCCCCCGACGTGCTCGGCTGGTGGCACGCGGCCCGGGTGGAAGCCCGTGTGGAGGCCCGGCCGGAGGCGTCCTGAGCCCGGCGGTGAACCGGGCTACGCGGCGTCGGTCGAGGCAGGTCCGGTGGAGGCAGACTCAGCGGACACACCGTGAGCCGACCCACCATGAGCTGGCCCACCATGAGCCGACCCACCATGCGCCGACACAGCCTGGGCCGGTACCTGCTGAGTCGACACCGCCTGGGCCGGCACGGACGCGGCGGGCAACGCGGTTGACGACGGCGAGGCGGCCACGGCCTGTTCGGCAACAACATGCCCGGCAAGAGCCTGCTCCGCCGCGACCTGCTCGGCCACCACTTGGTCGGCGACGACCTGCTCGGTGAGGGCGTGCTCAGCCGCGACCCGCTCGACGGCGGTGACGGACTCCTCGGCCGGCGTCGGCCCCGAGCTCGACGCGGCACCGTCGGACGCCGGCTCCTGCTCCGCCAACACCCGTTCGGCCAGGGCCAGCCGTGCAGCCTCCATCCGCTGCAGCTGCCGACCGCGCAACGAGAACCCGACCGGCAACGCCACCGCCCAGGTCACCAGCAGCATGATCCCGATGGGCAGCGAGCCGACCGACGCGTTCCGGCCGAACACGCGCACCCGGTCGGGGTGGGTGGAGTCGTATTCGACGCGGACGATCTGGCCGGGCTGCAGACCGCGCGGGTAGAACACGCCGCGCTCCGGCGAGACGGTTTCCCCGGTGGCGGTGGTGAAGGTGATCAGTGTGCGGCTGAAGTCCGAGCCGGGCAGCACCTCGGCGGTGGCCACCGCGCTGTGCTCCTGGATCTGCGCGTCATCCCGGTGCGCGCCGACCAGCGTCAGCACTCCCATCAGGGTGATCAGCCCGGCGAGCACCAGGATCATCGCCGGAAGCCGGCGGACCAGCGGCATTACCACCGGCAGCAGAAGACCGGCCAGCTCATCGAGCAGGCGTCCGGGGGCGCTGGGCGGAGCGCCGGAGACCGTGGTCATCGAGAGGATTCTACGGATACGGCCGAGGGCCCGACTGCCCGGTGCCCCTCCACGGGCCGTCCGCTGCGCCGAACCGGTGTGGCCAGAACCTCGTCCCACCGATTGAGCGCCACGCGCCGGCGCCTCTTACCCTCGAGTCGTGAGCATCGCTCCTGTTGCCCAACCGGTGCGGGTCCGTACCCGCGCCATCCCGGATCCGGGCCGGCCGATCGAGTTGCTGCCCGACGAGCGGGGCCCGCTGTGCTGGGTCCGCGATTCCGAGGGTCTGGTCGGCTGGGGCGAGGTCGCGCGGTTCAGCATCCGGGGACGGGACCGGTTCGAGGCGGCGGACACCTGGTGGCGATCGTTCAGCGACCGGCTCGAGGTGACCGACGAGGTGGGCCTACCCGGCTCCGGGGCGGTCGCGTTCGTCAGTTTCGCGTTCGCGCCGGACCCCGAGGAGTCGGTGCTGGTGGTGCCGAGGGTGGTGGTCGGCAGCCGGGACGGGGTCGGCTGGATCACCGAGATCGACACCGGCGGCGGCACCGGAACGCGGCCCGCGATGCGCCGGGTCTCGCCCATCCGACCGGCCACCGGCGTGCGCTACAGCGAGGGCCTGCTCTCCGTCGAACGCTGGCGGCGCGCGGTGGCCGAGGCGGTCCGGCGGATCCGCGGCGGCGAGCTGTTCAAGGCGGTGTTCGCGCATGATCTGCTGGCCACCGCCGACGAGCCGTTGGACCCTCGGTTCCTGCTCACCGGGCTTGCCGACCGGTACCCCACCTGCTGGAGCTACTCGGTGGACGGGCTGGTCGGGGCCACCCCGGAGCTGCTGCTGCGGCGCACCGGCACCCAGGTCAGCTCCCGGGTGCTGGCCGGCACGAACTGGTGCGGCGACCTGGCCGGGCAGCTCACCGACGAGCAGCTCGGCCCCGCGCTGTTGGCGTCGGTGAAGGACCGGGAGGAGCACCGGTACGCGATGGAGTCGCTGGTGGAGCGGCTGCGGCCGTTGTGCGCCGAGGTGCACGCCCCGGAGCAGCCCTCGGTGCTGCGGCTGCCCAACGTGACCCACCTGGCCAGCGACATCACCGCCACCCTGGATCCGGTCGACCCACCCTCGCTGCTCCGGCTGGCCGGCGCCGTGCACCCGACCGCCGCCGTCGGCGGCACTCCGACCGAGCCGGCGCTGCGCATGATCGCCGAGCTGGAGGACATGGACCGGGGTCGCTACGCCGGACCGGTCGGCTGGGTGGACGCGCACGGCGACGGTGAGCTGGGCGTGGCGCTGCGGTGCGCGCAACTCTCCGGCTCCACCGCCCGACTCTTCGCCGGCTGCGGAGTGGTCGCCGACTCCGACCCGGAGAACGAGGTCGCCGAAGCCGCCGCCAAGCTCGTCGCGGTCCGCTCCGCCCTAGAAGGCCGCCCCCGCTAACTCACCCCCTCGCCCTTCTTCCGCGAGTCGGGGCTCTCAGCACACCGAGTCGGGGCTCTCAGCACACCGAGTCGCGCCTCACAGCACACCCGGCGCAACCGGGACACCCGGCGCGCCCGACCACGAGCTCAGCTCAGCGCCGCGTGCACCGCCGCCCGCACCGCCGCGTGCCCCTCGCGCAGCCCTTCCCTGCTGGCCGGCACCTCGACCACCCGCACGCCGTCGCCGACGCCGCCCAGCGCACCCGGCAGCGCGCTCAGGTCGTCCACCCGCCGGTACGCCACGCCCAGCCCGGCGCACACCGCGTCGAGCCGGACCCGGTGCGGCGTGCCGAACACCCGCTCGAAGCTCGCCGCATGTTCCGGCGCCCCCTGCTCGAGCAGCGAAAAGATGCCGCCGCCGGCGTCGTTGAGCACCACCAGGGTGAGGTCGGGTCGCGGCTCGTCCGGGCCCAGCACCAACCCGGTGAGGTCGTGCAACACGGTGAGGTCGCCGATCAGGGCGTAACCGGGGGCCGCCCGGCCACCGGCGGCCGAGGCGTGCGCCAGCGCGGCACCGGCAGAGGTGGACACCGTGCCGTCGATCCCGGCGACGCCCCGGTTGGCCAGCACCGTCAACCCGGTACGCGGCCGCGCCGCCAGCGACACGTCCCGCACCGGGTTGGACGAGCCGAGCACCAGCAGCGCGCCGTGCGGCAGCGCAGTGATCAGGGCGGCGGCCAGCCGCTGGCCGGTGGGGGCGCCCGGCTCGGCCAGGGCCTTGTCCAGCGCGTCGCCGACCAGCCGGTCGGCGGCGGACCACCGGGCGCACCAGTCCGGCGGCGGGCGGAGCCTCGGCGGCCGGCCCACTGCACGGACCGAGGGCGGCAGCTCGGCGCCCACCGTGCCGGCAACGGCGTAGACCGCGACCTGGTTGTCGGCGAGCAGCCGGGCGATCGACCGGTGCAGGGTCGGCCGGCCGTGCAGCAGCACCTGGGCGGGTCGGGGGAGGTGGCCGTCCGCTGCCGCGTCGACCAGCCACGGCCCGGTGCGCAGCGCCTCCGGCCAGAGCGGCGAGTTGGGCTCGGCGACCACCGGCGCGCCGGCTGGCGGACCGGGTATCGCGCCGGTCGGCACCCCGCCGGCCACCACCAGGGTGGGCAGGTCCGGGTCCAGCGGCAGTGGCGGGGTGTCCCGCTGGACGTCGGCGGGTGGAGGAAACTCCGTCCACGGCGCGGTGCCAGGGCGGCCGTCCAACGACTCTGGCCAGTTCGCCGAGTCGGCCCGATCCGCCGAGTCGCCCCAGCCCCGATCCGCCGGGTCGGTGGCCGAGGGATCGTCCGGCATCAACGGCTCGGCGAACGGCACGTTGACGTGCACCGGCCCCGGCCGACCACCGACCCGGCCGACCGCGACCGCGACCGCCTTGGCCACCGAAGCCCGCCAGCCGGCCTGTTGACCGGCCGCGCGCCGAGCCACGCCGAGGCTGAGCTCCAGCCGAGGGGCCTCGCCGAACAGGCCGGGCTGGACCACCGTCTGGTTGGCGCCGGTGCCGATCAGCTCGGGCGGCCGGTCGGCGGTCAACGCGAGCAGCGGGACGCCGGCGTGCGCGGCCTCGAGCACCGCCGGGTGCAGGTTGGCCGCCGCGGTGCCCGAGGTGCACACCACCGGCACCGGCTGCCCGGAGCGCAGGGCCAGCCCCAGCGCCAGGAAGGCCCCGGTGCGCTCGTCGATCCGCACGTGCAGGCGCAGCCGGCCGGCCGCGTCCGCCCGGTGCAGCGCGAAGGACAGCGGCGCGTTGCGCGACCCGGGGCAGAGCACCGCCTCGGTCACCCCGCACCGGATCAGCTCGTCGACCAGCACCTGGGCCTGCGCCGTCGACGGGTTCACCTGACCGGCGAGCCGACCGGGCCGGCCAGCCCGTCCACCACCGTGGCGGCGGGCAGCCCGGCGAGCACCGAGGGGGCCAGCACCAGCTTGCTGCGCCGCACCCCGGAGCCGATCACCACCCGCTCGGCGCCCATTACCGCCGCATCCAGGTACACCGGCCAGTCCGCCGGCAGCCCGAGCGGGGTGATACCGCCGTACTCCATCCCGGTCTGTCCGGTGGCCACCTCGTGGGAGGCGAAGGAGGCCTTGCGCACGTCCAGCTGCCGGCGCAGCACGCCGTTCACGTCCGCCCGGGTGGTTGCCAGCACCAGCGCGGCGGCCATCCGGACGTCCCCGCCCCGCTTGCCGGCGATCAACACACAGTTGGCCGACTCGTCCAGCGGCACCTGGTAGCGCTCACAGAACGCCGCCGTGTCGGCCAGGTCGGGGTCGATCTCGGCGACCTGGATGGCGGAGTCGGCGAGGCCCAGCCCGGCGATGGCGGCGCGCACCGGATCGGCCAGCAGGTCCGGCCGATCCAGCGCGGGAACGAGAGTCAGTGCGTAGTTCACCCCTGCATCGTCGCGCACCCGCCCCGCGCGCGTGTCGGGGCGGTCTCAGCAGGCGGCCGAGAACGTCAGCGGCCGAAGGTGTCCGGGTCCGGCCCGGTGCGGTAGTTGGTGTTCAGCGACTCGATCGAAGCCACGTCGTCAGCGGCCAGCTCGAAGTCGAACACGTTGATGTTCTCCCGCATCCGGTCCGGATTGACCGTCTTGGGGAAGACGATGTTGCCGATCTGCACGTGCCAGCGCAGCACCACCTGGGCGGGCGTGCGGCCGTACTTCTCCGCCAGCCCGGTGATGATCGGGTCTCCGAGCACCTGGCCCTTGGCGATCGGGCTCCACGCCTCGGTCGCGATGCCGTGTGCCTCGTGGTATTTCCGCAGCTCCACCTGGGTGAGCCGGGGGTGCAGCTCGATCTGGTTGACCGCTGGCACGGTGTCGGTCTCGGCGGCCAACCGGTCCAGGTGCGCGGGCTGGAAGTTGGACACCCCGATGGAGCGCGCCTTGCCGTCCGCGAGGAGCTTCTCGAAGCCCTTCCAGGTCTCCACGTACCGGTTCAGGTGCGGCAGCGGCCAATGGATGAGGTAGAGGTCCACATAGTCCAGCTGGAGCTTCTTGAGGCTCTCGTCCAGCTCGGAGATGGCTGACTCGTAGCCATGCCCGTTGTTGTTCAGCTTGGTGGTGATGAACACCTCATCACGGGGCAGGCCGGATTCCGCGACGGCCTGGCCGACACCCTCCTCGTTGCGGTAACCCTGGGCGGTGTCGATGTGCCGGTAGCCGGCCTCGAAGGCCTGCAGCACGGCCTGCGCGGTCTGATCCGGTGGGACCTGGAAGACCCCGAAGCCGAACTGAGGGATGTCAACGCCGTTGTTCAGTCGGATGTTGGGTACCTGAATCATGCCTCGAACCTACCTGTAATCACTGGATCCTGTTACGCCCAACGGGGGCCCCCGAGAGCGTCCGATTTCGATCACCACCAGCCCACCCAGCCGACTGCCCGACCGACGCGTTGTTAAACGCCGTAACGTCTGGATTCTGATGAGCGCGACCCTGCAGGCCACCGATCTCGCCGCTGGCCACGGCGACCGCAGCCTGTTCAACGGGCTGAACCTGATCGTCGCGCCGGGTGATGTGGTGGGCCTGGTCGGCGCGAACGGGGCTGGCAAGACCACCCTGCTGCGGCTGCTCGCCGGCCTGGACACCGCCGAGCGCGGCCGGGTCACGCTGGCCCCGCCGAGCGCCACCGTCGGCTTGCTGCGGCAGGAGCCGGACCGGCGTCCCGGGGAGACCGTGCGCGAGTTCCTGGCCCGGCGCACCGGGGTGGCCCACGCCCAGGCGGAGATGGACGCGGCCGCCGAGGCACTCGGCGCGGGTGAGGATGCGGACGACCGGTACTCCGTCGCGCTGGAACGGTGGTTGGCCCTGGGTGGCGCCGACCTGGACGACCGGATCGACGGGGTGCTCGCCGAGGTCGGCCTGGACTCAGGCGTGGACGTGCCGATCACCGCGCTCTCCGGTGGCCAGGCCGCCCGCGCCGGGCTGGCCACGCTGCTTGCTTCCCGGTATGACGTGCTGCTGCTGGACGAGCCGACCAACGACCTGGACCTGGATGGGCTGGCCCGGCTGGAGGCGTTCGTCGGAGCGCTGCGCTCCCCCGCGGTGATCGTCAGCCACGACCGGGAGTTCCTGGCCAGGACGGTGAACCGGATCGTCGAGCTGGACCTGGCCCAGCGGAAGGTCGGTGTCTACCAGGGCGGCTACCAGGCCTACCTGGACGAGCGGGAGGTGGCGCGCCGCCATGCCCGCGAGGCGTACGAGCAGTACTCCGGCACGGTGAGCCAGCTGACCGAGCGGGCCCGCACCCAGCGCAACTGGATGGCCGCCGGGGTGCGCAACGCGCGGCGCAAGGCGCCCGACAACGACAAGATCGGCAAGAACCTGCGCGCGGAGACCAGCGAGAAGCAGGCCGCCAAGGTGCGCCAGACCGAACGCCGGATCGAGCGGCTGGAGGCCGTGGAGGAGCCGCGCAAGGAGTGGCAGCTGCGGATGACCATCGCGGCGGCGCCCAGGGCGGGCGCGGTGGTGGCCGCGCTGCGCGGCGCCGTGGTGCGGCGCGGGGAGTTCGAGCTGGGGCCGGTGGACGCCCAGGTGGACTGGGCGGACCGGATCGCGATCACCGGGTCGAACGGGTCGGGCAAGTCGACGCTGTTGGGTGCGCTGCTCGGGCGGCTCCCGCTGACCTCGGGGTCGGCGTCGCTGGGTCCGGGCGTGCGGGTCGGCGAGGTGGACCAGGCGCGCGGTCTCTTCCTCGGTGACCAGCCGCTGGTGGCCGCGTTCCGGGCGGAGGTCCCCAGCTGGACCGAGCCGGAGGTACGCACCCTGCTGGCCAAGTTCGGGCTGACCGGGGTGCACGCGCCCCGGCCCGCCGAGTCACTCTCCCCTGGCGAGCGCACCAGGGCCGCGCTGGCGCTGCTGCAGGCCAGGGAGGTCAACCTGCTGGTGCTCGACGAGCCGACCAACCACCTCGACCTGCCGGCCATCGAGCAGCTCGAGTCGGCGCTCGAGTCGTTCCCCGGCACCCTGCTGCTGGTCACCCACGACCGGCGGATGCTGGACGCCGTGCGGGTCACCCGCCGCTGGGAAGTCGCACAGGGACTCCTGCTGGAGTCGTGAGTGGCGATGGTCGCTATAGCGACCATCGCCACTCACGACCTCAGACGTCGTCCAGCTGCGGGTAGACGATCGCCTTGATCGTGCCTTCGCCGGAGGAACCGGTGGTCAGCGCCTGCTCCACCTGGTTGAGCCCGAACCGGCCGGTGACCAGCGGATCCAGGTCGACCCGGCCGGCCGAGACCAGGGCGATCGCCGCCGGGTAGGTGTTCGCGTACCGAAACGTCCCGGTCACCGTGACCTCCCTGACCTGCAGCGCGGACATGGGCAGCCGTACCTCGTCGGCGCCCATGCCGACCAGTACCGCCGTCCCACCACCGCGCACCGCGCCGAGCCCGGCGGTCACCGCGGCCTGCGCCCCGGAGCACTCCACCAGCACGTCGGCCGCCAGCTCGGCCAGCCCGCTCGCCTCATCCACCGGGTCCAGCACCACGTCCGCACCCAGCCGAAGCGCCAGCTCGCGCCGCCCCGGGCTCAGGTCGGTGACCACCACCCTGGCCGCGCCGGCCACCCTGGCCGCCTGTACCGCGAGCAATCCGATCGGACCCGCCCCGGTCACCAGCACGGTGTCCCCCGGCCGCACCCCCGCGCGGCGCGCCGCCCACAGCCCGACGGACAGCGGCTCGATCAGCGCGGCCTGCTCGTCGGTCATCGTGTCCGGCACGGCGTAGGCGAAGTTCTCGTTGATCGTGACGTACCGGGCGAACGCGCCGTCGATCGGCGGCGTGGCGAAGAACCGCACCTCCGGGCAGAGGTTGTAGCGCCCGGCCCGACACTGCGCGCAGCGCCCGCAGGGCACCCCCGGCTCCAGCGCAACCCGCTGCCCCAGCTCGTGCCGGCTCGCCCGGTCCCCCCGCGCCACCACCACGCCGGACGCCTCGTGCCCGAGCACCAGCGGCTCGCGCACCACGAACTCGCCGATCCGCCCGTGCTGGTAGTAGTGCACGTCCGAGCCGCACACGCCGACCGCCGCGATCCGGACCAGCACCTCCTCCGAGCCCGGCTCCGGGAGGTCGCGGGGCTCGACCCGGACCTTGCCCGGTCCGTCCAACACGGACACCACGTTGGTTCCGCTCATGGTGCGCTCCCTTCTAGGTGTCGGCCAAGGTGTCGGCCTAGGTGTCGGCCTAGGTGTCGGCAGGCAGGCCGAGCGCGCGGGCGGCCAGCTGCGCGAGGTGCACCGGCTCGCGCTGGCCGGCCTGGCGCAGTTGGGTGCGGCAGCTGAACCCGTCGGCCAGTACCGCCACATCCGGGTCGGCCGCGCGTACCGCCGGCAACAACACCCGTTCCGCGCAGGCCATCGATACCTCGTAGTGGCCCTTCTCGAACCCGAAGTTGCCGGCCAGCCCGCAGCAACCGGAGTCCAGCACCTCGGCGTCCACGCCCAGCGCGCTGAGCACCCCCCGGTCGGCGTCGGTGCCCAGGTCGGCGTGCTGATGGCAGTGCACCTGGACCAGCGCGCGCTGCGCGGGACCGGTGCCGGCGCGGGCGGAGGCCAGCTTTTTGATCTGCTCGGCGTGCTCGACCAGCACCTCGGCGAACGTGCGCACCCCGGCGGCCAGCGCATCGGCATCGGCGTCCGCCGCGAGCAGCTCGGGCAGGTCGGCGCGCAGCGCGGCGGCGCAGCTGGGCTCCAGCACTACCACTGGCACACCGCTGGCCAACCACGGGCGCAACGTCCGCAGGGTGCGGCGGAGCACCGCCCGCGCCGTGTCCACCTGGCCGGTGGAGAACCAGGTCAGCCCGCAGCACACGGGGCCACCCGGCACCTCCACCCGGTAGCCCAGCTCCTCGAGCACCGCCACCGCGTCCCGAGCCACCTCAGGGTCGAAGTGGTCGGTGAACGTGTCCGGCCACAACAGCACCCGCCTAACGGCCCGCGAGTCGGGGCTCTCAGCACCCTGAGTCGGGGCTGTGGGCACACCGGACCGGTGTGCTGAAATCCCCGACTCAGTGTGCCCGGAGCCCCGACTCGCGGGCAGTGGGATGGCGCGGAAGGCGGCGGTGAAGGTTTGCTCGGCGAGCGGTGGGATGTCGCGCTCTGGGGCGATGCCGCCGAGGCGCTTGGCCAGCGATGCCAGCCGAGGGCGGCGGGCCGCCGCGTTGAGGCGGCGGGCCAGGCCGGGGACGCGGGCGGCCAGGCGCAGCCAGCGCGGCAGCGCGCCCATCGAGTAGTGGCTCAGCGGCCGGATCCGACGGCGGTAGCGCTGCGCCAGGAACTCCGTCTTGTAGGCGGCCATGTCCACGCCGACCGGGCAGTCCCGCTTGCAGCCCTTGCAGGACAGGCACAGGTCCAGCGCCTCGGCCACCTCGTCGGACTGCCAGCC
>Ga0137412_10003757_pt1 | contig 12101 bp, 9 predicted proteins | sample CZODoug2_1_16fun_FD_122160 | JGI IMG/M metagenome (GOLD analysis project Ga0137412, IMG submission 122160) | Vadose zone soil fungal communities from Angelo Coast Range Reserve, California, USA - CZODoug2_1_16fungal (Hybrid Assembly) | ecosystem: Environmental > Terrestrial > Soil > Vadose zone...
CTGGGGGCTCATGACCCGGTTTTGACGGTCTGCCCGTAGCTGTTCAGCACCTCGGCCACCCCGTCGATCTCCTCCAGCGGCAGCAGGTTGGGTTCGCCGAGCAGTCGGGCCTGGTGGTAGAGCCGGCACACCCATTCCAGGTAGACGCTGCGGGTGTAGGCCTTGGCCAGGGTGTCGCCGTAGGTGGTGGCGCCGTGGTTCTGCATCAGCGCGCCGTAGCGCCCGGCCATCGCGCGCACGCTGTTCTCGGCCAGCTCGGCGCTGCCGAACCGGGCGTACTTGGCCACCCGCACCGGGCCACCCAGCAGCGCGATCATGTAGTGCACCGGCGGCACCTCGTCCAGCACAACGGACAGCGTGGTGCAGTACAGCGGATGGGTGTGCACCACAGCGCCGGCGTCCGTGGCGCGGTAGACCGAGGTGTGCATCGGGACCTCGGAGGACGGGTCGAGGCCGTCCTCCACCTTGTTGCCGTCCAGGTCGATGATGCAGATCGACTCCGGGGTGAGGTCGTCGTACACCACCCCGCTCGGGGTGATTGCAACGTGGTCGCCGGAGCGCACGCTCAAATTCCCCGAGGTGCCGACGGTCAGCTCGTCGGCCTGCATCCGGCGGCAGAACTCCACCAGCTGGACGCGTTCGTCGTACAGCAGCATGTCGGGGTCCCTTCCCTCGCTGTTCAGTGCTCGGCCGGGCCGGCCACGTCGACCCGCACGTCGTGCTCGCGCAGGGTGGCCAGCGCGCTGTCCGAGGTGCCGGCGTCCACGATGACCGAATCGAATCGGCGGATCGGCAGCAGCCGGTGCATCGCGCTGCGGGCGAGCTTGGAGTGGTCGATGAGCAGGTGTGCGCGGCCGACCACCTCAACCATCTCGCGTTTCACCGCGACGATCCGGTCCTCCTGGTGGAAGGCGTGGCCCTCGCGGACCGCCGAGGTACTCAGGAAGGCCGCGTCGAAGCGCAGCGATCGGATGGAATCCACACACACCGTGCCCAGGTAGGAGTCGTGGTGTACGTCGTACTGCCCGCCCAGGGCGATCACCCGGATGTCCCGCATCCTGGCCAGCTCGTTGAGCGCGGTCAGGTAGTTGGTCGCCACGGTGAGCGGGGTGAGCGCGGCCAGGTGCGGCAGCATCTGCAGCGCCGTGGTGGAGTCGTCCAGGATGAGCGACATTCCTGGCTCGACGTGCCGGCAGGCGTACTGCGCGATCATCCGCTTGGCGTCGATGTTGGCCTTCGCCCGGTACTCCACATTGGACTCGAAGGTGCCGCTCGGCTGCGCGGTGGCGGCCCCCCGCGCCTTGCGCAGCACCCCTTGGCGCTGCAGTTCGTCGAGGTCCCGGTGAATGGTCATCACCGAGACGCCGAACGTCTCGGCGAGTTCCTGGGCGGACACCGAGCCGGCGTTCAACACGAGTTCGGCGATCTGGGCCTGGCGCCCCTCCGGGCTCAACCGGCGCAGTCGCGGTCCGTCGTGGGGCTCGATGCTGGGGCGCGGCGCGGCCTCCGTCACCGGTGCCTCCTCCTGGTCGAACCACCTGCGACTCGCATCACAACGCCTCCAGGGGGCTCTCGTCAAGCACAGATGTGAAATCAACAGCTCTGAACGTTAACTTCTGATCGATTTGCCCGACGAATCCGCCGGTGTCCGTGCTGGCTGGGCCGAAGATCCAGGTCAGCGGCCGACGGAAGTCACGACGCAGAACGTTACTTACACATATTGACCTGAGATGTACGCCAGCTTTAATGTGACCCGAACCGGTGAGGCCAGTCACATCCGCCGACCGGTTGGCGTTCGTCGCTGACCCCGGCCGTAGTCCACCCATCGATCACCCGGAGGACCCGATGACGCGTCCCGAGCTCCGCGAACCGCTCGCCATGGGGCTGTCCCGCCGAGACCTGCTGCGTTTCCTCGGGGTGGGAGGCGCGGCCGCCGCGTCCGCCGCCGCGCTGGCCGCCTGCGGGGTGGGCACCGGCGGCGGGCCCGCCCACCAGAACGGCGCGAACGAGGTCACCGGCGGCTTCGACTGGCGCAAGGCGGCCGGCACGGAGATCTCGGTGCTGCAGACCCCGCACCCGTACCAGGTGGCGTTCCAGCCGCTGCTGGCCGAGTTCACCCAGCTCACCGGCATCAACGTGAAGGCCGACCTGGTCGCCGAGGCGGACTACTTCACCCGGCTGAACACCGAGCTGGCCAGCGGCGCCGGCAACTACGACGCGTTCATGACCGGTGCCTACTTCATCTGGACGTATGGGCCGCCGGGCTGGATGGAGGACCTCAAGCCCTGGCTGGCGAACACCTCGGCCACCTCCGCCGACTACGACTTCGAGGACATCTACGAGGGGCTGCGCAAGTCCACCGCGTGGGACTTCCAGGCCGGCAGCCCGTTGGGCACCGGCGGCCAGTGGGCCATTCCGTGGGGCTTCGAGACCAACGTGATCTGCTACAACAAGGCCGAGTTCGACCGGCGCGGGATCAAACCGGCGGACACCTTCGACAACTTCATCCAGCTGGCCACTGACCTGACCGACCGGTCCGCCAACCGGTACGGGGTGGCCTTCCGGGGCTCCCGGTCCTGGGCCACCATCCACCCGGGGTTCATGACCCAGTTCACCCGCGAGGGTTGCGTCGACTACACCAGCGAGGGCGGCAAGCTGACCGCCGCGATGAACTCGCCCAAGGCGGTCGACCTCACCAACAAGTGGGTGGCGCTGGCCAAGGCCGCCGGCCCGGTCTCCTGGACCACCTACGAGTACCCCAACTGCACCGCCGACCTGGGCGCCGGCACCGCGATGATGGTCTACGACGCCGACTCGGCCACCTACCCGCAGAACATCAAGGGCAACGCCGCGCAGGCCGGCAACCTGGCCTGGCACCCCGGTCCGGCCGGCCCGGACGGCAACTACGGCACCAACCTGTGGACCTGGTCGCTGGCCATGAACGCGGCGTCCAAGAAGAAGCTGGCCGCTTGGCTGTTCATCCAGTGGGCCACCGGCAAGCAGGCCCAGACCAAGGCGGTACAGACCGGCCAGCGCGGCTTCGCCGACCCGACCAGGACGTCGGTGTTCAACGGGGCGTTCAAGCAGACGCTGGGCAAGTTCCCCGGTTACCAGGACACCTTCGAGCGGGTGATCAGCTCGACCAACATCAAGTTCACTCCGCAGAAGCAGTTCTTCAAGACCACCGAGGACTGGGCGGTCGCGCTGCAGGACATCTACGCCGGACAGGACGCCAAGACTCGCCTGGACGCCCTGGCCACCGCCAGCACCGCCGCCGTCAACGCCACGTCGTGAGTGGCGATGGTCGCTATAGCGACCATCGCCACTCACGACCCCGACGAAGGAGGGCAACGTGACCGCTCCCGCGCGGGTTCGCCCCGACCCGGACACCGGGGGGCGCCGGTCGGCCAGCGGCGCGGGTCCGGCGCCGGTCCCGGCCTGGCGCCGAGGCCTGCGGCCCTACGTCTTGTCGCTGCCCGCGGTCCTGATCATCGTCGGGATCCTGTACCCGTTCCTGCTGGGCGCCTACTACGCGTTCCTGAACTACGCCGCCGTGGTGCCCAACCCGGTGTTCGTCGGGTTGCGCAACTTCGCCACCGTGCTGTCCGACCCGGCGTTCTGGTCCAGCGTGCGCACCACGCTGGTCTACGCGGTGTCGGCCACCGCGCTGGAGACCGTGCTGGGCGTCGGCATCGCGCTGCTGCTCAGCCGCTCCAGCCTGGTCGGGCGGATCTTCGAGCGGGTGCTGATCCTGCCGCTGATGATCGCTCCGGTGATCGCCGGGGTGCTCTGGAAGCTGATGTTCAACCCGCAGTTCGGGGTGCTCAACCACGTGCTCGGGCTGGGCCGCACGTTCGACTGGCTGAGCGAGTCGCACGCCCTGATGTCCGTGGTGCTGGTCGATTTGTGGATCTTCACGCCGTTTGTCGCGGTGCTGGTGCTGGCCGGGATCCGGTCGCTGCCCAGGGAGCCGTTCGAGGCCTCGGCGGTGGACGGGGCGAGCTGGTTCTACATGTTCCGCCGGCTGATGCTGCCGATGATGTGGCCGTACATCCTGGTCGCGGTGATCTTTCGGTTCATGGACTCGCTGAAGATCTTCGACCACGTCTACGTGCTCACCGCCGGCGGGCCGGGCGATGCCACCCGCACGCTGCAGATCAGCGCGTACCAGAACTCGATCATCAACTTCAACTACTCGGTGGGCAGCACCTACATGTTCCTGCTCTGGGCGATCGTCTTCGTGACCGCGCGCTACCTGGTCAGCGTGCTGGGCAAAGCCCAGCGCCGCGCCGCCGGATCGGAGGGCTGATGACCCGCGAGCGGCAGCCTGGGCAGCGGCGGTTCTCCCCGGCGTCCATCGGCGCCGACGTGGTGCTGCTGGCCTGGTTCCTGTTCTCGTTGTTCCCGCTGATCTGGCTGGTGTTGCTGTCGCTGAAGTCGGAGTCCGAGCAGATCAGCACCTTCTTCGAGTTCACCCCCACACTGAGCAACTTCGCCACCGTGCTGTCCGACGAGGGCGCCCGGCTGACCAGCGTCAACTTCACCGAGGCGCTGCTGACCAGCGTGCTCAACTGCGTCGGAGCGGTGCTGGTGTCACTGGTGATCGGCGTGCCGGCGGCCTACGCGGCCGGGCGCTGGCAGTACAAGGGCTCCGGCGACGTCATGTTCACCATCCTGTCCTTCCGGTTCGCCCCGGAGCTGATGGTGATCGTGCCGCTGTTCGTGATCTACAACCAGCTCGGCCTGTTCGACACCAACGTCGGGATGATCTGGGTACTGCAGCTGGTCACCATGCCGCTGATCGTGTGGATCCTGCGCTCCTACTTCCAGGACCTGCCGCCGGAGCTGGAACAGGCCGCGCTGTTGGACGGCTACACCCGCAAGCGGGCATTCCTGATGGTGGCCCTGCCGCTGGTCCGCCCGGGGATCGCCGCGTCCGCGCTGCTGGCGTTCATCTTCGCCTGGAACAACTACGTCTTCCCGCTGATTCTCACCGGCAGCTCGCACACCCCGGTCACCGTGGCGGTCACCCGGTTCCTGGGCGGCGGGGGGCAGGCGTTCTACAGCCTCACCGCCGCGGCGGCCATCATCGCCGCGCTGCCGCCGCTGCTGGTGGCCCTGTCCATCCAGCGCTACCTGGTCCGCGGGCTGTCCTTCGGGGCGGTGAAGGCCTGATGGGTTCGCTCTCGGTGCGCGGGCTGACCGCCCGATACGGCAAGACCGTGGCATTGCACGGCATCGACCTGGACGTCGTGGACGGCGAGTTCTTCGTCATCCTCGGCCCGTCCGGGGCGGGCAAGACCACCACGCTGAAGAGCGTCGCCGGGCTGGTGGATGCCGTCGAGGGCGAGGTGCGCATCGCCGGGCGGGACATGACCGGCGTGGAGCCCTACGCGCGCAACGTGGCCATGGCGTTCGAGAGCTACGCGCTCTACCCGCAGAAGACCGTCGAGCAGAACCTCGCCTCGCCGCTGCGCTCCGGGCGGACCGGCAGCTGGAGCGTCGCCGAGCAGTCGGAGCGGATCCGCCAGGTGACCACCACCCTCGGTATCGAGCACCTGCGCGGGCGGTTTCCCCGGGAGCTGTCCAACGGTCAGCGGCAGCGCACCGCACTGGGCCGGGTGCTGGTCCGCCCGGCGGATGTGTACCTGCTGGACGAGCCGCTGTCGCACCTGGACGCCAAGCTGCGCGCGGCGATGCGCGCCGAACTCAAGCAGCTCGGCGAGATGTCCCGAACCACCACGCTCTACGTCACCCACGACTACCAGGAGGCGCTCGCGCTGGGCGACCGGGTCGGGGTGCTGCGGGACGGTCGGCTGGTCCAGGTCGGCACGCCCCAGCAGGTGTGGCACGAGCCGGCGGACACGTTCGTCGCCCGGATGTTCGGCCAGCCGGAGATGAACCTGTTCTCCGCTGATCTCACCGCCGACCTCGCCGCGGTGCCGGAGGGGGGCACCGCGGCGAGGTCGCGCCGGGGCGGGATCACCGTCGGCGTGCCCGCCTCGGTGTCCGGCTCGCTGTCCGGCTCGGTGGCGGGTGGCGCGGCTGGCGGGTCGGTGCTGCTCGGCATCCGGCCGCGCGACCTGGAGGTGCTGACCGGGCCGGAGCCGTCGGACCGGCTGGTGCTGCGCGGGCGGGTCACCCTGGCCGAGCGACTGGGGCGGTTGGTGGAACTCAGCGTCGACGTGGCGGGGGAGTCGGTCATCGCGGTCACCGACGATCAGCGGGTCCGGGAGGGTGACCCGGTCAGCCTGGCGGTGCCCTGGGAGCAGGTACATATCTTCGGCGGCGGCGCAGGCCTTGATACCGGCAACGGGGCCGGCACGGCTGCGGCTCGGCTGGGTTCGGGTGCGCCAGTGTCGCCGGTGGTGGACGTCTCGGCGGCCAGCGGGGGTGACCGGTGACCGCGGTCGCCTCGGTCGGTACCGCCGCGCCGGTCGCACAGCGGCTGCGGCTCGAGGCGCTGCGCAAGACCTACCGGAGCCGGGGCCGGGAGCCGTTCGAGGCGGTCAAGGGGATCGACCTGGACATCGAACCGGGGGAGCTGGTCGCCCTGCTCGGGCCGTCCGGCTGCGGCAAGACCACCACGCTGCGGATGATCGCCGGCCTGGAGACGGTCACCGAGGGGCGCATCCTGATCGGCGACCGCTCGGTCGGTGAGCTGCCGGCCGGTCAACGGCAGGTGGGTGTGGGGTTCGAGAGCTACGCGCTGTACCCGCCGCTGTCGGTGCGGGAGAACCTGGCTTACGGGTTGCGCGCGCGGCGGGTGCGCGGCGCGGACCTGCGGAGCCGGGTGGATCGCATCGCCGAGCGGCTGGAGATGACCGAGCTGCTGGAGCTGCGGCCGGCCAACCTGTCCAGCGGCCAGAAGCAGCGGGTCGCCCTGGCCCGCGCGCTGGTGCGCAACCCACCGGTGCTGCTGCTGGACGAGCCGCTGTCGCACCTGGACGCCGGCCAGCGGCAGCGGGTACGCCGCGAGCTCAAGGTGCTGCAGCGGGAGTTCGGCTACACCACGATCATCGTCACCCACGACCAGCTGGAGGCACTCAGCCTGGCCGACCGGATTGCGGTGATGGACGCCGGGGTGATCCAGCAGTTCGGCACCCCGGACGAGATCTTCGACGACCCGGCAAACCAGTTCGTCGCCGACTTCGTGGGTGAGCCGCCGATCAACCTGCTGCCGGGGGAGACCGCCGCCGATGGTTCGGTGCGGCTGGGCGGGGCCGGGGTGCTGTCGACGTCGGCGAGCCGGGTGGCGCCGGGGCAGCGGGTGGTGGTCGGGCTGAGGCCACAGGACTGCCGGGCTGAGGCCCGCGCTCCGCGGGCCGGGGCGACAGCCGGGTCGGGGTTGACCGCGGGGGCGGGGCTGACCGCGGGGGCGGGGCTGACCGCGGGGGCGGGGCTGACCGCCACCGTGCTGGTCTACGAGAACCTGCTGGAGTACGGGCTGGCCACGGTGGAACTGGCCGGGGTGCCCGGGCGGGTGGTGGTCCAGGTGGCCGCCGGGCAGATCCTGGCCGCCGGAGACACCGTGTCGATCACCGCACCGGCCCGGCGGGTGTACCTTTTCGATGATCAAACTGGCGGGCGGCTGCGGTGAACCGGATCTGGCGGGCGGCTGAGGTGAGCGGGTCCTCTGCTGTGCGAGTGGTGTGCGCGGGCGACGAGTTCATCTCCGCGCGGCTGCTGGGCGATGCGATGGTGGCCGAGCTGGACCGGGTTGGCCTCGCCGCCGAACCGTTGCCGATCGATTCCCGCTGGCCCAGCGAGCCGTTCGAGGAGATCGACGGGGTGCGCGAGGCGGCCGGAGACCCCGGTCGGCTGGCTGAGTTGGTGGCCGGGGCGGACGCGCTGGTCACTCACCTGGCGCCGGTCACCAAGAAGGTGATCGCCGCTGGGCGGGGGTGCCTGCGGGTGGTCGGGGTGACCAGGGGCGGCCCGGTGAACGTGGACCTGTCGGCGGCCACCGACGCGGGCGTCCCGGTGGTGTACCTGCCCGGGCGGAACCTGGGCGCGGTCGCGGAGTTCACCGTCGGCACGATGATCTGCGCGATGCGTGGACTGCCGGCGGCGGCCACCGAGCTGGCCGGCGGTCGTTGGGACGGCACCGGGTTCCGCTATCAGCGGGTCGGGCTGGAGCTGAGGGTCGCCACCGTCGGGCTGATCGGACTGGGCGCGGTGGGGCTGCGGGTGGCGGAGCTACTGGCTGCCTTCGGCGCGCAGGTGCTGGCGCACGACCCGTTCGCCGATCCGGCGGAGGCAGCGCGGGTGGGAGCGCGGCTGGTGGAACTGCCCGAGTTGCTGGCCACCAGTGACGTGGTCAGCCTGCACGCCCGGCTCACCGAGCAGACCCGGCGGATCATCGACGGCGCCGCGTTGGCCGCGATGCGCCCAGGCGCGCTACTGGTGAACACCGCGCGCGGCGAGCTGGTGGACTCCGCCGCGCTGGACGCCGCGCTGTCCGAGGGCCGGCTGCGCGGAGCCGTGCTGGACGTGTTCGACCCGGAACCGCCCGGTCCCGACGACCCGCTGCCCCGCCGCCCCGAGGTGTTCGCCACCCCGCACCTGGCCGGCGCGTCCCGCCAGGTGGCGGAGGAGTCCGCTGCCCGGATCGCCCGCGAAGTGGCCACCGTCCTCACCGGTGGAACCCCCACCCACCAAGCCAACCCCACCCCGCTGCCCAACACCGACTAGTAGCCGGTGTTGGCCGGCCGGTCCGGCTAAGCGTGCACCCCAGTGGCGGACCCCGGCTGCCCGGACGCTGGCCGACGTCGGCTAGTCAACCGCCGCTCGCACAGCGCGGTTGTGGCGCGCGCAGCTCGGTTGTGGCTTGCGCACGGACAGCCCGGCTCCCGCTCCGTACAGCCCGGTTGCCGCTCGCACAGGACAGCCCGTCTGTGCCGGCCCCGTCCTTCATGGTCAACACAACGTGGTTCGGCTTTTTTCTTGATCGAAAACGAATGACGTTGTGTTGACCATCTGAAAGTGAGCTGGCGGTCTTGCTCGCAAAGGCTGACCTGCGCAGGCACAGCACTTCTCAACGCTGATGCGGCTCTGTGCTCACGCCGACACAGCCAGCCCCTAATTGGCGCCGGCACAGCCCATCTAACGCCGACACAGCGGCCTGGGCTGCTGTGTCGAGCCGGTAGAGCTGTGTGAAGGGGCGAGCTCCGGCCAGCGCGTGCTGATACGCCTGGCCGCCTCACGCCGGCCCGCCTACCGTCTCGCGCTGGCACAGCCCGTCTCTCGCCGGTACAGCCCGTCTCTCGCCGGTACAGCCTGGCTCCGGCCGGTACAGCCTGGCTCCGGCCGGTACAGCCTGGCTCCGGCCGGTACAGCCTGGCTCTCGCCGGCACAGCCTGGCTCTCGCCGGCACAGCGGCCTGGGCTGCTGTGTCGCGCCGGTGGATCTGCGTAAAGCGGTTGACCTGGTGTCTTGACGACGGGGCGGTGGCGGGGGATGCTTAGCGGAAATCGATTTCCCGTGCGGGGCTGCCCGGCGGATCCGCTGCGTCCAGCTCGAGCGTTCTCCGGAGAGGGCAGTCATGACTGACCAGACCGACGTCGCGGCGTCCCCCGGGATTGAACGCAATGGCACGAACCCGGTTCCCGAGGCGGAGCGTAGGGGGCTGTCGCGTGATCTGTTCGCGGTCTGGTTCTCCTGGAACGTGTCGATCATGGGGATCAGCTACGGGATTTACGTCTTCGGGCTGGGGCTGAGCGTCCCCCAGGCGATCGTGGCCGGCGTGCTCGGCTACGCGGTGTCCTCGACCCTGGTCGGGGTGATCGCGGTGGGTGGTCCGCGCACCGGGCTACCCACGCTGACGCAGACTCGGTTCGCCTTCGGCTTCCACGGCAACAAGTTGCCCACCTTGTTCGCGTACCTGTCCAACGTGGGTTGGAAGATCACCATCATCACGCTGGCGTCGGCCACCGGCGCCGGGCTGTTCGCGCGGCTGTGGCCGGCCCAGTTTGCCCGCCCGGACGGCCACGCCAGCACCGCGGCGGTGCTGCTGTGGTTCGTCGCTGTGCTCGCGGTGGTGCTGGTGGTGGCGGTGTTCGGCCACCAGTTGATTCTGCGGGTGGAGCGGTGGATCGCCTACCTGACCGCGGTGATGACCGTGGTGTTCATCGGGCTGATCGTGCCGCACGTGCGGTGGGGCGAGCTGGGCAGCGCGGCGCACGGTTCCTGGTGGGCATTCGGCGGCGGCGTGATCATGGCGATGACCATCTCGGGCATCAGCTTCCTCAACTACGGCGGCGACTTCGCCCGCTACCTGCCCCGGTTCACGCCGGCGCGGGCGGTGATCGGCTGGACAGCCGGTGGCATCACCGTTCCGCTGGCAGTGCTGCTGGTGCTCGGCGTGCTGCTGGTCGCCGGCGACGCCCAGCTGGGCAATGCGGCCGCCGCCGACCCGATCGGCGCGCTCACCGCGCTGCTGCCATTGTGGTTCTTCATCCCGTTCTCGCTGGTCATCGTGATCTCGCTGGTGGCCGCCGCGATCCTCGGGGTGTACTCGTCCGGGCTGGCGCTGCTCGCGATGGGGGTACCGACCTCGAGGGCGGGCACCACCGCGATCAACACAGTGATCATCTCTGCCGGCGCGTTCTACCTGCTGTTCGTTTCCGACTCGTTCCTGGCCACCTTCCAGGCGTTCCTGGCCCTGGTCGCGGTGCCGATGGGCACGATGGGCGGTATCCAGCTGCTGGACTTCATCCGGCAGCGCCGGCTGCGCTGGGACGTGACCATGGCGGAGCCGCCGGCGCGCGGCGGCCGGCGGGTGCGGTGGACCGCGCTGGGGTCGCTGGTGGTGGCCACGGTGATCGGGCTGGGCACGGTGACCTCGGGCGACCCGAACATCGCCAGGGTGGTCGGCTTCCTGCTCAGTGAGGACGCCGCAAAGGGTGTGGTCGGGCAGACCAACGTGGGTGTGGTGCTGGCGATGCTGGTCGGTGCGGGGGTGTACGCGCTGCTCACCTTCGGCTTCAAGATTGACGACGGGTCCGCCCGGCCGGCGTCGTCGGCGCGCGGCCGCGCCGCGGTGTCCAGCCGCCCGTGACGCCGGCGGATCTCGGTCCGCCTCCGGACGTCTGGCATGCCCCGGCCAGCTACTGGTTCTGGCACCGGGTGCCCACCGGCGCGGAGATCCGCGAGCAGGTCGGGCAGTTGGCCGACGCCGGGTTCGGCTCGTTCCAGATCCAGGCTCGCCTGGCCTTCCCCATCCAGCAGTACCTCGGTCCGGACTACCTGGCCGCCTATCGCGCGGCGGCCGACGAGGCGGCCCGGCGCGGCATGGTGATGGGCATCTACGACGAGTACAACTGGCTCTCCGGGCACGCCGGCGGGCGGACCGTGGCCGGCCGCGACGAGCTGCGCGAACGACACCTGTTCTGGTCCACCTCGTCAGCCGCCGCCAACGCCGAGATCGTCTGCACGGTGGACGAGATCCGCCCCACGGACGTGGAGTACCTGCTCGACGCGGGGATGAACTGGGTGTTCGACGGCGGCCAGCCACGCTGGGCGGACTGGGAGATCGTCGCCGCGCTGGCTCACCCGGCGGGGGAGATCACCGACGAGCTCGACGTGGTGGACGTGACCGACCGGGCCCGGTTCCTGGACAGCTCGCCGACGGGATGCCGAGTGGGCGTGCCACGGGATGCGCTGCCGCCGAACGCCTCCGCGCCGAACGACTCCGCGCTGACCGTCTTCGTCGCGGCCCGCTGCGCGACCAGCAAGATGATCAATTATCTGTTGCCGGAGGCGGCCGAGCGCTTCCTGGAGGTTGGCTACCGGCCGTACCGGGAAGCGCTCGGGGCGCATTTCGGCGGCACGGTCCGGTACGCGTTCTTCGACCAGCCGCACGGGTGCTTCTTCCGTTGGCGCCAGCACCGGGGCCACCTGGGCAGCTCGCTGATGTGGGCGCCGGAGCTGGCCGACCGGTACACCCGGCAGCGAGCCGCGCCGTTCCGTCGTTCGCTGCTCGCCATGGTGGTCGACATCGGCCCGGCCACCTCGGCGCGGCGCTGCGACTTCTTCGAAACCTACTCGGCGCTGGGCATCGAGAGCTTCTTCGGCACGCTGTCGCGGTGGTGCCGGCGGCA
>Ga0137412_10001184_pt1 | contig 12100 bp, 12 predicted proteins | sample CZODoug2_1_16fun_FD_122160 | JGI IMG/M metagenome (GOLD analysis project Ga0137412, IMG submission 122160) | Vadose zone soil fungal communities from Angelo Coast Range Reserve, California, USA - CZODoug2_1_16fungal (Hybrid Assembly) | ecosystem: Environmental > Terrestrial > Soil > Vadose zone...
GGCGAAGGTCTTACGCAGGGAATCATCGGTCTTGTGAACAAAGGCCAGCCGCGAAAGCTGGACGATTGGGGCGCACTTCGCGCGTGGGCGTGGGGAGCGAGCCGCGCGCTGGATTATTTCGAGACCGACAAGGACGTCGACGCAAAACGTGTTGGCATCGAAGGGCTGTCGCGATACGGCAAAGCAGCATTGCTCGCGATGGCGTACGAACCAAGATTCGCGATCGGCTTCATCGGCTCTTCCGGAGAAGGGGGCGCGAAAATTCTGCGGCGAAAATTCGGCGAGCAGGTCGAGAACGTCGCCTCGACATCCGAATACCATTGGATGGCCGGCAATTTCTTGAAATACGCCGGGCCATTAACGCCAAACGATTTGCCTGTCGATGCGCACGAATTAGTTGCGCTGTGTGCGCCAAGGCCGGTCTTTATCAGTGTTGGCTCTCTACAAGTCGAAGGCGGCTGGATCGACGCCAAAGGCAACTTTCTCGGCGGTGTCGGCGCCGGCCCCGTTTACAAGTTGCTCGGAAAAAAAGATCTCGGAACCGCCGAATTTCCGCCGATGGAAACCGCACTGATTGCCGGCGACGTAGCCTTCCGTCAACACGCCGGTGGCCACACAACTGGTCCCAACTGGCCCACCTTCCTCACATTTGCAAGTCGATATTTTGCTGCGGGCGGCAGCTAAGCAGAAACGCGAAGGTGACATTGTATCTCCTCACCGCCAGCGCATGCAGTTACATAAAGGTACGAGGCAATTTCCAATAGGCTGGCACTGTCCAAGCAATCGACAGATGACCCTCGCGGACTGGGCCTTTAGGTCCTCTACGCACGCGTAGTAATCCCCTTGCTACCAACATCTTGCGTGAATACTCGGCCTCCTCGGCAAACGGCACGAGGCGTGCTTTTCACCGTTGTGGAAGTTGCATCGAAATTGCGACTCAGCCTGAGGGCCATTCACCATGAAACCAATCACGCAGGAAAAAGACAGGCTCGGATTTATCGGGATCGGCTATATGGGCCGACCGGTCGCGCGGAGATTGCTTGAATCCGGATTCAAGCTGACGGCGTATGACCAGAATCACAGTAAGTCAGAGGAACTAATTCAATATGGCGGCAAGGTCGTGCAGAGCGTTTCGGAACTTTCCTCAAGTTGCGACGTCGTGTTGTCCTGCCTACCAAGCGATGAGGCTGTATTGGACATTTATAGAGGACCTGACGGCGTTTTCGCCAGTGCGCGTCGCGGCTCGCGCGTCATCGATCTGAGCACGGTATATCCCGAGACCTCGCTGGAACTCTCAAGACTGGGTTCAGAGCGAGGAGTTGAGGTTCTCGACGTGACCATATCGGGAAGCACTCCTGCCGCCGAGAACGGGTTGCTGACATTGTTCGGGGGCGGAAACAAGGAATGCTTCGAAAGCGCTGAGTCGATCTTTCGTGTTATCGCCAAAAAGTATTTTTATCTTGGCCCGAGCGGATCTGGAGCGACGATGAAACTTGTGGTGAACACTGTACTCGGAATCGGAATGCAGGCGATTGCCGAAGCAGTCGCACTTGGTGAGAAGGCTGGTCTTGACCGCAATCGATTGCTGGACGTGCTATCCCAGACTGCAGTGGTTGCTCCAGCGCACGTGGGCAAACTGCACAGAGCGATGAAGAGCGACTACAGCCCGCAGTTTCCGATTCGCCTAATGAACAAGGATTTCGGCTTGATTCTCGAGCTAGCGGATGCGGTTGGCGCGCGAATGCCCGCAACGGGTGCTGCCTTTGAGATCAATGCGAGGCAATCGGACGAAGGGGCGGAGCAAGATTTCTCAGCCGTGATTCTGCAAATGGAAAAGCGCGCTCATCTGGATTCCAACGGCAATGGGCGGACGTGATCCATGGTTGATCTAGCCGGAGGACGATGCGGTGAGCACGAGCCGCAAGCACGGCACCCACGCCAATCCTCAGTGGCTTGGCTAGAACACAACGATTTTCAAGTAAGCAGAGAGAAAGGACAACATGCTGGAATACATCGAAATCCCCCGTACAAATCTCGTTAGTTCCCGAGTCGCACTCGGCACTTGGGCCATCGGCGGCTGGATGTGGGGCGGAACCGATGACGAAGTGTCCATTCGTACGATTCATGCGGCGCTCGATCAGGGAATCAATTTGATCGATACCGCACCCATCTACGGTCAGGGGCGCTCCGAAGAAATCGTGGGCGAAGCCTTGCGGCAACACGGACGCCGCGAAGGCGTCATTTTAGCCACGAAAGTAGGTATCGACTGGACAGCCGGCAGAATCGAGCGGAACTCCGCTCGTCAACGCATTCTGCAAGAATTCGAGGACTCGCTCCGACGTCTCCAAACGGAATACATCGATATATATCAAGTGCATTGGCCTGATCCTCTCGTGCCCGTCGAGGAGACGGCCGCCACTCTTCGTGAACTTTACGACCAGGGGAAGATTCGTGCGATCGGAGTGAGCAACTATTCTCCTGAAGAAATGGCGCGCTTCGAAACGATTGCGCCGTTGCACACCGTTCAGCCGCCCTACAATCTCTTTGAGCGCGAAATAGAACGCGATGTTCTGCCGTACGCGCTCGGCCACGACGTCACCACACTCACGTATGGAGCGCTCTGCCGCGGACTGCTAAGCGGCGCCATGCATGCCGACCGCCAGTTTTCGAGCGATGACATGCGCAAGACCAGCGACCCCAAGTTTCAGCAGCCTCACTTCGCCGAGTACTTGAACGCGGCGAGCAAACTGGATGCATACGCTCGCGAACACTTCGGCAAGCGCGTGATTCATCTGGCGGTTCGCTGGCTACTGGACCAACCAGGCGTTGGCATCGCGCTCTGGGGCGCACGTCGTCCGGAACAACTCGCGGCCATCAAGGAAGTGGCCGGCTGGTCACTGACAAAGGAAGATTTCACTGCTGTCGACGCGATTCTTCGCGAGAGCATTCGCAATCCAGTCGGTCCGGAATTCATGGCCCCACCGGCCCGGCAAATCCGCAGAGTGGCGTAATCTTCTGCAACCAAGTCGTTTCGCTCTTTACTCATTTGCTCCAGCAGCACCTTTGGAAAGAAGATTTTGGTTGAAGAGTATTCGAGATTAAAGGAGCCATGGCATCGGTGGGGGAAAAGTGAAATGAAGAAGAGTGTTCTCCGTGACTGAGGCTGAGCTCGCTCGATGATTTAAATAATCAATATTACTTGTTAATAGCGCTGCGCTTCCCGCGACCAGCTGCGTAGAGTTCGTGTAGGAATCCAGGATTCAGAGATCTGCGCAACTTCCGGCGTCCTTGAAAATGGCGGGCTTTGACCGCGCTAATTGAGGCGCCTAGAATCTGTGCCGTTTCCTTGACAGATCTTTCTTCGATGTCGCGGAGAAAAATCGTTCTCCCAATTTTTGAATTGAGGCGATCGATAGCTTCTGTCAAAAGATCCGCGCACTCGCGTTGCCAATAGGACTGTTCGGGATTAGGGCTCTGGTCGACGAATGTTTCCGAGATGGACTTCATGCCATTGTCAGGATTCTCGGGCAAAACTTCGAGAAATCCTCGCCTTCGACGGAGCAACATGAACGCTTCATTCATAGCGATGCGCGTCAGCCAGGTGGAGAACTGTGACTTTTCTTGAAAAGCGTCTAGATGAAGGAAGGCCTTGTGAAAACTCTCCTGCGCCACGTCTTCGGCATCTTCCCGGTTGTTCGTAATGCGTTGCGCCACGGCGACAACCTTCTGCCGGTGACGAAGAACCAATTCCTCGAAAGCGCGGGCATCGCCGCGCTTTGTGGCGGCCACCAAAACCTCATCGGAACTTTTGTTCGTACTTGTTGAGCAAGACGTTTTCATGAATCGATCCTCCGCCGCAGCCGCGGCACAAAGTAAGAGACCAACTAACGAGCCAGCCAGAGCGCATATCGAATGGATTGGAAGATCGTCCATTGATGGTGGGCGCGCAGAATGCGATACCAGCCAAGAATAGATAGAGGTTTCATGTTGCACTCCTGTTTCGCTGACGCTTTCGTGTTGCGAACTCGATTCACCACCAGGAAAAGCAAGCGAGGGGCCAGGGACTGTTGTTATCCATCCAGACTGGAAGTTACTGGCGGCGCGAGAGATACACACATTCATGACTTCTTCGCGATGTAAGTCGGAGTGCGAACCTGTCAAAGTGTTGACATTCCGTCCAGCGGGCTGGATGACTTGAAGTCGGTGTCTCTCCGTGAGAGAAGGTAGTCATGCCCTACATGACCGAACTGGCCAGAGATGAACACTGTCTGGTGCTAAGATTTCGACTGCGGAGAGCAACAGTCTGTCTTGCAGGAGCAGAAGTATGCTGAGGTCAAATCCCCTTCTGTGGCCCAAGCCATCTGGGATTTGGAGCTATGGGATTGCTGTTCTCTCGGTTGCGGCAGCCCTGATCATTTCACAGTGGCAGCCGCTTCATTTAGAAGCTGCTCCCGTATCACTGTTTCTTTGCGCCGTCATATTGAGTGCGTGGTTCGGTGGAGTTGGGCCAGGATTGCTGGCGACGGCCCTATCCGTTCTTGCTTTCTATTATTACTTCCTGCCTCCGATCCATTCGTGGGTTGCAAAGCCCGGAGAAATACCCCGCCTTGTCATCTTCATGGTGTCAGCCCTGTTCGTAGGGTCGCTGAGCGTTGCGCAAAGGAGCGCCACAGAATCGCTCCGGCGCGCACGCGATGATCTGAGAGGCAACGTTCAAGAGCTACAGAGAAGCAACGAGGCATTGCAAACAGAGAGCCTCGAGCGCAAACATGCGGAAGAATCGTTGCGGGAGTCGCGGGCGGAACTGGCACGCGTCAGCCGGGTAACCACCATGGGAGAACTGACCGCCTCGCTGGCGCACGAAGTGAATCAACCAATTGCCGCTGCCGTTACCAACGCCAATACCTGCCTGCGCTGGCTCGCGCGCGATCACCCCGATGTGGAGGAAGCACGCGCGGCCGCCATGAGAATCGTGAAAGATGGAACGCGTGCAGCAGAAATCGTCAAGCGAATCCGCCTGCTCTTCAAGAAGAGTATTCCGCAACCGGAGCTGGTGGACGTAAACGAAGCCATTCGAGAGATGATCGTCCTCTTGCGCAGCGAGGCAACGCGATACAACATAACGGTCCGGATGGAGCTAGCCGCAGACCTTCCCGCAATCATGGGAGATCGGGTGCAATTGCAACAGGTTCTCATGAACCTCATCGTGAACAGCATCGATGCCATGAAGGAAGTGGATGGAGCGCGCGAGTTAGCCATCAAGTCGCAAAGAACGGAGAAAGAAGAAGTTCTGGTGTCCGTCAGCGATACCGGCGTAGGGCTTCCCGCGCAGCAGGCGGACCAGATCTTCAACGCGTTTTTTACAACGAAACCTCACGGCACCGGCATGGGGCTTCGCATCAGCCGCTCCATCGTTGAATCGCATGGCGGGCGCTTGTGGGTCGCCGACAACTCGCCGCGCGGCGCAAGTTTTTGTTTCAGTCTACCCACCAAGGTCGAGGCGCATGAATGACGGCCGCAGACGCTCCCACTGTGTTCGTCGTTGATGACGATGCCGGTGTGCGTGCGTCCATCCAAGGACTGCTGAAATCGGCGAGATTACGGTGCGCATCCTTTGGGACGGCGGAAGAATTTCTGCGCAACAAACCACCGGACGGACCAAGCTGCCTTGTTCTGGACGTGAGCCTTCCCGGAGTCAACGGTCTCGACTTGCAGCGCGAATTGGCTGATGCAGGAGTCCACATTCCCATCATTTTCATCACCGGTCATGGAGATATTCCGATGACGGTGAGGGCCATGAAATCGGGTGCTGTGGAGTTTCTGACTAAGCCTTTCGAAGACGAGGACTTGCTGAATGCGATCCATCAGGCTTTGGATCGCGACCGCGTGAGGCGCCGCCAGCAGAGTGACTTTGCCGCGCTGCGGAAATGCTACGAGACCCTGAGCGAGCGCCAGCGCGAAGTCATGGGCCTGGTGGTCTCGGGTATGCTCAATAAGCAGATAGCTTTTGAGCTCGGGATCAGCGAGATCACCGTGAAGATTCATCGCGGCCAAGTGATGCGGAAGATGCAGGCGCAGTCGCTGGCAGAATTGGTTAGAATGGCGTCGAAACTGGAACTTCCACCCGGAAAAAAGTAAGCCTAATGGCGACGCACGAGTGTCGAGCAACACTCCTTGTTAGTTCGCAACCCTCCCGGTTCAACTGCAGCTTTCTCAACTTCACTTAAATCGTAGGTGCCCCTCAGCTGAGGTCCTCTGTTTGGACTCTCATACGAAAGTATAATTGCGCCACTTTGGCGGCGCTGCTAGATTCCAAGCATGGACACACAGGGAAAAAGCAGGTTGGTAGCGATTGTCGATGACGATGACTCTATACGCAGCGCACTGCAAGGCTTATTGCGAAGCGCCGAGCTTCCTGCGCAATCGTTTGCCTCCGCGGAAGAATTCCTGAAGTCCGGCCAACAGCACCAGATTGCTTGTTTGATCGCCGATATTCGTATGCCAGGAATGTCCGGTCTCGAACTGCAAGCGCATCTGAATGCCGAACGCTGCAAGATTCCAATTATCTTTATCACGGCGCATGGCGACGAAAAAATGCGGATGCAAGCGTTGCGAGCAGGCGCCGTGGAGTTCATGGCAAAACCCTTCGATGACGAAGCGTTGCTCGAAAGTGTTCGTGCTGCTCTGGAAAGTTGAGCCTTCGAATGGAAACGTATGGTGCCCAAGGAGGTATTCGTGGGGGCTGTCGCAACATTAGGGTCCGTCGATCAGGATCGTAGTCCGCGCAGATTCGAGCAGATCATAGGCAATAGTCCCGCTCTGGAATCGGTACTCGAACAGGTAGAGCGCGTTGCTCCAACGGATTCCACCGTTCTTGTCCAGGGAGAAACAGGCACCGGCAAGGAGCTGATCGCACGCTCGATTCACAATCTCAGCTCGCGGTGCGGACGTCCGTTCATAAAGCTAAATTGCGCTGCCATTCCGTTCGATCTACTGGAAAGCGAGTTATTCGGTCACGAGAAAGGCGCTTTTACGGGTGCTATTGCGCAAAAGATTGGCCGTTTCGAATTGGCTGACAAAGGGACGCTGTTCCTGGACGAGGTGGGCGACATTCCGTTGGCACTGCAGCCCAAACTGCTGCGCGTCCTGCAGGAGCAGGAATTCGAGCGCTTGGGGAGCGGCCGGACTCACCAAGTGGACGTTCGCCTCGTAGCTGCGACGCACCGAAATTTGACTGAAATGGTGAAGCGAAGTGAATTTCGCGGCGATCTCTACTATCGCCTGAATGTATTTCCAGTCTCGCTGCCGCCCCTGCGCGCGCGCCGAGAAGATATTCCGGCGCTTGTCGAACATTTTGTTGAGATTTATGCCCGCCGCATGAACAAGCAGATCGACCATATTTCTTCTGAAACGATGGCCGCTCTTACTTCTTATCCGTGGCCGGGCAACATTCGCGAGCTTCAGAATTTCATCGAGCGGAGCCTAATCCTTACGTCTGGCAAGGTGCTGGAATCGCCTCTCTCAAGCTTGAGAGAGGCCGTCGAAGTGGAATCTCTTGGGCCAATTACTATGGAGGATGCGGAGCGAGACCACATTCTCAAGATTCTGGAGCAGACTCATTGGGTTGTCTCTGGCCCCAACGGGGCGGCCGCACGTTTGGGAATCAAGAGGTCCACCCTTTACTTCCGGATGCAAAGGCTTGGCATCTCACGTGCCAACAAGAAGTCGCTTCCCTCATAGCAGCGTAGCCACCTGCGGGGATCGATCCTCCGAACAACTTAAATCAGCCGACGCATTGGTCATCAGACATACCAGCGATCTCATCTCCAGTTGATCTGAATCCGAAGCTGTCTGACACACAGTCAAGTAAATAAGCGCACTTGCCTGTCAGCATGCTGAATCACGTCCAGCGGGCTGGCATCGCGCAGGGCGCTTTTGTTTGTTTGAGCCTCTACTTTCAGTTACTTACGCGGTGATTTCTTTGGCCATTGTTTTGCCTTTTCCAGTTAGGTCGCTTAACGCACCAGAACTTTTCGTGGCGACAGAAACGAGGAGAAATCCCGAAACTGGCGGCTCGCAGGAGTATCCGCGGTTGAATCGCGAGTGCGTCGTTTTCTCGGATAAGGCGTCTTGTTTCGGAATCTCAAAAAAGGGAGAAAGTATGAAATTCATTTCAAAAATCGCAGCATCCATCGGACTGACACTGATTTTGGGGACTGCCTCATTCGCGCAACACGTTAAGACCGACTACGACCACAGTGCAAACTTTGGCCAATACAAGACCTACTCTTGGGAGAAAGTCCAAACGAAAGACCCTCTGTTGGTCGATCGAATCAAGAGTGCGGTGAACAGCGCCCTGGTGGCAAAAGGCTGGACGGAACTTCCTTCAGGAGGCGACGTCGAGGTCTTTGCTATCGAGACGACTCAGAATCAACAGACCTTGGACACATTCTATAACGGGTTCGGAGGAGGCCGCCGTTGGGGAGGATTCGGGGGATTTGGCGACGCAACCACGACCGTCGAAACCTACAAAGTGGGAACCCTGGTCGTAGATCTCTTCGACGCAAAAACAGAGAAATTGCTCTGGCGGAGCTCATCGACCGATACGCTCTCCGATAAAGCAGACAAGAACACCAAGAATCTCGACAAAGGCGTGAACAAAATGTTCCAGCATTTTCCTCCCGCCCCGTCGGCGAAACACTAAGAGGGCGAGATGAACCGCTCTCTGACGTTTGTACTCGCTATCTCAATGACCATCAGCACCCTGGCCATTCCTCTGCGCGCGGCAAGCAATCCGCGCGCGGGGAAGACCGAACGAGCCGCGGTCCTATGGACGAACGACGAGCTTGAGAAGCTCAGACCTCTGGGGCTCATCTCAATCGTGGGTCAACCCAGCACCGCAGAAGGCGCAATCACCGCTGCGCTACCTCCGCCTTACAGGAGTACGCAAGATCCTGAATGGTACGCCGAGCAGGCGGCAAATTTGCGAGCACAGCTCGAGAGCAACAAGGCTGAACTTCAGCGCTACTGTCAAGCGATCGAAGATGCAAAGAGCCTCAAGACTACGACGGGCGGCATAAATCTCGAGGAAGGCGACATCGGCATCACTCTCGAAGCCGGCATTGAGATCCTTCAGCAGCGCGTAAGCGAAACACAATCGGAGCTCGACGCATTGGAGGACCTGGCCCGCCGCAATGACATTCCGCCGGGCGCCCTGAGAGGCCAGTGAACATGGCTGGCGCTGTTTACGAAAGCCTATGAATGTTTTTGAACATTGGTTTGACATCAAGAGAGTGGTTTCAATTTTGTACTGGAGAGTTTGCTATGAAGTTATCGAAACAGGTTTTAACTTTACTTCTTTGCTTTTCGCTTTTGCGATTCACTGCGCAAGCCGAGTCTTTCGGTCCCACGGGCCAATCGAGCGAACAGCAGCAACCGCCGCCCGCGCAACAGTCTCTTCAAGAACTGCAGCAACTCGTGGCGCCGATCGCCTTGTACCCAGACGCACTGGTTGCGCAGATTCTCGCTGCTTCTACTTATCCAACCGAGATTGTTGAGGCGGACCGCTGGATGCAAAGTCATCGCAACCTTAAGGGTGAAGAGTTGGCAACGGAAGTCGACCAACAGTCCTGGGATCCTAGTGTGAAGGCCCTCACACAATTTCCATCGGTTCTAGAAAATATGGACAAGAACCTCTCCTGGACTTCATCCCTTGGCGATGCGTACGCCAACCAGCAGCAAGATGTGACGGACGCCGTGCAGGCGATGCGCCAGCAGGCTCGCAATGCCGGTCACTTGAATAGCAATGAACAGGAGAAAGTAACAACTCAAGGCAACACAATCGTCATTGAACCGGCCAATCCTGAAGTGGTCTACGTGCCTGCGTACGATCCGTGGCTCGTCTACGGCGACTCGATCGTTCCATATCCAGGCTGGTATCCCGTGCCGGGAATCTTTTTTGCAGGGCCCGCGATCTCCTTCGGAATTGGATTTGGAGTTGGTTACTTCGGAGGATTTGGATGGGGCTGGCATCACTGGGGATGCGACTGGCACGGCCACAGAGTGATCTACAACCACAACACCTACATCTCTCACAGTCGAACGATCATCAATCGCAACAACTTCAATCACAACAATTTCAATCGCGGCAGCAACTTCAACCGCGGCAACTTCAACCATGGCAATGCGTTCCGCGGAAACAGGCCTGGCGGCGGAGGTTCGGCGTTTCACGGGCCTTCGGCTCCTCACTTTCAACCAGGAACACGCTCCGGCGCGTTCAGCGGGTTTGATCACGGCGGAAGCGTCCAAGGCTTTTCCTCCCGCGGGCGCTCAAGCTTCGGAGGCATGTCTCGCGGTGGTGGTTCCCATGGTGGCGGCGGTGGACGACATCACTGATCCCGTGTGTCTGCGGGAGAGCTGATCGAGAAATCTAAAATGGAGAGGAACATCATGCTACGAAAGATTTTGTTTTTTGTTCAACTTGAATACAAGAACTCGGTTCGATTTGTAGTTTCCGTAGTCTTTGCACTTGCCTTGGGCTGCTTGTCTGAACCAACGTTTGCCCAGGAGCAGGGACAGAGGACCTTTGCCACTGCCGAAGCCGCCGGTCGCGCCCTCTTTGACGCCATGCAGGCGCAGGACGAGCAAGTTCCCCTGAACATCTTCGGACCAGGCGCAAAGGATGTACTTTCGTCCGGCGACCCGGTCGAAGATTCGGATACTCGGGCCAGCTTCGTTGTGAAATACCAGGAGATGCATCGCCTCGTCACAGAGGCGAGCGGAACCGTGAGCCTGATCGTGGGCGCCGAAAACTGGCCGTTTCCGATTCCCTTGGTGAAGAAGAACGGTTCGTGGTATTTCGACACGGCTGTAGGTAAAGACGAAATCGTATTCCGGCGCATCGGAAAGAATGAACTCGCCGCTATCGATTCATTGCGCGAGTTGGTCGAAGCGCAAAGACAATATTTTGCACACCCGCCGGCCAGCGTGCCGAAGCAGTTCGCCCAGAAACTGGTCAGCGATGAGGGCCAACACAATGGTCTGTACTGGCACGGCGCCAGCGATGAGTTCGACAGCCCGATCAACCCACTGATCGCTTACGCGCGGCAAAATCTCCCAACGGACCAAGTCGGCGAGCATGTTCCGTTCAATGGCTACATGTTCCGGATTCTCACTAGCCAAGGACCACATGCACCGGGCGGCGCCAAGAACTACATCGCCGATGGAAAGATGAGCGCAGGGTTCGCCTTCGTCGCTTACCCTGTCGAGCACCGTTCCTCAGGCGTGATGACCTTCATCGTCGATAAATCCGGCGCAATTTACGAAAAGGACCTTGGACGCGACACAACTAAGCTTGCGCAAACGATGACCACTTACGACCCGGACTCCACCTGGCACAAGGTGGAATGAGCTACGAGATGGCTCGGAAGATCTCAATGTCCCGATCTGTCCTCCGGAGTGATGTGGCTGGAAGCGGGCCGACATGGATTCCACTCGTGCTGGTCTTGGGTGCGATTGTTGCAGTTGCATATGCAGACCACCTCGTTGTTCCGATTTCACTGATCTACCTTTGCATCCTTCCGATTGTCGTCGGCGCGACTTTCCTTCGCAGGGTAATCAGCTACGGCCTTACCGTCGTTTGTGTCTTACTCCATGACTTTTATTCTCCGAAAGGTGTGAATCTAGGACTGCGGATCTTCCACAACGTCACCGCAATGTTGTGTTTCGCCTTGGTTGTTTATGTCATACGGCGGTATATGGAACAGAGGGAAGCGCTTGCCACGACCGTTCGGCAGCAGCGTGATGATCTCCTCAGGGACGTAGAACTTGCCGCGCAGGTCCAGCGCTTGTTTCTTCCCTCGGCCAGACCAGTTATTGCTGGGCTCGAAATAGCCGGGATGATGCATCCCGCGCGGGGTGTAGGTGGCGATTACTACGACTATTTCCCCGTCGACGCGCGCACCACTCAGATCGTCGTTGCTGACGTAGCCGGAAAAGGTGTTCCCGCCGCCCTCCTGATGTCTGCAACGGCGGCAGCAATGCGCTTTGGAGCGAACCATGATCGGAACATGCTCGAGCAAGTGCAGCGACTGAATACGGG
>Ga0137412_10003758_pt1 | contig 12099 bp, 9 predicted proteins | sample CZODoug2_1_16fun_FD_122160 | JGI IMG/M metagenome (GOLD analysis project Ga0137412, IMG submission 122160) | Vadose zone soil fungal communities from Angelo Coast Range Reserve, California, USA - CZODoug2_1_16fungal (Hybrid Assembly) | ecosystem: Environmental > Terrestrial > Soil > Vadose zone...
CGTTCCACAAACGCCCAATCAAAAATTCCTCGTCTTCGTCGGCACCTACACCCACGACACCAACAGCAAAGGCATCTACGCATACGAATTTGACGCCGCCAGCGGCAAGCTCACTCCCCGTGGTCTCGCCGTCGAAACGTCTAACCCCTCGTGGCTGGTCATCCATCCGAACGGCAAATGGGCCTACGCCGCAAACGAATCCGGCAAGCAGAGCACCATCAGCGCCTTCTCCGTTGACGCCAAATCCGCCAAGCTCACGCTCTTAAACAAACTTCCTGCTGCTGGCGAAGATCCCTGCTATCTCTCCTTCGACAAAACCGGCAAATTTCTTTTCGTCGCCAACTACACTTCCGGCAACGTAGTCGTCTTTCCAATCCTCCCCGACGGCAAACTCGGCGAACACACCTCCACAGTCCAAGACGCTGGCGTTCTCGGCCCCAACAAGGAACGCCAGGAAGGCCCCCACGCCCATTGGGTCGAAGTTACCGCCAACAATCGCTTCGCATATGTCACCGATCTTGGACACGATCGCGTTCTGACGTATCCGTTCAACCCCTCGAATGGAACAATCAATTACCCTCCGCTCAGCAGCATCGCCCCTTACAAAAATGCATGGTCGGTTCCAGTGAATCCCGGCGACGGCCCCCGCCATGCCGTCTTTGGCGCCAACGGCCACATTTACGTTCTCGGAGAATTGCAATCCACCGTCACCGACATCCTCCAAGACCCTCACAAAGACATTGAGCCCATGCAACGCATCTCCACGATCCCGCCCGACTACAAAGGCCGCAACGACGCCGCCGAAATCGCCCTCCATCCTTCGGGCAAATGGCTCTTTGCCTCCAATCGCGGCCACGATTCTATCGCCGTGTTCTCCGTCGATCCAGCAACTGGCAAACTCGAACGCGCCGGCGACTACTCCACCGGCGGCAAAGAACCGCGCCACTTCGCCATCGATCCCTCGGGCCGCTTCCTCCTCGCCGAAAACCAGAACTCCAATTCCATCGTTGTTTTCCGCATCGACCCCGCAACTGGCGCTCTCTCGCGAGTCTCGGCCACCGAGGAAGTCCCCAGTCCGGTCTGCCTAGTCTTTTACCCGGCCCGCTAGCCGCAATTTTTCGTACCACGAATGCGTTCGGCCCGCGTCCAATTGCATAACGCGGGCTCATCCTCGGACTGGACTTCATGGTTTTAGCAGCGCTGAGTTAGAATCCTGCGTCCGCATTCACAAAGGAGACTTCATGGGCCGCAAGTTTTCGCTGGGATTCATCCTGCTTTTCTTCGTTACGCTGGCAACAGGCAGCATCGCCTTGGCCGACGGCGAAACTCCCCCCGCGCGCGATCCCAAGCAACCCATCGACGAGGCCTATACCGCCAAGATTCGCAAGTACACCACCGCCCCCTACTTCTCCTCGCCCCTCGTCGACTATCTCCCCGCCAGCAAGACCGTACCCACGCCCGAAGTCGTCCTCGGCGACGTAGCCGGCGCTCCCGGCATCCTTCCGTACGCCGAAGACGTTTACAAGTACATGCGCCTGCTCGAAAAAGCCAGCCCGCGCGTGAGAGTTTTCTCAATCGGCACTACCGAAGAAGGCCGCGAAATGATCGCCGTCGCCGTCTCTTCCGAAGCCAATCTGAAAAATCTCGAACTGAACCGCCAACGCCTCACGAAACTTGCCGACCCGCGCACCATTCATCTCGACGACACCGAAGCCGACAATCTCGTAGCCGAATCCGTCCCCGTCTACTACATCACCGGCACAATCCACTCACCGGAAACCGGCGCGCCCACCGCGTTGATGGAGTTGGCTTACCGCCTCGCCGTTGACGAGAGTCCCTATGTCCGAGATATTCGCGACGGCGTCATCACCCTGATTACTCCAGTCGTCGAAGTGGACGGCCGCGACCGCATGGTCGATCTCTACAAATGGCATCTCGCCCACCCGAAGGACTTCTATCCGCCGCTCATTTATTGGGGGAAATACGTTGCGCACGACAACAACCGCGACGCCATGGCCATGACCCTCAAGCTCACGCAAAATGTTTTGAACACCTACCTCGGCTGGAATGCCCAGGTGCTGCACGACCTCCACGAATCCGTCCCCTATCTCTACGACAACACCGTCGGCGACGGCCCCTACAACGCCTGGGTCGATCCAATTCTGGTTGACGAATGGCAAATGATCGGCGCGCGCAATGTCGCCGACATGTCCAAGTTCGGCATGCCCGGCGTCTTTGCCCACGGCGATTTCGACACCTGGTCTCCCGGCTATCTGATGTTCCTCGCCGCGATGCACAACGGGATCAGCCGCCTCTATGAAACATTCGGCAACGGCGGCGCCGACACGCGCGAACGCACGCTTCAGCCTGATGAATATGCGCGCACCTGGTTTCGGCCCAATCCACCGCTGCCCAAAACGCTCTGGTCGCAGCGCAACAATAACAATTACGAGGAAACCGGCCTGCTCACCTCGCTCCACTATTTCAACGAAAACAAGCGCTTGTTCCTCAAGAATTTTTACCTGAAAGGGAAGCGCTCCATCCAAAAACCATCAGCCGAAGGCCCGGCAGCCTATGTCCTGCCTGCTGACGACCCACGCGCCAGCGTACAAGCCGATCTTTTGCGCATCATGCTCAAGCAGCACGTCGAAATATCACGCGCCACTAACGCATTCCAGGTGACGCTTCCCGTAAAGAAAGAAAAGAAGGCAAGCAAAGCGACCGACACCGAGGAAAAACCAAAACCCGCTTCGCCAACCACGCGCGATTTTCCAGCAGGCAGCTACGTCATCCGCATGGATCAGCCCTATTCCCGCGTGGCCGACACGCTACTCGACTATCAATACTGGAGCCCCGAAGATCCACAGACCACGCCTTACGACGACACCGCCTGGACCCTCGGGGAACTTTTCGGCGTGCAAGTTACTCGCGTCACCGACGCCAAAGTCCTCTCGGTTCCAATGGAGCATGTCACCGAACTCCACGCGTCCGGCGGCGTGAATGGCGAAGGCTCCATGTTCGCGATCGACAATCATGCCGAGCCCGCGCTCGCTTCACTCCGCTACCGCCTGAAAGACGCATCCATCGATGCTGCTGAAGAACCTTTCGAATCCGGCGGTCATAAATTCTCGCGCGGCACTTTCCTCATCCACGGCGTCAGCCGCTCCGGCCTGGATGCCGCCGCGAAAGCTCTCGGCTTGCAGGCTATTGCGCTTGCGACTGCTCCACCCATTAAGACGCATCCTGTCCGTGCCCCGCGCATCGCCTACGTCCACACCTGGATCAGCACACAAACCGAAGGTTGGTGGCGCCTCGCTCTGGACAACCTGCAAATCCCCTACGACTACATGAGCACGCAAGCCCTCGGCAAAATTCCCGACTTGAACGCCAAATACGACGTGATTCTTTTTCCACCCGTCACGGGCAACGCCAACCCCAACTCCATCGTGCAGGGCACACCGACCGCCTGGGGGAATCCGCTTCCATGGATGAACACGCCTGAAACACCCAACCTCGTCGGCAAAAACGACTCGACGCCAGACATGCGCCCGGGCCTCGGCTGGGACGGCCTCGCCAAGCTGCAAAGTTTTGTGCGGAACGGTGGCGTCCTGCTGACGGCAATGGACACGTCGCAATTGGCCATCTCCACCGGACTGGCGAGTGGCGTCACCTTCAGCAACTCCGAGAAAATGAAGATTGTCGGCTCCATCGTCGGCACCCGCCTCATTGACGCAGCCAGCCCCATCGCCTATGGCTACGATGAAAAAGTGTCCGCGTATTGCGACAACGGCCCCATCTTCTCCGTCACCAGCATTCTTGGCGCTCGCCGCCGGCATCTTGGCCCGGAGATGAAATCGCGCCCCACGGGTCGCGGTACCAAAGATGACCCCGATTTCGTAATCGGCCGCCCCGCCTCCGAAATTCCCGAAGAGCCGGAGAAGGAACTCTGGGAAGCTCCCCAGCCAACCGACGATCAGCGGTTCAACAATCCGCGCGTAATCCCTGCGGCCAACCGGGCGCGCGTGATCTTGCGCTTCGCCGACTCCAAGGATCTGCTCATCTCCGGCCTCGTCGAAAACGGAAACGATATCGCCCAGCACCCCGCCGTGCTCGACGTGCCCAGCGGCTCCGGCCACGTCGTCCTGTTCTCCATCAACCCGGTCTACCGCGGCGAAACCGAAAACACCTACTCTCTGGTGCTCAACACGCTCCTGAACTTCGACAGCCTGAACGCTGGCCGAAAAGACGCCGACCAGAAATAGCCGTCGTCTTTCGCCAGCATCCGAGCGTAGCGTCCACCTTCAGGTGGACAAGCGGGGTGTCCCGGTTCTTCCTTGCGATTAAAACTATTTGGAGTACAATCGCCGCCGACATGCCCAAACGGAAACCCCGCAAAGCTCCGAAGCGGCCGGCCCGCCGGCGTTCTCGCGGCGCCGCGGTAACGAAACTCCCGAAAAATGCGGTCATCCTGGTCGTCACTCTCCGCGCCAAGGAAGGGCGACACATCCTCCTCGAAGCCGAGCTTCGCGCGCTCATTTCCCCCACGCGCAAGGAAGAAGGCTGCCTGCAATACGATCTGCACCGCTGCGCCGACCAGCCTGGCACTTTCCTCTTTCACGAAGTATGGGAAACCCGCGAGCACCACACCGCGCACACCCGCACGCCGCATTACCTTCGCTGGAACGCCCGCAAAGACGCCTTGCTAGCCTCCCGCGAATCCGCCTTCTGGCACCACCTCGCGTAGGTCTTGTAGCGGCCGCCTTCAGGTGGCCCGGCGTTTTCTTGTAGAGGCCGCCCTCTGAGGCGGGCGCTTTTTTGAGAAGCATATGGCGGAATTTATTTCAGGAATTGCCACAGATTGCCTACGCCAACGTCTTCGCCATCCTAACCACGGTCAGCGACATCCCATTCGGCAGCGGCACTTCAATCTGCTCGCCTTTCGCGTAGCCACGCGCGGCATACATCGGAACTCCCGTCAGCGTTGCACCCATCTCAAACCGCCGGAACCCCCGCGCATAAGCGGCATCTTCGCAGGTTTTCAGAATCAAGCTGGCAATCCCGCGCCGCGTCCACTCCGGGTGCACGAAAAACGCCCTGATCTTCGCCGCATCGCGCGCCGGATCCAGCATGGAGTTGTCGCGATAGGGTCCGTGGTCGCTGCCGTAAAGTGTCTTGCGCATGCTCCACCCGCCGCAAGCCGCCAACGCTCTCTCGTCAGCCGCGCCAACCGCCTCCACAACGTAATACGTTTCATCCGCGATCAGCTGCGTGTCCACTCCATACGCCGTGCCCAGTGCCGCATCCAATTGTTCCGCCGAATAATCCTCGCGCTGCAAAACCCTCACCGACTGATCAATCAGCTCGCGCAGCGCAGGAATATCCGCGCTCGTCGCCAGCCGAATTGTGAAATTGTCGCTCCGCTCAACCATAAGGTGCTCTTTGAATGCACTCGTCAGCAATTCTAACTCTCCGGCACACCCAGGTAATATCCCGGGCGGGCGCGCACCTTCAACCCACGCTCCTTTTCCTTCGCCACCGCCACGCTGATCTCGTGATATCCATCGGTGTTCTCTCCGCTCGGCGTATAGGTCAGCGTGTACTGCGCATGCAGCTCCCCGCCCATCTCATCAATCACCTTCTCGAGCGTCCGGTCTTTCCACGTCGAAACATGCAGCCCGCCGGTCGCCGCCGCCGCAATCTCCAGTTGACGCGCCGTCACCTGATCCTTCGCATGCGAGACCACCCAAACCGCCAGCGCCAGCAGATTCAGTCCCTGCGGCTGACTGGTGTCCCCAGTCGTTGGCGTTTGCACTGTTCCGGGCGGGGCCGGCATACCATACGTCCCCTCCGGGGTTACCGGCGAAGGTCCCGTGTGCTCCGGCTTTTTCTTCAAATCCGCTTTCATGCTCGAAATGCCCACTGTGTAAATCGTTACGTTCGCAAGTTGCGCCCGCCGCAGCACCTCGCCCAGTTTTTCTTCGCTCCCCGAATCGTGCGCTTCCGCAATCACCAGCATCACTCGCCGGTGGCCCAACTCGGTCTCCGAAACTTCCGGCCTCCCGCTCAGAAGTTCCACCGCCTTTGACATTGCATCGAACAACTTTGATCCGGAATATCCTTCCTTCAATCCCGACATCGTCTTTTCCATCGCATCGGCGCTGTTCGTAAAATCCAGAAGTGTCTTCACCTCATCGTCAAATCCCACGATGGCGCCTTCGCCGGTCGGTCCGGTCACGGTCTGTGAAATCAGGATTCCCGACTTGCGAATCTTCGGCAAAATCGGCGAAATCCGTGAACTCGTCTCCACCACCACCACCAGTGAAATCGGATCTCCACCCAAATTGAAATGCGTGATCTTTTGCGGCGCGCCGTTATCGGTAATCCGAAAATCGGATTCTTCCAAGTCGTGCACCATCTCGCCCTTTTCGTTCCTCACCGTCACCGGGGTATTCACCAGCACGGTGCGGATCTTAATCGGCGACGGCGGCCCCTGCTGAATTGACACTCCCGGCTGCGGAATCATCGGTCCATCAGGCGCCTGGGCCCACGCATCAGGCAACGCAGCCGCTGCCAGAGTAAACATTCCCGCAAAAAGTGCCCAGCGTATTTTCATCTGTACCCGCCGCCTGATTGAATGAGCTGCAAAATTGTCCCCAGATTAACCCCGCCGTGCCTTCGCGTATTCAATTCGACGCCAACCACCCCAAAGACGTTGCCGCCACGCTTCGCCCTGCCTACAATCTAAACGCACCTTGAATGGAGAAAATTCCCATGTCCGAAGGAAAGCGCCCCAAGCCCCAGCACGCCCCGAAAGCTCCTCACGAAAATTCCGAGTTCCTGGCCAGCACGCCGGCACGGCCCATTCGCATCATTTCAGAGTACATTTATCCCCTCGTGCAACTTAAGAAGGAGGGAATCGGCGACTCCATAGTAATGTTTGGCTCTGCGCGCATCGAGTCTCATGAAACCGCTACCGCTCGTCTCGCCAGGCTGAAAAAACTGAAAACGTCGAGTTGGGGTGTCGCTCGCCTCAAAAAACATCGCCTGCATCTCCGCGAAGCCAAAAGCGCTCTCGAAATGTCCACCTATTACGAGCAGGCGCGCCAACTCTCCCACAAGATCACCACGTGGGCGCTTACGCTCGGCCCTCGCCCTCGCCGCTTTGTTATCTGTTCCGGCGGAGGGCCCGGCATCATGGAAGCTGCCAATCGCGGCGCCTATGAAGCCGGCGGCAAATCGATCGGCCTTTCCATCGAACTGCCCCACGAGCAGTTCGCGAATCCTTACATCAGTCCCGAGCTCAGCTTCAATTTCCATTATTTTTTCATGCGCAAGTTGTGGTTCGCGCAAATCGCCAAAGCCCTCATTGTCTTTCCCGGCGGCTTCGGCACCCTCGACGAACTTTGGGAAATGATGACCCTGTCGCAAACCGGGAAAATGCCCAAGCACACGCTGATCCTCATCTATGGCCGAAAATACTGGAACGAAGTTCTCAACCTCAAAAACATGGTCCGCTGGGGCACTATCAGCCAGGCGGACTTCGACAATCTCCAATACGCTGACAGCGTTGACGAAGCCTTCGACAAAATTCGCGTGGGTCTCGAAAAGTATCATATGCAAGGAGACCCTTTCCTCCAGGCGTATTGATCAATCTTTTCTTCGACCACAAATCTTCGACCACAAACTTTTTTTCAACCGAAAAAATAGTCGACTCGTGCAGTTCCCGATGGCCTCGGGTCTTTACCGGATTGCCAGTCGCATCTCCCTCCCCCACACTCGCCTTCGGTAGGCCCTGGCCTTCCTTCCTCACATCTCGCCGCAAGTCATTTTCGGCTGCGGCATTATCGGAGAAACTATGAAGGCTCAACTTAATCCATCGTGGATTCGCGCACTTCTTTCCGCGACTGCCCTGGGCGCCGCGCTTTTTTTCACGGGCGCCGCACCATTGCACGCGGACGACGACTGCCAGAGGCGCATCGCCCACGCGGATCACAAACTCCATGAGGCCGCCGAGCATCATGGCTGGGACAGCCCGCAAGCTGTAAAATATCGCCATCAACTTGCCGAAGCGCGCGCTTGGTGTTGGGAACATAGCCATCGCTGGTGGGATGAAGACGGCCACCGCTGGCGCTCGGATCGCGATTGGGACGACCATGACCACGACCGCCACTAAACCAATGCCTGAATCAACCGAGAGTGCCGGGCGATTGCCCGGCACTTTTTGTTTCCTGCTATCTGTTATCTGATCACTGCTATCCCGATTTTCAACAGGATCCCCCATCAATCCGGTGATCGAGATTCATGTAACTAGTCTCTTGTCCGCACTTTACAACCCACCAAAACCTTTCATTCAAACAGGTGTTTGAATCCTCAGGATGCAACCCCGATCGCCAGCCCGGGCCAGGCTCCTGGAGGCAATCTTATGAAACCTATCTCGTTTAACCTCGGTTCGTTTCTCGGAAAGACGGCTCTGGCCACTGCGGCCCTCGGCTTCTTCCTGGCCGCCGGTGCGCCCGCCGCAAAAGCCAACGATTGGGACGATTGCAATCGCCGCGTCTCCTACACCGAATGGCGCTACCACGAAGCCGTTGAGCACTCCGGTCCCTATAGCCGCGAAGCGCGTCATTGGGCGCACGAACGCCACGAGGCCTACGAGCGCCAGGCGCATCTGCGTCACGAATATCGGGAACACCATCGCGACCGGGATGATCGCTACTAACGCGGCGCCCGTCCGGCGCAAATTTGGAGTGCGACTTGCCCTGAGCCCGCCGAAGGGTAGCTCTGCCCCGGGGAGACTCGGGGCCTTCGCATTTAAGTGCTGTTCGTTCACGCCTCAAACACAATAAAGAAAAAGGGCGCCCAAACCACGGGCGCCCTTTCCGCTACTTATGAATCGCGATTATTCCGCGTGAACCAGCGGCTCGTCCGAAAACACCGCTGTAAAGCGCCTCGTCTCATCCTGATCGTGTAGCATTACCACCGGCACGATTCGCAACGACTGCTTGCACAAATGGCACTGCACGCCTTCTCCCTGCAAATCCTGCAGAAAGCCATCCGTAAACCGATATTCTGTCCGCTCGCGCCGGGCCTTCTTCTGGCTTTTCGCGCCGCAATGAGGACAAGTGAATTCAACTACGTCCTGCTGCGGATCGCGGTCCAGAGCTGCCCAGCCCGTGCGGCGCACGCCGACTACCTCGGGTAAACGCCTTTCCATCGGGTTGTCCTCCTTTTTAGATCCACGTCCGACAAATTCGATGCGGCGCCGAATCGTTTGGATGTAACTATATCTTCAATTTTCCTTCCGAATATTCCGAACCCTCCATCCTAGTAGAAACACATTACTTGTTTTTGGTGGAAGGCCCAGAACTTCGAAATTTTACTCTCCGCCTGACGTCACACATTGTCCTCTCAGCGACCTCTGCGCGCATCCTCAGCGTTCTCTGCGTTAAGTCCCCTCTCTCTGATTCCTTGCTCTGTGGGCACTTAGCTCTCTCCCCGGTGTCAAACAACACAGAGGGCGTGCGCACCTCACATCCCTGCGAGCGCGACGCCGGTCTCCGGATCGCAACCTTCGGAGGCTGGCGCCGCAAAACCCCCACGGCTCGCAGGAAATTTTCCGGAGGTGTGTGATGAATCTCGAAGTCCAACGTGTGTCCCGAGTGTCCGAAGATGCATTCGGCTCGCTCAGTAACTGCCTCGTCGAAGGCGATCCTCAATCCGAAAAGCGCGCCCGCCTTATCAAGCAACGTGCCGTCGCAATTTCCATCGTCCTGCAAAGCCTTGCCCTGGTAGCGCTGGTTCTTTTTCCACTTCTCAGCAAAGGCGAGCGCATCTCGCTAAAAAACGCGACACCGATTCCGCCCTACGCTCCGATTGGCAATCACCACCACGCCCCATCCGATCCCGTCCGGCACACTTCTGTGCCATGCCAATTCTGTCCGTTGCCGAGCGTGCCAACACCCATTTCCCCGCGCAATCCAACTCCAGAACCCGACAGCCCCGATGGCGATCCAATCCCCGGCCTGCCATCAAGTACCGGCACGCCTGGCGGCGGCATTCGAATGAACCCGCATCCAGTGCTTCCTCCTCCAGACAATCAGCCACCTCCACTGGTCCGTCATTTAGTCAGTGAACCGGCGCAAATGGCCCAGTTGATCCGCAGAGTCGAGCCCATCTATCCGGCGCTGTGCATCCAAATTCATTGCGAGGGCCGCGTGGAACTTCACGCCCTCATCTCCACCACGGGCACGATCGAGTCCTTGGAGGTAATCTCCGGCCATCCCCTCTTCATTCAATCGGCACTAGCTGCGGTCCGCGAGTGGCGCTACCGTCCCACCATCCTCAACGGGCGTCCCATCGAAGTGGATACCCACATCACGGTCATCTACACCCTTAACCACTAATTTGGAGTGCGGCAGCTCTGCTGCCGCTCTTACGGCTTCAACTAAACCGCCAATCCAAATATTCACAACAAGCGTCACGTACCTGATTTTTTCGCTTAGTTTCCAACCCAACAAAAAAGCCGGCGCTAGCCGCCGGCTTCCCGCTCTTGTGGCTCAGCCATACATACTTGGCTGTGTTCTTGGGTTTCTTTTCTCCGCGTCCTTCAGCGCTCTCCGCGTTTTCTTAATTCTTCCGCTACAAAACCGGCTCCCCCGAATACCTTCCAATCGCCTCCCGCGCCAAATCCCGCAACCTCACAATCTCCTGCAACTGATGCGGATCATCGCTCTGCAATTCCTGCGAAGGATAAATCGGCGGCGACAACGTAATCGTCACGCTCGTGGGCCGCGGCAAGATTGTCCCATCGCACAAAAATCTCCGCGTTCCCTTCAACGACACGGGAATCACCGGCGCGCCCGTGACCACCGCCCCGCGAAAAGCTCCCAACTGAAACGGCCGCACGCCAGCCTGCGGCGTAAATGTTCCCTCGGGAAACACAAACACCGAATCGCCGCGGCGCAAGCACTCTTCGATTTGATGAACTTGCTTCAAACGCGACTTGGCATCATGCCGGTTGAACGACAAATGCCCCATCTGGTTCAAAAATGTCCCGATGAACGGCATGTCGTTCACTTCGCCCTTCGCCACGAACCGATAAGTTACGCCCAGACCCATCATTACCGGCAACACATCAAAATAACTCGCGTGGTTGGACGCATACACTTTCGCGCCCGGAGTATCCATGTACTCTTTGCCGACAACTTTCAACCGGATTCCCGCAAGCGCAAACAGCACGTGCAATGCGGACGAGGTAAAACGTCCAGCCGCTTTCTCATCCTTAATCTGCTTCACGATGAACCAGGAGGGCACAATCCACAAAAAGAACACAATGCCAAAATACACACCGTATATTTTCTCCAGCACCTTCAGAATTCCGCGCCCGACGCTTCGCACCGCCTCCCGCAAAAACGTTCCCGTGCCCAAGCGCGCAATCTGCACCCATGCGGGAGGCCTGCCCGCCTTCAGCGTTCCAGCCACATACAGCTGTTTGGTCTCGTCCCTCCGCAATTTCCCGCTCGACGTCTTGGGAATACTCCCCGACGGAATCAATTCCACGCGATCCGGCGGCAAACCCAGCCCACGCGAAACCTCGTCATTGATTGCCGCTATGATCGCAGCCTTTCGCGAAGCGTCTTCTTCTCGAGACTCCGCCACAATCACCAGTTTTTCCGTCCCGCTGCCCTTGTCCTTCAATCCAAATGCCACCACGCAACCCTTGCGAATCCCTTCCGCCCGCGCCGCCAACTCCTCCACTTCGTGAGGATACAGATTGCGCCCACCCTTGATGATGATGTCCTTCACACGGCCGGTGATGAAAATTTCTCCATCCGCCTGAAACGCGCGATCGCCGGAATTCAGCCAGGCGTACTCGCCTTCGCGTATCGCCGGTCCCAGCGGCATCAACTTTTCCGTCGCCTCCGGATTTTCGAAATAGCCGCTGGTCCCCGATGGCCCGCGAAACCACAAAAACCCTTCCACCCGCTCCGGAACCTCGTTGCCTCGTTCATCCACAATCAGCACATCGTGTCCCGGGAAGGATTTTCCCGACGATACAAACGCAATCGCCGTCTCATCTCCCTCCATCGCCGGCACGGC
>Ga0137412_10003759_pt1 | contig 12096 bp, 8 predicted proteins | sample CZODoug2_1_16fun_FD_122160 | JGI IMG/M metagenome (GOLD analysis project Ga0137412, IMG submission 122160) | Vadose zone soil fungal communities from Angelo Coast Range Reserve, California, USA - CZODoug2_1_16fungal (Hybrid Assembly) | ecosystem: Environmental > Terrestrial > Soil > Vadose zone...
GCCATGACCACAAGTTTGATCCCATCACGCAAAAAGATTTCTACCGGCTGACCGCCTTCTTTAACAATCTGACAGAAGTCCCGTCGAACGATGATCGCAATGACTGGCCGCCTTTTCTTCGGCTTCCGAAAATAGAGAACCGCGAAGCTTACGAGCAAGCCCTGGCGAAACGGTCGGAACTCGAGCGGCAACTGGCGCTTCGCCGCGAACAGGCTCGCGAACTGATTGCTGCGTGGATTGGCCAGCCAGTGCGCACTGCAATCGCAGTTCCTGTAAGTTCGGAAGGCCTCGCGGTGAGGTTACGCTTCGACGAGCAGAAGGGATCGACGTTCGCCGATTCAGCGCCAGGCACATCGCAAAAACATATTTCGGCAACGGGAGCGCCGGTAGTCTGGGGCGAAGGCACCTGGTTCTGGCCGTATATGCGTATGGAAATCAGCACCAGGCTGGAATTGCCGAATGCCGGTGATGTAGAGGCAAATCAGGCGTTCAGTGTGGGCACGTGGCTGCGACCCCATTTACGATCGCTGGAAGCGAAAGACGAAGAAAAGCCTGCGGGAGTCATTTTGTCCGCCACCGATGCGGGACAAAAGCAGCGCGGCTGGCAACTGAGAGTGAGCAAGGGCAAGCTTGGATTCGTTCTGGCGCACGAAATGCCGGATAACGCTATTCAAGTGGAGACAAAGCAGAGAATGTTAACGGTTGGCCGCTGGAATCACATACTGGCTACCTATGACGGCTCAGGAAAGGCCGCAGGTGTCACCCTGTATGTAGACGGACGACTGCAGGAGCTGGCAATCACCAAGGATTCTCTGCAAGGAAGCACGCACACCAGCGCGCCTCTGGAATTTGGCCGCACGTATCCGGACGCGGATCCCTTGCGCCAGTCCGCCTTTCAGGATTTCCGGTTCTTCCAGCGGGCACTCTCGGCGCGGGAAGCGGCACGACTTCCCATCGAGGATTATGTAGCGGAAATCGGGCAAAAACCGATGTCGGGTTGGTCGGAAGATGAATTTCATACGGTTAGCGAGTTTTACTTTGCGCAGCGCGATGAAGCGACTCAAAAGCTCAACGCCCAGATCGCGCCTTTGAATGAAGAACTTGACCGACTTTCGAAAGATGGCGCGATCACTCTGGTGAGTGAAGAAGGGCCGGGGCTACCCTACGCAGACGTACTGGCACGTGGAGCGTTCGGGGCCCGGATGGAGCGCGTAAGGCCGGGAGTGCCGCACTTTTTGCCGGCGCTTCCTGCGAATGCGCCGCTTGACCGGCGGGGCCTGGCGGAGTGGACAGTCAGCGCCTCAAATCCACTGACGGCCAGAGTGACCGTCAATCGGATGTGGTCGGAGGTTTTTGGCACAGGCCTAGTCGAGACTGCAGAGGATTTTGGAGTGATGGGTGGGCGGCCCAGCCATCCGGAACTGCTTGATTGGCTGGCGCTAGATTTTCGCGAGAACGGCTGGGACGTAAAACGTTTTTACAAGCAATTGCTACTGTCTGCGGCCTATCGGCAATCCGCACGAGTGACTCCGCAGTTGCTCGAAATCGATCCGAAGAACCGCCTGCTGGCGCGCGGCCCGCGGCATCGGATGGATGGCGAGATGCTTCGTGACACGGCGTTGGCGGCCAGCGGTTTGCTGGTAGAAAAAATTGGAGGCCCAAGCGTAAAACCCTATCAGCCGGCTGGAGTGTGGGAAGCAGGAAGCCATCAAGGCAGCGACACAAAAAGCTATACGCAAGACCATGGCGAGTCTTTGTACCGGCGCAGCCTTTACACTTTTTGGAAACGAATGGCGACGATGCCCGATATGGACGCCTTGGATGTGCCCGTGCGTGATGCCGCATGCACCCGCCGCCAACGCACCGACACTCCGCTGCAAGCTTTGGTCTTGATGAACGATCCGCAATGGCTGGAAGCGTCGCGGCGTCTGGCAGAGCGGGTGATCCATCAATCGTCCGAGACTGGTACGCGGCTCAATTATCTTGGCGAAGTGCTACTCGCTCGTGCGTGGGAACCACGGGAAAAGCTGGTCCTTGAAAATGCGTTGATGAAGTTTCAGAGCGCCTATGCGCATGACCCTTCCCGGGCAGAGGAAGTTCTGAAGGTGGGCGAGAGCAACCGGGACGGCGGGATCCGTCCGGATGAACTGGCTTCGTGGATGCTGGTAGCCAGCGCGGCGATGAATCTCGATGCGGTGTTAAACAAATGAGATCGAACATTCACGACGACTGCGGAAGCTGTTGCGATCATGGGGGCATGGGACCCACCGTTTACGATCTTCCGATCCCGCTCGAACTTCGTGAAGAATGGCGGCTGTTGGCAACGCGCAGACATTTCCTCGGCAGCATGGGCAAGACGCTTGGCTGGGCAAGCCTTTCCACTTTGTTTGGCGGCGCTATGACACCGCGAGGCGTCCCCGCGGCAAGCGATTCGCAGGCAATTTCGCCAACGCACTACGTGCCGGACTTTGCGCCAAGGGCCAAGCGCGCGATCTATCTTTTTATGTCCGGTGCGCCCCCGCAGATGGATTTATGGGACTACAAGCCGGGACTCGCGGCCCTTTTTGATAAAGATCTTCCGGACTCTGTGCGGGGCACGCAGGCGCTAACGGGCATGACCTCCGGCCAGGCGCGTTTCCCGATTGCGCCATCGCATTGGGGTTTCACTCGCCAGGGCAAATCAGGGCGCTGGGTGAGTGACCTGCTTCCGTGGACAGGAAGGCTGGTGGACGAGCTGGCACTGGTGCACTCGCTGCAGACGGATGCTATCAATCACGAACCGGCAATCTTGTTGATGAATACCGGGAATATGGTGCCTGGCAAGCCGTCGATGGGCGCCTGGCTTTCCTACGGGCTTGGCAGTATGAATGAAAACCTGCCCACTTTTGTAGTACTGAATTCACTGACGTTACCCGGCACAGACTTACAGCCCATTTCGCCAAAATTATGGAGCAGCGGATTTTTGTCAAACGAATATGCCGGGGTCGCATTCCGTTCTCAAGGGGAGCCGGTGCTTTACCTTGGCGATCCAAAGGGCATGAGTCGAGAAACCCGGCGCACGCTGATCGATACTGTGAATGCAATCAATCAAATGACGTTTGAAGAAGTTGGTGACCCGGAGACTCACGCGCGCATTCATCAGTACGAAATGGCCTTCCGCATGCAAACTTCGCTGCCGGAACTCACGGATATGGATGACGAGCCGGACAGCACTTGGACGTTGTATGGAGACGAAGCAAAACAGGCGGGCACGTTTGCGTACAACTGCCTGCTGGCGCGGCGCATGGCCGAGCGCGGGGTCCGCTTTACACAGATATATCAGCGCGGATGGGATGTGCATTCGAATGCCGTCGGCAATTTGCCCAAGCTTTGCGCAGCGACGGATCGCGCTTCGTACGCGCTGGTCACGGATTTGCGGCGGCGCGGGCTTCTGGATGACACGTTGGTACTATGGGGCGGCGAATTCGGACGCACCGTATACAGCCAGGGCGGCCTTTCCAAGGAAAACTACGGACGGGATCATCATCCGCGTTGCTTCACGATATGGTTGGCAGGCGGGGGCGCTAAAGCCGGGATCGTCCACGGAAAAACTGACGATTTTTGCTACAACGTGGTGAAGGACCCGGTCCACGTGCGTGACTTCAACGCAACCGTGCTTCGATTGCTGGGCATCGATCATGAAAAGCTGAAGTTCAAGTTTCAGGGTCTGGAACAAAAATTGACGGGAGTCATTCCGGCGAAAATCGTGCCGGAACTAATCTCATGAAATCTTCCTCTCGACGGTCTTTTCTTGCTCGCTGCTCGGCATTGGCTGCTGCCGCTGCAATTCCTCCTTTCTACGTGCACGCATCGGACAAGTCCGGCCAGCGTTTGCCGGCGGTTGGTTCGGGCCTTCACACCTATGAATGCGTACATGATTGGCTCACGCCACCTGATGGGCTGGTCTGGGGAGACACGCACGGACTCGCTCAGGACGAGCAAGGGCGCATCTATGTAGCCCACACGGTCAACAAGTCGAGCATGCGTGGCGAGTCGGTCGTCGTTTATGACGCCGATGGCCGCTTTTCAGGCGCGTTTGGGGAGGAATTTCGGGGCGGGGCTCATGGCCTTAGCCTACGCCGCGAGGGCGACGGCGAATTTCTATATCACTGCGATATCAACCGCTGCAAGATCGTGAAAACCACTCTCGACGGAAAGACTCTCTGGTCGCATGGCTATCCTCGCGAAGATGCGGCTTATGCCGAACGGCCTATCGATTTTGTCCCGACGAATGTCGCCTTTGCACCAAATGGCGATTTCTATGTTGGCGATGGATACGGTTCGCATCACGTGCTGCGCTTTTCGCTGAGCGGCAAGTTTTTGGGCGAAATTGGCCGGCCGGGCCATGGAGACGGAGAGTTCGATACCCCGCACGGCTTGTGGGTTGATCCTCGAGGCAAAGAACCCGTGCTGCTAGTGGCCGACCGCGGGAACCGGCGCATTCAAACGTTCACGCTCAGCGGTGCTCATATCCGCACCATAAAGGATGAAGCACATTTGCGAATGCCCTGCCACTTTCACGTTCAGGGCGAGTGGATGGTTTGCCCGGATCTTGACAGCCAGGTGTGCATCTTGGATCGGGAGTACAAGGTGATCGCCCAACTAGGAGATGGCCAAACCGCTAACGGAAAGGTTGGCTCTCGTCGAAATCAATCGAGACGCGAATTTACGCCAGGACAGTTCATCACGCCACATGCGGCCATTTTCCTGCGTGACGGAAACATCCTGGTGGCCGAGTGGTTGCCAATCGGGCGAATTACGCTCTTGCGACGAGTCTGAGGCTGCTGAATGCTCTTCCGCACCCGGTTGGTACTGTTTGGAATCGGCACTGCTTTCCTGCTAATTTTCCTCTGGCCCTTGCTTCATGCTGCTCCTGACGGCCTCGAACACGGCGAGCTGAGCCAGTTTGTAGGGCGCTTCCATCCGCTGGTAGTTCACTTGCCGATTGCATTTTTGCTGCTGGTTCCGTTGCTGGAATGTGCGGGCCCGGTTCGCCGGTGGAATCGTGCGAGAGAGTCGGCTGAATTTGTTCTTACCCTCGCGGCCATCACTGCCTTTGTGGCAGTGTTTCTGGGCTGGCTCCTGGCCTGGAGCGGAGGCTACCAAGGAAAACTGGTAACCAGTCACATGTGGGGCGGATTTTCGTTGGCCGTTGCTGTGCTGCTGTGCTTTGTCTTGCGAGCCTGGGACAAACGTGTTTACGGCGCCGCGCTTCTTGCCACACTGGTTCTTCTGGCCTGGACCAGCGATAAGGGCGGAAAGCTGACGCACGGCGAAACGTTCATGACGCGACACATGCCGGGCAAGCTGCGGACCTTGCTACGCGTGCGGGCTATACCAAACAAAGTGCAGCCGATCAAGGCAGCGAGCGTAACATCGACAAGCCTAAATGCTACTCTGGCGCCATCCCCCACTTTTTTCGCGGCGCGAGTAGCGCCGATCTTTGAGAACAAGTGCTCGAATTGCCACAACGCAGAAAAGAGAAAAGGGAAACTCCGGTTGGATAGCTTTGAAAACGTGATGCGTGGAGGAAAGGACGGCATCGTTGTAAGACCCGGCGACCCGAAGCACAGCGAACTCTTCCGCCGCATCAACTTGTCACCGGACGAAAAGGATTTCATGCCGACAGACGGCAAACCACCCCTGACGGCCTCGGAAGTCAGAGTCATCGAGTTATGGATCGCCTCGGGCGCATCGAGCAGCCTGCCTGCAATTGAAGTGCGCGGAGCGCCGCCTCTTCTGGTCTCCGAGCTGCCTGTGTTGCCCCTTACCAGAGACTATCGTCCGCAACTGCCACTGATCACTTCACTCGAACACGAGCTGGGCGTGCGCCTGGTTCCCCGCTCGCGAAATCCTGAGGATGGATTGATATTGCGCACCGTAAGCGCGCCAGAGCGCTGCGATGATGTTGCAGTCGCTCGGCTAAAAGTGATCGGGATCCTGATCGTGGATGCTGAACTGGCGCGCACGAAGGTCACTGACGCTGGACTGAAAACGCTCGCGACGTTTTCCAACCTTCGTGCCGTTGATCTCGGGCACACGGCTGTCACTTCGGCTGGCGTGCCGATTCTTGCCCGCCTGAGCCGTTTGGAGTCGCTGAATCTGACCGCGACCGCCGTTGACGACGCGGGAGTTGCCGCACTTCGCCGCAAGCAAACGCTCAAGCGGTTATATCTTTTCGAGACAAAATGTGTGGCTCAGTCTGAGCTGGAATCAAGGGATGAGAGGCCGTAGCTACCGTGCAACGATCTTGCAGCCGATTTCGGAGAGCAAGAGACAAATGGCTGTATCCTGTTGATTTGTAAGGAAGAAAATGGGGCCGAGAGTGGGAATCGAATCCACCTCCGAAGCTCGGGAAAGGGCGGTTCAGATTACTTGGCTGGTGCTCGGTTAAGGCTTCTGCCGATTTGCGGCAGAGTCCAACTCCCCCTCTGCGCTTTGAATTCAGGGAGTCTTGACGGGTAAGGCCGGATTCAACGGGACTGATGGTAGGGGCCCGCCGCCCATTTCTGCAGTCAACTGACCGAGGTTCTACTTTTCGGCAGTCTGGTGTCGTAGCCTTCGCTCTCCCCAGCAGATTCCATCCGACGCTCGCGATTTCGCACTTATCGATGCCCCCACAATTCTTGCGTCGTTTTTGTGTCGCAAGTTCCGAAACGATGGTCAGCGATGGGCAATAATGGGAAACTAAACTATTGAAATTTCAGCCATGTTGTCGTTTGCTCAAATGGCGATGCCACAGTTTATGAGTCCGCTGCTCTAACCGCTGAGCTACGTGCACCGCCGCGGTTTTCGAAATAAGCTCTAGGGAGCCGAAGGTTTAGGGGCCGCTGACGGCGGGGGCGGCGCGAATTTGGAGTCGTCCACAGCAACATTCTGCTGAAGCTGCTCGATCTGAATGGTGAATCGGTTGCCGGGGCGCGCAAGCGTCCAGCGGAATGGCACCTTCACGCCATTCGCATCGCGATAATCCGCATAGCCGATCTGCGTTGGGTTACGGCCGAGAGGAGTTTCGGCATAGCGCACGAGTCGCAGCAGCAGGCCCGATTCCTTGTCCAGATATAAGCGGAGCGGGGGTTGGCCCTCGGTGCGGCCGGCAACCACGTAAGTTTCATGACCATCGATTTTTTCGCCAATGTCGACGCGGAATTTCTCATACAGCGTCTTCAGGTGCGCCGGCAAGTAAAGATCGGCATCGATGCGCGCGGCGGCGTTTTCCGCTGCCGACATCGTATGCACACGCCCGGGAACACTGAGCCACCCCTGTTTCCCATCAAAACCAGTGAAACTGTCTCCGCCCTGGAGATGCATGACCGAAAGCCGCTTGTCGGGAGCCTTCGAATAAACATCCACGGGAAAATGCTGGCCGCCGAATGCAGTGATCGTTCCCTTCTGCACGCGGCTCGTGATTTTCTGGAGCGCGTCGGCCCCGCCGATGGCGGCGAGATATTTGTCGAGTAGCTGCTCCGCACTCGGCAACATGGCTTTTGCCTCGTCGGGCTTTTTCTCTCCTTCGGCTGCCAGCTTGGCTTCTTCGTCAGTGATGATGGGTGTGGCCACAGGATCTTTCGAGCCGCGGTGGCAGGAATAGCAGGTAACTTCTCGGTGCCCCTCGAAGTTGTCTTTATTGATCGCCATCATCATATTGATCATCTTCCGCGCGGTGACTTTAGGCTTTTTGTCGTCTTTTTCGTTCGCATGCGCGACGTGGCAGTATTCGCATTCGACGCCAAGAGAAGCGCCAATGAACTGCATCGAGGGGATCAACTGATCGGCCGGGATTCCCTTGAGAGCTTGAATATTCTTGAACTCTTCTTCCGCGAGTTTGGGCCCCGCCGGAGTCGCCGGCGCATTCGGTGCTGTGGACTGTGCCCCGGCCCCCGCAATCGCCAGCAAGAGGCCCAGCGATGTTCCGCAGACGGCAATCCAGAGTTTCTGACGATTCCCATTCATCGAATTATTCCTCGCAGGTGATGTAACGAAAATGCGCGCGGCACGGTTACAAGAAACTGCTGAATCCTTTGGAATGGAACGCAAGATCAGGTGCTGATTTCGCCGCCCTTCGCGAGCTCCGTAATGCGGTCAGCGGCGCGGAAGGCCAGCGCCTCAATGGTCATGGTGGGCTGGCCGCGGCCGGAAGTCACCAGGCTGCTGCCGTCGCAAAGAAAAAGATTCTTGACGTCATGCGTCTGGTGGTCCGAATTGATCACCGACGTCTTCGGATCTTTTCCCATGCGGCAGGTGCCGAGAAGATGCACGGCGAACTGCTGCTCCCTTGCCGGAAAACTCCACTTTTTCTGCGCGCCGGCGGCGTCAAAGATTTCATGAGCGCGTGCGAACATCCAATTCCCAAGCTTCAAATCATCAGGATGATCCGTGTAGGTCAGGCGGAGCGCGGGCAGGCCCCAGGCGTCCTTCAGATCGGGATCGAGCGAGAAGCTGTTGTTTTCAAGAGGCAGGGACGTGCCATGGCAGAAGATTTCCATAGTACGGTTGAAATCCTGGGCGAGAGCGGCCTTGAAGTCCTTGCCCCAGCGGGGCGTTTCGGGCGGTAGACCACCGAAAGCAAAACTGATGGGTGTGAAATCGAAGCGCGCATCAAGCCCGCCCCCGCCGTAGAATCCAACTTTCTGTGGATCGAGTTCGTAGAAATCGTGCATCACGCGGCTGACGGCGAATCCCTTGTAGTCATTGAGCGGATGCTCGAACTGGCCGATTACCACGCCCCCGCTGTTAAGCATCAGATATTTTCCGACGATGCCGCTGGAGTTCGCCAGACCGTTGGGAAATTGTTTGTTGGCAGACAGCAATAGCAGGCGCGGGGTCTCTGCGCCGTTCGCGCAAACTATCACAGCCTTGGCTTTCTGTAGATGCGTGTTGCGCTTTTCATCGAAGTAGACGGCGCCGGTAGCGCGGCCATTGGCGTCCGTTTCGATGCGATGCACGTAGGAGTTGGGACGAATCTCGCAGCGGCCGGTGCGCTCCGCCATTCGAATGGCGGTGGCCAGCGAACTGGATTTCGCGCCGACTTCGCAGCCGAAGGAGAGACAAAAACCACAATTGATGCAAGCGCTTCGTCCCGCTCGCGCCTGAGAAAGGATCGCCATGGGTGCCGGGAAAGGATGCCAGCCCAGCTTGCGCGCGGCACGCTCGAAAATCACGCCGGAAGATTTCACCGGCAGCGGAGGCATCGGATAAGGCTTCGACCGCGGCGGATCAAAGGGGCTGGCGCCGGCAAGGCCGGAAACACCGATTTCCCATTCCACTTTCGTATAGTAGGGCTCGAGGTCCGCGTAGGTGATCGGCCAATCCATCAGCCCGGTGCCGGCAACCGCGCCAACCTTGCTGCGTTCGACGAAATCGATTTCGTGAAATCGCCAGAAATTCGCCGTGAAGTGCACGCTGGTCCCGCCGACGCATCGCCCATAAACCAGCGCGCGCTGCGGCTTTGCTTTTTCGCTCGGCGTCTTGCGAAAGGTGTTCGGCTGAAGCTTCGGATGGTTGGTGAGCTTGTCCAGTGCCAGGGTTTCGATTTCGTTGTGATTAAAATCGGCTTCCGTCAGGTACGGGCCCTGCTCCAGCACGACGACGCGAAACCCGTTCGTCGAAAGTTCCTTGGCGATGATCCCGCCGGCTGCACCGGAGCCGACGACGACAAAGTCCACTTCGTCGGAAGTCTTGTACTTGGGCTGGTCAACCGTCATTTCTTGTCCGCTTCTTTCGCCTCCGGTTGCCAGCCGGAATACTCTTTGTCGTAGTACCCGAACGGTGCCTGAAACATATGTTCGCGCTCGCGGCCGATGACTTTCCACCCGACCCCATCGTGATTGCCGCCGTAATCTGGGTCGATCAGGAATCCGTTAATCGTATGCTGGCGAAGCATCTCAAAAAAACTCTGCGCACCCGGGCGCACCCTAAACGCCCTCCTCGGTGCATCGGTGTTTTCATCGAAGGAGTGCAAAACCGCGTCTTGCTGTTCAGCCGCCAAGCCGGAGAATTTAGAGAGGCTCGGGTACATCTCACCCACTCTCGCCTGCAAATCGGGCAAACCCTCGCGGTACGTCTTTTGGTCGTCGGTCCAAAAGGTGGCCAAGCCACGATCGATGAAATAAACGACACCGGCTTCGCGTGCCCCAGGAGTGTCGTCCGTCGGAATGAGGCGCGCTGTGATGGCCTCGACTTCGGCCGCCTCCTCCGGAGTGAAGAATTCAGATTTTGGCGGCGTTGCCGCCTTCGCGGCGTTATGCGCGTGCGTTGCGGCGGACAGAAGGGCAGGCCAATTCGCGGAAACCCACGCGGCGCTGAGACCTGCTCCTGCTCGCAGGAGAAAATGGCGGCGGTTGAGTTCGTCCATAGTGAATGATCGAAAATTCTCGCACTTGTCGACTGTAGGATGAAGCCGATTCTCCGTCAAGAACAATTGACGCAAATACGCGATTCAAAATCTCTATCAAAGTCCGCATGAGTGGAAGGGCCATTGGCGGGCAGAGCCGGCTGGTAGAGGATGTCCGGCATTCGCAATCTTCAGTAGTGAATTAGTTTCCAATTATCCGGCATCCGGACTGGACTATTTTTATGGGGCATCAAGATCGGAAGGAATCCAGGTGTTCACAACGCAGACCGCGCAGAAAATGGAGATAGGATGCCTCGATGAGTTTCGAGCGTTCTGGTGTATCCTCTGTGCCTTCCGTAATAATTGGGCGGGTATTTGACCTAGCGCAAGGAGAAGGCTCGCTCGGACTGCTATATACTTCTCGAAAGTTTTCTCAAGGAGGCGGACATATGAAATCATTACGATGTTTCGCGGCGACTTTGGTTCTTGTTGGACTGCTTGCGGGCTGCTTGTGCTTGGGGGGCGCGAATACGGTGGCGTACGCCGCCAGTCCCGGCGCCGCAATTGCTACCGGCACGCCCAGTTTCTGCCAAGTGCTCCCCAACTTCATCACCAAGGTCGAAGCGCTGAAGCCGGGGCCGCTTCGCGATTGGGTCCTTGCCGCGGCGCTGCGGATCTACGGCAAATATTGCGGCGGTAGCTGAGTTCGACCGTCACATATCGCCACGGAAGAAAGTGACGCCGAGGCTCGATTCTCTCGACTGTCCCGGGCGTCCCGCTGTCCCTTTGTATCCGTGGTGGTAACGCAGATTCATCGTTCACTTGATGGCGACCGTCCGGGGCGGTCTGCGGCCGTCTTTATGACCTGGCAAGTCAATTCCCTGGGACCAACCAACTTGCCCAAGATAAACGCTCAAACCGGAAGCGGCTGACCCACCACCGAATTTTAAGTCTTTATTTGCCGGACGTTGACAAGCCTTTTTAGGCTCCTTACTGTTGGGAGTAGCAATTCGTTCGGTCTGCAACGTTTGTTACAGAAAACCCCTAAACTCTTTTCTGGGAGCCCCATGCGGATCGCATCGATCACCCTGCGCAAACTCAAGATGCGTCTTATAGTAGATCCCCCTTTGAAACTAGTTTTGGTATCACCCGTGACCGCACCGTCGTTCTCGTCGAACTCCTCGCTGACGGCCTCAGCGGCTGGTCCGAAGTGACCGCTTCGGAAGGTCCTTTCTACAATTCCGAAACCGGGGACACCGCATGGCTTATCATCCGTGGATTTCTCGTTCCCCTGATTCTTGGCAAGGAAGTCGGCTCCGCCTCGGAAATTCCACGTAGTTTTGCGGCCATTCGGGGTCACGAGATGAGCCGCGCGGGGATCGAAAATGCCCTCTGGGATGTCGAGGCCCAGCAAAAAAAATCTCTCTCTCGCCCGATTGCTTGGCAGCACGCAATCGGAAATCAAGTGCGGTGTCTCCTTAGGGCTCGAAGCCACTCCCCAAGTGCTTCTCGAAAGAGTCGCCGTCGAGCTTCGCGCCGGTTATCAGCGCATCAAACTTAAGATCAACCGGGCAAAGATCTCGAAGTTGTGCGCGCCGTCCGCAATGCCCATCCCGGCATCCTTCTGTCCGTCGATGCCAATTCAGCTTACACGCCGGTGGAATTGGAACATCTGAAGCGCTTCGACGAATTTAACCTCCTGATGATGGAGCAGCCTCTCTGGT
>Ga0137412_10003762_pt1 | contig 12092 bp, 10 predicted proteins | sample CZODoug2_1_16fun_FD_122160 | JGI IMG/M metagenome (GOLD analysis project Ga0137412, IMG submission 122160) | Vadose zone soil fungal communities from Angelo Coast Range Reserve, California, USA - CZODoug2_1_16fungal (Hybrid Assembly) | ecosystem: Environmental > Terrestrial > Soil > Vadose zone...
CGGCCTATCTCGACCTCTGTCTCGTCGACGTCCACACCGCAGACGCTAGCCACGTCGGCGTTCCAGGACGTGAGTAGTCGACTACTCGCATCTTGGCCGACCATGCTCAATTCCGATGCGGCGACTGGTCATTGTGTCGCGGCATCGCCTAGCTTGGCCGCGCGGTTGCCGGGGCCGGTATGCCGACTCGGCGTACCGTACGCGACTATCTCGTCCACTGTGATGTTGCGGTTAGCGAGGTGCCCGGATCCGCGCCGACCTGGTCACCACCCGCTTCTGCGACGACGTCGTCGAGGCGCTGGGCCCGCCGGTGTGGAGCACCGGCTGCAACTCCTGGTACCTCACCGACGAGGAAAGATCGACCGGTGGTCTGAATGTCCGAAGTTCAGCTCAGCGTGGGCGAGGTGGGTGTCGCGGGGCTGCGGGAGCTGATCGCCGCCGAACGCACCGAGTTACTTGAGGTTCTTCGAACGCTCTCTGCTGATGATTGCCTGGCTCCGTCGCTGTGGTGCGGGTTGGCGGGTCCGAGATGTGGTGGCGCTGCACTTCAGCGGGATCGATCCACCGGTACGGCAACGGGTCGTTCTTGAGCGCGGCTATGGCGAGGAGTTCGGCGTCACTTGACGCCGCACTGGGCGGCCCCGTCGGCGGACAGTTCGGCGGGGTTCGCGCATACGCGCAGCAGCGGCCGACGGTACGAGACAGATCCGGAATGCCTGAGAGCCCGGACGAAGGGGGCGTCCGGGCTCTCAGGGGGTTTGGGCTTACTTGCTCTTCTGGTGGTGGTGATGCTCGGCGGTGCCGGGCTTGGGGGTGTTGGCCTGGTGCGGGAAGGCCGGGTGCTGGGCCGGGGCGCTGGTGGCCGGGCCGTTGTAGCGGACCGAGGTCTCGGCGTGGCTGGCGGTGGCGGTACCGAGGGCGATCAGGGCGGGAGCGGCGAGCAGGGCGGCGGTGGCGGCGACCCGGCGGGTGATGGTGTTCATGTGAATCTCCTTGTGTGAGTTGGCTTTTGAGTTTCTCTGCCGGTGTTTTCCGGCGATGAGACAACTATGTCGCACACTCGAGGAGATGTATGTCCGCTGACCAGCCACTACACCGGATGAACCCCGTGTCCCCCGATTGGGGGACACGGGTTGTGGGTCCACGTCGGGAATGGTCTGGAGGCCGTCAACAACTGTTGACGCAATAACGGGGGGAACTACTGAGCAACTCCGGGCTCGACGGCCGGATCCCGCGCGAGCACGATGCCCGTGCGCAACGCCGCCGCCGCCTCCACGACGGCCATCAACCCGGTGGTGCCGAAGCCGGTCATCACGCTGAACGTGTGATTGAGACGCGCATGCCGACGCAGGACTACCGGGACTCCTGCCTCGCGAAGGCGGCGCGCATACTCCTCGCCGTCGTCGCGAACCGGATCGAACCCTGCGGTGGCGATGTATGCGGCGGGCAAACCGGACAAGTCCGCCGCCAGCATCGGCGAGGCCTTCGGATTCAAGGCATCCTCAGGCGAGTTCACGTAGTTGGCGAAGTACCAGTCGATGGCGGCCTCGGTGAGCACGTATCCGTCGCGGAACAACGACACCGACGGCCGCTTGGTCGATAGATCGGTGGCCGGCACGAATAGCAGCTGGAATGCCGGCATGATCTCACCGTCGTTGCGGGCCTGCTGACACACGACGGCGGCGAGGTTCCCGCCGGCACTGTCACCACCGACGGCGATCGCCGTCGAGTCGACGCCGAACCGATCGGCGTTGTGCACGACGTAGCGGTACGCCGCGTACGCGTCGTCGGCCGCAGCCGGGAACTTGTGCTCGGGCGCGAGTCGATAGTCGACGCTGAGCACTCGGCTTCCGCTGTGGTTGGCCAGAATTCGGCACAGGTTGTCGTGTGTGTCGAGATCGCCGATGGTCCAGCCGCCGCCGTGGAAGAACACGAGTAGCGAGGCCTGCTCTGCGGGTTCGATCGGCAAGTAGAGACGGGCGGGAATGTCGCCTGCGGCCCCGGGGATCTTCAACTCTTCAGTGCCGGCCACCGGAACTGGCCGGCCGGCGAATGCCGTCGACAACGATCGGGCGCTGAGCCGGGCCTCTTCGACCGGCATCGTTTCGAAGTCCGAAGCGGGCGCCAAGGAGATGATCTTGAGGGCGCGACGCACCTCGGGATGGGGGATCTGGCCGTCGACGGTCGTCTCGGACCCGGTCGGCCGTCGCCGGAACGGTGCCTTCCCCGCGGCGGTGACCGCCAGTCGCGCGACACGATCGATGAGTGACTTCGCCATGAGCGTCGACGTTACGGCGCTCGCGATCCACGCAGCATGGCATTTATTGCCAGCCAGTTGGCATCTGTTGCCACTGCTGCACTGGCGAGAAGTGCCAACAGCATGTCGCGTTCCGCCATGGTCTGCGTCACATTCGGCGACCTAGTGTTTCGTGTACCAACAGGCGGAAGGCCGTGCAATGACTTCGACCGAGCAGGCGCTCGACTACGACTGGCTGGTGATCGGCTCGGGCTTCGGCGGGAGTACGTCCGCACTGCGACTGACCGAAAAGGGCTATCGGGTGGCAGTCATGGAGTGCGGCAGGCGTTTCGAGGACGCGGAACTGCCGATGTCGACAGCCGACGCGAAGAACTACGTCTACGCTCCCCTCTTCGGCATGAACGGGATCTTCCGCTTGACGTTGTTCAAGGACGTGTTCGTCGCGTCCGGCGCGGGCGTCGGCGGTGGGTCGCTGGGATATGCGAACACGCTCTACCGCTCCCGAGCCGAGTTCGCCAAGAACCCACAATGGTCGAACCTCGCCGATTGGGACACCGAACTCAAGCCCCACTACGACACTGCAGAACACATGCTGGGTGTCACCACGTACGACCGTGACTCCGAGGGCGATCTGCTGCTCAAGGAATACGCCGAGGAGAAGGGATTCGGCGACACCTACGCGAAGACCCGCGTCGGCGTCTTCCTCGGCGAGCCCGGCAAGACGGTGCCGGATCCCTACTTCGCCGGCGCAGGACCCGAGCGGGCCGGGTGCATCCGGTGCGGCAACTGCCAGGTGGGCTGTCGGCACAACGCCAAGAACACCTTGGTGAAGAACTACCTGTGGTTCGCCGAACGGCGCGGCCTCGCGATCCTTCCCGGGCGAACCGTGACCGACGTTCGGCCGCTGGGTGCTGCCGACGGCTCCGACGGATACGCCATCACGAGCGTCGCGACGGGGCGATGGGTGCGCAAGGATCGCCGGACGGTCACCGCGAACGGCGTGGTGTTCTCTGCCGGTGCCCTCGGAACCAACCGCCTGCTCCAGCGTTGCAAGCTGTCGGGGTCACTGCCCGCCATTTCGGATCGGCTCGGAAAGTTGGTGCGTACCAACAGCGAATCCATCCTCGCCGTGACGTCGAACACCCCCGACCGCGACTTCACCAAGGCCGTGGCGATCACGTCCAGCATCTATCCCGATCCGGACACCCACATCGAGCCGGTGACATACGGCCAAGGAAACGACACGTACTCGCTATTGACGGCCATGGCGACGACTCGGGGTGGACGTCACACCAGGCCGTTCTTCTTCCTGCTCAACGTGATTGCTCATCCGAGAGTGTTCCTGCGCAGCATGCGCATCCGCGGATGGTCGAAGCGTTCGATCATTCTGCTGGTCATGCAGACGTGCGAGAACTCCATCGAACTGCGCGTGAAGTGGCGCATGCCAAACGGATTCCCGGTGCTGACCACCCGGCAGGACCCCGATCATCCCATCCCCGACTCGATTCCTGCCGCCTACGAAGCGGCGGACTGGATCGCGGAGAAGATCGGCGGGACGGTTCAAGCCGCGGCGCCCGAGGCGGTGTTCTCGATCCCCTCCACCGCGCACTTCCTCGGCGGAGCGGTAATCGGCGAGTCGGCCGAGACCGGCGTCGTCAACGCCAAGCAGGAGGTGTTCGGCTATCGAAACCTGCTGGTGTGCGACGGTTCGGCGATTCCAGCGAACGTCGGTGTGAACCCGAGCCTCACCATCACCGCCATGGCCGAACGGGCGATGTCGATGATCGAGCGAAAACCAGGGACCGCAACGCCGGCCCCGATACAGTTCACCGTACGACCGACACTGACGACTCAGGGGTAATCATGCCAACCACCGCAACGCCTTCGGTCGAGGACACAGCCGCGGTCGAATCGCTCAACGCAGCGTTCGCCACACATAAGAAGGCCTACGTCGCGCACCCGTTCCCCGACCTGAAAGAGCGCCGCGCCCATCTCTACGCCCTCGCCGACGCACTGCTGACCCACCGCCAGGCGATCCGCAATGCTCTGCACAGCGACTTCGGCGCGCACCCCGACGCTGCCGCGGACATCATCGAGGTGGCCGGCCCCGCCAACCGCGCGATCGCCGCCGCCAAGCACGTCAAGGGCTGGATGGAACCGGAAAGTCGTCCGGTCGACCGGCTTTCGTTCGGGACGAGCAAGGCGTTCGTGGCCTGGCAGCCGAAGGGGGTCACCGGCATCATCGTGCCGTGGAACTTCCCGTTCGACCTGTCGCTGGGGCCGCTGGCGGACATGCTCGCCGCGGGCAACCGCGTCATCATCAAGATGTCCGAGTACACGCCGGCCTGCGGAGCCCTCGTCGCCGACATCGTCGCCAAGACATTCGACCCCGATCACGTCACCGTGGTGAACGGCGGGGTCGAACTCGGCAAGAGGTTCGCCGAATTACCGTGGGACCACCTACTGTTCACCGGCAATCCCGAGGTGGGTCGTTCGGTCGCACAGGCCGCCGCGGCGAATCTGACGCCGGTCACCCTCGAGCTGGGCGGCAAGAACCCCACCATCTTCGCCGACGACATCTTCACCGACGAGGACGCGCTCGTCGACCACATGCGCCGCGCGCTCGGGGTCAAACTGGTGAAGAGCGGCCAGATGTGCATCTCGCTCGACCACTGCCTGGTGCCGCGTGCCCGGCTGGACGATTTCGTGCGAATCGCCGAGGCGGCGTTCACCGGCGCACTCAGCGACTACTCGCGCAGCGACAGCGCAACGGGAATCATCAGCCAACGCCACTTCGAACGGCAACTGGCGCTGCTGGACGAGGCACGCGAATCCGGCGCCCGCATAGTGCAATTGGACCGCAACGGAGGCGTCGACGCCGGCACCCGCCGCCTTCCGCTATCGCTCGTCGTCGACCCCGACCCCACATTGCGCCTGATGCAGGAGGAGATCTTCGGGCCCCTTCTGCCGGTGGTCCCCTACGACTCGCTCGACGACGCGGTTGCCGAGATCAAGAGCGGCGATCGACCACTCGGGCTGTACGTGTTCACCAACGACGAGGCCCTCGCCCTGAAACTCCAGCAGGAGACCGCATCCGGTGGATTCTGCGTCAATGCCTGCGCCGTCCAGGGAGCAGTACACACGCTCGGCTTCGGCGGTAGCGGCCGCAGCGGCTACGGTCGCCACCACGGCCATGACGGCTTCCGCGAATTCTCCAACCCGCGTGGGATGTTCACTCTCGGCCGTGGCGCCGGCGGCATCGAGGCCTTCATCCCGCCGTACGGACCCGACAAGACCAAGCAGATCAATCAGCTGTTCGGATTGCGTCGCCTACAGCTGCGCATCGGCAAGTTACTGCGACCAGGGCGCAGGTAACCGTGACGTCATCGAGTGGACCGGGCTAGCGTCCGAAACTCTTGCGGCGTTTGACCTTTCCAGCGCTTGAAGGCCCGCACGAAGCTGGCTGGGTCGGAATACCCGACCCTGTGCGCGACGTGCGCGACGGTCATCCCCGTACCGGTCAGCAGCTCTTGGGCGAGCGTATCGCGGACTTCGTCGACCAGCGTGCGGAAGGACGTGCCCTCGTCTTCGAGACGACGGAACAACGTGCGCGGACTGAGGTTCAGCTCCGCGGCGACGGCGGCGGCGTCGGGGATCTCGTGCGGGCTGCGGATGAGCAGGTCGCGTACCGAGCCTGCCACGCCGGTGCGAGCGCGCCGCTTGGCGAGAAGTTCCAGGCAGATCGCTTCGTAGCCGCGCCGAGCCCACTCGTTGCCTTGCGGCAGCGGCATGTCGAGATGGGCGGAATCGAAACGCACCGAATTGTCCTCAGCTCCGAAGGTGGGCTCGATGCCGAAGACCGCGACATAGGGCGTCGTGTCCGCCGGTGCTTGGTGCCGATAGTGCACCGCCGCGAGGGGAAGATCGGCGCCGAGGATCTCGCGATGGAGCACCTTCATCGCACCAGTCCACCGCTCGACCAGGAACGGACGCAGATCGGCGGGGATGTCCGAGCCGTCGAGGCTGACGCTCGCCGTGCCTGCGACCTCGCTGAAGCAGATCGTCGAAAAGGACCACCCCAAGTCGGCGTACGGCAGGGCGATGTCGAGCGAGGCACGCAGCGTTTGGCCGGTGACCAAGAGCAGTCCGAACGTTCCGTGCAGACCGATGTGGTACTCCGTGCCGGCAAGCACGCCGAGTCCCGGCTCGGAACCACAGTGCCGCACCACATTACGCATCACGGCGTACTCCTGACGGACCGTCACCTCAGCGTGCGGGTCCTGCAGCGCCGCCTCGGCGACACCGCTCCCGTCGAGGCAACGTCCGACGTCGAGGCCGTGTTGATCCCCCAACTCGATGAGGAGTTGCAAGCTCGACGCGCTGACAGTCAGGTCCAGGTCCATCGTGGCGAAATATATCAATGCACACGCTCACGTGGCGCAAAATGCCAACGATCTGACATCTGGCGCGATGGATCGGCTCACTGCGCAGCCCTAACGTGAGCATTGACACCCGTTCGGCTACGTCACGGTCACCCCGGCCGGCAAAGGAGATGACCGATGAGCCTCATTCCACTGTCGGACGCGCAGTTTCTGGTCGCCGAGACCCGCGAGCACCCGACCCATGTGGCAGGGCTGCTGCTGTTTCGACTGCCCGCCGATGCCGGCCCGGACTACGTCGGCGACCTCCATCGCCGCCTGCTCGCGTACGACGAACTGCGCCGCCTCTATCGCCTGCGCCCCAGGCTCCCCGGTGTTGCCGGTGGACTGTTGTGGAAGGAGGAGGACGACGCCGACGTCGACCTCGAGTACCACGTCCGGCTGTCCGCACTCCCGAGACCCGGGCGGGTGCGCGAGTTGCTCGAGCTGGTCTCCCGCTTGCACGGCAGCCTCCTCGACCGGCACCGCCCGCTGTGGGAGTTCCATCTGATCGAGGGGTTGGACGAGAATCGCTTCGCCGTGTACCTCAAAGTCCACCACGCGCTCGTCGACGGAGTCAGATCCATCACCGAGTTGGGGCGAATGTTCACGGCGGATCCCGCGGTGACCGATCGCGCCCCGTTGTGGGCAGTCGAAAGCAGCAGGCCTGCAAAGGAAGCACCGCCGGCCGCCGAGGGCGAACGACGCGCGCCGTGGACCGAGGTGGCGAAGCGGGTGACCGACATCGCGGGGATTGCACCCGCCTTCGCCAAGGTCATCGGCGACGGCGTCACCAAAGACGCTGCGATACTTCCGTTCAGCGCGCCGAGGACGATGTTCGACGTGTCGATCACCGGCGCACGTCGTTTCGCCGCGCAGTCCTGGGAGATCGCACGCCTCAAGAAGGTGGCCAAAGCGAACGGCGGAACCCTCAACGACGTCGTGCTGGCGATGTGCGCCGGCGCGCTACGCCGTTACCTGATCGCCAACGACGCACTACCGGACAAGTCGCTCACCGCGGCCGTACCGGTCGCCTTGCCGGTGGCCGACGCCGGCCGTGAGGGTGGAAACAACGTGACGGGCGTGCTGACCACGCTCGCGACACATGTCGAAGACCCCGTCGAGCGGCTCCGTCTCATCCGCGAATCGATGCAAGCCGCCAAGGCGACGATGGCCGGACGCACGGCGCTGCAGATGTCAGCGATCGGCAACGCTTCGACCGTGCTTCCGACAGCGCTGAGCCTGATGCCCGGGTTCGTCTCCTTCGGGCCGACGACCTACAACGTGGTCATCTCGAATGTGCCAGGGCCGCGTGCGCCGCTGTACTGGAACGGCATCCCCGTCGTCGGGTGGTATCCGATCTCGATACCAGCCGAAGGGCAGGCCCTGAACATCACCGTGGTCAGCTACGCCGACAGCATGGAGTTCGGCTTGACCGGCTGCCGCCGGAGCGTCCCGCACCTGCAACGGCTCCTCGACTACCTCGAGGAGAGCCTCGTCGAACTCGAGGTGCCCGACCGGTAGATCGACACCAGCCGGTCGTCACGTCGCGCTGTCCCCGTCGGTGCTCAGCATCTCCAGGGCGGCGTTCGACCGGGCGATCCATTCCTCTTGCGACTCGGACTGGGCGTATTCGTCGTGCCAGTTCCACCACTGGTACGGCGGGGTCTGCGGGTACCCGTCGGGCGAATCCTCCCAATCCTCCTGGCGTCCAAGCGCTGTCATGTCGAGGTAGCTCCAGGTATTACCCAAGACTTCGTCGCCGCGATTGTTGATGAAGTAGGTGCGGAACACGCGGTCCCCGTCCCGGATGAACGCGTTGGTGCCGTGCCATTCGTCGACGCCGAAGTCGACGTCGAACTGGTCGGTGATGCCGAACCACGGGATGTCCCAGCCCATCGCGGCCTTCACCCGGTCGATGTCGGCTAGCGGCGCGCGTGAGACGAACACCAGCGTGGTATCGCGGGCGTTTAGGTGCGCGAGGTTGCCGATGTGGTCGGCGATCATCGAACAGCCGCGGCAGGCGTGCTCGGGCCAGCCGTATACCCCTGGTTCCAAGAACGCGCGGTAGACGATCAGCTGACGGCGGCCTGCGAACAGATCGCGCAGGCTCACCTTGCCGTCGGGCCCGTCGAATGCATATTGCGAGTCCACGGGCACCCATGGCATACGCCTGCGCTCGGCGGCCAGCGCGTCACGGTCACGCATCACCTTCTTCTCCTTGACCAGCAGGCGCTGGCGCTCGGTCTCCCATTCCTGCGGCGACACGATCGGGGGTGTGTTCATGCGAATATCCTTCCGGGGTTGGTGAATTGGGTTCAGGACAGCGGTGTGAGGCCCGCGGACGTCAGGGTGTAGGCGCGGTGGTCGGGGTGCGGTGCGGTCGCGATGTCGAGAATCGACTTGCCCGCATGATCCGGGGTGAGGACGGGCGACAGTGCCGCCACGAAGGTGTCCACGTCGACGCCTTGCCGCTCGGCGTAGGCCGCCACCCCCGCCGCGCCAAGGTCGGTGGCCGGCGTCAGCTGCGGAAGGACCGACACGAAGCTGATCCCCAGCCCGGCACGTTCCGACTCGGCGGCGGCGTAATCGGCGATGAACCGGACGGTGGCCTTGGCACCCGCATAGCCGCCGCTGAGCGGCGAACCCTTGAGTGCGGCACCGCTGGAGATGGCGATCACCGAACTCCCCGGCGCCAGCGGGCGTCCCAGCGCGTGACGGATCCAGTGGAACGCCTGCGCCACATCGACGTTCCAGTTCCGGCTGAAGCTCTCCCACGTCTGATCGGCGAGCGGGCTCATCTGCGGAGCGGCCCCCGCGCACAGCACCAATGTGCGCGGCCGGTATTCGTCGATGAGCCGGCCGGCCGTCGCGGGATCGGCGGCGTCGGCGCTCACCGCGGTGAAGTCGTCCCCCAGCTCGCCACGCACCTCGTCGAGCTGGGTCCTGGTCCTGGCGACGCCGACGACGTGCGCACCGGCGCCCACCAGGGCGGTGGCGATGCCGCGGCCGAATCCGCGGCCCGCCCCGGTCACGATCGCCGTACTGCCTGCGAGTTCTGCGATTGTCATGAACACTCCTTTTCGAGTTCCTGACTGGGTAGAAACCGCGAAGGCGCGAAACTGGGCGGGGCCGCGGCGACCAGTTTTCGGGCCGCGCGGTGTCTATATGGGGACGAGGGCGACGAGGAGGCGGAAACGGTGATTGCGGATCTGATCGGCAGGGCGCGCGCCGGCGACGGGGAGGCGTTCCGGCAGCTGACCGAACCGCATCGTCACGAGCTCCAGGTGCATTGCTACCGCATGCTCGGATCGCTGCAGGACGCCGAGGACGCGGTGCAGGACACGCTGCTCTCCGCCTGGCAAGGCCTCGACGGATACGGGGAACGCGCCTCGATCCGCACCTGGCTCTACCGGATCGCCACCAACCGGTGTCTCAACGCGCTGCGCTCGGCGAAGCGGCGCCCGGCCAAGGAGTGGGACATCAAACAGATCGAACCGCCGGAGCCGACGCGGCTCGGCGAAGTCGTGTGGCTGGAGCCCTATCCGGATGCCCTTCTCGAGGGCACGACGCTGGGTCCCGAAGCACGCTACGAACAAACCGAAGCCATCTCGCTGGCCTTCATCACCGCCTTGCAGCTGCTGCCCGCACGCCAGCGCGCCGTGCTCATCCTGCGGGAGGTACTCGGATACTCCGCGAACGAAGTGGCCGAGATGCTCAGCGGAACAGTCAATTCGGTCAACAGTGCGCTCAAACGGGCAAGGACCGGCCTGCAGCGCGGGCTGCCCCCGGCGGGTGCACCCGGTCCCGCCGTCGGCTCCCCCGCCGAGCAGGCGCTGGTGGCCAAGTTCGTCCGCGCCTATCAGTCCAGCAACGTCGAGGCGCTGATCGCCCTGCTCACCGAGGACGTCAGCGTCTCCATGCCACCGATTCCGCTGGAGTACCAGGGCCGCGACGTGGTGGCCCGCTTCTACGCCACCGTCATGCGTGCGGGCCGGCACTACGACCTGGTGCCCACGCGGGCGAACGGTCAGCTGGCGTTCGGCTCTTATCACTGCGCGCCGGGCGGAGGGATCCGGCATGGAGCAGGCTTGCTCGTCCTCACCGTCACCGGCGACCAGATCAGCGCCCTGACCCGCTTCGACAACAGCGTGCTGCCCTGGTTCGGCCTGCCGTCTTCGCTGCCCGCGTCGGGATAGCCGCTCCTACGTGTCGGTGGTGGTCGGCACACTCCAGGCATGGGGGTTCATTCATCGGCAGTGAGGCACTCGCATCGGGACGGTCGACCCGTCACCAGCTGCGCAGCAGGCACGTTGCGATATACCCCGACGTGTACGTGGCGGCGGGCACTCGGTTGACCGCGTCGTCCCGCGCCATGGCGGCGTGGCTGTGGACCGGGCGCAACGGAGTGCTGGCGGGCCGGTCGGCGGCGGCGCTGCACGGCGCCAAATGGGTGAACGACGATGCGCCTGCGCAGTTACTCCATCGGAATCGCCGCGCGCCCAGTGGCATCGACGCGTGGTTAGACCGCTTCGAGGACGACGAGGTTCAGATCGTTCACGGCATGCCCGTCACGACTCCGGCGCGAACTGCGCTGGACCTCGCCCGGCGGCTGCCCGTCGATGACGCCGTCGCGGCGATCGATGCACTCGCTCGCGCGACCAAGTTGAAGATCGCCGACGCCGACGCCTTGGCGCGACGCTACCGAGGGCGGCGCGGCATTCGACGGGCACGCGTGGCCCTCGACCTGGTCGATCCCGGTGCGGAGTCCCCGCAGGAGACCAGGCTGCGGTTGCTCTACATCCGGGCGGGGTTCCCACGACCGGAGACTCAGATTCCCGTCTACGACGAATACGATCAGTTGGTTGCGGTCCTCGACATGGGTTGGCGGCGCGTCATGGTCGGCGCCGACTACGAGGGCGAACACCATCGGCTGACCAGGCGGCAATTCAACAGAGACATCAGGCGTTTCGATGCGGTGACCGAGCTCGGGTGGACGGACGTGCGAGTCACCGTCGAGGACACCGAGGGCGTCATCATCGACGGAACGCGTCGAGCCTTCGAGCGCCGAGGCGCACTGGCGCTGATCGGCCATCCGGTCGACCTATACCCAGCGCCCAATGTGCCGTCGTGGCGGGCTTCGGGGCAATTCTTCGCCCCACGTTCACGTTCGGCGTAGTGAGGAACAACGAACACCGCCCCATAGCCGACGGCGGCCATGGGGCGGTGGGTTGGGGCGCTGGCTACGACTACTTGGTCCTGGTGCCGGTGCCGTTGCCCCCGCCGGTGCCCGTGCCGTCGCCCCCGCCGGTGCCCGTGCCGTCGCCCCCACCGTGGGCGATGCTCAGCTCACTGGCGGTCAGCGTGCGGATGCTCTGCCGACGCAGTGCCAGCTTGCTGTCGTGGTTGGTGTTCAT
>Ga0137412_10003763_pt1 | contig 12091 bp, 10 predicted proteins | sample CZODoug2_1_16fun_FD_122160 | JGI IMG/M metagenome (GOLD analysis project Ga0137412, IMG submission 122160) | Vadose zone soil fungal communities from Angelo Coast Range Reserve, California, USA - CZODoug2_1_16fungal (Hybrid Assembly) | ecosystem: Environmental > Terrestrial > Soil > Vadose zone...
AAGGTGATCGGCACGCCGCCGGAACCGTCGACCGCGGTGCCGATCTCGAGGCTGACCTGCGTGAACACGCCCAGCGCCAAGAGATCGTGACGCGCCCGCTCGATCGCGGACGGACTGTACGGATCGCCGGTATGCAGCAGGAGCCTGCCGCGCAACAAGGACTCATGCACCCGCCGCAAGCCCTGGATGTGGATCTCGCCGATGTTGGCTTTGGGCCCCACGACCACGTGAAAGCGCAGGTCGAGTACCGGCGCGTCCGCAGCCTCGTAGGCGACCGGCGGATCCACGTTGGCGAATGCGTAGCCTCGTTCCTGCATCGCGGTGAGCAAGCGCGAACCTCCCGCGAGCACCTCCGAGGCGATGGCGGGTTCTCCGCCGGTCAGACCGAGCGAGCTTCGTACCCCTTCGGGCAATTCGCCGTCGATATCGATGCGGCGCAGATGGTAGAGCGGTCCCAGCGTGAAGCCGATCGCGACGCGCGCATCCTCTCCTTTCGGCAACGCGCTCAAGACGTCGCCGAGCGCCGGATTGCTGAGCATCATGCCGTTGATCGTGATCGCGACGCTGGAGCGGTAGTAGCCGAAGCTCTCGAGCGAGGTGGTGAGCCGGTCGATGTCGCTGCGCGCACGCGCGATCAAACCGAAGGGACTGACCGGAGCCGCTCCGCGCAGTGACTGGAGATCTGAGGTGGCCTTGAGAGTCGTATCCATATCGCCGTTCCCGACCGAAGCGATCTCGACCCGGTAAGGTTGCGGATCGGCGGCTTGCGCCAGGGAACCGAACGCTGCAACCGCAAACAGAAGTGCCAGTACTCTTTGGGTCATTCGCCCGAAGGATACACCGGTGTGCGCGTACCGATTTGTCAGCCGATACCTACAGTCCCTCGTCGCACCACACGGATATTGGCCGTTGGAGGCGCGCAATACGCTGTCACTGTCCTATTTTTTCCGGAGGAGTTTTACATGGGTAGCACAGATGCAGATAACGAGCGCCAGGGCGCACCTGATGAGTCCGGCGAAAGCAAGCTTCGAGGCGATGCTCTGGCCGGGCCGGAACAGAAACGAGCGGTCGACCATACGACATCCAAAGAGAGGCGCAACCCAGACGCCGAGTTGCGCGTCGATAATGAGGAGGACACGCTATATAATGATGCGATAGAGCTTGAAGACGATACGCCCCCGATGGGCACCGCGGGCCGCCGCGACGATAACGCGCGCTAGCAATCGGGTCGATTGGCGGATCGCGCTGCCCGCCGCGCGAATCGTCGTGCCTGCTCGCCGACCCAATCCGAATGAGGCCGTGCCGATGCCTATGCGGGATATCATGACGGCGCGGGTCGTCACCGTCGAAATGGACGACCGGCTGGAGGCGGTCAAAGAAATCTTTGACACAATGAATTTTCACCATTTGCTCGTGGTGGACGAGCACAAGAAACTGAGCGGCGTCGTCTCGGATCGGGACCTTCTGAGAGCCCTGAGCCCCTATGTGGGCAGCGTAACGGAGACCGCACGGGATGTCGCCACGCTCAACAAACGGGTGCATCAGATCATGACCAGACATCCGATCACGCTGCGCCCCGACTCCAGTGTCGGTGAGGCCGTCAATATGCTGCTCGCGCACCGAATTTCATGCATTCCCATCGTCGATGATGAGTTCAAGCCGGTCGGCATCGTCAGTTGGCGCGACTTGCTCAAGTCCTGGGCCGCGGGCTGAAAGACGGCCGTCCGGCCGGTCGGGAGGACCGTTCGCCGCGGGTCTGCCGGTTGCCGCAGGTCCGACCGTTGAGTTGAAAGACCGCCCGTTAGAAGGTAATGTTTCCCATGGCTCGCGTTTTTTCAAACTGGACATCGGCAATCCTGGCCGTCGTGGTCGCCTTCGCCTACATTCCGGCGCGTTCCGCCGAGCGAGACATCTACCCGGGACCCGGCCAGGCGAAAGCCGACCTAGCCGCTGCCCTCGCCGCATCGGCCGCGAGTCATAAGAGAGTCATCCTGGACTTCGGCGGCAATTGGTGCCCCGATTGCCACGTTCTCGATAGTTATTTTCATGATTCGGCCAATCGACCGATTCTGGAAGCGAACTACATCCTCGTCCACGTCAATATCGGACGCATGGATGAGAATCTCGACATCGCCGAGCGGTACCAGATCCCGCTGCGAAAGGGTGTTCCGGCCCTTGCCATTCTCGGCGAGGGCGGTGAACTGCTCTATAGTCAGAGGACCGGCGAATTCGAGGCCATGCGCGGCATGAAATCTTCGGCGGTGACCGACTTCCTGGTCCGCTGGAAACGCCCCTCCTCTTGATTCCCGTTGATTCCCGTTGATTCCCGTTGATACCCGCTGATTCCCCGCTGATTCCCCGCTGATTCCCCGCTAGTTTTCCGCCCATCTCCCGGTGACATCCCGCTGCGCGGCTGCGGTTAACCCTGGTCTTGATTGGCGTCCGTGCCCGCGAATCCGCGCCCTCTGCTACGGTGCTGCCTTGACAATAGTTGCCGTGGCAACTATATTCGAGCCGTAAAGTAAAGATTGGGCGCCGCGGGGCAGACGATGCAGGGTTTGACGATGCAAAGCACGGCTCAAATGTCCGCTAATCCAACGTCTACGCGGTCCTCTGGATTGTTCGGCGCCTCGGCTACGCTGCTATTGATTTGTTCGCTGACTGTGATCGCGCTGCAGGGCTGCGTTTCCCTTTCATCCCGGAATTCGCCGCCGCTCGGCTATACGGCGGTTGCCGGCGACTTGCCGCTGGGGATCCGCACGCTCGGCGCCGATCAGCACTATTCACTACAGTCTTCCGTCGACGTCGCCAACCGCATTCAGGCGCGGGACCCGCAAGAACCCATCAACATTCTCGCTCTATCGGGCGGCGGCGCCGGCGGCGCGTTCGGGGCCGGCGCAATCGTCGGTCTGAGCCATTCGGGAAAGCGGCCCGAATTCTCGGTCGTGACCGGCGTGAGCGCCGGGGCTCTGATCGCGCCCTATGCCTTTCTCGGCCCCGACTGGGACCATCAGCTGATGGAGATCTACACGAGCGGCACCGGCGAGCACGTCCTGCAGTCGCGCGGACTCGGCGCGATCTTCGGCTCGAGCATGTACAGCGGGACACCGCTCAAAGAACTCGTCGATCGCTATGCAACCGATGCACTGATCGAGGCCATCGCCCTCGAAGCGCGCAAGGGACGCCTGCTGCTGGTGGCGACCACCGACGTGAATACCGGAGAGCCGGTCGTTTGGGACCTCGGTGCAATCGCCATGTATGGCGGCAAGAACGCACGGACCCTGTTTCGCGACGTGTTGGTTGCATCGGCCAGTGTCCCCGGCTTGTTCCCGCCGATCATCATTCGGGTTCCGCAAGACGATGGGCAACGCAGCGAGACCCATGTCGACGGCGGGGTCACCGTGCCGTTTTTCGTCGTTCCCTCGCCCGGCGACATTGCCGGTGAGTCCATCGATCACGCGCGCGGCGCCAAACTGTACGTCCTGATCGACGGACAACTCGGCGAACCGCCGCGCGCCACTCGATTGAGAACGGCTACCATCATGTCGCGCAGCGTGGCTGCGGGCCTCAGTCGAATGTTGCGCACTACGCTCGAGCTCACCGCGTCGACCGCGGAACAACGCGGAATCGCGCTCGACTATTCGGCGATTCCGGCTTCTTATCCCTATCGTGGGGCCCTGGATTTCAGCGCCGCGACGGTGCGGCCGTTGTTTCAATACGCTTATGAATGCGCCCGCACCGGCCGACTCTGGACGGCATTCCGGCCTGCCGCCGGCCACGCCCCCCTGGCTCAGGCTGGGTTGGGCGGCGCCGCGTCGTCCTGTCCAGCCGATGATGCATTCATCGAGCGTTTTGCCGCGCGTCAACGTTGACAATTGTTGCCCAGGCAGCTATCCTACGTGGGTTGAAACCTCGGCATCGATATGACTGAAACCTACGAACTCAAGACCACGGACCTGAACAATAACTTGGCCCCGCTGTTGAGCCAGGTGCGGATGGCCATGCTCAGCGGAGTGGATCAGGAGTTTCTGCGCGACGCGGAAGTAGCTTCACTCGAAGTCACCGCGGCCCAATTCATCATTATCGCAAATGTCCTGAAGGGACACGCGAATTCGGCATGCGAGTTGTGCAAGTACATGGACTACGATCGCGGCGCCATGAGCCGGATGATCGACCGTCTGGAGACCAAGGGGCTCATACGGCGTGTCGCCCTCGCCCATACGCGCCGGACGATGGCTCTGGAAGTGACCGAGGCGGGAAAGGCGGCGTTTCCGAAAATGACGGCCTGCCTGACCAAGGTCGTCAATCGATTGTTGAAGGGCGTTACCAAGACGCAGGTTCGGGAAGTGGAGAAGACATTGAAACGGATGCTCGCCAATAGCTGTGAAACGGATGCTCGCCAATAGTCGAGTGTTTTTTTTGCGGTGCATTGTTGCCCAGGCATATGTTGTTCAGGCAGCTACCGCGGCAACTGAGGGCCGAAGGGTACGCGAGCGGGAATCGTAGGAGACTGAAATGATGAATTTTATCGAATCGAGCGCCGGCCGAATCGCGGCTCGAATGCAAAATATCGGCGGCAGCTTCGATCCCGAAGTGTTGTCGCTGCCCGGCGGCACCATCATCGCGATACTGTTGTTTCTGTACGCGAGCACGATGCTTTCCTTGCATCGCGCTCCACCGCGGCAGCAATCGGTTGAGCCCATTGCCGCCTGCCGTGACTGCATCGGGCACGACTGATTGCGGAGAGAACAGCCGATGCGCCATCTTTTTTTGCTCGCATTGATATTGTGCTTCGTTGCGATATTGATATTCGGGTTTCTGGATTTGGTCCGCGAGCTATTGACGAGGGATTTCTTCGGCGCACCTTCGTTGCCGAGCGCGCCGCCCGAGCAATCTCAGGCGTTGGATCGGGAAGCGGAATCGCATTCGGCGACGCCGCTATCCTGATTCGTCCGCCGTATTCTGATTCGTCCGCCGTCCCGATTCGTCCGCTGTATCCCGCTTCTTCCGCCGCCGTATCCTGATCGCCGACCCTAATTCGCCCAGCAGCCTGATTCGGCCGACCGGCCAAAGGCGGGCTAACCGGCCGGACCGCCGAGCGCCTTGTACACCGCGACCGCTCCCGTGTTTGCCGCCGTTTCGGCCTGGGCCAGCTCATCTTCCGCCTGGAGAAGCGTGCGCTGCGCATCGAGCAGCACGATAAAATTGACGCTGCCTTCGCGATATTGGATCTCGGCCAGCTTCTCGGCCCGGCGCGATGCCTGCGCTTGATCGAGCACATCGGCAAGCCGGGCTTCCTGGGTGCTGTAGCCGACGCACGCATTCTCGAAATCTTCCAAAGCCGTAAGCACGGCCTTCTGATAGGCCGAGAGAGCGCCGTCAGCCTCGGCCCTCGCGCCACGCAGGCGCGCGTGCACGGAACCGTAATCGAGCGCCGGCCAACTCACCGCCGGATTGATCAACCAGGCGCGGCTCGCGGCCTTGCCCAATTGCGACGTGTCGCCGGCAAGAAAGCCAACGAAGCCCGTGAAGTTGACGCGGGGAAAGAGATCCGCCGTGGCGACGCCGACGCGTTCCGTGGCCGCCGCGAGATTGCGTTCGGCGACGCGCACATCGGGCCGCGTCCGCAGCAGCGCCGACACATCGCCGATCGGCAACGACGCCGTCATGACCTGCACCGGCACGGGCGACAGCTGCGCATCCAGCGCCCCGGGCGCCACGCCGAGCAGCACCGCGAGCCGGTAGGCAAAACGCTTTTCCGCCGCCTCCAGCGAAGGCAGCGTGGCTTCGGTCGCCTTGAGGCGGGACTGCGCCTGGTCAGTGTCGAGTTCCGTCACCCTGCCCGCCTCGTAACGCACCTGCGCCAGGTGCAGCGCCTCACGCTCGTTTTGCAGATTGTCGCGGGCGACCGTGATCTGGCGCTGCGTGCCGCGCAGTTCGAAATAATTGCGCGCGACCTCGGCGGCAACGGTCACCTGCGCGTCGGCGAGACTCGCCTGTTCGGCGCCCAGCGTCGCGCCGGCGGCGGCCGCCTGGTGACGCACGTACCCGAAGAGATCGATCTCCCAGGTGGCGTCGAATCCGACGCTCGAACTCGTGATGTCGAGCCGGTCGCTCGAGAAGCCGGGGAACTGCTCCTTGCTGCGCGAATAGGAGGCATCCAACGGCGCATGCGGTGCATAGTTGAACTGCTGTTCGGTGAAGGCCGCGCGCGCGGAGCGCACGCGCGCGATCGCGATATGCAGGTCGAGATTATCGGCCAATGCGCGCGCCTCGAGATCGGCGAGCACCGGATCTCCGAATTGCCCCCACCACGCCGCATTGGGAGCGGTGCCCGTGAAGTGCGCATCCACATTGTGTGGCTGGACCGTCGGTGTCTCCGGACGATGGTAGGTGGGCCCGACGGCGCAGGCGGTCAGCGCGGCCAGCAACGCCGCAGCCGCGACGGCCCGCGCCGCACGTGCCGGCCCGAACTCCCGCGCCGCACGTGCCGGCCCGAACTCCCGCGCCGCACGTGCCGGCCCTGAAATCATCGAATTCTTGGACATGGTTGAAGTCTCGTTCATGATTGCGTTTCGCTCGTCTCGATCAATACGCCGGGCGCTGCGCCCGAGCGGCGGCGCGCCTCGACGACTTTGCGGATCACGAGATAGAACACCGGGGTGAGCAGCAGGCCGAAGAAAGTCACACCCAGCATGCCCGAGAACACCGCCACGCCCATGGCCCGGCGCATTTCGGCGCCGGCGCCGTGCGAGGTCACCAGCGGAACCACGCCCATGATGAACGCGATCGAGGTCATCAGGATCGGCCGCAACCGCAGCCGGCAGGCATCGAGCACCGCCTGCCAGATACTCTCGCCCTGCGCTTCGCGATCGCGTGCGAACTCGACGATGAGAATGGCGTTCTTGCACGCGAGCCCCACGAGAACGATGAGGCCGATCTGCGTGAAGACATTGTTGTCGCCGCCGGAGAGCTGCACGCCGAGGATTGCACTCAGCAGGCACATCGGCACGATCAGGATCACCACCAGCGGCAGGCTCACGCTCTCATACAAGGCACCCAGCACCATGAACACCAGCAATATCACCAACGGGAATACGTAGGCCGCGGTGTCGCCGGCAAGAACCTGCTGGTAGGTCAGCTCCGTCCACTCGAATCGCATGTCGTTCGGCAACTCCGCGCGCGCGACCTCCTCCATCGCCTTTTGCGCTTGTCCGGTGCTGTAGCCCGGCGCCGGGCCGCCGTTCACGTCCGCGGCCGCGTAGCCGTTGTAGTGCGTGACGCGGTCGGGGCCGGAGGTCTCGCGTACCGTGATGAAGCTGTTGATGGGAATCATGTCGCCGCGCTGATTGCGGGTCTTGAGACGGCCGATATCCTCGGCGCTCAAGCGAAAGCCGGACTCCGCTTGCGCGTTGACTTGGTAGGTGCGGCCGAAGCGGTTGAAGTCATTGACGTACAGGGCGCCCAGATACACCTGCATGGTGTCGAAGAGGTCCTGCACATTGACGCCGGCGGCCTTGAGCTTCTCGCGATCCACGTCGACTTGGATCTGCGGAACATTGACTTGGAAACCGGTGAACAGCCCGGCCAGCTCCGGGCGCTGCCGCGCCTTGGCCAGCACATTCTGGGTTTGGCGATACAATTCGTCCGGGCCCTGATTGCCCCGGTCTTCGATTTGCAGCTTGAAGCCGCCGATCTGGCCCAGCCCCTGAACGGGCGGCGGCGGAAATACCGCGATGTAGGCATCCTGGATCTGGCTGTACTTGGCGGTGAGCGCAGCGGCGATGGCGCCCGCCGACTGCGCAGGATCGCGGCGTTCCTCGAAGGGCTTGAGCGGCGTGAACGCGATCCCCGCGTTGGTCGCGTTGGTGAAGCCGTTGATCGACAAACCCGGAAATGCAGGCACCGATTCCACCCCGGGGGTGGCGAGCGCCGTGGTGCTCATGCGCTTGATGACGTCCTCCGTGCGATCGAGGGTCGCGGCATCGGGAAGCTGCGCAAAGGCGACCAGGTATTGCTTGTCCTGCGCCGGCACGAAGCCGGTCGGCGTATGGGAAAAGCCGAACCAAGTCAGAAGAATGAGTCCGCCATAGATGAACAAGGCGATCCCGCTCGAACGCAGTACCCGGGCCACCCCGCCGACGTAGCCGGCGCTGGCGCGCGCGAAGAACCGATTGAACGGCGCGAAAAACCACCCCAGACCCGCATTCAGAATGCGTGTGACGCGATCAGGGGCGGCGCCCTGCGGCTTCAACAGCAGGGCGGAGAGCGCCGGCGACAGGGTCAGCGAATTGAATGCCGAAATAATGGTGCTGATTGCAATGGTCAGGGCGAACTGCTTGTAGAACTCTCCGGACAGGCCGCTGATGAACGCGGTCGGTACGAACACCGCGCACAGCACCAGTGCGGTGGCGATGATCGGGCTCGTCACCTCCTTCATGGCCTGACGCGTGGCGTCCATGGGCGTGAGACCGTTGTGAATGTTGCGCTCGACGTTTTCCACGACGACGATGGCATCGTCGACGACGATGCCGATGGCGAGCACCAGACCGAACAGAGACAGGGCGTTCAATCCGAACCCCAATAGATGCATGACGGCAAAGGTGCCGATCAGCGAGACCGGCACCGCGATCAGGGGAATGATCGAGGCCCGCCAGGTCTGGAGAAACACGATGACCACGATGACCACCAGGGCGATGGCTTCGATCAAAGTGTGCACGACGGCGTGGATCGAACCGCGCACGAACACGGTCGGATCATAGGCGACGTTGTAGTCGATGCCTTCCGGAAAGCTCTTCTTGAGCTCCACCATTTTGGCGCGTACGGCGTCGGATACGGCGATGGCATTGCTGCCCGGACGCTGGAATATCGGGATGGCCACCGCCGTGCGGTTATCGATCATGGCACGCAAGGCGTAATTGTCGGAGCCGAGCTCGACTCGGGCGACATCGCGCAAGCGCGTGATCTGTCCCGCCGCGCCGGTCTTGACGATGATGCTCTCGAAGTCGGCCTCGTCGGTGAGACGGCCCTTGGTGTTGATCTCGAGCTGGAAATTAGCGCCGTTGGCAGTCGGCGGCGCGCCCAGTTGCCCTGCAGCTACTTGCACATTCTGTTCGCGTATGGCGTTCACCACATCGCCGGTGGTGAGGCCGCGCGCCGCCACCTTTTCCGGATCCAGCCAGACTCGCATCGAGTAGTCGCCGCCGCCGAAGCGCTGCACATCGCCCACCCCGTCGAGGCGCGCAAGTTCGTCCTTGATGCGCAGCGCGACGAAATTCGCGAGATAGGTTTGATCGTAGCGATTGTTCGGCGAGTACACGAATACCGCGAGCGTGATGTCCGGCGATGACTTGTTCGTGACCACACCCAGGTGCTGCACTTCTTGCGGCAGCTTGGGGAGTGCCTGGCTCACCCGGTTCTGCACCTGAACCTGTGCCTTGTCGACATCGGTGCCCAGCTTGAAGGTGATGGTCAATGTCATCACTCCGTCGCTGGTGGCCTGCGAGTATTGATACAACATGTCCTCGACCCCGTTGATCGCCTGCTCCAGGGGCGAGGCGACGGTATCGGCGATCACGGTCGGATTCGCACCGGGATAAGTTGCGCGCACGACGATGGTGGGAGGCACCACTTGGGGGTACTCGCTGATGGGCAGACTCGGCAGTGCGATGAGTCCCACCAACAGAATGAGCGCGGATAACATCGCGGCGAAAATCGGCCGCTCGATGAAAAATCGAGATATATTCATTTAGAAATCCCAACTGTTACAGAATATTTTGCAGCTAGTCTCGGGGACCGCTTACGGATGCGCGGCGGCAGTACCAGAGGCGGATTCGGCGCGCACCAGCAGGGCTTTCCCCTCGGGAGCCGCGACTTGCGACAGTCCTGATCCTCCCGCGGTCATGGTGACCCGGGTTGCCGCGACCTTGGCCCCGGCCATTACATGCTGCAAGCCGTTGACGACAATGGTGTCGGCCGGTTGCAGGCCTTCCTCCACGACGCGTAGTCCGTCGATACGGGTCCCGAGCGTAACCGGGCGATACTCGACCGTGCTGTCGGGCTTCAAGACCAGGACGAATTTCTTCCCCAGGTCATTGCCCACGGCGCGCTCGTCGATGAGGATGGCGTTGTAGCTGTCGTTGGCGACCAACTTGATGCGCGCGAACAGGCCGGGAGTGAAGCGCCCGTCCTTGTTGTCGAATACCGCACGGACGCGAATAGTGCTGCTGCGCGCGTCAACCTGATTGTCGATGAAGTCCAATAGCCCCTGGTGCGGATATCCCTGTTCACCGACCAAACCCATGAAAACCGGACTCGCACTCGGGCCATGGCCGCTCGGGCTCGGACCACTCGGGCTCGGACTATGGCCGTCGGCGGCGCTGCGTGGCGGGGTGCGGTCGCCCCGCTCCTGCCGAACGAATCGGAGGTAGGTCGCCTCGTCGGTATCGAAATAGGCATAGATTGGGTCGTCGGAGACCACCGTGGTCAGTAGATTGGCATTGGATACGAGATTGCCCGACGTGATGACGGCGCGCGACACATGGCCGTCGATGGGCGAACGCACGTGCGTGTACTCGAGATTCAAACGTGCGGCGTGCAGCTGTGCGTTCAGAGAGCCCAAGTCGCCGGCGGCCTCGGTCTCTGCCGATGTGAGCTGCTCGTATTCCTCGCGTGCGATGGCGTTCTGCGCATACAGGCGCTCGGCACGGGCATGCCCCGCAGTCGCATAGTCGAGCTTTGATTGCGCGCGCTTGAGTTCGGCAGTCAGGCGCTCGATCTCGATTTCAAACGGGCGCGGGTCGATCTGAAACAGCACCTGCCCCTTGCTGACCCGCGCCCCTTCGGTGAACTGCACGCTGTCGATGAACCCGCTGACCCGGGGACGCACGTCGACGGTGTTGACCGCCTGCAGCTCGCCCGTGAGTTCGTCCCAATGATGCAGCGGTCGGGCGAGCACTTGGGCAACGGTGACCGTCGCCGGTGGCGGTGCAGCATTGGCCGCAGATTGAGCATGAGAATGATTGCATGCCGTCAGTACGATCGAGCAAATAGCCGCTAAAATAGACGATGATGTCCGCAAGTACATGGATGCTCCGGTGAAACTAAACCTTGACTTAGAACTTTGAGGCGACGATCCTGTCTGTGTTACCAAGAAGTAACATGGCGGTAAGTTACCGACCGGTAACATTCTTGTCAATAGAGAGTTGGGCATGAGTGTCGATAAAATAGGCATAAGCCGAGGCGACGTGGAGTTGGGCCCGTGCGTTCCGGCCAAGTCGCGGGTGCGCGACCGGATCTTTGAGACTGCCTGCGAGCTTTTCTACCAGCACGGCATTCACGGCGTCGGGGTCGATGAGATCGCCGCGGAAGCCGGCTCCAACAAAATGAGCTTCTACCGCAGCTTCGCGTCCAAAGATGCGCTGGTCACCGAATATCTTCGCCAACAAGAGCGGGAGTATTGGGCTTGGTGGGACGCCGCCGTGGCCCGGTATCCAGAGGATCCCCGCCGCCAGGTCGTCGCCCTGTTTGAGGCGCAATTGGAGATCGCCAAGACCAATTCATGCCGCGGCTGTGCGCTCGGCAATGCGGCGGCGGAAATCTCCGATGACGAAGACGAATTGAGCACGCTGGTACGCGCGTATAAGGAAAAAGTGCGCAAGCGACTTCAGGACATGGCGAGGGCCATGGAAGCGCGCGACCCGGAGCGCCTGGGCGACGCGCTCATGCTGCTGCTGGACGGCGGATATTTCACGCGCCTGATTTTCCCGCTGGGCAGCGGACCGATCTCCGCGGCTCTCCCCGCCGTGCGCGCACTCATCGCCGCGCACCTGCCGCACAGCACCCCCTGAGACGGGCGGCGGCCGCCCGGTGCGTCCTTCGCAGCACCATGGAAGGAAGCGCATGCGTGAGTGGTTATCGCTAGGAATCATTCTGTTGGCCGGCGTGCCCGCGGGCGCGAGCCGCGCCGCGGACACGGCGCTGGATACCGCCACGGTGGACCGCATCGTCGCGGAGTGGCTGGCGAGCACCGGGGCCCCCTCGGCGTCGATCTGCACCATGGCGATCGACCCCCAGGGGGCCCCGCTGGCCC
>Ga0137412_10003764_pt1 | contig 12089 bp, 10 predicted proteins | sample CZODoug2_1_16fun_FD_122160 | JGI IMG/M metagenome (GOLD analysis project Ga0137412, IMG submission 122160) | Vadose zone soil fungal communities from Angelo Coast Range Reserve, California, USA - CZODoug2_1_16fungal (Hybrid Assembly) | ecosystem: Environmental > Terrestrial > Soil > Vadose zone...
TTCCGCATTTTATATCAGCCGCTTTAATCCTTCTATTATCTTCCGTGGTACAGTAAAATTCGGGGGCACTAATTTGTTCTCGAGGATAATGCTGGGTTTACAATTATCTATCGCCATCATTACTGTTATTGCCGGTATTGGATTTGCACGCAATGCAGAATTTCAAAAAAATTATGACTTTGGTTACAATGTTGAAAATACAATGGGAGTTGTTGTTACCGATACAACTGCATTTGCGGCTTTTAAAAATGAAGTGGCAAAAATCCCGCAAGTCACTGCAATGGCAGGAACAAGGCACCATATAGGTTTTGGATACAGAAATGTGATAGCTGAAACAGAGGGAATAAAAAAAGAGGCCAATTACCTGGAAGTTGGAAGGGATTATTTAAAAACGATGAACCTGAAAGTAAAAGAAGGGCGGGCATTTGACGAGCAAATGGAATCCGATTATACCAACTCCATTTTAATTACCGAAAAGCTGGCTGCTCTATATGGCTGGAAAGATAAGGACGCGTTGCAAAAACAAATACATATAGATTCCGCCACCTATTCAGTTATTGGTGTCCTTAAGGATTTTCAATCCGATGTTTTATTCGAACCATTGCAGCCGGTTGCGATGAAACTGGTCAAAGAGAACCGGTTTCAATTTCTCATAATACAAGCCAAAACCGCAGATCTAACGAATGTATATGCCAAAACAAAAGATGCGTGGAAAACAGTTTTGGCTTGCTCACGCCGCCTCACATGAGAAAAACAACATCGGAGAGTAACATATCTGCCGCGCTCTGCAGACGCCGCGATCCGCGATTGACACAAGGGAGGCAGACGGTGTATCGCTTTAGTGAAAATTAGGTCGAATCCGGTTGGAATTTTCGTTGCGGTGTCTTCCAACCGATGCAGCTCACACCAATCGATTTCCAGGAGGATGTAATGGAGAAGAAGAGTCTATGTAATACCGGAGTCGGCCGGCGTGGTTTCTTATCCGGGTCCAGCCTCTTGTTGACGGGCGCTTTGTTGGGCGCATCGGACGAAATGGAAGCAAAGGAAGAGCAGACCCGGATCGCGCCATCCGCGACTCCGCAGGACAAGGACAGTCTGTTCGCTGATCTCGTAGCTGCCAATCGCATTTTGGCCGATCAAGGCGTAGTGGACGGATACGGGCACGTCAGTGTGCGGCATCCCACCAACCCGGATCATTTTTACATCTCGCGTTGGCTGGCGCCCGACCTGGTCACGGAAAGCGACATCGTGGAATTGGACCTGGATTGCGTTCCGGTGACGGGAGACAAAAGAAGGCTTTATAGCGAACGCTTTATTCACAGCGAGATTTACAAAGTGCGGCCCGACGTCAAGTCGGTCGTTCATACGCACGCGCCCACGGTTGTGTTGATGGGAGTTTGCGGAGAGCCACTGGTTCCCATCTACCACATGACCGGATTCATTGGCGCGGGGCTGCCGACATTCGATATTCGAAAATCATTTGGAATGACGAGCATGTTGATCACAGACGCGGCGAAAGGCAAAGCTTTAGCGCAGACGCTCGGAGATCACAGCGCGGCGCTCATGCGTGGACATGGCGGAATTACCGTGGGGACCAATTTGTCCCATTCGGTCGGCCGCAGCGTCTATTTGAAAATTGATGCGGAAATGCAAATTCAAGTGCTGGGGAGGAAGATCGAGCCACTATCTCCTGAAGAAGCGCATCTGGCAGAAGCTGGGAATCAAGACTTCCCCAAGGACTGGGACCTGTGGAAGCGAAAAGTGATGGGCAAGGGTTAAAAGGCTTGTCCTTGTCGCCCGGCGCCAGCCGAGAGTACACTCACAGCGGGGAACACGCGGAGGTGAGTGATGGCTCGAATCGTGCGTTGCGGGCTGATTCAAGCGCAATGTGAGTGGTCACCCGAGAAATTCTCGCTTGGGCAGATCAAGGAAAAAATGATCGCCAAGCATGAGAAGTGGATTGCCGCCGCGGCAAAAAGCAAGGTGCAGATTCTCGGCTTGCAGGAACTCTTCTACGGACCATACTTCTGCGCCGAGCAACAGTCCAAGTGGTATGGACTGACCGAGCCGGTCCCCGGCGGCCCGACCCTGGCGCGGATGCAAAAGCTCGCGAAGAAATACAGCATGGTCCTGGTCGTCCCCGTGTATGAAGTCGAAATGGCCGGCGTTTATTTCAACACGGCAGCGGTATTCGACGCTGACGGAAAATATCTCGGGAAGTACCGCAAACACCACATTCCCCATTGCCATCCGGGTTTCTGGGAGAAGTTCTATTTCACGCCGGGAAATGCGGGCTATCCAGTGTTTGAAACGCGATACGCGCGCGTGGGCGTTTACATCTGTTACGACCGGCACTTCCCCGAAGGCGCGAGAATTCTGGGACTGAACGGTGCGGAGATCGTATTCAATCCTTCCGCCACCGTGGCGGGATTGTCCGAATATCTATGGGAACTTGAGCAGCCCGCGCACGCGGTCGCCAACGGGTACTTCGTCGGCGCGTCCAATCGCGTGGGGACGGAGAAACCCTGGCAGATCGGCGAATTTTACGGGAAGAGCTATTTCTGCAATCCTCGGGGCAAGATTGTCGCCCAAGCCAGCCGGGATAAGGATGCATTAGTTGTCGCGGATCTGAACCTCGATGAAATCCAAGAAGTGCGTGAAACGTGGCAATTCTATCGCGACCGCCGGCCGGAAACGTATGGCGAAATCGCGCGCACGCAAGCCGCCGGAACCGCGCAGGCCGCGGATTAGGAGAGAGAATCCACAGATGCACACAGATGAACACGGATAAAGAAAAAGAATGAGGAACCATCTGGATAACGCTTTACAGATTGTTTATCTTGGTCCAATTTTTCTCTCTTTTTCCGATTTTTATCCGTGTCCATCCGTGTGCATCCGTGGATAAAGGAATTGCCATGACTACGCAGCCAAAGCAGACGACTCGCAGTGAAGAAGTCATTCGGAAGCACAAGGAATATCTTTGGCCTGCGGTCACCAATTTCTATCAGCAGCCGCTGGTAGCCGACCACGGCTCGATGCAATACGTTTGGGACGTCGAGGGGCGCAAGTACCTGGATTTTTTCGGCGGCATCCTGACGATTTCCGTGGGGCACGCAAATCCCAAGATCACGGGCCCCGTCAAGGCGCAGGTCGACCGGCTGCAACACCTTTCCACGCTTTACCCGAATGAAGCGATCGTGGCGCTCGCGGAAAAAGTTGCGCAAATCACTCCGGGCGCTCTGCAATCCAGCTTTTTCACCAGCTCCGGCACCGAGGCCAACGAGGCTGCCATCCTTCTCGCGCGGATGGCCACCGGTTGCTACGACATTGTGGCCCTCAGGCACGCGTATTCCGGCGGATCGTCGTTGGCCAAGAGCGTAACGGCGCAGTCGCCCTGGCGAAAATCCGGGGTCATCAGCGTGGGCGTCGCGCATGCCATCAATCCATACTGCTACCGCTGCCCGCTCGGCTTGAAGTATCCCGACTGCGAGGTTGCTTGCGCTAAGGACGTCGAAAACCTGATCCAGACGGGCACAAGCGGCCAGATCGCCGCGTTCATCGCCGAACCGATCCAGGGAGTGGGCGGCTTCATCACACCGCCGCCTGAATACTTCAAGATAGTCTTTAAAGCCGTGAAAAAGTATGGCGGACTTTTTATCTCGGATGAAGTTCAAACTGGTTTTGGCCGTACGGGCAAGAAGTGGTTTGGGATCGAACACTGGGAGGTCACTCCCGACATCATGACCTGCGCGAAGGGCATGGCCAACGGGGCGCCCATCGGCGCGACCATCACCACGAAGGAACTGGCGGCTTCCTATCAGGGGCTGACGATCTCCACGTTTGGCGGCAATCCCGTGACGTCCGTGGCAGCCAAGGCCACGATCGAATTTATCGAAGAAGAAAAACTTCTTGAGAATGCCGACAGAATGGGCGCCTACTTCCGGGGCAAGCTGGAAGAGCTTCAACAGAAATACCCCGTAATCGGAGACGTGCGCGGCAAGGGGTTAATGCTGGCTCTCGAACTGGTGAAGGACCGCGAGACCAAGGAGCCTGCGCCGGAAGCAGCCACGCAACTGCTCGAGCGCACGCGCGACAACGGGCTGCTCATCGGCAAGGGCGGGCTTTACAGCAACGTCATCCGACTCTCCCCTATGCTGAACATTGCAAAATCCGACGTGGACGAAGCGGTTCGGCTGCTGGACAAGTCACTCGCGGAAGTACGTCCCTAATCTTGTAGTTGTCTTAGGCCATCGGGGCGTCGTTGGTGTGGCAACGCTGCCCCAAGCAACTCTGCCAATTGGGTGTCCCGGTACCCTCAAATTTACGATCGAGCCTCCGTTCAGTTTGCCAATCAATTAACCTGAGTGTTTTCAGAGCATAAGGGTACAGGGACAGGTTCCTATTTGGCACACTAGTGCCCAATTTGTGTTCCAGAGTGGACCAAGGGCTGGTACCGTAAAGTGAGGTCCACGAGAATTACCTTCAGCTGAGATCTGGTGACACTGGCGGATGCCGACAATGGGATTCGCTACCGCACGATTGAGGAATTCGTGAAAAAGAAGAAACTGGGAGAGGTACTGCGCGACCGGGGGAAAATCTCTGCCGAAGACCTTCTCCAGGTGGTCTCCGAGCAACAGGGCAAGATGTTGCACCTCGGTGAATTGATGCTTGAGCGTGGGCTGGTCAAGAAGGGTGACCTCGCGGCCGCGCTTGAGGAAGTGTCACACGTGCCCTATCTGGACTGCTCGGAAGTCGTGCCTGATCCGGAAGCCATTAAGCTAGTTCAACGCGCTACAGCCGAGCGCTGCGTTGCCCTCCCGATTCGGATGGAGCAAGAGCGCCTGGTCGTTGCCATGGCTGCGCCACAGGATCTGGGGAAGCTCGACGAGCTGCGCTTTTCGACCGGGATGGAAATCTCGCCGCGTCTGGCGTTCCGTAGCGAGGTTATCAAAGCGATCGCCAAATATTATGGTAGCAGCGAATGGGAAACCACATCCAAGCTCAAATCCAGCAACGAAGAAGACATGCGAAGGGAAGAAATTGAATTCTTCTCTACTAGCTCCCGGCAGTCCAATCAAGAAGCAATTCAAGAAATGCAGGCCGATCAGCTGCAAAGAAAAACGCCGGCAGTGCGGTTAGTTTCAGAAATTATTCATATCGCGATGGCGAAGCACGCGAGCGATATTCATATCGAACCACGAGCGGCGGAGACGGCTATACGGATCCGCGTGGACGGTGTGCTGCGTGACCTTCAGTCCATCCCGCGGAACCTGCAAACCTCGCTGATCTCACGTATCAAAATTCTATCCGATATGGACATCACGGAGCGCCGGACTCCCCAGGATGGCCGGTTTATGGTTTCCGTTGGGCCGCGGCAGATCGATCTTCGAGTCTCTTCTCTTCCGACCCAGTACGGGGAGAAAATAGTGATTCGACTTTTGGAGACAAGTGCGCCGCTGAGTCCGTTCGCCGATTTGGGAATTCCGGATGACGTTGCTGAGTCTCTCACGGACCTGTTATCGCTGCCACAGGGCATGCTCCTGGTGACCGGCCCAACGGGCTCCGGCAAGAGCACGACTCTCTACAGTTCGCTTCACAAACTGCGCAAGCCATCGGTCAATATCGTCACGGTTGAGGACCCGGTTGAGTACGTCCTCCCCGGCATTAACCAGACCCACGTCAATACCAAAGCTGGCTTGACGTTTGCAGGGTGCCTGCGCTCGATCCTCCGGCAAGATCCGAACGTCATCATGGTGGGAGAGATTCGAGATAAGGAGACGGCAGAAATTGCCATGAAAGCAGCGCAAACAGGCCACCTGGTGCTCTCCTCCCTGCACACCAACGACAGCGTTTCGGCAATCGTTCGATTAATTGACCTGGGGATTCCGGGCTTCTTGATCACCTCATCCGTGACGGGAATTCTGGCCCAGCGTCTGGTGCGAAAGCTATGCTCCTGCCATGTTGTCCGGGCGGCGACTCCCGAATTTCAGGCCCGAATGGTGCAGGCAGGAACGCTCAAGCCTCCCGTGACCATGGCCGTATCCATTGGTTGCGAGAAATGCGACCAGACTGGCTACAAAGGTCGAATTGGAATTTATGAATTGCTTCGTCTCGATGATTCGGTACGCGCGGTTATCCGTGCAAATGGGAATACGGATCAGATTCGTGAAACCGCTCGATCGAATGGGATGCGTTCGATGCAGGAAGACGCGATGGAGAAATTGCGCTCAGGGTCCACTACTCTGGAGGAGATTCTCCGCGTGGTGCCGGTCGAGAGCGTATCTCATGCGGTATGCGCGAAGTGCAGCCAGCATATCCTCTCGGCATTCAAGTTTTGCCCTTATTGCGGGACCGAGTGCCCGCGAGATCCTCGGACCCAGCGCAGGCGGGCACAGGATTCAGTCGCCGAAGGAGTTCTTCAATCGTGAGGGAAACCATCGGGAAGACGAACGTTGCGATCAGACAAGATGTCCGCTACCCACAGCTGACTGAGCTCTCGATGATATACGAAGGTGCCACGGAAGAAGTTGCCGTGAGGCCGCCGGACCTCAGCCCGCACGGTATGTTCATCAATACGCCTAATGAATTCCCCGAAGGGGCAGTCCTCAAGCTGCGTTTTCGACTTTCGCGCACTGGTGTCGTCGTCCAGACTCGATGTGAAGTCCGATATTGCCTTAAGGGCGTGGGGATCGGCGTCGAGTTTGTCGACGCTCCACCCGAAGGTACTCGCGCGATTGAAAAAGAAATATCCGTTCACTTGGCCGGCAGATAGAAGGCTCGATCGCGTGCGACTTGACGAGCTTACGGACTCCCTATCCCCCGTCCGCGACTCAATTCTATACACCTGCATTGCTTCCTACCGTCAGTCTCAGCGTGAGGGTCCTCCACTCGCAGGGAAGGCTTGACGTTTCTTGCGGGAGGATTCACCATTCAACGTGTAAAGGATTACGGAATAGATCACGCAGATGCGGTTGATGTCTGCGAAGACTCAATGGCAACTACACCCAGCCTTTTTCCAGAGACCGAGAAGGATATTTTTTTCGACATCGAAACCCTTCGTCTTTCACACGAAGTCGAAGGCGGCTGGTCGAACATCGCACGCTTCGGTTTGGCGGTCGCGGTCACGTGGGATGCGGGGAACCGCTTCCGGCGCTGGTTCGAGCCGGACGTGAAGGCGCTCATTTACGAATTGGGCCGTTTTGCGCGCATCGTTTCTTTCAACGGGGACCGCTTCGACTTCGAGGTTCTTCGCGGCTACCATCCGGTGGGCAACCTGGTTCCGAAATCATTCGATCTTCTAGCCGACCTGCACCGCAGACTTGGATTCCGCATCAAACTCGACGACCTCGCGCGGGAAACGCTGGGGCATCAGAAGAGCGGCAATGGCCTGGAAATCGTACAGTGGTGGCGCGAGGGCCGGAAAGAAGAAGTCTGCAAATATTGCGAAAACGATGTGCAATTATTGGTGGACCTGGTGGAGTTTGCCAGGCGCAAGAAGTATGTGGTTGTGAACAAGCGCCAGTTGCCCGTCGACTGGCATTGACTTCCTGCCGGGGATCCTGATTGATGCAAGCAACCAAGCTTGGCGGATTCGCAACGCTCCTCCTCGCCCTCACTCTGAGTGCGCATGCCGCGGAAAAGGCCACGTGGAAACCGATACCGGATGCGGTTCTTCGAATCGACGACCGCGCACCAAAGCAGTGGAGTCTTTTCCACGCCGGGAAAAAATACGATCCATTGCTGCTGCAGCTCGGATCGCGCGTGTTGGTGATCTACGCGCACAACCAGGCGGTGTACGAGATTCCGCCCGCTCAGGTCGAGCACAAGGGTGAGGATTTGTTATGGCGCGAAATCGATAAGCCGGTGAAACCTCTCGCAACTTCCGATTGGAGCACGCGCGACATCGGTTCCGCGTGGCGCGTTCGGGTGAAACTCACCGAAGAAGGCCGCCTGGTAGACATTCAGATTCCGCAAATGCCCGATTTACGGGGCCTTTACTGACGTATGGCCGCGCCGGAAAACCCCATCAAAGACGGAATCCACTCCGGTGTGCTCGACGCCGAGACCATCCGTTCGAGCACGCTCTATAACGAAGACCTCGCGCCGATCCCGGCGTCACGGCGAAGCTGGAGCACGTACAACTATGCGGCGCTTTGGATTGCGATGAGCGTCAACATTCCGACGTACATGCTGGCGAGCGGCATGATCGCCGGCGGGATGAGCTGGCGCCAGGCCATCTTCACCGTGTTTCTGGGGAATGTCCTGGTGCTCGCACCGATGCTGCTCAACGCGCACGCGGGAGCGAAATATGGAATCCCATTCCCGGTGTTCGCTCGCGCGTCGTTCGGAGTGCTCGGAGCGAACGTTCCTGCAATTCTGCGGGCGCTGGTGGCGTGCGGATGGTTCGGCATCCAAACGTGGATTGGCGGCGAAGCGATCAACGCGATGGTCGTCGCGCTGGTTCCCTCGTGGCACGATTATCCCGCGGGCGTGTGGATCTGTTTCGCCGGCTTCTGGCTGCTGCACGTGATCGTAATCATGCGCGGAATCCGGACCATCAAGTTTCTTCAGGGCATCACCGCGCCGTTTCTGCTGGTGATCGGCGTAGCGCTGCTCGCGTGGGCCGTGGTGAAGGCTGGCGGCTTCGGGACGATGCTGGCCGCGCCATCCAAATTCCAAACGTTCGGTGAATTCTTCCATTTCTTTGTGCCGTCGCTAACCGGCGTGGTCGGGTTTTGGGCCACCGTGGCATTGAATATTCCAGACTTCACACGTTACGCGCGCAGCCAGCGTTCGCAGGTGCTCGGGCAAGCGCTAGGCTTGCCGACAACGATGACGTTTTATTCGTTTATCGGCGTCGCGGTTACCTCGGCGACCGCCATCATCTTCGGACAGGCGATTTGGGATCCCGTGCAGGTGCTCGCGCGTTTGGGAAATCCCGTCGCCGTCGTGATTGCAATGCTGGCGCTGCTGCTGGCAACACTAAACGTGAACGTGGCGGCGAATCTGGTCTCGCCTTCAAATGATTTCTCAAACCTTTCGCCGCGCCTGATCAGCTTTCGCACCGGCGGATTGATCACGTGCGTGGTGGGCGTCGCGGTGTTTCAGCCTTGGAAGCTGCTCGCCAACTATAGCAACTATATTTTCGGGTGGCTGGTCGGCTACTCGGGATTTCTTGGCCCCATCGCCGGTGTGATGATTTGCGACTACTTTATCGTGCGGAAGAAAATTCTTCTTGTCGAGGATTTATACCTGCGCCAGAGATTTTACGAATTTTCAGGTGGAATCAACTGGCGCGCGATGGCGGCACTGGCGGCAGGAGCGGGATTGGCGTTCATCGGTCTCGTCGTGCCTTCACTGCGAGTGCTTTATGACTACGCCTGGTTCGTGGGATTCGGGACGAGCTTCGTTGTGTATTGGACGCTGATGCACGCGCCGCAAGGCCGCGAGTTGCGCTAGGATTTGCTTGCGGTGCCGCAGAGATTGCAGCGTCGCGGCCTCCGCATGATCGCGGCATCGCGGGGAAAAATCAGACCGAGCGCCCAATCCCCCGCCACCTGCACCTGCTTCTTCAATCCGACCAGTTTGTACAGGTGCACCGCATTCCAGAACAACCAGGCGAAATATCCGCTGACCTTGATGCCAGCGATGTTGACAACGGCATAATTCATCCCGAGTGAAACGAGCATGCCTCGCGCGTTGTAGTCAAAGCTCTCGAGCGGCTCGCCACGCCACAAGTGCCGGACGTTGCGCGCGGCGATGCGTCCTTGCTGGATTGCGGCCGGCGCGACGCGCGGCGTATCGGGAGCAGTGACCGCACCGGCGGAATCGCCCACCACGAATATCTCCGGGTACGCTTCCAGTTGGAGGTTTGCATTCACGACAGCGCGCCCGATGCGGTCGTGGGGCCCCGGCAGCGATTCGATCAGCTCGGAGGCACGAACGCCGGCGGTCCAGATTACAGTATCGGCGGCGATGGATTCGCTGCCGTTGATTTCCACTGCGCCTTCAAGCACTCGCGTGACTGGCGCGGAGGTGCGGACTTCGATTCCGGAAACGTCCAGCCGCTTGCGCGCGTGTTCGGCAAGCTTCGGTCCGATGCCCCGGAGAATGTCCGGCGCCGCTTCCAGCACGAGCAGGCGAATCTCCCAGGCCTCGATTCCGCGATACACGCGCGTCACATAGCGAAACAGAAAGTCGTGCATTTCCGTGACGAGCTCAATCCCCGTGTAGCCTCCGCCGACCACGACGAAAGTGAGCATCGAGCGGCGTGCCTGCGGGTCTGCGGTGTGATCGGCGTGCTCACACAGATCGATGATGCGGTCTCGCAGCTCGACGGCATTCTGGAGAGACTTGTAATCCCAGCTATTTTCGCGAGCTCCCGGAATATTAAAATAGTCCGTCCGCGCGCCCGGGGCGAGGACCAGTGCATCGTACTTGAACGGCCCGGAATTGAGGGTCAGCCGGCGGTTGGCGGGATCCACGGCACGTACCGTGTCGCGGCGGAATTGAAACCTGCGCTGCCCGCGAATTTCGCGAACCGCTTGCACGATATGGCGAGGGTCCGTATAGCTTGATGCGATTTGAGGAAGAAGCGGCGTGAACAGCAGATAATTCTGATCGCTGATGAGAACGATTTCGACGCCGGGGTCGCCACGGAACATCCGATCAAGATCCGCCGTCGCCTCGAGTCCACCAAAACCTGCACCCACCACGACGACTCGTTTCATGACCCGACTAATTTAGCACAGGTAAAACATGCGAACGGTTACGATGCCATCCCAGCCCCAGGTCCACCAGCCAGCCGTTTTGCGCGCATGTTCCAACTCTCGAATGGCTGGCCCGTATCGATCTGCTTCATCGTGATGCAATTGTCCACGGGGCAAACGAGCGCGCAGAGATTGCAGCCGACGCATTCCTCTTCCATGATGCGCGGCACGTGCACGCCCATTCCGTGCGGATTTTTTTTGCCTACGCCCGCAGCGGTATAAGGCGCGATGCATTGGTGCGCGCCGTCCTCACAGGCAACGTAGCACAGTTGACAGCCGATACACAGGTCGTGCTGGATATCGGCTATGATTTTGTAATTCAGGTCCAGGTCGCCCCAATCCTGCACGTTGGTCACGGCGCGGCCGCGGAAATCTTCGATGGTGCGAAATCCATGGTCGTCCATGTAGGCGGAGAGCCCGTCGATCATGTCCTCCACAATTCGGAAACCATAGTGCATCGCGGCCGTGCAGACTTGCACGACGGATGCCCCCAGCGCGATGTGTTCCGCCGCATCGTTCCAGAACCCAATGCCTCCGATACCGATAATGGGGATTTTCACTTTTTGTGCCACGCTCGAAACCAGGTGCAGTGCGATGGGCTTCAAGGCCGGTCCGCAATAACCTCCGTGCGAGGATTTCCCGCCCACATTGGGTTGCGGCGCGAACGTGTCGAGGTCCACGCCCATCAGTGAATTCACCGTATTGATCAAGCTAACGGCGTCGGCGCCTCCCTTTTCCGCAGCCAACGCGATGCGTGTGATGTCCGTGACGTTGGGCGTGAGCTTGACGATCACCGGCGTTTTTGCCGCTTCCTTCACCCACGTCGTAATCATTTCCGTGTACTCGGGAACCTGCCCCACGGACGAGCCCATGCCCCGCTCACTCATCCCGTGCGGGCAGCCGAAGTTCAACTCGAGCGCGTCCGAGCCGGCGTCCTCGGCGCGACGCACAATATCGTGCCAGGTTTCGCGCTTCGACTCGACCATCAGAGAAGCAATCACCAGGTTTTTGGCATAGCGTTTCTTGACGTCGGCAATTTCCCGGAGATTCGTCTCAATGGGACGGTCGCTAATCAGTTCGATGTTGTTGAACCCCATTACCTTCGAGCCGTTGTAATCGATCGCGCCGTAGCGCGACGACGTATTGACGATCGGCTCGCCGATCGTTTTCCAGACCGCGCCACCCCAGCCGGCGTCAAACGCTCGCATCACTTGCCCCGCCGTGTTTGTCGGCGGACCGGACGCCAGCCAGAAGGGATTGGGAGACTCAATACCGCAGAATTTCATCCGTAAATCGGCCATGTTTCACCTCAAGCCTGCG
>Ga0137412_10003765_pt1 | contig 12084 bp, 10 predicted proteins | sample CZODoug2_1_16fun_FD_122160 | JGI IMG/M metagenome (GOLD analysis project Ga0137412, IMG submission 122160) | Vadose zone soil fungal communities from Angelo Coast Range Reserve, California, USA - CZODoug2_1_16fungal (Hybrid Assembly) | ecosystem: Environmental > Terrestrial > Soil > Vadose zone...
CGCGTCGCCTGCGGCGATGGCGGCCTGCACCGGTGCGGCACCCCGCCATGCAGGCAGCAGTGAGAAGTGCAGGTTGACCCAGCCGATCCGCGGCACTGCCAGCAAGCCGTCGCGCAGCAGGGCGCCGTAGGCCACGACCGCGCAGCAATCGGGCGCGAGATCGGCCAGTTCGGCGACGAACTCCTCGCCGTTGGGGCGCTCTGGCCGCAGCACCGGGATGCCTTGTTCGAGAGCGAGTTCGGCGACGGGTGACGGCCGCGGCCTTCCCCGGCGGCCTGCCGCCGCGTCGGGCCGGGTCAGCACTGCAACCACATCGTGGTGCGGCGAGTCGATGAACCGGCGCAGGGACGGCAGGGCTGGCTCGGGGGTACCGGCGAAGACGATGCGCATTTCTATTGCGGGATCTGGTAGTACTCGCGCTCGGGCACCCCTGCCAGCGGCGCGACGAACATCCAGGGGATCGTGGTGATGGTCTTGTTCAGGGTGGCTACCGCGTCGTTGTAGTACTGGCGGGCGAACGCCAGCTTGTTCTCGGTGTCGGCAAGGTTGTCCTGCAGGTTCAGGAAGTTGCTTGACGAGTTGAGCTGCGGGTAGCTCTGCCCGAGCGCGAGTACCTGGCCGACCGCGGTGTCGAGCTCCCGTTCGGCCGCACTGCGTTGCGACACCGACTTCCCGCCCGTGGCCGACGTGAGCGCTGCGCGGGCGTCGGTGACGTGGTCGAGGATGCCCTTCTCGTGGGACGCGAAGGTCTGCACGGTGTGCACCAGGCTGGGGATCAGCGACGCGCGGCGGGTCAACTCCACGTCGATGCCCGACAGTGCCTCAGACACCCGCACGTCGGCGGACCGAATCTTGTTGTAGCCCAACACGAAACCAATCAATATCAGCACCAGGATCGCCAGTACCAGGATCAGCAGGAATCTCACCACGAGCCGCCCCCTCCTCCTCCGCCGCCGCCACCACCGCCACCGCCGCTCGAGCCCCCACTGCTGGAGCTCGACGATGACGACGACTGCGATGCGGTGTAGGCCCCGATCGACGATGACAGCGCCGATTCGAAGCTGTCGAAACTCGGCCCGCCCGAGCCACCGGCAATGCCCCAGCCGGTTGACGACGATGTGTGGTACCAGCCCGGTTGCGGCGCAACGGCACCCGTCGTGTCCTTGTACTTCTTCGCCCACAACGCGGCAGTGCCCGCCGCAACGGCGAACGGAACGTAGGCGCTGTAGAGATCCTTGCGGGCGCCGAAGTCGAACCGGGTCTCGGCGGAGTCGGTGGCCAATAGCCGGTGGAATCCGCCTGCCTGCGACCACAACTGGCGGCCTGCCTCAGTGCGGCGGGTGCCGACCCCGTCGGCCCACGCGCGCACCGTGACGGCGAAGAACACCGCGAACGGCAGACCCCACATCGTGGCTGGGAAACCCCAGCGGAAGAAGCCGCACACCGCGAGGACCGCGGCGACCATGCCCGCCGTGCGGACCCACAGTTCCTTCTTGCGCGGGACCAGCAGACCGTCCTTGATGGCCCACTTCTTCACCGCCGCGGCCATGTCGGTCTTGGCCGCGCTGAGTTTCTGCCCCGAGTGCGCGGACTCGTTCGCGTCGAACTCGGCACCGGGAGTGTTGATCTTGAGCGCGTGCCCGACCGCCACGGTGACCGGGTCCACGTCGGCCCACGCTGCGCGTTCGGCGATGCTCTTGACGTGCCACCCGTCGCCTGCCTGCTTCAGTTCGACCAGGCCACGCTCGCCGAGGTAGAACAGCGTTGCGGTCAGACCGTTCTTCGGCACGCTCTCGGTGCGGATGTACTCGGTCTGCACGGGTCCAAGACCGGGCGGCGGCGCGTACTGCACGGGGAAACCAGGTGGTGGTTCGACGGTGGTGCGGTACCAGAGGTAGGCGCCGACGCCGGCGGCCACCGACAGGCCGAGGACCCACGCGACGCCCGTCACCGACTGGCCGAGGATCCGGTCCCACGTGTACGACCACGGCAGGCTGATCCGCGGCGGCACGGGCACGTCGACCCCTGCGCGCAACGTGACGGGGGTGCGAGGAGGCAGGCTCACCGCGGAGAACTCGACGGTGTTGCCATGCACGGTCAGATCGGTGCAGGCGCGTCCGTCGCCCCGCCCGACCGCACACTGCGCGCCGGTGACGTCGGCGGGCAAGGTCGCCCGGATGTGCACCCGCTGAATCTCGTTGTTCCACGACGGCGCAACGACGTTCCAGAAGAACGCCGATGTCGAGTTCGGGTCGCCGGTCGTGGTCGCGAATCGTCTGTTCTCGCCGGTGCTGCCGGGATCGAGCACGCCGGGGATGCGGTAGCGGATCTCGTAGACGTGGGTGCCCGGCGAGAGCGTCGTGTCCGGGCTGCCGATCTTGGCCACTCGGAACCGCTCCCCGTCCTCCCACAGCATTTGATACGGCGCGGGCTCGCCGTCGAGGAGCATCGAGGTGATCTCGGGCTTCTGCCGCACCCGTGGGCTGTTCTGATTGGCGACGTCCCAATAACGGAAGATGCCGTGCCGCCCCGACGGGAACTCGGCGGTGATGGTCTCCACCGCATCGAGCGTGCCGTCCTGCGCGACCGTGAAATCGGCCTCGTAGTTACTGAATACGACGGGATCGTTGGCCGCGCCCGCGCCGCCTCCGCTGCTGAGCACGTGAGGCCAGAGCAGGCCAATCGCGATGAGCGCCAGAAGGAACAACCAGCCGAACAGCCGCCGCATGCCACCTCCCGCTCGGCTCGGTGTGGACACCGCGCGCCCCTGAGTCCGACCTACCCTATGTGCAACGGGTCGATCTGCACACGAACGGGCTGTTGATCGTGGCGGGCGCTGAGCACGCCGGTCGCGCGGCGCAGCGCAGCCCCAAGGGCAAGGCCGCCGTCGCGCGGTACCCGAACCAGCATGCGCATCACCGGGCCAGTAGTCGCCGCATCGCCGGCTGGGCGCCGCGCTCCCGGGGGCAGCTCGACGGGCCCGAGCACCTGCGCGTCGTCGGGGAGGCGGGCGGTGTCGAGCAGGGCGGCGGTCGCAGCGGGCGGCCCGTCGACGGCGGCCATGTGCACCGCGGGAGGTAGCCCGACCTCGGTCCTGGCGTCGAGTTCGGTTTCGGCGTGCGCCACCGGATCCCACCGGATGAGTGCCTGCACGGTCGGGATGGAGGTCTCGGCGACGATGGCGACGACACCGCCGTCGCCGCGATGGCGCACTAGGGCGGCGGCGGCCATCCACCGACGCAGTGCGTCCTCGGCCGCGCGCAGATCCTGCCTGCCGAGCAGCGCCCAGCCGTCGAGCAGCAGCGCCGCCCCGTAGCCACCCTCGGCAACCGGTTCGGCGCCAGGCGTCGCGACGACGAGAGCGGGCGCGTCGGGCACGGTGCCGATGATGGCGTCCCCTCCCGAGGTGATGACCGTGGTGCCGGGAAACGCCCTGCCGAGCTCCTCTGCGGTGCGGCGCGCTCCGACGACGACGGCGCGCACGGCATCGGAACCGCACCGTACGCAGCGCAGGGCGGGGTCGGTCCTGCCGCACCATCGACAGACCGCCCCTGCGTGGTCGCGTTCGGGCAGTGACATCGGCCCCGTGCAGTGCCTGCAGCGAGCGATGGTCCTGCATTTACCGCACGCCAGCGCGGGCACGTAACCCCTTCGTGGCACCTGCACGAGCACCGGGCGCTCGGCCTTGAGGGCGGCGCGCGCGGCGTCCAGCGACATCGTCGGCAACCGTGCGGTGTGGGAGGCCGCATCGCGTTCCTGCGCGAAGACACTGTCGTCGATCGCGATGACGCGCGGCGTGCGGACCCGCACCACCGGCCGGGTCGCGACCAGGTCGTGAGCCCACTTGGTGCGCACCAGCGCCTGCGCCTCTGCCGTGCGGGCGTAACCGCCGATCAGCGCCGCGCAGCGCACCTGGTGGGCCCGCAGCATCGCCACCTCGCGCGCGTGCGGGTACGGGGCACGTGGCTCGGCAAGGGTGTCGTCGCCGTCGTCCCACACCATCACCAGACCGAGGTCGGCGACCGGCGCGAAGACCGCACTCCTGGTGCCGATCACCAGACGGGCGCGACCGCGCAATGCGGCAAGCCACCGGCGGTAGCGCTCGGAGGGCCCGAGGCCTGCGGACAGCGCCACCACCCTGGCTTCGTCGACGTGCCGGACCGCGGCGGCGTGCAGGGTGTCGACGTCGCGCTGGTCCGGCACGATGACGAGCGCGCCGCGGCCCGCGTTCACCACGACCGCCCCGGCCTCGGCCAGTCGATCGGCCCACGACTCCCCCGGCAACGCCTGCCACACCGCGCGGGCGGCACGGCCCTCGCCCAGCGCACCGAGGAACTGCTCGCCGCGTCCGTACGACGCCCACGCCGCCGGGTCGACGGCCGTCGGAACCAGTGTGGGCAGTTCGGCGACGGCCTGCTTCTCGACGTTGGCGTGCCGCGGCGGCACCGCCAGTCGCAACACGTCGGCACGGGTGCCCGCGTAGCGCGCGGCCACGGCGTCGACGAGACGGCGTACGTCGGGGGTCAGCACCTGCTCGGCGGAGACCACCTTGTCCAGCCAGCCGAGCTTGCCGACATGGTCTGTCTCCGAACGTCTTTCGAGGATGAAGGCGTCGACGAGCCTGCCGTGGAAGCGGACCCGAACCCGCACACCGGGCTGCGCGTCGTCGGAATGCTCGGCGGGGACGAGGTAGTCGAAGTCACGGTCGAGGTGCGGCACCTGCAGCATCGGCACCACCCGCGCGATCGGCTCGTGCTCGGCCGCCTGCTTGGTGGTGGTCACGAAGCCGGTTTAGCAGGGCCGACCGACGCCTCAGGGGTGCGGCCGAAGAAGAACCCCGCGGTGATCAACAGCAGTGACGTTGCGTACGCCCACCAGATCGGTACCGCGAGCGCCTGGGATTGCAGGACGAACTTGCCGATCCCGATCATCCCGTCGGACACCGCGAAGCACACCGCACCCAGCGCCGTCCACGGCGTCGGCAACCGCGCCAACAGCGCAGCGCACACCATCGCGGCCAGTACCGCCATGTAGAGCGTCACCGGCACGGCCATCCCCTCGGCGATCAGCCGCGGCCAGAACCAGATCAGCAGCGCCACACACACTGCGACGAGCACGACCGCGCCCGCCAGCCGCGGCGCGCTGCGGGTGACGAGCGGGACCAGTGCCGCGAGGAAGCACAGGTGGGCCACCAGGAACGCGCCGAGCCCAAGCACGAAAGACGGCTGCCACCACGGCATCGCGAGCAGGAAGTCCCCCGCGGCCGAGAAGACCAGCGCCGCCACCAGCCAGCGGCGTTCACGCCGGATCGGATGACCCAGCGCGGCGATCGCGAGCAACGTGGCCGCCGCCGCCTTGACCGCGGGCTGGCCAGGGAACTGGCCGGTGAGTTCGGCGCCCGACGGCAGGTGGGCAGCGGCCGCGATCAGGAACACCCCATAGCCGGCACCAACGACGGCCGCGGCCACCCACAGCAGTCGGGTACTACGCCGCGGATACGGTGAGGCCATGCCAGTCGCCGACGAGCCCAGCTCAACACCCCTCGACGCCATCTTGCAGAAGGTACTGGAAGCGGTGCCGTTCCAGTTCACAACCGATGGAGGCCCCGAGGCGTCCCGGCAACGCTTCCGCGACCTGCCGCGCCGTCCCGTGCACCCCGAACTGCGCGTCGAGGACCGCACCATCGACGGACCGGCTGGCCCGATCCCGGTCCGGCTGTACTGGCCACCGGAGCCGGGTGTGACGCCGCCGCCGGTCGTGGTGTTCATCCACGGCGGCGGATGGGTCGTCGGCGACCTCGACACCTACGACGGGACGGCACGGTTGCACGCCGTGGGCGCGGGCGCCCTCGTGGTGTCGGTGGATTACCGGCTGGCACCCGAGCATCCGTTCCCTGCCGCCGTCGACGACGTGTGGGCAGCCACGCAATGGGTCGCCGAGAACGCCGCAGAACTCGGCGCCGACCCTGAACGCCTTGCCGTCGCGGGCGACTCCGCGGGCGGCAACCTCACCGCGGTGGTCGCGCTGCTGGCGCGCGACGCGGGCGGGCCACCGATCCGATTCCAGCTGCTGTGGTACCCGGCGACCACGTGGGACCCCTCGCTGCCGTCGTTCACCGAGAACGCCAACGCGCCGGTGCTCGGCACGGGCGCGGTTGGCGGGTTGTCCCGCTGGTACGCAAGCCACGTCGACCTGAAGAACCCGCCAACGACACTGGCGCCCGCAAGGGCCGAGAACCTGTCCGGACTTCCGCAGGCCTACATCGCCGTCGCAGGCCACGACCCGCTGCGCGACGACGGCAAGCGCTACGGCGAACTGCTGGCAGCTGCAGGCGTGCCCGTCGAGGTGCACAACGCCACCAGCCTGGTGCACGGCTACCTCGGCTATGCGGGGATCGTGCCCGCAGCCACCGACGCCACCGATCGTGGATTGTCGGCGTTGCGGGAGGCGTTGCACTCGGCATGAGCAGCAAGAATTCGGTGGAGATCGTGCACGCGTTCTGGGATGCGGTGTGGAACGCGCATGATCCTGAGGCCATCGACAGGTTCGTGGTCGACGACTTCCTGATCGTCAGCGGCGGCGAGGAGATCTCCGGCAGGACCAACTTCAAGGCCTGGATCGCCGGTTTCCTTGCCAAGGTCGACGACCTGCACCTCGAGGTCGCAGAGTCGTTCCAGAACGAAGACGGCAGCCGGGTGACGTCGCGCTGGGTGTTGACCGGAAGGAACAACGGCATCCTCGGCACCGCGCCCGATCAGCAGAACATCGCCATGACGGGTACCGCCGTGTGGGCGGTGCGCGAGGACGGAAAGCTGCTGTGCAACTGGGTGGAACGCGCCTCGTTCGAGCTCTACCGGCGACTCACCGACCAGTAGATCCCGCACCGAGCGGCCCGCGCTAACGTGAGGCCCATGACTGATACCTCGACGACGCGGCCAGACATCGACCCGATTCTCAAGGCGCTGCTGGACGCAGTCCCGCTGGAGTTCACACTCGAAGACGGCGTCGAGGTGGCCCGCGAGAGAATGCGTGCGATGACGCCACCGGCGGAGATGTCGCCGGACATGCGGATCGAGGAACGCACCGTCGGGTATGGCGAATTGGCCGACATTCCGGTGCGCATCTACTGGCCGCCCATCGAGGCACATCAGGACCTGCCGGTCGTGGTCTTCTATCACGGCGGCGGCTGGGCGATCGGCGATCTCGACACCCACGATCTCTTGGCCCGTACACATGCCATCGGCGCGGAGGCCATCGTCGTGTCCGTCGACTACCGGCTCGCCCCCGAACATCCGTTCCCGGCTGGTGTCGAAGACTCATGGGCCGCCCTGCAGTGGGTCGGTGAGCACGCGGCCGAACTCGGCGGTGATCCTGCCCGCATCGCGGTGGCAGGCGACTCGGCTGGCGGCAACCTGTCGGCCGTGATGGCGCTGCGGGCGCGCGACGCAGGCGGTCCGCCCCTGGTGTTCCAGCTGCTGTGGTACCCGTCCGCGGTGGGTGACCAATCGGCACCCTCCTTCATCGAGAACTCCGACGCACCGATCCTCACCCGTGACGTCATCGACGCCTTCCTGACGTGGTACCTGCCGGGGGTGGACGCCAGCGATCCCACGTCGTTGCCGGTCGACGTCGCCCCCGCGAATGCGGCCACGCTCGCCGGCCTGCCGCCGGCGTTCATCGGTACCGCCGAGCACGACCCACTGCGCGACGACGGCGGCCGCTACGCCGAAATGCTGTCCGCTGCAGGCGTTCCCGTGGAGCTGAGCAACGAGCCCACCATGGTGCACGGATACGCCAGCCTTGCGCTCGCCTCTCCTGCGGCCGCCGAGGCCACCAACCGCGGGCTGGCTGCGCTGAAGGCGGCGCTGCACCCCGCCCGGTGACCGAGCGGTTCGTCCTCGACGTCCGCTCGCCGCAACAGTGGGAGCAGTGGCTGGAGGTCAATCACGACGCGGTGACCGAGGTGTGGTTGCGACTGTTCAACAAGAGTGCGGGTGACGTGCCCCTGCCCTACGCCGAGGCGGTCGAGATCGCGTTGTGCTTCGGCTGGATCGACAGCCTGGCACGCGGGCACGACGAGGTGTCGCGCATCCAGCGGTTCAGCCCGCGCAAGCCCAAGAGCGCGTGGTCGAAGTCCAATGTCGAACGGGTGCAACGACTCGTGGCCGCAGGGCGGATGCGTGAGCCGGGGCAACGCCAGATCGATGCCGCCAAGGCCGACGGCCGCTGGCCTGAGCATTAACCGGTACGCGGGTAGGCGCTTGGTGGCACCCCGTGCCACCGCTTGAACGCGTGGCAGAACGTCGAGGTGTCGGTGTAGCCCAGCCGCTTCGACACCTGTTCCACCGTCAGGCCGACGTTGCACAGCAGGTCGAGGGCCAGCGTGGAGCGGGCCTCGTTGAGCAGTGCGCGAAATGACGTGCCCTCCTCCGCCAGCTGTCGCCGCAGCGTGCGCGGGTGCACGTCCAGCTCGGCGGCCATCTCCGGAAGCGTCGGGAAGCGGCCCGATTCCCGAAACAGCTTGGTACGCGTCACCGCGGCGATGCCGCGCCGTTGTTCGTTGCGCTGCATCAGCACGTCACACTGCGCGATGCACATCTGCAGCGTGTGGCGATCCGCTTGCGGCAGTGGCTCGTCGAACATCGCGCGCGGAAAGTGCAGCCGGTTGTGAGCACGACCAAACTCGCGCCTCACGACCGGAAGCAGCTCCAGTAGCGGCGCGACCGCCTCCTGGTCGAAGGTTGCCTCGGCGGTCACCTGATCGGCGTAGCGCGCAACGACCGGAAGAGCGAAGTCGCTGACCGTCATGGAGATGCTGGTGACGTCACGCTCCAGGAAGAACCCGCGGACGTCGGCGGGCAGATGGTCGACCGCGAACTCCAGTAGGCAGCTCTCGGCTCCCTCGAACAGCTTGACGTCGATGTTCAGCATGGTCAGCGAGAAATAGCGCATCGATACGTCGAAGAGTTCACGAAACGTCGCGCACGACATCGCCGCGAACCCGAACAAGCCGAGATGGGTCAATCGGAACCTGCTGCCCACGTCGATGCCGAGCCCGGCGTGGTCCGGCAGCGCGGCCAGAAGCCTGCGCACCGCGACGATCTCATCCGATGCGGTCACCACCGCCTCTGGGTCGTCGAGGTCGGCAGGCCCGATCCCGGTGCCCTTGAGGACGTCGGACGTCGCGACGCCGCGCTCGTTGGCGACCTCGCACAGCACCCGGGTCGTGTAGATCGGATGCCGCAGGTCAGGCGACCACGCCGTCGATGCCATCACCTTCTTGTCCAAAATCTGTCCCAAACTCCCAACTCTGTGTCCCATAGTCCCATTCCACAACCATTGATGCGTTCATACGCTCGATTCATGGCGGCACCGGCGGCGCGACTGAGCACGTGGACCACCACCCGTGAGGCGATCACCATCGGCTTCGACGCCGGCGGCGGATTCCTCGAAAGGGCACTCGCGCACGACATCACCCGATTCCGGTGCGGTGGAAGACGTTTCGTATCGATCACCCACCCCGACTACATCGATCACGTCCTACACACCGCCCGGTTGCGCTACGTCAAGTCCAACGAATACGAGCCCATCCGGGCGGCAGCGGGCGTCAACCTGCTGACCGACGAGAGCGACTCCTGGGCCGCCCATCGGATCACCCTCAATCCCACGTTCGCGCGCCGTCACCTCAACGAACTGGTGGATCTGATGATCGACCCGATCGAACGCGTGACCGCCGACCTCGCCGACCGGGGTGACGAGGTCGTGTTCGACATGCACGCGACCATGGTCGAAACGACGCTGCGAGTGGTCGCGAATGCTCTGTTCAGCCAGGACTTCGGCCCGATCGTGCACGGCATGAAGGACCTCACCACCCGTGGCCTGCGGCGCACGGAGCGGCTGGCCAGAATCGGCCTCATCGGGCTTCTGCCGCGACCGGTCTACAACGGGATGACCTGGAGCGTGTACTCGGGGATCCGCCTGCCACCACCACTGCGGGAAGGGCAGAAGATCATGCTGACGCTGGATGCCGCCGTCAACGACGTACTCGACGACCGCATCGCGCATCCGACCCAATCGGCCGACCTGCTCAACGTCCTGTTCCAGGCCGACAACGGAACGTGGCCGCGCAAACGGATCCGCGACGAGGCGTTGACCTTCATGCTCGCCGGCCACGAGACCACGGCGAACGCGATGTCGTGGCTCTGGTATCTGCTGGCTCAGAACCCCGTTGCGCGGGACAGAATGCTCGCAGAGATCGACGACGTGCTCGGGCGGCGCAGGCCCGCCGCCTCCGACTTGGCCGACCTGCCCTGGACGACGGCCTGCGTGCAGGAGTCGCAGCGCTACTACTCCGCCGTGTGGATGATCGGGCGCGAGGCCGTCGAACCCGACGACATCGACGGGCACCACATCCGCCAGGGCACCACGGTGCTCGTCCCCGTCCACGCGGTGCACCACGACGAGCGTTGGTGGCCGGACCCCGAAACGTTCGACCCGACGCGCTTCCTCGGCGATGCGGGCAAGGACCGCCCCCGATCGGCGTATCTTCCATTCGGGGGTGGACGGCGGATCTGCATCGGGCAGACCTTCGCACTGATGGAGATGGTGCTGATGGCGGCAATCATGAGTCAGCGGTTCACCTTCGACCTCGTGCCAGGACGTCGGGTCGAACTCGAGGCGACACTGACGCTGCGCCCCAAACACGGCGTGGACGTCGTCGGCCGCAGACGGGAAGGCTGAGGGATGCCGGATTACGACACCATCATCGTCGGCGCCGGATTCTCCGGCATCGGCACGGCGATCAAGCTCGACAAATCCGGGATGGGTGACTACCTCGTGATCGAGGCGGGCGACGGGCCGGGAGGAACGTGGTACTGGAATACCTATCCCGGTATCGCGGTGGACATCCCGTCGTTCTCCTACCAGTTCTCGTTCGAGCAGAGCGCGGACTGGTCACGCACCTACGCCAAGGGCGGCGAGCTGAAGGCCTACGCGGCGCGCTTGGTCGACAAGTACGGACTGCGCCGCAAGATCAGGTTCTCCACCAAGGTGCTCGGTGCGACGTTCGACGACGACGACGATCTGTGGCACGTCGAACTCGACAATGGTGTGCCCTTGACCGCCCGGTTCCTGGTAAATGCGTGCGGCGTCCTCGTCACACCCAACCTGCCCGACATCGACGGCGTGGACTCCTTCGCGGGCGTGACCATGCACACCGCCCGGTGGGACCACGCGCAGGATCTGACCGGCAAACGGGTCGCGATCATCGGTACGGGCGCCTCCGCGGTACAGGTCATCCCCGAGATTGCACCAATCGTCGAGCGGCTCACTGTCTTTCAGCGCACACCGATCTGGTGCTTCCCGAAGCCCGATGTGCCGGTTTCGCCGGCGGCGCGGCGGTTGATGCGGCTTCCCGGCGGCCAAATTGCGCAGCGACTGCTCAGCCAGGCCTACGTCGAACTCACCTTCACTCTGCCCGCGCAATACTTCACCATCAACCCGATGGCCAAGAACATGAGCAAGGTCGGTGCATCGTATCTACGCAAGCAGGTCGACGATCCCGAGGTGCGCGACAAGTTGACGCCGCGCTACGCCGTCGGCTGCAAGCGTCCTGGCTTCCACAACACGTATCTGTCCACGTTCAATCGCGACAACGTGGAGTTGGTGACGGAGCCGATCGACAAGATCACCGGTTCGGGCGTGGCGACCACCGATGGAGATACCCGCGACGTCGATGTGCTCATCCTGGCGACCGGCTTCAAGGTGATGGACACCGACGAGCAGCCGACGTACCCGCTGACCGGATCGGGCGGCCGCTCGTGGCGGGAGCACTGGAACGACCATCGCCTTGCGGCCTACGAGGGCGTCAGCGTGCCCGGCTTCCCGAACTACTTCACGGTGTTCGGCCCGTATGGCTATGTCGGCTCGTCCTACTTCGCCCTGGTCGAGGCCCAGAGCCATCACATCGCACGGTGCCTCAAACAGGCGCAGCGCACGCGCGCCCGACGCGTGGAGGTGAAGCAGGACGCCAACGACCGCTACTTCGCCGAGATGATGCGCAAGCGGCACCGACAGATCTTCTGG
>Ga0137412_10003766_pt1 | contig 12084 bp, 2 predicted proteins | sample CZODoug2_1_16fun_FD_122160 | JGI IMG/M metagenome (GOLD analysis project Ga0137412, IMG submission 122160) | Vadose zone soil fungal communities from Angelo Coast Range Reserve, California, USA - CZODoug2_1_16fungal (Hybrid Assembly) | ecosystem: Environmental > Terrestrial > Soil > Vadose zone...
AGTGAACTGGGGCGCGGCTCTTAGCCATCGGGTTCGCCTCGTGCGAATCGGTTAGGCACTACCTCTTATATATAACCCACTATATACACCAACTAAACCTATATTAAATGAGTCGTGCTGTCTATCTAGGCTACGGAGAGAGGCAGGAGGCCTCCTAGAATGGCTCTAGAGTGTTATATAGTCGGTTACCTTCTATACTACGTAGGATAATTAAGTGGAATGGTTATCTTAATTATACTCTATACTACCACCTAGTAAGTAAAAGTAAAGAAAAGAATGCCGCCTTACGCTAAAATCTAGCTAATTAGAACGTAGAACTATATGGCTATACATTATATAGCCATATTTCACCTCGCTAAGCCATAAGCCCTATTAACCTCCCTATTATATCCCTCCTATTATCGCTCGCTTCCTTAACGGCCTCGCTTAAGTCCTATTTACATTACTCCCATCCTTAGAGAACTCACTTCTTAAGAGTTGCTAATACCTTCCCGAAATTGTCTAATTACTTTCCTTCTAAACCCTTTAGGCTCTAAACCGATGGTGGATTAGGTTCACCACTCTTCTTTAGTGCTCGCATAATTATCTAGTAGATCCTCTTTATAATAATAAAGCGATCTTCGAGGTCGATAGTGATAGTAGATAAAGCGCTCTATAATCGAGTAGTCTCGTAAGTTTCCGCATTAATAATTACTATAGTATTCTTAATCACCTAAAGTCTATAGCTATAGGAGTCTCGTTAACTATTTAAGTTTAGAATTAACTTTCGAGGCGTAATATCGAAGGCTCGTTAAACTAGCCATTAAATAAGGTAAGTGAGCGCTAAGGTGGTTATTTAGGACTAGCCGGATAGGGAGTTAATGATAGTATACGACTAAGTCGTAGCGTCGATAATGAAGAGAAGCTAATAGTATCCCGACCCTTTTAGATCGTCGTTAAAGATAATAAGTCGCCTCGATAAGTCCTTAATATTTCCCTAAGCTTCGAATTCCACTATCTTACCTACCCGTTCGCATTAATTAATCTATATATAAAATCTCGAGCTTTTAATAATAATGCATCTTACGTACGTCTCACGCCGACCGGCTACGATTCCGGTATCGATAAAGGAATCGCTAACCTATCCTTTATTCTCGGGGTCTAGGAGCGTAGTCTTAGGAGCTCTACTCGAAACGTTAATGGCTCGATAGTCTAGATAACTAGAAAGGACCTAGTAGTGTACCGTCCTAAGATTCTTCTCCTACTATTCGATTAGCTACTTAAGACTCTTTATTAGATCTTCGTATAGTGTAGCGATTCGTTCTAGCCCTTTAAGGTGTAATATAATCCCCTTCTCGGCTATATAGAGATAAGTAGAAGGGAAGCGATCTAGTATATATCTAGCGAGTAAGCTTAAGGTATTAATTATCTTTTCGGCTTCGTATTCGCGATACCGTTCGACGTCCGTATTACTAACTAAAGGGTTTTCTATTCGGAAGTTAGTTTATTTAATATATTTCTAAATTATTAACTATACGAACTAAACTAGACTCCTAGGGTTTACGATTAGATTTAGTAGGTTAGATGGCGTATCGTTTCTAATCGATTTTAGCGGAGGGGCGGCACCGGAGGGGCTTACGACGCGCATTCCCTAATGAGTAAGCTATTATCCGATTTCGATACTATAGAAAAGCCCCGAAATCTTCGGTTTCTTTACACTTAGGTTATAACTAGCGATTAAAGTGGTAGGGCCTAGACTAGGAGTCACTATCTATAGTCGTGGTCTCTTTAAGACACCTAAAATATTAATTAGATTACTTTTTATTTAATTAACCTATTCTTTACTCCTAAGGATAGAGCGTACTTCTCTAGGCTTCACGAGTTAAACTAAACTTTCTCGGTCTACGTTTACTAAGTTCGGTCGTATTACTATAGTGCCTTACTAGAGCCTTAAAGGGATCGGGGTAATTAGCCGAGGAGTCGTAGGAGTAGGAGTAGGCGGGATAACCCGAGTGGTTCTACTAGTCGAGCGCGTGACTAGAGTCGTGGTGTAGCTAGCTAGACTAATAAGACTAGAGACTATAGTTAGGGGAAGGTTACTAGTTCCTAGGCGAGTGACTAGTCGACGAATAATAGGATTAGAAGTGTTTCTAGTGATTTATTTCTAAGGACTAGTATACGGTGCAACCGCTATATCCGGTTTCCCTTTAGATGCAATTAGGTTAGTATAGTTAAGAGGAAGTGCACCGATCTAGTATAAACCCTTAGCTTCTATAAAACCCTAACGTTTAATTATCTCTAACTACTTAGGACGGTCTCGATTAGCCTATCGAGCGGCTCGGTTAGGTGCTACCTTACCGTTAAGGACGATCTAAATATCGCTAGCGACTAGATGCGTTACGGCACTAAAATGGCGACCCTATCGAATTCGGGTAAGTCGATAAATCATTTCGTGCGAGGTATGCCGTAATAGATTAAGTAGCGTCACCTTAAACCATTCCGGATATTTTCGAGCGAATTAGTACTAGTCCATTAGTGTGGTTATATCCCTACCGTAGGGAAGAAGCAACTAATCGAAGAAATCGGTAGATGTCTAGGTAGAGAGCTTCTAGTAGCCGCCTTTCGGAGTGCTGATGTTCTTTTCTCTACACCTATAGTTAAAGGCACTTATGTCACTCGTGCGACCATATTTAGAAAGTAACTTAGTACGTGATTCCCCTCGCCGATTACGTCTAGCGTTAAACGCCTTCTTTCTAGCTATTAGTCCGGGGTGTTTAACGAACTCCTCGCGGCCGTGTGGAAGCTCCTTAGTAAGGTCGTAGAGTCGCTATACTATAAAGTCGCGCTAATCACCCATTTCCTTATACTTTTATTCGAGGGAACCGTAGAAGTCTCTAATACGGTCTCTACTCTACTAGTCGATAGCGGTAATAGTATCCTTAAGAGTTACCTCTTAGGGACTATTCGGATGCTTTACGAACACGATAGGCTAATTTTTAATAGTACCGGCATTAGGCGTATAGTATCGTTATCCTTTACTAATAGGAACTATAGAGTTAGGGTTTAGGCGGATCACCGGAGGCTTTAGTTAAAGTTACTTATAAGTTCCCGATATCTTAATAGTAGATTTAGTTAAGGTTTTAAAGAGAAGATATAAAAGTTAACTTAAGGTGTGGCCGAGTTAAGCTTAAGAGTCGATAGATAGTTAAAAGACAACCACCATAGTAAAGAAGAAAGAAATTCGACTTTAAAGGTGTTAATGGTGAAAAGAAAGAAGTATAGAAAGCTAGTCGTGAAGCTTTAAGGATTTAAGATAGTCGAGTCGGAGGTGATTTTAATAAGATCTATAAGATTCGCTATACGTAGTTCGGCTAGTTAATGATACCTAAAGTAGGGAGAATCGTTATAATTACTAATACTTCTAGAAGAAGTAGAAGATAGAAGAAGACTAAGGGTGATTATTAGATAGTAAGAAGGAGAGAGAGATCGTTAGGGTAAGGTATATATTTATACCCTATAGTTAGTAGTATATACTTCTTAGCCCCGCCTTATTCGCTCCTTCCTTAAGTCCCTATTTTAGTAATTCACTATTTATAAGCGTGCTAACGACTCGGCACTACTATTCTCTTAAGTATATACGACTTAAGTGACTACTATAGTGAGGCGTTAAAGAGTGGTTTAGCTTTTTATTCCGTCTTAATTATAGAATCCATTACTATTCTTCCTTTCTATAGTTTCATTATTTAGATAGATCCATTCGTGCTTTTACCTCGGATCCTCGACCCGAGGGACCCTTAGCTTCTCTATATATAACTATTCTAATTCCCTAGCTATTATAGTTAAGTAGTTCTAAAGCTTTCATTTTCTGGCGTTACTATAATCTAGGGGTTATATCCGGGGCCCTAGTATTAGCCTCGTTATCGATCGTAATAGGTGCGGCGGCCGCCCTAACTAATTATAACGTACGGAATATAGCTATATAATATATAGCTATATTATAGCTAATTAGCGCTAACGCTAAAATATTAGCTTAAACCTTAATTCTTCCCCACTTCTTGCGTATATCTTAACCCCTAACCCATTATATCGCTATTATAGTGTCCCTTCTAACTATCGATTAACCTACGATACTTTATTCCCTCCCTCCCTAACTTTATTAGCGATATTCCGGAGTTAATAGGATTACGGGTCTTAAAGTATCGCTAACTAATTCGACTACCGACATTTATTCCACTCTTACGAATTCCTTATTATAAACCGTACTCTAGGCGCTAAAATCTAGACACTTCTTTAAGAAAATAGGATAAAACCTATTATAAAATAAAGAAAAATAAATTCTAAATAATTCGTAAGAGCCTCCTATAACGGCGCGTTACCTCCCTTACCACTTCGCGATAGCTAAGCGTAGAGGGTAAAGATAATACGTTACGGGCTTATTCTTTAATAGATTCCCTTAGGATATTTAAACCGGTATATCGTTTTCGTATTTCGCTAGTTACCGGAGGAATTTCTACTATAATCGTTAGCTCTTCATTAGTAGGCGGCGGTATTATCGCTCTTTCTCTAAGCCGAAGGCTACGGCGTAGATAAGGTCCTCTTTCTTCCTCTAAAGAGAGATCCTTATCTAAAGAATCCTCGACGTCTACTAGATAAGGTAGGTTAAGTTCCGGTGTTTATCGAGGTTCCTTATCTTCGGTAGTATCGTTAAGCTACGGCGTCGTATCGGCTAGGAAGTCTACTAGTCGCTCGTAGAACCTTTTTAGCCTACTAGCTATATAAGTGCCCCGAAGTTAAGCTCCGTTAAGTTTAGCTAGTGTATACGTCCCTTTCTCTTAGTTTACCTTAACGATTCTAAACGGTCTAAACTATCGAAACGCTAACTTCCTTTCCGCCGATATATTTATCGAACCTACCGTATTATGGCTTAACACTAATATACCCTTCTCGAATGATTTCGGGTGTAATCTATACCGCTTATCGAAGTATTCTTTACCGAGTCTTCGCATCCTATTTAAATAAGCTACTACTTCCTCTAGATCCTCGTTTCGCCTTTCGAGAGCCCGAGCTCGTATCGTAATTAAATCGGTGGTATTAATAACCTTATTCTAATTCATGATATTCTAGGTTATAATGTCTAGTTCGATAGGTAAGATCGGTCGGTCTAAAAATTCGATCTCGTACGGGGTTATTCTAGTGCTAGCCTTAATAGTCGTGCGATCGGCCTAGAGAACGGCGTAGAGATACTTTATCTAGGTACCTCCCCTATCCGACTAATATATCTTCGTAAGAGTATTAGTAACCCCTCTATACCCTACCTCCACTTACCCATTTACCTATAGATAATAGGTAGAGGTAACTACACGCTTAATTCCGTACCTTTCGGTAAGCGCCTTAACCTAGCCCTTATTCTCGGGTCCTCCGTCGTGCATAAGTCGCCTAAATAGTCCATGGCGGTAGATAATCTCCTCGTATAAGAACTTCGCCACCGTTACACTATTAGTAGAAGTAATGCCCCTCGATTCCACCTAGCCGCTTATATTACTCCGTGCTTCCACGAGGTACCGTTTACCCTAAGATATTAGTATCGGAGTGTAATTAACGCTAATCTATTCCTAGCGTATATCGACTAAAGTGGGAAATATTTCGTTATATAATCTTCTACTTACGCGGAATTAATATTTAGGATAGGTCTTAATAAACTTCTAGACGTCTCGATATTAACCCTTCTAGAAATAGCGATTAGACACTCGTTAGTTCGTAGCTTCTCGACTAAAATGCCTAGTATTATCGTGTATAGCCTTAAGTATCTTTCGCTTCTCGGTATTATTATCGATCACCCTTCTACTCGGTCGATTTACCGTTAGTTTCCTAAAGAGATATCCCCCTCGAACGAAAAAGTGGATAGAATCTTTTCGTAATCGCCGAAACTCATTATTACTTATTCCTTAAGGGCGTCGTTAATCCTATAGATACTTTATAAGCTACTTAGAACGCTCGGAGTACTCGTCCTCGAAGAGCTAGACTACGCGCGGTTCCTCCGGATCTATAGACCGATCCCTAGCGCGCACCACTACGGGTCTCACTAACGTAAAATCACGTCGAGTTATAGTCCATTTTATCGGCCGGAGACTCCTACGTATAATAAGCATCCTTACCTCGATCTAGTCGTCGATATCTTCCTCTCTCTCGGCCTCTTCGAGGTCTTCCTTAGTTAGAGGGCGATAAGATAAGGCATTAGCGACCACATTTTTCTTACCGGGCACGTGTCGGACATTAAAATCGAATTTACGAATCTAAGCTAACTATTAATTAACGACTACTCCTAGTAGGTCCGTTAATTATCGGTTAAGTTATACGGTAAGAGTTATTATATTAGTCTTAACGACGAAACGCACGGCGTAAAGCTAACGTTTAAACTTCTTAAGAGCCTTTAGTAATCCTCGAGCCTCCCGCTTAAGGGCGTCGTATTCTCGCTCGGCGTTCGACTAGATTCCGCTCTCGTACCTTACGGCACGGCGTTTTCCTATTACTAGATCCTCTTATATAATTACGCCTCCCCACCCTTCGCCACTAGCGTTAACCGTAAGTACGATTAGGCTAGTATACTCGCTATAATCTAGACTAATTAGTGCGGGAGGCGACGATAGCGCTTCCTTTAAGTAGTCTATACTTTTATCATGAATTGCTATCTAGGTCTAGATTACATTCTTTCGGAGTAAGGCGTATAAAGGCTTAGCTATAATTACGAAATGGAAGATCTAGACACGGTAGTATATATAGATCCTAAGGAATCCACGAAGTTCTAGTTAGTTAGTCGGAACCGGCTAGTTCCGGATCTTATTAGTCTTTAATCCCTAGGGGTGTCGCCCGTCCCGGTTATAAACGTACCCGACTACCTCTATCCCATTTATGTAGAGCTATAGCTTCTAGCCCGTAATCGTCGCGCCAGCCCTCTTAAGGTCGAGTAGAACTTAATCTAGATTTATTAGATGTTCTAGTACGTAAAGACGTATCCCCGGAACTACCTCTATCTATCCGTGGTCGGTCTTTAGTCCCTTAACCGCGATATTATCTAGGAATAGTCGAGCACGCTCCGGAATCTACTCCCTTAGGATATAATTCGTAATCCGCACGAATTAGGCCACGGAATTAGTTACACCTTAGAGTAAGGTTATATAGCGGACTAGTCTAATAGGAGTATAAATACCCGTAAGGTCGCGACTCTCCTTTACGAGTTCTATTTAGTCGTATCTAGAAAGCTAGTCTAGAAGAGAAGTTATCTATATTCCTAAAAATTCCTCGGTAAAGTCGTCTAATAAAGGAGGTAGATTTACATCCCTTATCGTCACCCGATTAATATTCTAAGCTATAATCACTAGCCGGTATTCTCCGGGCCTCTTCTTCTTAACTAGAAAAAAAGGATTCCGATATAATCTATGCCTAATTTCGAAGAGGCGCTAGTAGATCTTATCCTTTACTAACTTAATTACTACGGGCTCGAGTGCTTTTAGAACCGGAAAACTCTTCGCTTACCATAGAACGTGCGGAATAGTCCGAATTACCTACGGAGGCGCGACTTCGGGGTGGACCCGCCTAATCTCTTTAGTCTCCTAGGCTAAGGCCCCTTCGCGGTTATATAGGATCTCTAGTAGGACTTCTTTCTTAAGAGACCTTAGATCCGGCCCGATTACTAGCTTTTCTATACGTTTAGGTGTTAAGCGCTCGCCACGAGGAAACATTATAAGTCTAGGGCTTATCCATTCCGAGAATAAGTACGGTCGCCCATTAAACGCGGCTTACTCCTTTACCTATACCCTTACTCGCTAATTATATAGGCCTCTAGGCGTCGAGCCATCTTATTAGTCGGTGTCCATAGGTTTCACCTTATTAGCCTTTCTCTTATAGAGGGTATTAACTCGAGCTTCTAAAGGCTATCTAATCCGATATCGTTTATAGCGTTACTCGTTTTCTAGGTCTTACCGTAGGGCTTTATTATTAACTAACCTCGACGGCCTTACGAACTATTCGTCGTTCTATATATCGAAAGGTCGGGCCCGAAAGTATAGCTCCTAAAGGTCGTCCTCGTCTAATTTAAAAGGATCTATTAACGAAACTAGACTATTATTCTAATCCACCTAAAAATTAATAATCTATACTCTTAGTCGGTTTCTTCGAGCCCTTATAGACGCGAGCACGGGCCTCTTTATTATCTTATACTCGCCTAGTCTTTTAAAGACGCTATATACGTAAGCTCGATTATTATTATTATATTTCGGTCCTCTTCGAAATCGGGAGCGGTCTACGCGATAATCTATATTCGTTTACCGACGTAGCTATCCGTTAAGCTTACGATATAGGTATCGTTATCCTTTTCCTAAATAGATCTCTAGGCGGCTTTCTAAAACGGTCTACCTAGAATAAAACGATATATCGGATCTAAGGTATTCGTGATATAGACGTTCGTTAAGATATCGACTCTAGTAATACTAACTATAAAGTCCTCGATTATTCCTACGAACTTTTCACGATCGTCATTAAATTCCACCGCGTCGTAAATAAACTTTACCTTTCGTAAATACCGAGATAGACCTATATCTTCGACTAGATCTAGGGATATTAAATTAATTTCGGCTCCGGTATCTAGTAGGGAATCTTTATACTACCCCCTTATTTTTACGGGTAGATAGGGGTAGCCGCTATAATATAGCCGTAGTCGGATAGAACGTTCTAATAGTGGGTTTATTTATATAACGCTAACTTTTCTAGTAGGTTCTCCCCTTACTTAAGTAATACGGGTGCCGCCTCTCGGGGTATACGCTTAGTGAATCGGTTCCTATTTATTCTTATTATAATACTAATATTTACGGGAGAACCACTCGTCTCGCACTTCCTTTATCGATAGTAGATCCGCTAGTCGGATCGACACTTCTTAGTTTAATAGATAGTTTATAATCTTTCCGGCGCCGTTTAAATTCTATAAGAGCGCTTTCCGAAGAGGGCTAGGTCTAGAAGGACCGTACTAAGTCTCCTTTATTACTCGAGGGCGTAATAGTACCTACCTTAGCTACGAGGGCCCCGGCGTATCTCCTATCTCGATATCCTAGGTCCTCGGGTCACGTGATCCGTTATCCTATATATTATATAGGGATACGTAATTAGTTAGATTTTCCGGCGGAGATAATTCCTCTCTAACTCCGTCGTATATAACCTCTCCGTTAGGCCTTACCCGACGCGTTATATACCGTCGCTAGCCCTCGATAAGGGGTTTATAGACTCTAGTCCGTAGGTGCTTTACCTACGTATATCCTCCTTACTAAGGCGCGGGGCGCTTCCCTAAGGTATCTATATAGGCGTCTTCCTACGGTTAGTTAACGCGAATACCTTTTAGGCTAGTAGTGTACGAAATATAAGAATTATCTTTAGAATCCTCGAGGGTAGCGTAATTAGGCCTCGATCCGGCCCCTCGAATAAAGTTTAACCGTGCTAAGGGCGGCTTCGGATCCGGATCTCTCGTACCGTATAGCCACCTAGAAGCGACCCCTAAACGGTTATCGATCTCTCTTATAATCCACTCTAACCTCTTAACCTTTATTTCTTTCGTTAGAATGGATAGAGTCGGAGAAGGGCGATCCTATCCACGAAACTTCCTAAGAGTAATCTTATAGTCGGGATTAAGGTATAGCGCTCCTACGGCTTTCTAGTAAAGCCACTAAGGGTCTTCGCGCATTAGATATTCTAGTTAATCGTAGAGAAAATAGCTCCTACCGGTACCGCTCGAGCTTAAGTTACGTCGACTAGACTACCCGGTAGAGTATTATAGTCTATCGCCGAATCGAACCGAACGATCTTATAAAGGCTAGTTTCGCGAAGGCTAGATCGCTTCCTAAGGGACTCCTCTTAAGGCCTCCACTAGTCGACTTACGAATTCGGGAGTTATCGCCTCCCGTATCTATATAGGTAGAGCGAGTGCTCCCATTAGTCGGGTTAGTTCGTCTACCGACTAAGTATTATTTATAGGAGTAGGAGGTCGGTTCGCTATCGATAAAACGTTCTTATCGGTCTTCGTAGTCCTATCTAGTCGGTCCTTACGGCGGTTATATTCTCGAGGCTTTTCCTTTCGAATCGCCGAGGGTCGAGTCTCCCTCTCGTACGCTAGCGCCTAGTATTCTTCGTTAAGCACTCCTTAAGTAAACTTAGTGGTCTTATGGTCGACCTCCTATAGCTCTTTCGCCTAATCCTAGCACTTTTAGAAATTCGAATTCTCCGGCTTCCGATCTAATAGGTTCTACTTCTTTCGGACTTTATCCGTATAGGCCTTTAGTAGTCCGGAGAGAAAGAGACGGTAGTAAGCGTAATTAGTTTCGGCGCCGTTACGAATTAGGTAAGTCGCGGCCTTACGAAACTAACGAAGATATAGGTCTAGATTTTAAGACTTCTTACGCCGATATCTCGCGAGTGCTTAGAGGTAGTATACACTTATTATTTATTACGTTTCGTCCCGGTCTTTATACTTATCTAAGACCTTCTCTTTAAACTTTATCTATTCTATCGTATTATACTCCGAAAGCTCTTTATAGCGTTCCTTCTCGGCCTTTATTATAAAACGAATAGATCTACGAATACGATCCTCGCTCACTAAAACCTTATTATAGCCGTATAGCTCTTTAAACTCCTTAAAGAAGGAGGCTACGTTCCCTCCATTAAAGTATGGAAGGTTATCGCTCCCGTCCGAGCTCTAAGGCATTTCCCTCACCGACATTACCGTAGGAGGGGCGTGCATTAATTGCGCTAGCGAATCCGGCGTTAATAAGCTCGGAGAGTTATCGCTCGCCGTCGTAGGGGATCCCGACTTTCCTTTACCGGTCGAAGCTCTAGAGGAAGATATTTTCGTCGAGTAAGGTTCTTATTAACCGTTTTCTAAGGGAAAAAAATAGTCGATTTTAGTAATAGAAAGTAAATACTCTAGAGATCTAGTTATTTTTAGTGTTTATATTTATTAGTTTTATTTTTATTATTATTTCTTCCTTCTTATAGTGTTGTATATTCCGTAGTTTAGTAATTCTAGTATTCTAGTTATCCGTAGAGGTCTTCGAGAGCCGCTTATCTCGGCCTCGTCTTCACTAGTAATTCCGGCCACGATCCGGCTTTCCACTTCCCGGTTGGTGGCGTTACACTAACGGCTCGTTCCAGCAATCCAATCTAACACCTCGAAGTCGCTATCTCTCGAGCGGGTCGCCGGCGTTGGGCGTGTCCCCTTTTGTTTCCCACAAGTCCGGGTCAACCGTGTCCCCCGTTGAGAGTCCGTCGTCGACCTCAAAGTTCCAGGCAATTCAAACAGTCGTTAAGTCGTTGGTATCCACCCCACACAGTGGCAGCTAACATGCACAGCCAGTACCCCCAAAGGACACCCCGAGCAGCGGTCTCCATATACAGCCAGCGCAGTTGCAACTTGTCGCTCCGTACAGCGGGACAGACTTGCTCAGCCAGCAATCCAGATGGTCTCCTCCGTGCAGCGGTCCTGCATGTATGGCCAGTTTCTCCAGTTCCAATCAGGCAAGCAAGCAGGCAGTCCAGTTCTTCAGTCCAGTTGGTCCAGTAGTTCGTTTCAGTCATTTCGTCGTTTCCAATGTCGCTTCCAGATCATCCCAGCGATTCGCAGAGAGATACCCGTACTTTCATAGCACAACCGCATCCCAGAAGTTCTTGTTGGAGGCACCAATGAACTGGGGCGCGGCTCTCAGCCATCGGGTTCGCCTCGTGCGAATCGGTCAGGCACTGCCTCTCACACACAACCCACCACATACACCAACTAAACCCATATCAAATGAGTCGTGCGGTCTGTCTGGGCCACGGAGAGAGGCAGGAGGCCTCCTGGAATGGCTCTGGAGTGTCACCCAGTCGGTTGCCTTCTATACTGCGTAGGATAATTAAGTGGAATGGTTGTCTTGATTATTCTATGCTGCCACCTAGCAAGTAAAAGTAAAGAAAAGAATGCCGCCTCACGCTAAAATCCAGCCAATCAGAACGCAGAACCATATGGCTGTACATTGTACAGCCATATTTCACCTCGCCAAGCCACAAGCCCTATCAACCTCCCCATTACAT